>Ga0209542_10003783_pt1 | contig 31976 bp, 34 predicted proteins | sample RifCSPhighO2_01_FD_184028 | JGI IMG/M metagenome (GOLD analysis project Ga0209542, IMG submission 184028) | Soil microbial communities from Rifle, Colorado - Rifle CSP2_plank highO2_0.1 (SPAdes) (version 2) | ecosystem: Environmental > Terrestrial > Deep subsurface > Rock core/Sediment ... | reverse complement strand
TGACCAGCTTGCCGATTGGCTGATCTGGTTCAACCGCGACCGGCCCCATTACGCCCATGGGCAACGTTCCCCGTTACAATATCTCATACAACATCATCCTGAGTGCCAAAGGTGGTGGACGCATACACCGGCTTGCAAGCTCCCGGGCAACGGAGTAACGTGCGCGCGCATTCGCCCCCTCCCGGGAGATTTGGATTGGAAAACAACAACAGCGAAGCGCAGCCGCAGAAATCCTCCACCGCCGGACTCGCCCTGCTCGCCCTCGGCGTGGTTTACGGCGACATCGGCACCAGCCCGCTCTACGCCGTCAAGGAAACCTTTGGTCCGGGTCACGGGATAGCGCTCGAAACAGCCAACATCCTCGGTGGGCTTTCGACCATTTTCTGGTCGATCATGATCGTGGTGACATTCAAGTACGTGACGCTCATCATGCGCGCCGACAACAAGGGCGAGGGCGGCATCATGGCGCTGCTCGCGCTCGCCTCCTCGGCTGTCCGGGAGCAGCCGCGCTGGCGCATGCTGATCCTGGCGCTCGGCGTAATCGGCGCGTCGCTGTTCTACGGCGATGCGGTGCTGACGCCGGCGATCTCGGTGCTGTCCGCCGTCGAGGGGCTCGAAGTCGGCACGGCGGCATTCAAGCCTTATGTCATTCCGATCGCGGTAATCGTGCTGGTGACGCTGTTCATGTTCCAGCGCCACGGCACGGCGGTCGTCGGGGCGTTCTTCGGGCCGGTTTGCGCGCTGTGGTTCCTCGCCCTCGGCGCCGTCGGAATCCACCACATCGCCCAGAATCCAATCGTGCTCCAGGCTGTCGACCCGCTGCACGCACTGCGCTTCGTCACCGGCCATGGCTTCGCCTCGTTCGTGGTGCTCGGCGCGGTGCTGCTGGCCTTCACCGGCGCCGAGGCGCTGTACGCCGACATGGGGCACTTCGGCCGGCGGGCGGTGCGTCTGGCGTGGTTCGGTCTGGTGCTGCCGGGGCTGGTGCTCAATTATTTCGGACAGGGCGCGCTGCTGATCGCCAACCCGCAGGCGATCAGCAACCCGTTCTATCTCGCGTATCCGGACTGGGCGCTGTACCCGATGATCGGGCTCGCGACCGCCGCCACGGTGATCGCCTCGCAGGCGACGATCTCGGGCGCGTACTCGATCACCAAACAGGCGATACAGCTCGGCTACCTGCCGCGCATGAACATCCTTCATACTTCGGCGCGGGAAATCGGGCAGGTCTATGTTCCCGCCCTGAACTGGCTGCTGCTGGCCGCGGTGCTGGCCGCCGTGATCGGCTTCGGCTCCTCCTCGAAACTGGCCTCGGCCTACGGTGTCGCGGTGGCGGGCACGATGCTGATCGACACCTTTCTGGCCTTCTTCGTCATCCGCTATGGCTGGGGTTATCACCTGTTGATCGCCGTTTCCGCCACGGCCTTTTTCATGCTGGTGGACATCACCTTCTTCTCGGCGAGCCTGCTCAAGATCGGCGACGGCGGCTGGTTTCCGCTCATGGTGGGCGCGGTGATCTTCACGCTCATGGTCACCTGGCGGCGCGGGCGCGAAATCCTGCTGGCGCGGCTGCGGGAATCCTCGGTGCCGCTCGATACGTTCCTGGGATCGCTGATGCGCCACCCGCCGGTGCGCGTACCTGGCACGGCGGTGTTCCTGACCTCGACCATCGGGGCGGTACCGCATGCGCTGCTGCACAACCTCGCGCACAACAAGATACTGCACGAGCGCGTGGTGTTCCTCACCGTAATCATCCGGGACGTGCCCTGGGTGTCACCGAAGGAACGCGTGCACATCGAGGACCTGGACAACAACTGCTTCCAGCTCACCGTTCACTTCGGCTTCAAGGACAGGCCCGACGTCATGCAGGCGCTCGAGCTATGCCGCGAGCACGAGATGGAATTCCAGCCGCTCCAGACCTCGTTCTTCCTCAGCCGCGAGACCGTGATCGCGAGCATCCGTTACGAAGGCATGGCGCTGTGGCGCGAGCGCCTGTTCGCGATGATGGCGCGCAACGCCGGCAGCCCCGTGGAATATTTCAACCTGCCGGCGAACCGGGTGATCGAACTCGGGACGCAGGTCGAGATCTGACGTTGATCGCATGTAGCCGCGGTCTGTCAGCTTCCAGCCGGAGCGGACATCAGGGCCGGAGGGTGCGGTGAGGAACGAACCGCACCGATCGCGAGCCGGTTAAGGCGAGCGTTGAACGGCAGCTTCGTCGCAAGCCGACAGGCAACAATTACAGGCGGACGTTGAATAGTCCCGCTTAGGCGCTTAGCTTCTTCTTGAGGAGCTCATTGACCTGGCCGGGGTTGGCCTTGCCTTGGCTGGCTTTCATCACCTGGCCGACGAAATAGCCGAACAGGGCCTCCTTGCCGGCGCGATATTGCTCGAGTTGTTTCGGATTCTTGGCGATGATTTCGTCAATTACTTTTTCGATCGCACCCGTATCGGTAATCTGCTGCAATCCCATCTTCATGATTAGCGAATAAGACGCGGATGCCTCTTTTTCTTTGTCGCCTTTGAAGCTAGGCCCTTCAATCCAAAGTTGCTCCAGCACCTGCTTACCAATCGCATTCGATATTAGTTTGCTATTTATATTCTTGAGTAAGCCGGCGAGCATCGTCTCAGTCACATGTGAATTGCTTATATCTAAGTTCTCTTTATTGAGGTATGCATTGAGTTCAACAGTTATCCAATTCGCCACCATTTTTGGATCTACGCCAGATTCTTTTACCGTTCGCTCGTAGAAATCAGCCAGCGCACGCGATGATGTGAGCACGCCCGCGTCATAGGCGGTGAGGCCATAGTCCTTCATGAAACGTGCGCGTTTGGCGTCCGGCAGCTCCGGCAGGGTTTTTCCCACGCCACGGATAAAATCCTCCGTGATCACCAGCGGCGGCAGGTCGGGATCGGGAAAGTAGCGGTAGTCCATCGCCTCTTCCTTGCTGCGCATGGAACGCGTGACGTTTTTGTCGGAATCGTACAGGCGCGTCTCCTGCACGACTTTGCCGCCGCCCTCGATCAGGTCGATCTGGCGCTCGACCTCGAATTCGATGGCCTTCTCGACGAAGCGGAAGGAATTGATGTTCTTCAATTCCGCGCGTGTGCCGAATTTCTTCTCGCCTTTCGGACGCACCGAAACGTTGGCATCGCAACGGAACGAGCCCTCCTGCATGTTGCCGTCGCAAACCTCAAGATAACGCACCAGCTCGTGTACTTTCTTGAGATAGGCCACGGCTTCCTTCGCCGAACGCATGTCGGGCTCGGAAACGATTTCCAGCAGCGGCGTGCCGGCACGGTTGAGATCGATGCCGGTCATGCCGTGAAAATCCTCGTGCAGGCTCTTCCCGGCGTCTTCTTCGAGATGCGCGCGGGTGACGCCGATCACTTTTTCCACGCCCTCCACGTCAATCGTGATCCGGCCCTTGGCCACGATCGGCAGCTCGTACTGGCTGATCTGGTAGCCCTTGGGCAGGTCGGGATAGAAATAATTCTTGCGCGCGAACACCGAGCGGTGGTTGATCTGCGCGCCGATGGCAAGCCCGAACTTCACCGCCATGCGCGCGGCTTCTTCATTGAACACCGGCAGCACGCCCGGCAACGCGATATCCACCGCGCACGCCTGCGTGTTCGGCTCGGCGCCGTATTTCGTGGCCGCGCCCGAGAACGCCTTGCTCCTGGTCTGGAGCTGGGCGTGGACTTCAAGACCGATGACGGTTTCCCACTCCATTGGCGCTTTCCTCCATCACGCGGCTTTCGCTTTGAGCGGTTTTACCATCCGGCGAAGTTGTTTCAGCTTCTGCTTTGCTTGCCAAAGATCATAAGCAGCTTGTTTGTGCAGCCAGCTCTCCGGCGTGGTACGGGTGGCGAGTCCAAGCCGCACTGCCATCGTCGGGCTAACGCCAATGTGCCCATTGAGCAATTCCGAAAGCGTCTTGCGCGTGACATGAAGCAGCTTTGCCGTCTCGGTAACGCTGAGACCGAGCGGCTTGAGATAAAGCTCGCGCAGCACCTCGCCGGGATGCGGCGGGTTGAACATCTCCATAGGTTTCTCAATGGTAGTCATCGTAGTCCACCTCGTGGGCATGACCGCTATCGAACCGGAATATCACGCGCCAGTTCCCGCTGACCTTGACCGCCCATTGGCCCTTGCGGTCGCCTTTGAGCGGATGCAGGTCCGAACCCGGAAAATTCACGTCCTCGACCTTGGCAGCGGTGTCCAGGTGGTTGAGGATCAGCCGCAAACGCTCGGCATGGGCCGGCTGTACGCCTCTCGGGCTGCCGGCCAGAAAGAATCGCTTCAATCCCTTATGCCGAAAGCTCCGGATCATGTTCCATTGTAACTAGGTGGGTGACAAGGCACAACGAGGCAAAAAACGGCCTGCTACTCGAACCCCTTGGGAATACGTTTATGCCAGTCCGTCGCCTGCTGATAGCGGTGCGCGACGTTGAGCAACCGCGCTTCGTCGAAATAGCGGCCAACCAGTTGCAAACCTACCGGCAGGCCGTCGGGGGCAAAACCGGCGGGAATGGACATGCCCGGCAGGCCGGCGAGATTGACGGAAATGGTGTAAATATCGCTTAAATACATGGCCACGGGGTCGTCGCTCTTTTCGCCGATCTTGAAGGCGGTCGTGGGACTCGTGGGACCCATGATGACATCGCAGGACTGGAAGGCGCGCTCGAAATCCTGGGCGATCAGGCGGCGCAGCTGTTGCGCCTTCAGATAATAGGCATCGTAATAGCCGGCGGACAGCGCATAAGTGCCGATCATGATGCGCCGCTTCACCTCGGCGCCGAAGCCTTCCGCCCGTGTCTTGCAATACATGTCGAGCAGGTCGGTGTAATCCTTGGCGCGATACCCGTAGCGCGCGCCATCGAAACGCGAAAGATTGGATGACGCCTCGGCCGGCGCCAGCACGTAGTAGCAGGGGATCGCCAACCGGCTGTTAGGCAGGCTGATTTCCACAATCTGCGCGCCGAGCTTTTTGAATTCGCCGATCGCGGCCTGAATCACCTGCGCGACATCCTGGCTCAAGCCTGCGCTGAAATATTCCTTGGGCAGGCCGATGCGCAGACCTTTTATCTCCTGACCGAGACTTTTGGTGTAATCCGGCACCGGTTCGTCCACCGAGGTGGAGTCGCGCGGATCGAAGCCGGCCATGGTGTTCAGCAGCAGGGCGCAGTCCTCGGCGGTGCGGCACATGGGACCGCCCTGATCCAGCGAAGAAGCGAAGGCGATCATGCCGTAGCGCGACACGCGCCCGTAACTGGGTTTAAGTCCCGTCAGGCTGGTGAGCGAGGCCGGCTGGCGGATGGAACCGCCGGTGTCAGTGCCGGTCGCGGCCGGCGCGAGACGCGCGGCCACCGCCGCGGCCGAGCCGCCCGAACTGCCGCCGGGAACCTTGTCGGTGCCCCACGGGTTCTTCACCACACCATAATAAGAAGTCTCGCTGGACGAGCCCATGGCGAACTCGTCCATGTTGGTCTTGCCGAGGCACACGCTGCCGGCTTTGTTGAATTTTTCGATAATCGTCGCATCGTAGGGGGCGGTGAAGTTGGACAGGATTTTCGAGCCGCAGGTGGTAAGCCAGCCGTCGGCACAGAAAATGTCCTTCTGGGCGATCGGGACGCCGGTCAGCGCGCCGGCCTGACCTCGGGCGATGCGGGCGTCGGCCGCCTTGGCCTGGGCCAGCGAACGCTCGGGGTCCACGGTGATGAAGGCGTTCAGGTCCTTATACTTATTAATGCGCTCCAGGAACACCCGGGTGAGTTCGACGCTGGAGATTTCCTTGCGGCGCAGGGCGCGCGACAGCTCGGCAACGGTTTTATTAAACATAAGTCTTAATCACCGCGAAGGCGCAGGAGCGGTACAGGGACGTACCGGTTGCGGAGCCGAGGATGCAAAGGACGCAAAGAAAGGCGGAAACGGCGCTTCGCGCCGGATAAACAAGGCATTTTACTTATATTCATCTTTGCGCTCTTTGCGTCTTTGCGGTGTGAGCTATTCTATTACCTTGGGCACCAGGTACAGACCGGCCTCGACCGCCGGCGCGATTTTCTGGAACTTCTCGCGCTGGTTGGGCTCGGTGACCGCGTCCGCGCGCAGCCGCAGGCCGGCCTCGTTCGGATGGGCCATGGGGGCGACGCCGGCGGTATCCACGGCGTTCATCTGCTCGATCAGACCGAGGATGCGGGAAAGCGTCTCGGCGTAGGCGACAGCCTCTTGCTCGGTGATGTGCAAACGCGCAAGATGCGCAATCTTGCGTACCTGTTCGCGGTCCAGAGACATGGAAATGTAGTATGTATTTTTGGATATGGAAACGGCCGCTCCTGCGCATCCTGCGCTCGCGGCATTCGTACATCCCTGTACAGCACAAATTACCATATTCGTCCCGCCGGTTGAACCGCCCGACTGCGGTTGATACAGTTAGCGCGTTCTATACGCCTTCAAGGACAGAATTCTCCGCATGTTCAAAAGCTTTCGTGGTTTCTTCTCCAGCGATATCGCCATCGACCTGGGTACCGCTAATACCCTGATCTTCGTGCGCGACAAGGGCATCGTGCTGAACGAACCCTCGGTCGTCGCCATCCGTCAGGATTACACCAGTCGCAACAATCGCTCCATCCTTGCCGTCGGCCACGAAGCCAAGAAGATGCTCGGTCGCACGCCGGGATCGATCCAGGCGATCCGGCCGATGAAGGAAGGCGTGATCGCCGACTTCACCATCACCGGCGAGATGCTCAAGTATTTCATCCGCAAGGTGCACGAGAACCGCCTGTTCCAGCCGAGTCCGCGCATCGTGATCTGCGTGCCCTGCGGCTCGACACAGGTCGAACGCCGCGCCATCCGCGAAGCCGCCATGAGCACCGGCGCGCGCGAGGTATTCCTGATCGAAGAGCCGATGGCGGCCGCGATCGGCGCCGATCTTCCCATCATGGAGCCGACCGGCTCGATGGTGCTCGACATCGGCGGCGGCACCAGCGAGGTCGGCGTGATCTCGCTCGGCGGCATCGTGTATTCGCATTCGCTGCGCATCGCCGGCGACAAGATGGACGAGGCGATCATCAACTACGTGCGCCGCAAATACGGCCTGCTCATCGGCGAGGCCAGCGCCGAGCGTGTAAAAACGGAAATCGGCACCGCCTGGGAAGGCAGCGAGATCAAGCAGGTTGAAATCAAAGGACGACATATTGCCGACGGTGTTCCGCGCGCCCAGGTGCTCAACAGCCAGGAAGTTCACGCGGCGCTGTCGGAATGCCTCGCCGGTATCATCGGCGTCATCAAGATCGCCCTCGAGCAAACGCCGCCGGAACTCGGCGCCGACATCGCCGAGAAGGGGCTGGTGGTTTCAGGGGGCGGCGCGCTGCTGCGCGACATCGACCGCATGCTCTCGGAACAGACCGGCCTGCCCATCATCATTACGGAAGATCCCCTCACCTGCGTGGTCCGCGGCTGCGGCCGGGCGCTCATGGAGGCCGAAACGCTGGGCGATGTTTTCGTGTACGAGTAGTGGTGCATGGACGCACCGAGAAGTGGCACATGGATGTGCCGGTTATGGAGCCAAGGACGCAATACGGACCGAAGGACGGAATAGGCCGCTCCCGCATTACTTTCTCGCGCTACACCGGCGATGTGCGGGAGGCACAAGTGCCGCGAAGGCCGAAAAGGAAGCCCTACTCGCTTCGCTCGTTCGTCTTGCCATTGGATGGGGGCCGAGAGCGGCCACATTCCCGTGCGTCGCCGCAGCGCGCATGATTTATGATTAACGTCTTCGGCCGGTCCATCGGGGCGCCGTCCCATCTCACCCGGCTTGTCCTGCTGTCCGCCCTGTCGGTGGCGCTGATGATGCTCGATCACCGCGGGCATCATCTGGAAAAAATCCGCGCCGGCCTGAACGTACTGGCCTACCCCATCCAGATAATTGCCTCCGCTCCAGCATATATTGGCCGAGGCATCGCCGATTTTTTCACCACCCGCGGCACCCTGCGCGAGGACAACGAGAAGTTGCTGGCCGAGCGCCAGTCGCTGCTGGCCCGGCTGCAACAGTTCGAGCCCCTGGAGCAGGAAAACCGGCGCCTGCGCCAGATGCTGGTCAGTGCCGCGCTGGTGGCCGACAAGGCCATCGCGGCCGAGCTGGTCGAAGTCAGCTCCGAACCGTTCACGCGCAAAGTCGTCGTCGCCAAGGGCAGTCAGGACGGGGTCTATGTCGGCCAGTCGGTGATCGATGCGCACGGCGTCATGGGACAGGTCACGCAGGTGGCCGGCCACGTCAGCCGCGTAACGCTCATCACCGACGCCGGTCACGCCATTCCCGTGCTCAACAACCGCAGCGGTCTGCGCGCGCTCGTCTTCGGCACGGGCAATCCCGACACGGTCAAGGTGCCGTATCTCACCGCCAATGCCGACATCAAGGAAGGCGACCTGCTGGTGAGTTCCGGGATGGGCGGCACTTTCCCGCCGGGTTATCCGGTGGCGCGGGTGGTGAAGATCGTCAACGATCCGAACGAAGCGTTCCTGGCCATCACCGCCAAACCGGCGGCGCAGCTCAACCACGGCAAACAGGTGCTGCTGATCTGGCGCGGCAACGTGCCCCAAAGCGGGGGGAAATCCAAATGAGACTGGGTCCGGACGGGCGCCGCCGCATGACGCTGATCGGTACGTTCGCCGCCGCCGTGATTCTCGCCATCATGCCGTTTCCGACCTGGGCCGAACCGTTCCGGCCGGACTGGATCGGGCTCGTGCTGATCTACTGGTGCCTCGCGATTCCGGAGCGCGTTTCCGTCGGCACCGGATGGCTGCTGGGTTTCATCCAGGACATCCTGTATGGCTCACTGCTCGGCAGCAATGCACTCGCCAAAACACTGGTGGCGTTCCTCGCTGTCCGGCTGCATTTGCAACTGCGCATGTTTCCGCGCTGGCAACAGGCGGTGTCGGTGCTTGGTTTGCTCGTGGCCAATCAATTGCTGGTGCTGTGGATTCGCGGCGCCATCGGCCAGGCCCCGGAGACGATCAGTTACTGGACGCCCAGCATCGTCGGCGCCCTGTTGTGGCCGTGGCTGTTCGTCATCCTGCGTGATCTGCGGCGGCGCGGCGGCATTGCTTGAATCTCATAATATTTTGAACCGCAGATGAACGCAGATGATGAAGAGATAAACGCAGATCGTTATACGCATTTTTGTTTTATCCGCGTTCATCATGAAAATATGTCCGCGTTGATCTGCGGTTACCTTGTCTTTGCTTAGCGAAGCTTCATGCTGAATATCCCCATCAAGGATCAGTTCCGGGAAAGCCGGCTGTTTAATGCACGATTGACGGTGGTCGGCGCCATTGTCCTCGCGCTGATTCTGGCGCTATTCCTGCGCCTGGCCTATTTGCAGATTTTCGCCTACCGCCACTTTGAAACGCTGTCGCAGGCCAACCGCGTCAAGCCGATTCCCATCCAGCCGCCACGCGGGCTGATTCTCGATCGCCATGGCGTTGTGCTGGCGCAGAACTATCCGGTGTACACGCTGGAGATCATTCCCGAGCAGGTGGATGACATGAATTCACTGCTCGAGGAATTGAAGCAGGTGGTCAATCTTAATGAGGCCGACCTCAAGAACTTCCACAAACAACTGCGCGAGCGTCCGCGATTCGAAAACCTGCTGCTGCGCTCGCACCTGACCGAAGAAGAGGCGGCGCGGCTGGCCGTGCGGCGCACCTATTTCAGCGGTGTGGAACTCGAAGCGCGCCTGCAACGGCATTATCCCCTCGCGGGCCTGGGCGTGCATTTTCTGGGTTATGTCGCCCGCATCAACGAACAGGAACTGGAGCGCATCGACAAGGCGACCTACCGCGGCATGCAGCACATCGGCAAACTGGGTGTGGAGGTTAGCTATGAAAAAACCCTGCTTGGCCAAGTCGGGTTCGAGAAGGTCGAAACCAACGCCCACGGGCGCTCACTGCGCATCCTCGAACGCATCGCCCCGGTCGCCGGCAAGAATCTGCATCTCAGCATCGATGCGAAACTCCAGGCCCTGGCGGAGCAGGCGCTCGGCAAACGGCGCGGCGCGGTCATCGCGCTGGAGCCCGCGACCGGCGCCATTCTCGCCTTTGTCAGCACACCGACCTACGATCCCAATCCCTTCGTCAATGGCATTGACCCGGACTCCTATCAGGCCCTGCTGGACGACCCGGATAAACCGCTCATCAATCGCGCTTTGAATGGACAGTATGCGCTGGGCTCCACCATCAAGGCCTTCCTCGGGCTGGCGGCACTGGAACTGGAAAATTTCGATGCCGGCAAACCGATTGCCTGTCCCGGCTGGTTCACGCTGCCGGGCAGTTCGCACCAGTTTCGCGACTGGAAAAAGAGCGGGCACGGGACGATGAACCTGCACGATGCCGTGGTGCAATCCTGCGATGTGTATTTCTACAGGCTGGCGGTGGCCATGGAGGTTGACGCCATGAAGAAATTTCTTGCGTCCTTTGGTTTCGGCGGGAAAACCGGGGTCGATCTTCTGAGCGAATCGGAAGGGCTGCTGCCCTCGGTGGCATGGAAAGAGGCGCGCGGACAGAAATGGTACCCGGGCGAGACCGTCATCACCGGCATTGGCCAGGGGTCGATACTGGTCACCCCGCTGCAACTCGCCGCGGCGATGTCGGCGCTGGCGAACCAAGGCGTGCGCATGAAACCGCAACTGGTGCGTGCCATCGTGGATGCCAAAACCCGGGCAGCACGCGAGACGGTCCCCGAAGCCTACGCGCAGATTCCACTGAAGGACAAGCAACACCTCGATATCCAGATTCAGAACCTGACGGACGTGGTGCACACGAACAAGGGAACTGCCTATGGCATTGGTTATAACTCTCCCTACAAGATCGCCGGCAAAACCGGCACGGCGCAGGTGAAGGGCATCGCCCAGGGCCAGTCCTACAGCGAGAAACATACGCCGGAGCGGTTCCGCGACCACGCGCTGTTCGTCTCCTTCGCGCCGGTCGGCGATCCGAAAGTGGCGGTGGCCGTCGTCGTGGAAAACGGCGGCCACGGCAGTTCCGCGGCCGCGCCCATCGCGCGCAAGGTCATGGATCACGTGATCCTGGGCAAAACCTCCGCCACGCCCGGCGCGGCGGCACCGGCATCGGAAAATGATGAATAATATTTCTGGAACCGCAGATAAACGCAGATGAACGCTGATTGTATAATCGAAGTTCTGATTAATATGACTTTTCAACGCAAAGACGCGAAGAACGCAAAGGTCGCAAAGAAAACCGATGAACAGTCAAACAGAAAAATCTTCGCGTTCTTTGCGCCTTGGCGCCTTCGCGTTGATTTTTTAATAAATCAGATTTTCCCTAAATGGTTGTTGTTTCTTTTAACTATCTGCGTTTATCCGCGTTCATCTGCGGTTACTAAATCATAGAATATGGACCTGCAACGACTGCATCTCGACAAAACCCTGCTCAACGCACTGCTGGCGCTGGCGGCCATCAGCCTGTTCGTGGTCTACAGCGGCAGTGCCAAGGACGTGAGCGCCACTCTCGGCCATCTCATGCGGCTGCTGCTCGGCTTTACCATCCTGCTGGTCGTGGCACAGATACGGCCGGAGATTCTGGAACGCTGGTCGCCCTATGTCTTCATCGCCGGCATGCTGCTGCTGATCGCCGTGCTCGCCGTCGGCGTGACCGGCAAGGGGGCGCAGCGCTGGCTGCATCTCGGCTTTCTCCGGTTCCAGCCGGCCGAGATCATGAAGCTGGCGGTGCCGATGATGCTTTCGTGGTTTCTCGCACGCGGCAACTTGCCACCTACGCTGCCCAAGCTGGCGCTGGCCTTTCTCATGATGGCGATCCCGGCGTTCATGATCGTCAAACAGCCGGATCTCGGCACGGCGCTGCTCGTGTTCGGTGCCGGCGTTTTCGTGCTGTTCCTCGGGGGCATGCGCTGGCGCGTGATGGTGACCCTGCTTGTTATCGTCGCCGTCGCCGCGCCGTTCGCCTGGAATCACCTGCACGACTACCAGCGCAGCCGCGTACTCACACTGTTCAATCCGGAGGCCGATCCACTCGGTACCGGTTATCACACCATCCAGTCCATGATCGCTGTCGGTTCCGGCGGCATCTACGGCAAGGGCTGGCTCAACTCCAGCCAGGCGCATCTCGATTACCTGCCCGAATCCTCCACCGACTTCATCTTCGCCGTGTACGCGGAGGAATTCGGCCTGCTCGGCAGCCTGCTGCTGCTGGCGATTTATACCATTGTCGTCGGGCGCGGCATGCTGATCGCCTATCTTGCCAAGGACACGTACACGCGCCTGCTGGCGGGGAGCCTGAGCCTCACCTTCTTCCTGTATTTCTTCGTGAACATGGGCATGGTCACCGGCATCCTGCCCATTGTCGGCATCCCGCTGCCGGTAATGAGTTATGGCGGAAGTTCCATCGTCACGATCATGGCCGCGTTCGGCATTCTCATGAGCATCCAGACGCACCGCAAGATCGCCGAATAGCATTTACGAATAACAGGACGAGCAAGCGCCGCGAGCAGGGCTACCAGTCATATGTCAGGACGAGCAAGCGCCGCGAGCAGGGCTACATTTATGCATTTTTCCTTCCCGGGAAGATTGTCGATTGGCTGCATTGTCCTGGCGATGTTGGCAATCGCCCCCGGCGCGCAGGCGCTTGAATTCAGAAAATATCCCGCGTTGCGAAGCTTCACCGCCGAGATGACCGAGAAACATGGTTTTTCCGCCAAACAGCTGCAGCGGGTGTTTCGCTGCGCCGCCATTCGCCCCGATATCATCGAGGCCATGGAGCGCCCCAGGGAACTGCTGCCGTGGCACGAATACCGGAAAATTTTCGTGACGGAGGATAGCGCGAAACGTGGCGCCCGCTTCTGGCAGGAGCACGCGGAGGATATCTCCCGCGCGCAGGAACGCTACGGGGTATTGCCTGAAATCATCGTCGCCATCATCGGCGTGGAAACCCGTTACGGGCGCAACCCGGGCAACCATTCGATTCTTGACGCGCTGACCACGCTGACGCTCGAGTACCCGTCGCGCGCGGCCTTTTTTCGCGAGGAGTTGGCGGAATTCCTGTTGCTGACACGCGAGACCGACATCGATCCCTGTCGCGTCAAGGGCTCCTACGCCGGGGCCATGGGCCTGCCGCAATTCATGCCCAGCAACTACCGGCGGCTGGCGGTGGATTTCGACGGCGATGGCAAGCGCAACCTGCTGGACAATCCCGTGGATGCCATCGGGAGCGTCGCGCACTATCTCCACAACAACGGCTGGGAAACGGGCGCGCCCGTGATCGAAGCGGCGCGACTGGAAGGCACGCTGTATTTCTGGGTCGAGAAACTCGGCCTGAAACCGGCGCTGTCCGTGCGCCAATTGGCGGGTTACGGCGTCTTTCCGCGCCGGCGCGAGAATCCCGAACGGCGTGCCGCGCTCATCTCGCTCGAGGGTGAAGACGGTCCCGTCTACCGGCTGGGATACAACAATTTTTACGCCATCACCCGTTATAATCTCAACAAACGCTACGCCATGGCGGTTGTCGAGCTGGGTGAATTGATACGCCAACGCATGGAGGAAAATCCGTCATCATGACCTCACGCTGGTTGCTGCTGATTCCGTTGCTGATGCTGCTTTCCGCCTGCGGCGCCCTCACCCGTTCCGGCGGCTATTACGAAGACGACGGCCCCGCAGCCAGCCCGCCGGCGGACGTCGCCAACATTCCGGATGCGGTGCCGAAAGCCGAACCCCGCTCCACCTCCGGCAACAAACCTTATTCAGTCTACGGCACAACCTACACGCCGCTCTCGGAAACCAGCGGCTACCGCGAGCGCGGTATCGCCTCCTGGTATGGAAAAAAATTTCACGGCCGACGCACGTCAAGCGGCGAAGCTTACGACATGTACGCGATGACGGCGGCGCACAAGACGCTGCCGCTGCCTTCCTACGTGCACGTGCGCAACCTGCAGAACAACCGCGCCGTCGTGGTGCGCGTCAATGACCGCGGGCCGTTTCTGCACAACCGTTTGATCGATCTTTCCTACGCCGCAGCCGCCAGGCTCGGCATCCTCGGCACCGGCACCGGCGTCGTGGAGGTCGGGGCTGTCAGCCCCGACGAACCGTCGACGCAAGTGGTCAAAACCTATCCGCTCCAGATCATCCCGCCCGCCGCGGCGGCCGAGGAAATATCTGATTCGCCGGCGCCGGCGGCCGGTCCCAGGCTCTATCTTCAGGTGGGGGCGTTCTCGCAATGGGACAACGCCATCAGCCTGCGCAACCGCCTCGAACGCGAGGCGCTGCGTCCGGTATTCGTCCAGTCGTCACAGGTCGGCGTGAATAACGGGGCAGATGTCGCCCGCCTCTACCGCGTGCGTGTCGGTCCGCTGGCCAGCGTGGAGGAAGGTGACCGGCTGACGGAGCGCGCTGCGCAGCTTGGCATTCCCGATGCCCGGATCGTGGTCGAGTGAATTTACTGAAAAAATTAATAGACAGGATTAACAGGATTTACAGGATTAAAAATCTTGCGAACAAAAAATCTTGTTAATCCTGTGAATCCTGTCTATTTGCTTTTCTTCTATCCGGCGCTCGTGTGCCTGCTATGCAGCCGTGTGGCCGCCGCGGCGCCTCCCGAAATTCCCCCGCCGGACGTCGAGGCCCCCGCGTGGGTGCTCATGGATCACGACAGCGGCCAGGTGCTGGCGGGACGGAACAGCGATAAACCGCTGGCACCCGCCAGTCTCACCAAGCTCATGACGGCTTATGTGCTCTTCGGGGAATTGAAAGCCGGAAAATGGCAGCTCGACGACAAGATCGCCATCAGCCAACAGGCCGCGAAAACCAGCGGAGCGCGACTGTTCCTGCGTCCCGGAACCACGGCAAGCGTGGAAGAACTGCTCCAAGGCATGATCGTGATTTCCGCCAACGATGCGACCATCGCCCTGGTGGAGCACGCGGCGAAAAACGCAGCCAATTTCGTCATGGAAATGAACGTGGCGGCGCGCGCACTCGAATTGCGCCAGACCGTGTTCGTGAACGCCACGGGCCATGACGAGAAGGGCCATGTGTCGTCAGCGCACGATCTCGCGCGCCTGACCTCGGCCCTGATCCGCGATTTTCCGGAATACTACAAGTGGTTCGCGCGGAAGGAATTCAGCTACCATGAGATAGCCCAGTACAACCACAACGCGCTGCTGTGGCGGGACCTGAGTGTCGATGGCGTGAAAACCGGACAGAGCCGATCCGCGGGATATTGTCTCAGCGCCTCGGCCGCTCACGACGGCATGCGTCTCATCGCCACGGTGCTCGGCGCCCGGGATGAAAGCGCCCGGGTGAGCGCCGCACAGAAACTGCTTGAACACGGGTTTCGCCATTTCGAGACGCGCCTGCTCTATGCCGCCGACGTTCCCGCGCTGCGCGTGCGCCTGTGGATGGGCGATCAATCCATGCTGCCGCTCGGTGTGGGCCGCAACCTGTACCTGACCCTCCCGCGCGGCTGGCATGAAAAGCTGCATGCGCGGCTGGTGGTGAAGGAGGCGCTGGCCGCGCCCGTGCGGCAGGGGCAGGTGATGGGCACCCTGGCGCTCGAGCTCGACCGGCAGCCGTACGCGGAATATCCGCTGGTGGCGCTCCGCGAGATCGGAACGGGCAATATCTTCCAGCGCACTATCGACAGGGTTCAACTCTGGCTGCAATAGCAACGTAAATCGTGAATCGTAAAACGTGATTCGTGAGAAGACAGTGCTAACGCTTATACTTCACGATTAACGACTTACGATTCACTACTCACGAACGAATAAACCATGCAACATGTCTATCTCAACGGGGAATTCCTGCCTTCGGATCGGGCCAGAGTATCGGTCTTCGATCGCGGGTTCATTTTCGGTGACGGCGTCTACGAGGTGATTCCGGTCTTTGGCGGCCGGTTGTTCCGCCTGCCGCATCATCTCTCGCGTCTGGACGCGAGTCTCGCCGCCATTCACCTGCGCAATCCGCACACGGCGCAGGAGTGGAACACCATTTTCACGCGCTTGTTGGGGAAGAATGAAACAGAAGATCAATCCATTTACCTTCAAATCACGCGCGGCGTGGCGCCGCGCGACCACGCCTTCCCGCCCAACATCACGCCCACGGTGTTCGCCTACGCCCAGCCGCTCAAATATTCCCCGCCGGAAGAGCTGGCGCAGGGCGTGGCGGCCGTGACGGCGGCCGACATCCGCTGGCAGCGCTGCGACATCAAGGCGATTGCGCTGCTGGCCAATGCGCTGCTGCGCCAACAGGCGATCGACCAGGGCGCCGCGGAAGCGATTCTGGTGCGCGACGGTGTCGTCACCGAGGGCGCGGCCAGCAACATATTTGTCGTCAAAAGCGGTCGCCTGGTGACGGCCCCGAAGGGCCCTTTCATCCTGCCGGGGATCACGCGCGATCTGGTCGTGGAGATTGCGCGCGCAAACAGCATCGCCTGCGATGAGCTGCCGGTGAAAATCGAAATGTTGCGATCCGCGGACGAGGTCTGGCTGACCAGCTCGACCAAGGAAATCCTGCCGATCACGCGCATCGATGGCCAACCGGTGGGAAGCGGCAAACCCGGGCCGATGCATGCCAGGATGTTCGCGCTGTACAAGGAATACAAGCAGGCCTTTATCCAGGGAAAGGCAGACTGATGCGACCGGCACGGAACACAGCGCCGGCAGAGACGGTAACACAGCGCACCCTCGGGCGCGTGGATTACGCCGAGGCGTTTCGCGCCATGTGGAATTTCACCCTGGCGCGTACCCCGGAAACACCGGATGAAATCTGGTTGCTCGAACATCCTCCGGTTTACACCATGGGCCTCAAGGGCCGTGACGGCACGCAGACGCACATCGATGGCACTCCGCTGGCGTACACCGATCGCGGGGGCGATATTACTTATCACGGACCGGGGCAGATCGTGGTTTACATTCTCATGGATCTGCAACGCCGCGGCTGGGGCCCGAAACGCCTCGTCACCGCCATGGAACAGGCGGTCATCAACCTGCTGGCCGACTATCGAATCCGGGGCGAGCGGCGCGTGGGCGCGCCCGGGGTCTACACGGCGGCGGGCAAAATCGCCGCACTCGGTCTGCGCGTGAAACAGGGGCGCAGCTATCACGGTCTGGCGCTCAATATAAACATGGACCTTACGCCATTTTCCCGCATTGATCCCTGTGGTTATCCCGGACAACCGGTCACGCAGTTGGCCGATCTGGGCGTGCGCGCCAACCTGGCGACCATCGGCCGGGAGCTGGCCGGGAAACTGGCCCGCGAGCTGGGTTATACTGACTGCCAGGATTCACCGGACAAACCTCCGCTCAAGCTTCTGTAAATATCGTGGACAACGACAAATCGCCGTCACGCGCGCCCATCGACCAGAGTAGTGCGCCAGGAGGAGTGGTACAGGGACGTACCGGTTACGGAGCCGAGGACGCCACGGCGCGCTTACGGAGCGAAGGATGCAAAGGCGCGGCCAAGACAGCGCGCATTCCCATCAAGATCGCGCCGCAGACCGAGTTGCCGCGCAAGCCGGCCTGGATCCGCGCCAAGAGCCCGACCCATCCCGAGGTCGGCCGCTTGAAGAATCTGCTGCGCGCCCATGCGCTGCACACGGTGTGCGAGGAGGCCTCGTGCCCGAATCTCGGCGAATGCTTCAGCCGCGGCATCGCCACGTTCATGATCATGGGCCGGCTCTGCACGCGCCGCTGTCCGTTCTGCGACGTGGCGCACGGGCGGCCGCTGCCGCTCGATCCCGATGAGCCGGAAAATCTGGCGCGCGCGCTCGCCGAAATGAAACTGAAATTCGTGGTCATCACCTCGGTCGACCGCGACGATCTGCGCGACGGCGGGGCGGCGCACTTTACCGCCTGCATCCACGCGGTGCGCCGGCATACGCCCGCGACCTCGGTCGAGATCCTGGTGCCGGATTTCCGCGGGCGCATGGAAGTGGCGCTCGACGCCTTGGGTGCGGCGGCGCCGGATGTGTTCAATCACAATCTGGAAACCGTGCCGCGCCTGTACAAGGCCGCGCGCCCGGGCGCCGACTACCGGCATTCGCTGGAACTGCTGCGCCGCTTCCAGGAACGCCACCCCGGCATCCCGACCAAATCCGGCCTGATGGTGGGCCTCGGCGAAACCAATGAGGAAATTCTGGAAGTGATGCGCGACCTGCGCGATCACGGTTGCGAACTGCTCACCGTCGGCCAGTATCTGCAGCCGAGCCGGCATCACCTGCCGGTGCTGCGCTTCGTGACGCCGGAGGAATTCGACCGGTTCGCCCAGGCCGCGCGCGCGCTGGGATTCCGCAACGTTGCCAGCGGCCCGATGGTGCGCTCCTCCTATCACGCCGAACAGCAGGCGGCCGGACACTCCTTCTGACCCATATGAACGTAGCCCTGCTTCGCTCGTCTTGTCATATGAACGTAGCCCTGCTTCGCTCGTCTTGTCATATGAACGTAGCCCTGCTTCGCTCGTCTTGTCGTTCATGGTAGACATCGTTCCCAAGATCCAGGCGCTGTTGCTGCTGCCTCCGGGCATTATTATCGTCGTCGCCCTGCTGGGATTCCTCATCCAGATCCGCTGGCTGCTGGTTGGCAGCCTCATCGTTTTCGCCAGCATCGCCGCGTTGCTCGTCCTGAGCCTGCCGCTCACCGGCTATCAGCTGATGCAGGGAATTGAATCGCGCTTTCCGCCGCTGCGGTTGACCGCGGCGGCCGAACCCGCGCCGCCGCCCGGCGCCATCGTCGTTCTGGGCGGTGGCCGCTACACCGAAGCGCTCGAGTACGGCGATGGTGACAGCGTGAACCGGCTGGTACTGGAACGTCTGCGCTACGGCGCGCGTCTGCATCGTCTCACGGGCCTGCCGATCCTGGTCAGCGGCGGCGTCCCCCATGGCGAACAAACCTCGGAGGCGGAACTCATGAAGGCCTCCCTGGTGCGCGATTTCCGGGTCGAGGTTAAATGGGTGGAGGGTAAATCCGCCAATACGCATGAAAACGCCAGGTACACGAAAATGATGTTGGCGGAGGCAGGGGTGCGGCGCGTCTATCTCGTCACCCACGCCGCGCACATGCCGCGCGCGGTGTGGTCGTTCGAGAATCAGGGTGTCAGCACCATTCCGGCGCCGGTGGGATTCACCACGCTCAACAAGGAAGACCGCGAAACGCTGGGATATTTTCCGTCCGCCTATGGACTGCAATTGAGCAGCAGCGCCTTGCGCGAGCGCCTGGGCCTCTTCTGGTACAAGCGCAAGTACGGATCGGCGGAACCCGCGCCGGAGGTATCGCCCGTCCCTGTGCGTTAGAATTTATAGACAGGATTAACAGGATTTACAGGATTAAAGATTTTAGAAGTTTAATCCTGTTAATCGTGTTTTTAATCCTGTGAATCCTGTCCATTTATTTCTTTAGAAACCTTAGGCCACGCCACGCCGCAGGGGCGGCACGTCCGCCACAACAAGGCACAGGCTGAGACCGGATAAACCATGGATTTCCCCCTTCCCTGCCATTTTCGGGATTCCATTGTTCGGCAACGTCAGGCCACGTGGATTCCATGCGCCTGTTATTCGTTGAATCACCTGAATTAACAGGCCTGCAGACGGCTGGCACGACCTTTGCGCTTATAAATAGAAAATACCCGAAGGACACGAGGTGTAAATCATGACCGCGATTACCCAAACCCAAGCGCTGCCCGCCATGAAGCCGCAGGTCACGCTGGATCTGAACGGACTGGTTTCGCCCGGACCGCTGCCCTCGCTGCGCCGTACCATGCGCACGCTGGAGGAAGGCCAAGTGCTTCTACTCATCAGCGACTATCCAAGCATGGAAAACGATCTTTACGTCTGGGCCAAACAGACCAACAACCAGCTCCTGTTCATCGACCGGACCCGGCCCAAGGGCTTCGGCTTTTATATCCTGAAAGGCGATCTCTGGCCGGCGGAGCGGTCGGTGGACGTCACCGGTTATCACTGCCCCATGCCCGTGCTGGAAGCCAGCAAGACGATGGCGCAAGTCAAAGCCGGTCAGAACATCAAGCTGATCAGCGACTGCAAGGTCTCCCCGGTCGAGATCAACACCTGGATCAAGACCACCGGCCACAAGCTGCTCGGCATGACGGAAGACTCGCGTGGCGTGTATCGCTATTACATCAAGAAATAATCGTCCCCTGATCTAAGGAAGTTCTGATTAATATGAGTTTTCAACGCAAAGACGCAGAAGCGGCACAGGGATGTGCCGTTTGCGGACCGAAGGACGGAAAGAACGCAAAGGTCGCAAAGAAAACCGATGAATAATCAAACAGAAAAACTTCGCGTTCTTTGCGCCTTGGCGCCTCCGCGTTGAGTTTTTAATAAATCAGATATTCCCTAAACAGAAAGGGTTAGCGGAAACGCTAACCCTTTTTTATTTCAGACCGGCATACCGGGCGCCGCCCCCTTGGCGTCACCGAAAATTCAATCCGGTATGTGCTGCCGGTGTCCGTCCGGGCGCCACGCTGGCGCGATGACGTTGGGCATGGTCGAGCGCTCCAGCAATGTCGCCGGGGCGACGGTGAATTCGCCATAACGCAAATTGATGCGGTCGATGGCGCTGAAACGGCGCGTGCGGCGAGTGTCGGCGGCGGGAAAAAGCTCGATCTGCCCGGAGGCATCCCGCAGACAAGAAGCCGTTACCTGCACGTGGGTCACGGCCTCGCCACGCCAGCGGCAGCGGAGAAACTTCAACGCCAACTCGAACAGCCGCTTGCCGTCGGGCATCCCGTACGCCAGCATGAACAGCTGATCGACGGTTTCGCCCGACGCCTCCAGCCGCAGGCCGGTGTAAAGCCGTCCCGCCTGCATGTCGTAACGGCGCAGCCGGGCCGCCACCTTCTCGCACATGTGCCGCAGGTAGACCTCGATCATCGGCGCCGAAGCGGTATGCGGCGGCAATACCTTGCCGTGGCCGATGGATTGAGGCGGTGCGACGTCGGGCGCCACCGGGTCCGTGTCCCGGCCCTGGCAGGCGAGCCACAGATATTTCCCGGTCACGCCGTAGCGGCGCGCCAGTACCGTCAGGGGCAGGCGCGCGACATCGCCGCAGGTGCGCGCGCCGTACAGCGACAAAAATTCAGCGATGTTCGGGCCCAGACCACATACTTTTCCCATTGGCACAGCGGCCAGGCGCTCGCGCGCCTCCCATGGCGGAATCACGGTCAGGCCGTTGGGCTTCTGCATGTCCGAGGCGATCTTGGCAGTGGACTTGTTCCCGGCCACGCCGATGGAGCAGGGCAGCCCGCCGCTGATGTCGTGGATACGCTGTCGCGCGAGATGCGCGATATGCTCGGGTGGCCCGTGCAGACGCTGGCAGTGGGTAACATCGATGAACGCCTCGTCCACGCTGAACACCTCCACGTCCGGGCTGATGTCCCGCAACGCGTGCATGATGCGCGCGGAAATGGCGGCATAGACCTTGGGCCGTGCCGGGCGCTGGATCAGGCCGGGACAGAACCGGCGCGCCTCATACACACGCATGCCGGTTTTCACGCCGGCGGCGCGCGCCTCGTACGAGCAGGTGATAAGGGTGGTGCCGACCTCGCCGTTGGTGACGCCGACAGGCTTGTTACGCAATTCGGGAAAGTCGCGCTGTTCGACCGACGCGAAAAAGGCGTTCATGTCGATGTGCAGAATGGCCCGCGGCCAAAAACGTGTCAGTGCAGTCATGGTGCATCATCGATATGAGCGGAATTGACCGACTACTACTCCCTGGATACGCACGCGCGTACCCGCATAGCGCATGGGCGGCATATTGCTGTTGGCCGGTCGCAGGGTCACGCTGCCGTCGCGGTTCTTCTGCAGGCGCTTGAGCGTGGCCTCCATGCCGTCAATGAGTGCCACTACAATCTCGCCGTTCTCGGCCGAGTCGCGTTTTTCCACCACCACCATGTCGCCGTCGAGGATGCCGTCCTCGATCATGGAATCGCCCGCCACGCGCAGCACGAAGCGGTTGTGGTTGACGAAGAATTCAGAGAGATCGATCTCGTCCTCCCCGGGAATGGCCTCGATCGGCCGCCCCGCGGCGATGCGTCCAAGCAGGGGCAGCGCCAGCGACCGTGTCGCGGCTGCCCGCCCGCGCAGGCGGATGCCGCGCGCCCGATCCGGCTCGATGCGCAGAAGGCCCTCATCCTCCAGCGCGCGCAGGTGGCGATGCACCACGCCGCGCGAGCGGATGCCGAGATGGCCGGCAATCTCCCGCAGCTTGGGTGCATAGCCATGGCGCAGGGTGTAGGCCCGGACGAAGTCGTATACCTGGCGGGAACGGTCGGTCACCATAAAGGAAGCCCTATTCGCTTACGCTCGTTCGTCCTGTCATACGATGAGTAGCCCTACTCGCTTACGCTCGTTCGTCTTGTCCAATCATGTTCTCCTTTTGTTCTCATCCAGCTTAAGCCTTCCCCGGGCCCGATGCAACCGCGCTGGAAACCCCGAGTCTGAAGGGGCAGGAAAAACCCTGTTAGACTGCTGGCCGTGACCAGCCTGCAAAGCGTCCAGTGCCCGTACTGCGGTGAATCGTTTGAGACCGAGGTCGACACCTCGGGCGGAAACCAGGAATACGTGGAGGACTGTTATGTCTGCTGCCGGCCGATCCTGTTCCGGGTCGAGGTCGACGTGGACGGCGAACTGACGGGCCTTGAGGTGCAACGCGAAAATGACTGAACCCTTGAATCAGGATCCGTATTCCCCGATCGCCTGTGCGCGCTATTCGGAATACGAAGTCGCCATCCTGCACCGGCAGAAACTGCATCTGCGCTGGCACGACGCCAACGTGCATTACGATCAGGTGGTGCTGCCGCTCGATCTCAAAACGATCAATCACGAGGAATTCCTCGTCATCCGTGACAGCCAGGACGAAACCCTGAGCATCCGTCTCGATCGCATCCAGCGGACAGAGCCGGCGTGATCGCACGCCCACCTGCAAACCGCATCAGCGAACCAACTCCCCCTCTCCCCTCGCGGGAGGTGAGGCGGAGTTTTTCGCAGATGCACTTAACGTGCATCTGCGCCGCCGAACGGGCGCGAATGATTCCTCGCGCCCCGGCGGGATCAAGGGGTGAGGGGGGGTGGAATAAGGACGGCTTCGGTTCAGGGACACGATTCACGACCGCAGCACTGTCGTGGAGTCTCTCGCTGGGCCTGCTCGGCCTTGCCTGGATCTCGACCGCGCTCGCGCAGACCTGCGGCACCGCGCCGGTTCAGGTCCAGGTGCTGGGCTCGGGCGGTCCGGAATTGCAGGACCGGCGCGCCTCGAGCAGCTACCTCGTGTGGATCGAGGGCAGGCCGCGTGTGCTGGTGGACATCGGCGGCGGCGCCGCGCTGCGTTTCGGCGAATCCGGCGCCACCGTTTCGGACCTGGATGTCATCCTGCTCACGCACCTGCATGCCAACCACACCGCCGATCTGCCGGCGCTGGTCAAATCGTCGTTCTTCGAGGAGCGCACGCGGCCGCTGCCGATCTACGGTCCCGCCGGAAACAAGTTCATGCCATCCACCGTCACGTTCGTGCGCGCCCTGTTCGACAGCGTGCGTGGCGCCTATCGTTATCTCGGCGATTTTTTGAATCCGCTGGCGCGCGGTGGCTACAAGCTCCAGCCGCAGGACGTGCGACCGTTATCGGGCAAGCTCAAGGCCGATCGCCAACCGGGCGATGAAACCGTATATCCCTTCGCTAATGAAAGATTGCGCGCCAGCGCCGTTCCCGTGGCCCACGGAAACCTCCCGGCACTGGCCTGGCGCATCGACGCCGGCGGCAAGGGCCTGATTTTCAGCGGCGACACCAACGGCCGCGGCGAGCAACTCGGGCGTCTGGCACTGGGCGCCGATATCCTGGTCGCGCACAACGCCATGCCCGAGGGCGCCAGCGGCGTCGAGCGCGAGCTGCACATGCCGCCTTCAATCATTGGACGGATCGCACAGCAGGCACAGATCAAGCAACTGGTGCTGTCGCATCGCATGCGGCGCACGTTGGGGAAGGAGGCGGAAACTCTGGCCGCCATTCGTCGCCACTATGCCGGGCCGACGCAATTCGCCAATGATCTTGACTGTTTCACGCCCTGAAGGGGTGGCTAAAATAGCGGCAAGCCGCCGCGCGTTAATACAGCAAAAAGGCACCCAAACACGCTGGTAATATTGACATCCAAGACCCTTCCAAATGGCAAGAATCCTTTATTTTTCAACGCTTGTGGACAAGGTAGGCTGCTCGTCCGAGGAGGTCGCGTTGCCGGAGTCGGTCACCGACGTGCGCGCGCTCCTGGCATGGCTGCGGGCCCGCGGCGGAAACTGGGAAAACGCGCTCCGGGAAGACGCCGTGCGGGTCACGGTCAACCGGCAGTTCGCCGAAGCCGGCACCGCGGTTAACGACAAAATGGAAATCGCCATCGTCCCGGCACGCCCCGGATAACTCCTCCGGCGCTTTTTTATCTTCGGTTTCACCCCAACAAACCCGTTCAACTCCATGAATGGTCTTGTGTTTCTCCGGGGCCTCCGGCGCCGCCCGCACTTTAATCCGTCTGCTACTCTTAACCAGAGCATCACGGAACTACGCCGTCGCCGGACAGCTGAATATGGAATCACTCATGCACGAACGTCTCGCCAAAATCGCCAAAATCTCCGAGCAGGAACTGAATCTGGCGGAAGCAGCGCTTCTCATTGCGGTCGAGGAATACCCCGGTCTGGACGTCGAGGCCTACCTGCGGCAAATCGATGAACTCGCCACCGGCGTGCAGCAGCGGCTGCCCGCGCAGGCCGGTCTGGAAGACACCCTGATAACCCTCAACCAGTTCCTGTTCGTGGAACAGGGTTTTTCCGGCGATACCGAAAATTACGACGACCCGCGCAACAGCTTCCTGAACGAAGTGCTGGATCGCAAGCGCGGCATTCCCATCACGCTCTCCATCATTTACATGGAGGTCGGACGCCGCCTGGGCCTGCCGCTCAAGGGCGTGTCATTCCCCGGCCACTTTCTGGTGAAATTTGCAACCCGCGAAGGCGAGGTTGTGCTCGACCCGTTCTCCGGCGGCAACCTGCTGAGCAAGGAGGACCTCGAGGAGATTCTCGAGGAGACCTACGGCCCGGCGGAATCCGTCAACGCGCCGCTCGAACGCCTGCTCACCGCGGCCGGCAAGAAGGACATACTGGTGCGAGTGTTACGCAACCTCAAGGGCGCGTACCTGCGCCGCGAACAGTTCGGCAAGGCGCTCGGCGTGGTTGGCCAGATTCTGCTGATCCAGCCCGACCAGCCCGATGAAGTGCGCGATCGCGGCCGCATCTATGAGCAGCTGGAGTGCTTCCGGGCGGCGCTTGAAAACTACCAGTCCTATCTCAGCCTGAGACCGGCTTCGGGTGATGCCCCCGACGTGCACAAGCGTATCGCCGAACTGAAACAGATCGTCGCTAAACTCAATTAGATTCCCATGTCACAGGACGACCGACCCGAAGCCCGCCGGGATGGCAGCGCTGCCGCCGCGGAACAGCCATGGTTTGTGTACATCCTGGAATGCAGCGACGGTTCGTTCTACACCGGTATCACCAACGATCTCGAGCGACGCCAGCAACAGCACAACGAGGGCACCGGCTCGCGCTACACACGCAGCCGCCGACCGGTGATTCTGCGCTATCAGGAGGTCTGCGAAAGCCGCTCGCAGGCGCTGATTCGCGAATGTTCGTTGCGCTTGCTGACCCGCAAGGAAAAAGAGGTCCTCGTCAATCGGGGAAGATTAAGCAGCAGAAGAGCCTGATCATCAGGTCCTTCGAAGATACACCAGGTCCCGCACCTCATGACCCAGCTTGCGCCCACGCTGTTCAAAGCGGGTCGATAATCTGGACGCCACCAGCTCCGGATAGCGATTGGAACCGCTCGCATCGACCAGCCCCGCAGTCCGCGACAACACCGCCGCCATGTGTTCCGCATACGCCGGCCAGTCCGTCGCCAGATGGCAGTAACCACGCGGTTCGAGCTTGCGAGCCACGAGTGCCGCAAAATCCGGCTGCACCAGACGGCGCTTGTGATGCCGCTTCTTCGGCCAGGGATCGGGAAAGAAAAGATGCACGGCGGACAATGACGCATCTGCAATCCGTTGCGCCAGAATCTCTGTAGCATCGGCCAGCATCACGCGCACGTTGTGCAAGTCCTGCGCCTCCAGCCGGCGCAGCAGGCTGCCCGCACCGGGGCGGTGCACTTCAATGCCGAGATAATTATTTTCTGGATGCGCGGCGGCGGTGGCCGCCAGGGCCTCCCCATTACCAAAACCGATCTCGAGGATCACCGGGGCGCTGCGCCCGAAGACGGTTGACAAATCCAGCGCTGTCGCGCCCTCCACGATGCCGTAGCGCGGCCATAGTTGTTTCAGCGCGCGTGTCTGCGCCGGCGTGATGCGGCTTTCACGGCGCACGAAACTGCGGATTGACCGGAGTGGTCTTGCGATTTCAGACATATGATTTTATTAACCGCAAAGACGCAAAGAGCGCAAAGACAAATCGAGAGTTAAGAATTGAAAAAGAAACTTTTTTTACTTTTGAATGTTTTTCTTTGCGTCCTTTGCGCCTTTGCGGTGAAAGCTGTCAGAAAAACGTGCCGCCGAGGGGCGAGGACGGCGAGCCGTACTGCTTGCGCGGCATGCGGCCGGCGCGAAAGGCCTCGCGTCCGGCCTCGACCGCCTTTTTCATGGCCTGCGCCATGAGCACCGGATTCCGCGCCCCGGCAATGGCGGTGTTCATCAGCACGCCGTCGCAGCCGAGTTCCATGGCGATAGCCGCGTCGCTCGCGGTGCCGACGCCGGCGTCGACCAGGATCGGCACGGTGGCCTCTTCCACGATGAAACGGATGTTGTACGGATTGCGAATGCCCAGTCCCGAGCCGATCGGCGCGGCCAGCGGCATCACGGCCACGCAACCCATCTCGGCGAATTTTTTGGCCACGATCGGATCGTCGTTGGTGTACACCATGACCTTGAAGCCCTCTTTTATCAGTATTTCAGCTGCTGAAAGCGTTTGGGGGATGTCCGGATACAACGTCTTTTCGCTGCCCAGCACCTCCAGCTTCACGAGATCGTGCCCATCGAGCAGTTCACGCGCGAGCCGACAGGTACGCACGGCGTCTTCGGCGTTGTAACAACCGGCGGTGTTGGGCAGATAGGTGTATTTCGACGGGGACAGGACGTCGGTCAGGCTCGGCTCGTTCGGATTCTGGCCGATGTTGGTGCGCCGCACCGCGATGGTGATGATCTGCGCCCCGCTCGCCTCCACCGCGCGCCGGGTTTCCTCGAGATCCTTGTACTTGCCGGTGCCCACCAGCAGCCGCGACGAATACGTCCGACCCGCGATGATCAGCGGATCTTTCGCGGTAGAACGGATTGTTTCTGCGGTTACCGCCATGCGCGACACCTCCGAAAACTTTTTGGAAACTGACAGGCTATCTTGTCGGTGTCCTGCGGCCTTCACCGGTCGCCATCTCCACGGCTCATGCCACTACTCCCGCCTCCAATGGCAAACACGACCTCGACGCGATCGTTGTCCTTCAGTTCAAACTCGCCGTGCCGGCTGCGCGGCACGATTTCGCGGTTGACCTCGACCGCCACGCGCCGCTCGGAAAGCCCCATCTCCTGCAACAAGGCCGCCAAGGTCGTGGGAGCGGCTAAGGGCTTTTCCTGCCCGTTCAAAATGATCTTCACGGAATGCGGGTGGTTGCAGACAACGGCCTGAAAATCTATACAATGCGTAGCACTATTCTAGTGCGAACAATCGGACAACGCACGCGGGTGTAGTTCAGTGGCAGAACTGTAGCTTCCCAAGCTACTAACGTGGGTTCGATTCCCATCACCCGCTCCATCTCCCCGGAGGAACGCCTTGAAAAAAACCCTGAAAATTCTGGCCATCCTGATCGGCGGGCTGCTGGCCCTGCTGATCGTTGGCGCCGTCGCCCTGTCGCTGCTCTTCGACCCCAACGATTACAAGGGAAAGATCATCGAGGTGGTCAAGGACAAGACCGGCCGGGAACTGCGCATCGAGGGCAAGCTGGGTTGGTCGTTCTTTCCGTGGATCGGCATCGAGACCGGCCGCCTCGAACTCGGCAACGCGCCGGGATTCGGCAAAGATCCCTTTGCACGCATTGACGGTGCCGGCGCCAAGGTTAAGCTGCTGCCGCTGCTGCGCAAACACGTCATCGTCGACACCGTCTTTCTCGACGGCCTCAAGCTCAACCTCGCCAAAAACGCCGCCGGCAAAACCAATTGGGACGACCTGACAAAACCCTCCGCGGCCGAAAAGGCCGCTGAAAAAACAATCCCGGAGAAGGAGGCCGGCATCGGCGGCATCAGCATCCACAAGATCGACATCCGCAAAGCGGACATTACCTGGAACGATCAGGCCAGCGGCGCGCGCTACGCCGCGCGTAACCTCAATCTTCAGACCGGAAAAATCATTGTCGGTGAACCGGTGGACGTGCGTCTTGCGCTTGATCTGGAGGGCGGCCAGCCGCCGGTGCGCAAGAGTCTCGATCTGAAATCCCGCATCGAACTCGATCTCAAGACTCAAACGCTGGAAGTCTCGAACCTGGCGCTCGGTTTCGATGAAAGCCGCCTGACCGGCACACTTGCCATGAAGAACTTTGACAAACCGGCCTACCGGTTCGACCTGGCGCTGGACCAGATTGACCTGGATCGTTATCTGCCGGCATCTGCTCCGGCCGTCTCCGGAGCAAAATCAGGAGACGCCGCGCCGCCCCAGCCGGTGGAAATACCCTTGAGCCTGCTACGCTCGCTCGATGTGCAGGGCAAGCTGCGCATCCAGAAACTCAAGGCGATGAACCTGCATTCGAGCGATGTGGCGATACAAGTCACCGCCCATAATGGCCTGATCACACTTGGTCCGAACCAGGCGAAGCTCTACAACGGCAAGTACGCCGGCCGCACCTCGCTCGATGTGCGCGGCAAGACGCCGCTGCTGGCCGTCGACGAATCTGTCAGCGGTATTGAACTGGCACCGGCGCTTAAAGATGCCCTCAAGTTTGACAAGTTTGCCGGCTCCGCCAACCTGAGCGCCAAGGTCACGGCCCAGGGCCTGGATGCACACCAGATCAAGCAAACCCTGAACGGTTCAGCATCGTTTGCCGTGCAAAACGGCGCCATCAAAGGCATGGATCTGAAAAAGATGATCGACACCGTTAAAACGGCGCAGCGCGACAACCTGTTGCAGAAACTGACGGAACTCACGCCCCGGTCCGGGGATGAAACACCCTTCACACAACTGGGTGGAACGGCACAGATAAAAAACGGTGTTGTCCAGAATAATGACCTGAAAGTCCAAAGCCCGGATCTGTTGAACGTTACGGGCAAAGGCTCCGCCGATCTGCCAAAAGAAACCCTCGATTACAGGATCACGGCGGGACAATATCCGATCGTCATTTCCGGTCCCTTTTCCAACCTCAAATACCGGGTGGACACCAGCGCCCTTCTCAAGGGCAAGGTGGAGGAAAAGAAAACCGAGGTGAAGGAAAAAATCGAGCAGAAACTGGAACAAAAGCTGAAAGACAAGCTCAAGCGGTTCAAATAGCCGGCGACGAAACATGTGGCTCCGTGCGACAGCCTGCTTGACTTTCGGCCTGTGGACCTCCGTTACCACGGCCGCCGCCATCGAAGTTCTTGAAACAACTCATGACAACGGCCGCTACACGGTATCCTTCGAGGTGGTGCTCGATGCCGATCGTGACAAGGTGTGGCGGATCATGACGGATTACGAACGCCTGCCGCGGGTCTCGAAAATCATCGTCGAGAGCCGGGTCCTGAAACAGGAGGACGCCAACCTGCATCGCGTCGGAGTCACGCTTCAGGCCTGTGTCCTGATTTTCTGCAAGACCGTCAAACGGGTCGTGGATATTGAGGCCCGGCCGCCAGAGGAAATCCTCGTGACCGACGATCCGGCCTTCAGCAACTTCAGCTATGCCGTCGAGCGCTGGCGGGTAGCGGCCGAGGGCTCCAAGACTAGGTTAAATTATACGGCCGAACTGGTGCCGGATTTTTTCATCCCGCCCTTGATCGGCCCGGTGGTGGTGAAATATTTCCTGCGCCGGGAGATCCGCCTCACCGCCGTCGAGGTCGAGGCCCTGGCCAGCCATGAGTGAACGTCCCATCAGCCGGCGGCTGCTCGCGTGGTATGACCGCCACGGGCGCAAGACCCTGCCGTGGAAACGCAAGCGCGATGCGTATCGCATCTGGGTCTCGGAAATCATGTTGCAGCAGACGCAGGTCGCGACGGTCATTCCATATTTCAAACGCTTCATCGCGCGCTTTCCCGACGTCCGGTCGCTGGCGCGCGCCGATCTCGATGAGGTCCTGCACCTCTGGACCGGCCTCGGTTACTACGCCCGCGCACGCAATCTGCACCAAGCGGCGCAACGCATCGTAAAGGAACATGCCGGTGCGTTTCCGCGCCATTACGAGGCGGTGGCGGATTTGCCCGGCATCGGCCGCTCCACCGCGGGCGCCATCTTCGCGCTCGCCTTCAACCAACGCCATCCGATCCTCGACGGCAACGTCAAACGCGTGTTGGCGCGCTATCACGCCATCGAGTCACCGCTTAACCAGCGCGAGACGGAAGAGCGCCTGTGGCAACTCGCCGAGAAACACACGCCGCGCACGCGCGTGGCCGACTACACGCAGGCCATCATGGATCTGGGCGCCACCGTATGCACACGCACCAAGCCCCAATGTTCGGCCTGTCCGCTGCGAACCAACTGTCGTGCCTGTCGGCTCGGCACACCGCAGGATTATCCGGTGCGCGCTACCAGGCGAATAACGCCGGTCAAGGCCACGCGCATGCTCATGATCCGCGATGCGCGCGGGCGCGTGCTGCTGCAACGCCGTCCGCCGGCAGGACTGTGGGGCGGGCTGTGGGGATTTCCCGAATGCGCCAATAGCAATGCGCGGCAATGGTGTCACAAAATACTGGGCATCAACATTCATACCGAGTCGCCGTGGCCGACGCTGCGCCATAGCTTCAGTCACTTTCATCTTGACATCACGCCGATACCCGCGCAGCTGGTGGGGGGAACGGATCGGGCGATGGAGAATGCCGAAACAGTCTGGTATAACGTCCGGCGTCCGGATCAACGCGGTTTCAGTGCGCCGGTGAAATATCTGCTCGATGAACTGAGGAAACGTTAATGGCCCGCATGGTGAAGTGCGTCAAGCTCGGCAAAGAGGCCGAGGGACTGGATTACCCGACCTATCCCGGTGAACTCGGCAAGCGCATCTGGGAAAGCGTCTCGAAGGAAGCGTGGAAGATGTGGCTCAGCCACCAGACCATGCTGATGAACGAATACCGCCTGAACCCCCTCGACCCCAAGGCGCGCAAGCTGATCGAAGGCGAGATGGAAAAATTCTTCTTCGGCTCCGGTTCCAAACCGCCGGAAGGATTCAAGCCGCAAAATTAATCGCTCGCTGCACAACATAAAGCCCGGACTTATCCGGGCTTTATGTTGTATGAACGCCACTTTTTTACAAACCCTGGGGGCTTCCTTATAATGCGCCGCTCCCCGGCCGGGTAGCTCAGTTGATAGAGCAGCGGGAGAGGCGGAGATTTCGCGAATGCACTTAACGTGCATTCGCGCCGCCGAGCGCCCGGCCATGGGTGAGGTGGTGCTTTCGCGAATGTCCAGTGGATATTCGCGCCGCCGAACGGGCACGCCAAGGATGGCGTGCCCTGGACCGAGCAAGCGGAGCAGGAAGCGTAGCGCCGCTTGGGCCGGGCCGGATTGGCCCTCCAGGGATGGACGTAAGTCGTAACATGGCCGGGTAGCTCAGTTGGTAGAGCAGCGGACTGAAAATCCGCGTGTCGTTGGTTCGATTCCGACCCCGGCCACCATTTTTTCAACGACTGGCAACGCCCTTCCGTCCTTGGACCTCAAGCATGCCTTTACGCCACTGGGAACGACACCGCACTGAAC
>Ga0209542_10003781_pt1 | contig 31983 bp, 31 predicted proteins | sample RifCSPhighO2_01_FD_184028 | JGI IMG/M metagenome (GOLD analysis project Ga0209542, IMG submission 184028) | Soil microbial communities from Rifle, Colorado - Rifle CSP2_plank highO2_0.1 (SPAdes) (version 2) | ecosystem: Environmental > Terrestrial > Deep subsurface > Rock core/Sediment ... | reverse complement strand
ATTTTTTCAAAAACCATGTTATTTCACCTCTAAATAAGTTAGCGACAACAAGTTTTTAATCTTTTCGTTAGTAAACATTAAATGTTGTATACAACAAATAAGTAGGGATTATTTAAGAAGTAGTGTAGTTAATTAATAAGTATTAGTAGTTCAAGCGTAAAAAGTAGGTAAAGATATTGATATATTTTCAAAAAAATTCCTAAAACTCAATAAATTTTTGACACACAAAACTTTATTAATATCTCAGTTTTAATTTAATTATGGCAATAAGAGGTGCAAAATCAAGTTCTAATTTAAATTTAGAGGCTTTATATGTCCGCTGGCTGTCAGAATTAAATAAAAACTCGGGTCAGATTGCAGGCGGCAAGGGAGCAAACCTGGCTGAAATGCATAATTCCAAATTTCCTGTCCCTCCGGCATTTATTATAACAACAAAAGCTTATTACCATCTTATTGAAGAATCTGGAATAAAAAATAAAATAAATGACATTTTAGACAGTATTGATGTAGATAATACTGAAGAGCTTGAAGAAAAATCCAAAGAAATAAGAGAGACTATAATAAAAGCAGAGCTTCCAGAAGATTTAAAATCAGAAATTTTAGAAGCTTATGAAAATATTAGCACAGATAAAGCAACTCTTGAAGCAGCTGGAAAATATGCATTACATATTCTAAAACACACAAGCGAACCAATTTTTGTCGCAGTAAGGTCAAGTGCAACAACAGAAGATTTAGATGACTCAAGTTTTGCAGGACAGCAGGAAACTTACTTGAATATTAAAGGAAACCATCAGCTTTTAGAGGCTGTAAAAAAAGTTTTTGCAAGCTTATTTACTGCAAGGGCAATTTATTACAGAAAAAAACGCGGGTTCAGCAATGAAAAATTCGCTCTGGCAGTAGTTGTCCAGAAAATGATTGATTCTGACAAATCAGGAGTTATATTTTCAATAAATCCTGTAAAAAATAACAATAATGTAATGATTGAAGCTGTTTTTGGATTAGGTGAAGGAATAGTCTCGGGTAGAATAAAGCCGGATAATTATGAGGTTTCCAGAGATTTAAAATTAGTAAGTAAAGTTATATCTGAAAAAAAGATTGCAATAACAAGAAATTCTCAGGGAGATACAGAAGAAATAGTCTTAAATTCAAGCAAGGCAAAAACCCAGGTTTTAGAAGAATATGAAATAAAAAGGCTGGCAGATTATGCAATAAAAATAGAAGAGCATTACAATAAGCCGCAGGATATTGAATTTGCAATTGAATCAGGAGAAATTTATATTGTTCAGTCAAGGCCTGTAACAACACATGTTAAAGAGAGCAAAGAAGAAATTAAAGGTAATTTTATTCTCTCTGGCTTAGCAGCCTCTCCAGGAGTTGCTTCTGGGAAAGTCAAGATAATAAAAGATATTTCTCAGCTGGAAAAAGTCCAGAAAGGAGATATTCTTGTCACACAAATGACAAACCCGGACATGGTTGTAACTATGCAAAGATCAGCTGCAATTATAACTGATGAAGGTGGAATTACAAGTCATGCTGCAATAGTAAGCAGAGAAATGGGCATTCCAGCTGTTGTTGGAACAGGTCATGCAACCAAATTATTAAAAGAAGGGATGATAGTGACTGTTGATGGTTTTAATGGAGTGATATATGAAGGAAAAAGAGAAGAGCGAAAAGCAGAAATAAAGCCAATTGTTGCTAAAACAAAAACTAAGATAAAAGTTATTTTGGATCTTCCAGATTATGCGGAGAGAGCTGCTCAAACAGGAATCGATTCTGTCGGATTATTAAGATTAGAAGGGATAATTGCTGAAAGTGGCAAGCATCCTGTTGCATTTTTAAAAGAAAACAAATTAAATGAATATGAAAAAATAATCCATGATGGAATTGAAAAAATATCAAAGCATTTCAATGAAGTATGGATAAGAACCTCTGATATAAGAAGTGATGAGTTCAGTAACTTAGAAGGCTCTCCAAAAAAACCCGAGTTAAATCCAATGCTGGGTATGCATGGAATAAGATTTTCTCTGAAAAATCCTGAAATTTTTAAAGCAGAATTATTAGCAATTAAAACATGCGCTGAAAAGCATAAAAATAAAATATTTGGGATAATGTTCCCTCAAATTATCTCAACTGAAGAAGTCATAGAAGCAAAAAAGCATGCAGAATCACTCGAATTGTTAAAATTAAGTAATATCAAAATAGGAATTATGGTCGAAACTCCTGCAGCTTGTTTGATTATAAAGCACTTGCTAAAGACAAAAATTGATTTTATAAGCTTTGGAACAAATGACCTAACACAATATACTCTTGCAATTGACAGAGGCAATGAACAAGTCCAGTATTTATACAATGAAACACATCCCGCTGTTTTAAATGCAATTAAAAGAGTTTTGCGAACATGCCAGGAATTTAATGTTGAGTCAAGCATCTGTGGGCAGGCTGCAAGCAGAAAAGAAATGGTTAAATTCCTGATTGAAAACGGAATCAATAGCATTTCTGTAAATGCTGATGCAGCTCATGAGATTTCGGTATTTGTATCTGAAATTGAAAAGCAAACATTAAATCAAAATAAACCTCCTCATCAACCTCAACAGCATAATTCTCATAAAAAACTCCAGCCAGAGCAATTAGTACAGCAGGTAAAAAATAAAATTGAAGAAGAATTTGAGGAAATAAGTGAAGAAGATCAAGTATCAGATTCTGATAATCAGGAAAGAGAACTAACACCGATTCTTGCCAAACCCCATGAAAAACAGGAAAATAAAAATAACAGCAAAAACCAGAATAAAGATGATAAAAACATTAAACCAGATCAGCCTCCAGCTTATATCGCAGGCATTTTAGATCTGTTGGAAATACCAAAAAGCAGGCACAGTGAGATGGAAGAAATCCTGGCGCTTAAAGCCCTCTTTGGAGAAAACCAGGAAAATAAAGAAAATACTAATAAAATGAGTAATAAAAAAGAAGCGAAACAGCGAGAGGCTAAGCAAGACGAAGAAGTCGAGGAATCAAAAAGCAACGAAGAAGTCCTAGATATTTTCTAGTCTATTTCTTTTTTTGTTTTTTACTCCCTTCAATATATTGTTACTACTAACTAGATAATACAGACCGAAAGGTTTAAATACCCCCTATACCTACGAAAATTAATAAAAATGGCACTTGAAGATTTAATTAGAGATGATTATAAAAGCTTTAGTGAAGCAGAAGAAATAGTTGAAGCTTTAAAGAACGACGAAACAAAATACGACGTAGAACCAAGAGCAGCTCTTGGAAAGATAGTTCATGAAGATGAACCTGTATATTCTAGAGATTATTTTTTAGGTAGTTCACTTGAATCTGCAATGCCTTATGCAAAAAAGATAAGGAAAAAGAGAATAATAAAAGTCATTAAAGATGTTGAAGATAGATTCGGAGAAGCACTTAAACTTGTTCCTGATAAAGAAACAATGCGTTTGTTATATTCAGTAAGACCAAAATCAGATAGTGATAGAGCTAAGAAACATATAAAATATATGGAATTAGTAGCTGCTCTGAGAGATGAAAATGGCCCGCAAATTGAATTTTTATTGCAAGAAATAAAAGATGAAGAGTATAGAAGTCTAATGTCTATTGATTTTAAAAATAATCCACAAAAAGTAATAGATAACTTTGCCCAGTATGCTGCATCAATAAAAGCAGAATTTGAATCAACATTTAAAGACAAATCTGGAAAAGTTAATTATCATGAAGTAAAAAACTATATAACTGAAAATATTGAAAATATAAAAGGTAATGAGAAAAATGGACTTTATATGGCAGTAGCTGAACAAATAGCAAGAAAAAAGTAAATTAACTTATTGAATCTTTAACCAACTGAGTCATTACTCTGATAAAATCGTCAGTTTTTTTCTGCCATTCGTCAACTTCAGAACCTTTAACATCCTTGACTTCTCCATGGATGATTTTTCTGTGAAATACATAGAGATCCCTGTACCAAAGAACATAATCCATTTTAAGTTTTTTAATATCAACAAAAGTTTCTTTTAATAAAATCGGAATATGTTCTGGAGAAGGGGGCATTATATGATTTGACATTAAAGCAGCCTGGGCTGAATCAACCATTGCCCAAAACAAACCCTCAATAGTGTTTAATTCTGCAATCTTGCTTCTTCTGAAATGGTCTGGAGCCCTCTGCAAAGCTGTATAAATTGCTTCAGGAGTCGGCTTTATTCTTCCCTGCTGTAAAAGAATTTTTAATGGATTAAAAAAACCTCCAAAATCAATCAACGCTTCTCCGTATCTTAAAACATTGATAATAACAGGATCTCCTTTCATCATATCATCCCACCACGTAGTTATTCTTACAGTTGTAATATGCAGTTCTTTTTTATACGGATTTGTAGCAATTAACTTACCAAGCTCTTCTCTATACCATGCAATTAATTCCTGATCCCACTGAATTGCAGCATCATCAATTACAATAATTATATCAACATCTGATGTAGAAGTTGCATTCTGCTTCATTGAAGATCCAAATAAAACTATACTTTTTACTATTTTATCAAATTTCTGATAAACTTTTGTAGCAAAATCCATAGCAATCTCTCTTTCATTTTTCAAATCAAGAGTTGGATATTTCTTAGCTTGCCTAGTTTTGCCAGATTTAGTTTTCACAGGATGTATCCTCTTTTTACTCTTTAATTTCAAGTAAAATTTCTTTTTAAATGTTACTTAATGGGCCATAAAAAGAAATTTTAAAGTGAACTCCATATGACCAGACCATATAACTTCTAAGAATTATCAAAACTTAATATTTCATTGCTTATTTGAAAACATGTAATAAGAAATTTTCATCTTAAGAAAATTTATCCTTATTCAAGATTCATCAACTTTAATTTATAGCTAAACTATTCCCTACTACTTTATATTTTATGCATTATGATTTTATCCTATGCCAAGAACACAAGATATTAGCAAGAATAATTAATCCTCAAAAAATATCAATTAATCCTAAGCCATCGGAGTTCCGCCAGTTGCTCTTGAGCCTCTTGCCTGTACTTGACCTCCAAGTTCAGTAGGCAATCCAGAAAATCCTCCGCCATAAGTCTGGAAATGCTGCTCAGGAAGTATTGTCCCATAACCTGCAAAATACGGGCCAATGTTAGAAAATGTCTGATTCCAATAAGGAGCCATTTTCATTGCATAAACAGACGAACCAGCACCTTCTAAAACATAAGGATGCGGAGATTGCTGGAAATGCTGAAAAAAATTCCCTCCCTCAAAAACTTTTTTACCTTTAAATCCTGCTTTCTCCAATTGATCCATAACCTCCTTCATCGGAACATTGCCCATTCCAGGAGGAAGATCAGTATGAGTTGATCCAAAATTATCGTTATAGTGAACATGCTTAACAAAAGGAGCAATAATCTTAGCTTCTTCAACAAGCTTTTCAGGCTTAAAACCCTGCTTTCTCATCATACTGATATGGGAAGTATCCCATGTTGCTCCAATAATATTTTCTGCAGCTTTTTTTGCCTGATCAGCATCCATCCCTTCTTTCACAGCTTTATCAATAAATCTTTTTCTTGATTCTTGAATTAATTCTTTCAAATCCTGTGCTCTTGAAACCGCAGAACCATACGGAGGATTTTCAATACTTACAATAGGAGCATCATTGCCAAATTTTTTATAAGCATTAAATGCAACATTTCCCAATGTTTCAGAAGCTTTTTCCTTTACAAAATCCTCAACAGGCTTAAACATTTCAGGGCCATCAAAACCCCTCATCACTTGTATTGAATGATCTAACAAGCGGGATTTTTCTGTAATATATTTTATTGGATTATTAACTCCACTTTTATTTTTATTATGGAATTTTTTCCATTCATCAGATAGTTCATTTAATCCTTTTTTTAATTCTGCATCTTCAGAATATTTATAAGCATCATCAAAAAGGCTGGTAAAAGAAGTCTGGACATTATCTAAGAATAAATCAGCACGTTTTAATTTTTCAAATGCTCTTGCTTCATGCTCACTAGTAATTGCAAACTTTCCTGATTGCTCATATTTAAGTTGTGAAGGAAGTAGATCACCAACAGATCCTTGTAATATTTCGTCTGCTTCCTTTTTATAAAATGCAAGATTTGTAATCTTATTAATCCATTCAGTATGATTCTGGCTGTCTAATAATTCTTCAGGAGTTCTTCTTTCAGGTTTGCCTCCTTCTCCAACTCTTCCAGGAAAAAATCTTTCCTCCCTAATCAAAGGCACTAATTGCCCACTACGTCTGTTAACAGCAATCATTTTTTGAGTCACTTCAACCATTTTCCCGGTTTCTGGATCTTTAACCTCAATATGTTCTGTTCCAGGAATCTGTGAAGAATGAATAGTTACAGGAATATTTCCAGTTGGATTTAATTCATGAGCTCTTTCAACAACTTCAGTAAACTGTTTTTCTGCAACCTCCCGGTTTGTTTCATCCCATCCCTGCTGTGTAAACCCTGAAGGATCAATTATAGGGGCATGAAGGGTTGTCTCACTGCCCGTTAATTTAGAAAGCCTGTTAATTTCTTTTAGCTGCTGCTTAGGAATCATTTCAAAAACATCTGGGGAAATAGTTGATACTTCAACAACTTTCATTCCCTGATTAAGAAGGTTAGTTACTTCCTTAATCTGATTAGCAGTCTGAATACTTGTTGTTGCCCCAAGCTCGCCTGCAGGAATTCTATGTCCTGTAAACATATCATTATATTTTTTGGGGCTTAATGATGAATCAGATCCGTCGTATAAATATTCGTAAGACATTTTTCACCTATTTTATATTCTATGAAATTTAATTTATATATTTATCCTTCTCTTCCTTTCTTTGTCTTCAAAAGGAAGAATATTTGTATCGTAATTCTGTCTTGCAGCTTCGGTAATATACATTTCCTCTTTATTAGGCCTAACAGCTGGTCTATCAACCATATTTCTCTGCCATAAATCAAGCCTTATATCTCTTGCAGGGAGTTCAAATGTTTCAACCCTCCTTGCAGCAACAAGGTTTTCATCCATATCTTTAATCTTTTTTGTAATATATCCCGGAGCAGAACCATACATCTCCTCACTTACAGGTTCTTCATTAGGCCTATTTCTAACCGGAGCATTTTTAACTTGCTGTTCAATTCCTTCATTATTAGTTTCTGTCTGGGTCTGAGCTGAAGTGCCAGTATTATCTGAACTTATCACAGGAGAAACTCTTCCTCCGCTGATAAACCTTGTGAAATCTTCAAAAGCAGAAGTTTCTTCCTGATTAATAATCTTATCCTCAATATCTTCTTCAATTTCTTTATTCTCTTGGCTTTCTTTTACTCTAAGTCCATTAATCTTTATAGGACTAAATTTCAAAGCCTTTTCTTTCTTCAGCTTACCACTCTTCTTTTTAGGCATGAAAAATATAATACAGAAGAATATTTATGCTTATTGGTTTCTCAGCCTTTCCATCAACATTGTATAAAACCTTAAATTATGAATTGTTGCAAGTCTTATCGCTTCTTTATTTCTTTCTTTGAACATCTTATAAATATCAGCTCTTGTAAAATTACTGTTGCTGCAGACAAAACAATCGCAATTTTTCGAAATTGGTTTTTTATCAGTTTTATATTTTAAATTCCTTACTCTGATATATTCATAAAATCTTTTATTATTTTGTAATTTCTTTAAACCAAAACCAAAAATATTATTCTTAAATCCGTATAACCTATTGTTTCTTGCCTCTCTCGTTGGAATAACACAATCAAACATATTATATCCAAAACCAACACAGGCAACAATATCTTCAGGCCTTCCAACACCCATTGCATATCTTGGTTTGTCTTCAGGCATTAATTCAGCAACATATTTTAAAAGATCATGCAGGAAATTTCTCTCCTGGCTAACAGGCCATCCGCCAAAAGCATATCCGTCAAAACCTATTTTCTTTAGTTCATCAGCGCATTTTTTTCTTAATTCTAAATTATTTCCGCCTTGTATAATTCCAAATAATAAGGGTTTTTCATTTGCTTTCATATTCTTAGTTAATTTTAAAAATTCCTTCTTGCATCTTTTCGCCCATTCAACTGTTCTTCTAACAGAAACCTCTTGCTCTCGCAAACTTGTATCAGGATAAGTGCAGTCATCAAGGCACATTACAATACCGCTTTTAATGCTTAATTGGAGCTGAATGCATTTCTCAGGTGTGAGATTAATTTTCTTGTTATTATAAAGAAAGGTTACTCCATCATCGTATATTCTTCCATTATAAGGATTATCATGAATTAAGGACATTACTTGAAATCCTCCAGAATCACTTATTATAATTCCATGAAACTGCATATAATTGCTTATTCCTTTTTTCTTTTTTATTTTGCCAATAAAACCGGCATGCAGTAAATGGTAAATATTAACAACAACTCCGTCAATTTTACATTTAGCTAAATCATCACTGCTAACTCCTCTAACAAAACCAAAAGTTGCATCTGGAAAAAATGCTGGAAGAGATATTTTTTTGTTTTTTACTTCTAAAAAAGATGGTTTATTCATAAGTATAATCTTAAAATCATATTTATAAACGTAGCCTTATTTTACTTAAAAAGAGATGTCATAAGAAGAACCTTGGTTCTTTTTATTAAGGGAAGCGTCATAAGAGAAACCGTAGGTGTCTTTTATGTTTCATAAAGAAAAGTGTAGGTTCATCTAAAAGGAAAGTTTCATAAAGAAAACATTGGTTGTCTTTATAATGATAAATCGAAGATTCAAAGCAAACAGGCCAAAAATAACATGGGATACGAATATGAAGCCCTACTGGAATGTTATAAAAGATATAATTCATAACAGTGATATTATTCTTGAAATACTTGACGCAAGAATGCCGGAGCTGTCAAGGAACGAGGAAATTGAAACTTTAACTAAAGAATCTGGAAAGCAGTTAATCCTAATTTTAAACAAAGCTGATTTAGTTTCAAAGAAACAATTAGCTATTAATTATGAAAAACTAAGGGATAAGTTCCCGTGTTTTATTATTTCAACCAAAGATAAAATAGGGACAAAAAGATTAAGGGAATGGCTTATTGCAAATGGAAAAAATAAAGAGAGATTTAAGATAGGAGTTCTAGGTTATCCAAACACTGGAAAATCTTCTATAATTAATTCTCTTTCACTGGCTAAAAAAGCTCCTGTTTCTTCAAAAGCAGGAACAACACACGGACAGCACTGGATAAAATCAGTTGCAAATTTAGAAATTGTGGATTCTCCAGGAGTTGTTCCGCTAAAACAGGAAGATGAAGCAAGGCTGGCATTAATTGGATCAAAAAATCCTGAAAAAATTCATAATTTAGATATTGTTTTATGGAAAATATTTGAATTATTTGATGATAAAGAAATAATAAAAAAATTATACAGTATAGAAGAACTTGAATCTAATAAAGTAGAAGATATAATAGAAGCAATTTGCAAAAAAAGAGGATTTATTAAAAAACAGGGTTTAATTGACGAAACAAGATTGGCAATGCAGGTCATAAGAGACTGGCAACAGGGGAAGTTAAGGCTTTAGATTTTTCTTTAATCCATCAGCTAATTTTTTAAGTTCATCAATTGAAACTTTTGGTCCTAATTGAGTAGATATATACCCTTCATATTTATTAAAAAATACTTTATCTTTAGCCCACATTTCTTCAAATTTAGCATTAAATCCATATAAGGGATAAAGTTTTATATGAGCATGATTAATACCCATTCCCTCCATAACCATTGCAACCCTTTTAACATTCAAACCCTTCTCAAGTAATTTAGCTACTCGTTTAGATGCAATAATGATATTTTTACAGAATTCATCACTATCATCAAATATATAAGAATCATAATGTTTTTTAGGTATAATTAAAGTCATACCTTTTGTATTTGGATTAGGATCTAATACTGCTATAAAATCTTTATCTTCCCAGATTTTAACACTAGGCAATTCGCCATTTACAATTTTACAAAAAATACAATCTTTCATATATTAAATACCATAATAAGTTTTATAAATGTTATTTAAACAAACATTTATAAATTCTTTTCCATATACTATATCATGGTAAAAAAGAAGGCAGCTTCATCAGCATCATCAGGCTTAAGTTCATCAAATAAGGCAAAAAAGCTTTCTCAAACTGAAATTAACCAGCAGTTAATTGATAATTTTGTTGCATTACAGAGAGTTATGACTAATCTAAGTGTTAAATTTGATTCCCTAAGTGATCAGATTTCAAAATTATTGAATTTATTTGAAATTTCAGCCAAGTCTTTTGCTGAAAAAAATGCTGGAAAGATAACGAAAGAAGATAAAGAATTCCTCGATAAACTGGATAAACTTCTTGATCAAAACAAACTGATTGCAAAAGGATTGACAATGATGGAAGAAAGAGCAAGAGAAAAAATGAATCCTCAGTCTCAAGTGCCTGTTCAAAGACCAGCATTCCAGCCAGAACAAGGTCAAAATCCTCAAACCCGCCCAAGACAGCTTCCAAGATTTTAATCATTTAATATATAGTTAAATTAAATCAATTTGTAAAATAAAAAGAAAAATTATCCAAAAATAAAAAAATAAGTTTAACTTAAAAATTCATAACATATTAATTGAATAAATAAATAATATACCATTTCAAATAAATATAATTTATAATTACGCAAGTTAGAATAATTCATAACTACAATCTCTATTAAAATAAAATATCACAATAAATATAAAAAATGCCACATAATATTTTATTTCTGCAGCAGTTTACAAAAGAGCTTATAATTAACTCAACTCCAAAAGAATTTCTAAGGAAATTAGAATTACAGGATATTAATAAAAAAGAGCAAGTAAAAGAAGAATTAAAAAGCGAGATGCTGCAGGAAAAAATTGAAATCAAGCCAGATATTCCATCAATTGTGCATCAATTACCTACAATACCAATACCTCGAAGGCAAAATGTTAAATCTATGCAAATTCCATCACCCCTATTAAAAACAAATAATCAATTTTCTAATTATCAGGGATTAGAACTCGGGAAAATAACTCCGATTATTGTAAATCAGGGAGTTATAAGTATAGAATGCCCTGGCCCTGGAAAATTAATCTCTGTAAGAAGCATTGGAAGAGCAACACCGACAAAAATGATGCTAAATAAAGAAGAAATAAATTCAATAATAGAATCTTTCTCACAGCAGGCTAAAATACCGAGAATCGGCGGTATTTTCAAAGCGATTGTTAATAATTTAGTGATTACAGCTATTGATTCAGATGTTGCAGGCCCCAGGTTTATCATAACCAAGGTTCATCCTCAACCATCGCAGTTTTTATAAATCTCAATTATGTAAATATTTCATGAAACAAAAAGAAAATAAAAGTTTCTTCCTTATGCAGTTTGGAGATATTCCACAGCTAAGAGTCTTGGATTTCTTAATAGGATTTCATTTTTTTGACTACCCTATGACAGAAATAGCAAAAGAAAGTAATGTTAGCTATAACTCAATAAAAATCTTTTTTCCTCAATTCATAAAATCAGGGATTGTTATTAAAACAAGGAAAGTTGGAAAGTCTGATTATTATAAATTAAATCTTGATAATTCTTTTGTTAAAAATCTAATAAAGCTTGATTGGAGCTTGACTAAAAGAAATATTCTTCCGGAAATTGAATCAAAAGAAAAAGTTTATGCTTAACTTTATTTTAAGATTTTCTAAACACACAATATCTCTGAATTATCTATGAGTGAAAAACTACTTTATTCTAAAATATATTTAAGATAATTATCAATCTTAATAACTTACTCTTAAAAATCAGGTAAAAATATAACATTATTTTCAAAACTTATCCCAGCAACGCCCTAGCTTTTTTCTGGAGTTCATTGGCAAGCTCTTCTTTCTTCTTGGCAAGAATAAGATCATGATGCCTTAAAACATCTTTAAGCCTTTGCTCAAACTGCTTTTCAATCTTGCTTTTAATCAATGCTTCTCTGCTTTTCATCTCATTAATCATATGCTGGTGGGCTTTTTCAGTAAGCTCTTTCTGCATCTTAATTCTTTCATTGCTCATCCTTACATCTTCTTCTTTTTTGAATATATTTAGTTTTCCAAGAAGCTGCTTCTTCTCAGAGGCTAATTCCATTGCTTTAGTTTTTGCTTCTTCCAAAAGCCTTTTTTCCTTGATTTTTAATTCAGCTTCTCTCGCATCATGCCTGCTTTGCACATCTTTAAGCTTATTTTCTAATTTTCTTTTTTCAAAAAGAATTTTTTCATTAACCTGCTTTCCATACTCGCTTCTTAGCCTATCTTGAAGTTTTTTCTTTCTCTGCTCTATGCTCTTATTCAAAGCAATTTCATAATCTTTCCTGAGTTTTGCTTTTAATTCCTCTCTTTCTTTTGAGGAAATATCTTTTGATTTATGCATCAGCTCTCTTTTTTTAAGGTCAAATTCATTCTCGAGCCTTAATTTCTCCTCATTAATATGTTTTCTTAATTCAGCATCAAACCTGTCATGAAATTCTCCTTTAAGCTTTTCCGAAATGTCTCTGACTTCCCGTTTATGCCTTTCAACAAATCCTCTATGCTCTTCTTCTCTTTTCAAACCTGCTTCATGCTTTATTCTTGATTGTTTTTCAATTAATTCTTTATTATTCTTTTTCTGTTTTTCTAAAAACTGGGATTTTTCGGCAAGTCTTCTAGCCAGTTCATCATTAGATTTCCGCTGTTTTTCTAAAGCATCTCTCAATTCTTTAACCTTCTGCTCAACTTCCCTCTCCTGTTTCTGCTTTTGAACAATAACAAAACTATTCATCCTCAAAGCAAATTGCCTTTTCAATTCATTATCTAGTTTTTTTCTATGCAAGCCGATTTCATCAGTAAGTTTTTTATGCGCTTCATCCGCTAATTGAACCCTTATTCTTGATTTAGTAGCCTCTAATCCCTTCAATTTATCTTTTAATTTCCTATTATTTTCCTGAATCTTTTTTTCTTCTAAACCTTGCAACTTTTGAAACTTATGAGCATATTCTTCTTTCTTGTTCGTTTCTATAATTTGTAAATTTTGCATTTCAGTATTTAATCCGCTTTGCAAAACTTTGTTCTGCCTTAATTCACTGTTTAATCTTGATTTAAAATTCTCTTCAAGAGCTTTTCTTTGCTTTTCAAGCTCTTGTTTAGATTTTTCTTTTAACTTAGAAATATAAAAAACATCAATTTTATCTCTTTCTTCTTCAAATTTCTTCCTTAGCTCATCATTAAATTTTTTAGAAATTTCTTTCTGTAGCTCTGTTTTTGTCTTGTCCTTATACTCTTGCTTTAATTTTACCTGAAGCTCCCTATAATGTGCCTCAAGTTCTTTCCTCCTGATATTTGAATCATTTCTTATTTTATTATTGAGCTGTTTTTCTTCAACACTAACTTTTTTAGTCAAATCTTTTTTAATTTCATCAACAAAACCCTTAAATCTCTCATCAACGAACAAATCAACATCTGAATCAACTCTATCTTTTTGCTTCAATCTATCACTCAAAGTTGATTTAAGGCTTTTTATTTCTCTTTTCAGCTGAATATTTGAATCAGAAACCTTGCTAAAATCCTTTTCAATCTCCTTTAAGGGAGATTTTTTCCTTACTTCCCTCCTGTTCATTACTTTCTGTCTTAAGTCCTTCATCAACTTATCTAATTCTGGAATTGCTGTCGTATCTTTCAGTCTTGATTTTATAATACTGACTTCTTTTTCAAACCCTTTTGTCAAGCCTCTTGAGTCAAGAACCTCCAGCTCGTGTTTTATTTCATCAAGCTTATTTACCTTGCCTTGAAATGAATAAAACTCTTTCCTTAATTTTTCATCACTCTCTTTTTTAGCCATCATTTCTAAATTAACTAGTATTTAGTTATTTTTAAGGTTTTGGTTTATCCTATTTTAAAGGATTCCTCCCCTTGAACTCGTCAAGCTTTCTTTGAAGTTTTGCAGTATTATAATATCCTTTCTTCTTCCATTCTTCTAATTGCTTTCCAAGTTGTGGCACTTCATTATGCGCAATCTCCCTTCTTCTTATCCTTCTCTTAATCACTCTCACAGCTTTTCTTGCAATTTTTCTCTCTGCCCTGAATTTTTTTCTGGATGCTTTTCTGTGTATTCTTAATTCTCTCTTCTTAATCCTTATTTGTTTTCTCTCAATTTCCCTTTGTAGTTTTTCTTTTCTCCTCTCTAATCTCATATTTATTCTCAACATCTTTCTTTGAGTTCTTCTCTTCCTAAATTCCTTGACTTTTCTATTAATTCTTTGTGCCAATCCCTCTTCAAGCCTTGAGGTATCATAATATGCTTTTCTTCTCCATTCTCTTAACTTGCTTGTTAAATCAGCGAATATTGGCTTCATTCTTGGTCTTCTCTCTACAACTATCACTCTTTCTTTTGGAACTGAAATTCTTGTTGGTACTCTCTCTTTTCTTCCCATTCTTATTCTTGGCAGTTTTATTCTTATTTCTATTCCGGATATTTTTCTATAAACTGCTTTTGGAATTAAACCAATTAGAGATATAGCTCTCAATATTCTTGAAGCTATTGAAACTCTTGGCCTGCCATATGCCTGTCTTGGTTTCATTATTGTTAACTCTTCTTCCATCTTTTTCAATTCCCAAGTTGCCTCTCTTCTCGCTTTTTCTGGGAGAGAAACAAGCACCTTCCTATTATTATACGCTAAATAAACACTTAGCAATGAGAGGATAATCCATAATCCAGATTTAGCATAATACCACCAGTCAAAGAATTTGCCTTTAGCAATACATAAAGAACAATTTTTACCTCCACAATCAACATCTGTTTCATCAAAATTCTTTACTTTATCATAACAATAGTTGCAATATCCTCCAAATTCTGTTATAGTAAATCCTATATCAACTCTCTTTAGATTTTCAAATGAAGATTCTTTAAGCCGGCTAACAAGTCTTGTTGGATTAAGCTCATAAATTTCTATATATTGTTCATAGCAATATTCTACTGTTACTGCTTTAATAGGAATTTCAAGATTGCATTCTTTATTTTCAATAGTAGCATTCTCACATTGTTTTGAATCAGCACAGGTTCTTTGTTGACTACCGTTAACTGTTGCTTCTCCTATTAGAATATTCTGAATATTATAATCAGGTTGGCATTCACTCCAATCGCCACATTTAAATTCAGGTATGCATGAGCAAACTTGTTTATATGGTTTGTTTAAATTAGTCCCGCATAAGTTCAAGTCCTGGCATTTTTCTGCATATTTATATCCGGAAGCATCGCACGGTTTCCATTTGCAATACCAATTTTCAGTGCAATCCTTGGCGTTTAATTCATTAGCTTCTTCTTCAGTCAAAGCATTTATCTGCCATATTACTTCCTGTGTTTGGCTTCCGCTGGTAATTGCTGCTTTAACTTGTGCATCATTATCAAATGAATTTGAAAAACTGCTGCTCACACTGCTTGTTCCAGAATTGCCAGATTGAAAAACAGAATCTAAATACCATTTAATCTCTAATGCATCTAATCCATTAAGGCTTGCGGTAACTTGGAAATTAACACTATTTCCAATAAGAATATTGAGAAACAACTCTTGAGGAGTATAATCAACATTTAATCCATTAATGCATGATTGAGATTCTGTATAAGTCAAATTACTCGCATCACATTGAGCTAAATCATTACATGTTCTCTCGTGAACTCCATCTACACATGTTCCAAACAAACCGCATTGCCAATTAGGAGTACATGCGCATGATGTATCTTGTTCAGTTTCAACACAACTTGTACTGTCTATTCGTGTTCTTGAGCTATATCCATTGGGATATGTATCGCTAACTACACAAGCGCTCCATTCGCTCCACTCACTCCATCCTGTTCCCGAACACCCTCCACCTTCTCCTTTATTATGCACTAAAACATCATCTGCATAAAAATTCCTGAATTTATCAATAGTTTTAAGATTATATGTCTGAATTGTTTCGTTCCAGCAATAAATTCTTTTTAATTGTTTATATACTAAATCACTAAAGAAAACTAAATCTCCTTCATTTAATTTGCCTGTATTCAATAAACTATTTTCTTTTTTTGTTTCTTCAGGATTTATTGCTTTCCAGCCTTCTTTAGTATAAACTGGATGTTCTCTGGTTAGATTCAATATTGAATTATCTGAGAAAATAATCTGGCACATATGGTCTCTCATAGGACTTTCTAGTTCAAGCACCTTCCCAATATCCTTATCTTGAGATAATTCATCGTAACTAATTACATAATCTCCAACTTTAACATCTTCAATATTTTTATAAGAATTATCACTCATTAATATTTTTGTTCCAGCAGGAAAGCAGCTTGTATCTCCACCGCAACTTTGTGTCTGAACCTCTGTTCCTCCGCACCCATCTGTTCTTGAGCGTGTTTGAGTTCCAGCAGAACAAGCGCTCCAAGCGCTCCACTCACTATAGCTCGGAGTGCAGACAGATTTATCAGCATGAACTGCAGATCCTAAATAACTTGCAAAATTATTATCGCTGACAGTAACTTCCCATCTTATAAAAGATCCAAAACTCGTGTTAACTGTCTGATTTGCAGAAAACTGGCCTTGTGAAATATATGTAATATTTTTCGTACTTCCATTTGGATAATAAGAAGCCCCGCCAGTATAAGGCTGCTGCGCTGCATTTGTTGCATTAGCGCTTATATTCTGAGGATCATAAAAATAAGTTCCTGTTTCATTAATCTTAGTTATATTAATTCTTAAAATAGAAACATCCCCATCAAAATATCCGCCAAAACTTCTAAGATTAGTCATTGCAACAGGAGTTACATACCTAATAATGGAAAGATTTACTTGGGAAATATTAGTGGCTCTTGTAATATCTGCAAGATAAGTATAGTTAACCATAACTGAGTTTTTACCCACACCTTTAGAACTTTTAGTGTAATTCATAATACAATAGCCTGTAGAATTTGTAAAAGAATCCCCAAGGTAACTTACATTATCATAAAAATGGCAAGTAACACCCGTTATATTATTTCCTGTCTCATTATCATATATCCTTGCAGTTATATTAATTGAGTTGGGAACTAAACCCAAATCATCCTCGCCAGCAACAGCATCATTGCCTCTGATAATATCTTGCAGATTAATTGGAGAGGTAATATTCACAATTAAATCCGGAAAATTAATTGAAAAGTATCTTATTTGAGTAGCATTATAATTGTTGGCAGTATCATTGCATGTAAATGTAATATTATGTGATTGTTCAACAAGACCTGAATAAAGATAATAAGCATAAGTCAGATTCAGCAGACTCATTGTTGTATTCGCAGCATTATTAATACTAAAGCTGCACTGGCTTGGATCATCATTAATTGTAATGTTAAAATCTAAAATAGAAGAATTATAAGTAGTATTCTCAGGAGAAACAATTGAAATTAAAGGTGCAATAGTATCAATATCCAAAGAACGTGTTTCACTGAAATATTCTGCTGTAATATTAACATCTCCTTCTTGTTCAATTCTCATGCATGAAACATGCCAAAAATGATTTCCGTCAGTAAGATTCTTGGAAAAGCCAAAAACACTATCATTCGCAGGACTTGTCATTGTTTCATTGCTGATACTGTCTAAATTCAAAGTGCAGTTATCAACAACCGCGCTTGTATAATAATAAGTAAAATTAACAGAATTATTATTAGAGATTATTCCATCTGATGGAGAAACAAGATAAATAGCAGGAATTGGTGCAGGTCCAAGAACTTCAATACTTCCAATATCAGTTTGAACAAAATTTCCAGCATCATCATAAATATAAAACCTATAAGAGAAATTTCCTGTATAAACTATTTTATTATGCTCAATAAAATAAGATGTGCCGTTAATTAAAACATTTGTATCATTAACCCAGCTTCCAGTGGAATTCTGTGTAAAAATATAGTGATCTAAAGCAATTGTATCTGCAGCGGAAACAACAAAACTTGCAATAGTATTATTATAAATCTGATTGCTGGAAGACAATCCGGAATAAGTTGGAGCAGTATTATCAATTATAACTTGCCATAATCCTCCTTTAGAATTATGAGAGGGAGATGCTGCATCAAAAACACTTACTTCAGAAGTTGCAGTCCCAGTAGTACCTGCAGTAATACTGACATTTAATCTCCAAGTGCTATTTTGCAGAGGTGCCTTGCTTCCGGAATAAATAGATATATTGGTCATGTCAGTACTGTTTAATTTTGTAAGATTAGCCTGAACATAGTCTATTCCAGCAGAGATATTTGGAGAATCTGTAACCGTAACAGAAAGGGTTACATTCTGTCCACTTTTTACACTTTCTTGCCCACTTGGATAAATAACAGACATATCATGAATAATAGGAATTGTTCTGTCAATAAAATAATGTTTTACATCTTCTGCGCTATTGCTCTGGCCATCATATGCAATAGCTCTTATAACATATCCCTCAGAACTATTGCTAAATGCAAAAGTATTCCAATTGCAGGTATAAGGAGAATTTGTATCAACACATAAAGTTGTATAAACAACAGTGGAATTCTTATATTGAAACGTTACATTATTTATTCCAGAAGCATCAGATGCATTTGCTCTTAAAATAACAAGACCGTTTACAAAACTTGCATTTATAGGAGAGAATAAATTAATAGAAGGGGCGGTTGCATCAGTTCTTACTAAAGGCAGATAATCTCTATTAAATGCATTAAGCACATAAGTACTATCACAGATTCCATCTAAATTAGCATCTGTGCATGTTTGTGAAAACCCTGTTCCAGAAGATTTTGCCCAGTAATTTCCGCCAATATTATTTCCATTAACAATATTTGTTGTTGCCGTCTTTGTTGTATTAAGTTTATTTACATAACTTGAAACAGAACTCATTGACACAAGATTATTTGTAGTGGAATTAAATATATTATTATAAATAAAATTATTATTTCCGCTGATAATCCTTAAGCTATAGGAATTAGAAGCTACAGTATTATTAATTATTTTATTTTCATTAGTATTTGATGTTAAATCAAATCCTAAAGATCCGGTAGCTGTTGCAGTAATATTATTATCTATAATAGAGGTATTGCTTATTCCCGAATGCATCCTAATAGCTTCTGAACTTGTTCCCAGTAAACTAACTGTGTTTCTGCTTAGATTATTAAATTTAGATCCTGAGAGAAGATAAATTCCATAGCTAGAGCTTCCATTAACAGTTATATTATTATTAGCAACATTTGTATAAAAAACATTTGTTGAGATAAAAATACCGCCTCCTGCTGTAGTTGTTGAACCATAAACAGTTATATTATTAAGAGTTAAATTATTTCCGGAACTTCCGCCACCCAAAAGATGAATTCCATAGCCTCCGGTCGCGGTTGTTGAAATATTATTGGCATAAATTGTATTATTTCCGGAATTGGATAAATAAACAGAATAACTGTCTCTTCCGTGGGTATTAAAAATATTGCCAGAAAGAGTATTATTCCTGTAATTTACTAAGAATATATTATAATTTCTTGCGCTTGAAGAAGTCGAGCCATAAGTTATAATTCTATTATTGCTAAAAGTTGAATTCATTCCATTTTGGAAATAAATAGAATAACTATTAGTTCTTGTATTGCTTCCCTGGCTGATATTGCAGTTTTTTATCACAGTATTATTATATCCATTGCTTGCAATGCCATACCCATTGGCAGTTTGTGAATAATTTATATTAGTCCCATTGCAATCAAGTGTAATGCTATTAACAAGAATATTAAAGCATGTTCCAGAAGAATTAACACTTGTGTTCAATATATAAATTGTATTTCCAGATGTTAAATTTGTGCATTGAGAGATAATAGTATTAGTTGTAGAATCTTCTAAAACTCCGAATCTGCCTGTGAATAAATTAGAAAAATAACTTGCAACAGCTTGTATCCCACCAATAAATCTCTGAGTAAAGCTGGAAGAATTTGAACTTTGGGATGTAACTATATCTGCTTTTGAATTGGCAGTGTAACTTGAAGTAGTCCCGGTAAATGAAGATGCTGATTCAGAATAATATATAATCGCAAATAAGAATAATGCACTTATAATTAAAAAGATAAAAAATTTATTTTTCATTTTTCCTTACCTTTATTTTTTTAATTATTATCTCATTGCTTTCAATATCAAGAAAAAGCTCAACATCATCACTTGGTTTTAAATCAAGATTTTCAAGCAAAGAATTAGGCAGGGCCACACGATTAAGTTTCTGAATTTTCAAATCACCAAATTTAACCCTCTTCATTTCTCACCAATACTTTTTTAATACTTTATAAGTACTAATATTAGTATTTAAACTTTATTATAAATCAATATGTCAAACTCAAGTTAATTAAAACTTTTTAATCCATAAACATTAACCTATCAAGCAAATAAACCATATAAAGTTATTGCATTATTTTCAAAATATTTCTGAAATCATACCATATTCTTGCCTAATCTTAATATGAAAGTTTCTGATACTTTATTGCTCAACAGTTCAATACTCATATTCTATAAGTTACATACTTTAAATTAAACTTAAGATAAACTATAATTTCCAAGAAATTCATCCTTTTTTTCAGGAGATTGTGGGATTTTTAATAAATTTCTGGCCAGAATTTTAACCCATTTAGCTTGATCAAGTTCCATTTGATCTTTTAATAAAGTGCTATTTCCAATTGCAGAATCATAGGATTTCTCAAGCCAGTAATTTCCTATCTGAAATCTAATAATAAGCCTTCCATTTGCTATTTCTGATTTTGTTATTTTAACATCGCTAGATCCTGTAACTGCCTTTAATTTAAATAACTCTTCATCAGTCAAAGCGTAATCGCTAAGATTTTCAATAGCAAAAGTAATATTTTTAGTAATGTTTGTTGTGACATTCGTAATGTTCGTGGTTATGTTTGCTATAATATTCTCTGTTTCATTTTCCTCTTCTGTCGTCGAAGTAGCATTTTGCTCTGGTGTTTCAACATTAAGAGCTGTTAAAACAGAAGCTATTTCCTCATTGCCGGAAACTAAAGAAACCTTAAATTCTCCTTCCTGCACAATTAAATTCAAAGAAGAGAAGTCTAAATTTAATGTATAAGCCGTGCTGTCTCCAAGATAGTCCTGCCCAAATCCTTGAACTTTTTCAGAATAATCAGTTGCGACACTAACTATATTACCTTCAACTGAAAGAGATACTGGCTGTGATGAAGAAATAATTTCTACTGTTTCCCCATCTGCGAGAGTATGAGTATAAGGATTATTTTTAGAGGTTTTTCCCTCAATTTCAACACTTAATTCTGCAACAACATTGCCTGTTACAGGAGTATTGCCAGATTTATTCCCGCTTTTTTCTTCTGTTTGTTTTGGTTTCTCTTCTTTCTCATTTTTATTAATAGAGTTTGATTTTGGTGTTGTTTCAGTTGTAGTTGTGGTAGCTGATGCTGTTGCAGTCTCTGAAATTGTTTCACTTGTATTTGAGGTTGTTGTTCCAGCCGTTGTTTCTGCTTTCGTCTCTTTATTTTTATTTTTATCGCTCGCAGTATTAACTTGCATTATAAAAGAAACCTCGGGATAAGTTTCTTTCACACCCTGGACCCCATACCCTGCTCCTTCCCCGCTTAAAGATCTATCTTCAGCATAAAATTTTCCATTAGTTGTACTTTCAGAAACAAGACTGGAAAGCTGATAATCATAATTATTCCCACCCATACTAACTCTTACAGCAGAATTAGAAGGAATTAACTCCCCTTCTTTCAAGCTTAGAGACAAGCTTCCTTTAAGGGTTTCATTCGGAACATAAATAGTTTGTATGTTTAAAACAGCCTGTCCTGCCAGTCTAGTTCTATAATAATTAAAAATGAAAAACCCCGCAACAATAATTAAAATTATTAAGCCTATAGCAATAAACTTCTTTTTCCCCATGTTATTGTTAGCTCTAGAATTTTTTGCCATTATTAATTAACTTGTAGTTTCAACTATTGTAACTACATCGCCCCAATTTACATCTCCATTAACTTCAACATAAACAGATATTACATCTCCAGCTTCGTAGGTTATTATGTTTTCAGATTGGATATCATAATCCTTCTTTTTATTGTCAGAAGAGGAAATGGTATTGCTGAATTCTGTATCTTCTCCATTTCTATAAATAATAATATTAACTTTTCCATCTCCCCCAATATTCATACTAGTTGACAATCCAGTAATGCTTCCTGACCTTAACATTACATAGCCTATATCTGCACTTGACATTACTCCAGCAGCAGTATCAATATAACTTGAATCGTTTGAATTTCCACTATATCCAAAATTCAAAAACTGAATATTCTTTGTTTCTTTCTCTTCTGTTTTTTTCAGTTCATCTGAAGAAAAAGTTACAACAAAAACTTTCTTATCAGTATTATTTTCAGCATAATTTACCTGATAAATTCCAAGATTGTTTTTCTCAATTTTTTTAATATCCACCTCATCAGGCAGATTATCTGGATCTATCTGTGTAACATTTTTAATTTGTTCTTCTTTGATTCCCCCTTCAGAAACAAAAGACTTGACATAATCAGAAACTCCTTCTGAAATGCTTGAATCAGAAATAGTCTGGGCAAAAGCTCCAGCTGAGATTAGAATTATTACTGCAACAGCAAATATCGCCTCTTTTCTCATTTTAATCTTAGCTAATATAAATATCAACCGCTTGTATTTGTTAAATTTCCTGCAGGTTGCTCCTGCTGTGGCGGTTGATATTTAACACAAACTATCTGATCAACTCCATCTGTTAATCCGACAGATCCCTGTTGATTTACTCCTTCAATAAGTGCATTAATTGTCTGTTGTTGTACTTTTATCTGGGTATTTAGAAAAAAACTTTGTATCGTAGGTCCTATTAATAATACGTAAAGCAAAACTAAAACCAATACAACAATAACCACAATAGCAACTGCAAATTTCTTATCTTTTACTGCCACTTTTTACCTCCTTTTAAATAACTTATAAATTAAATATAAATGAGTTTAAAAACTATTCGTTCATACACGATTCGTTTTTAAAATATCCTAAGTATTACCGAATTTAACTATCTAAAATCATTTCATTAATGTTTAAAACCTTAATTTAAACAGCTATAAATCATTTTAAATTTCTCCTAATAAAAGGAAAGTTTGATAAAGAAAAACATTGGTTGCCTTTATTATTTAGCATTGTATAGATTCATAAACATTCTGAAAATATATAATATCCTTGCCTAATTTTAATGAGTAAGTTCCTGATTTTTATTAATTAAGTCCTGAATATTAATTTTTTTAAATCATCTCCCCAAACCCTATTAATCTCCAATGTCCTTTTATATTTCTGGCAATCCCGACATTATCCTCTTTAAACGGAACTATGGGAATATTAAGTTCTAAATCTAAAATTCCATCTTTAACTGTTTTAACCCTGCCAACACTTATCGAAGTATTTACACTTAGCATTAGCATCTCGCTTGGTTTAAAATCCTCAACATCAACATGCTCCTCCATTCCAAGAACTTCTTTAAAATGCTGAGCTTTAATTTTTATATTATGTGAAATATCCGGAAGTTTTCCATTCAAACCAGCAACACAACCGGAAAGATTATCTGCTTTTGTCAAAGTCATATCTAATTCTGTTTCAATTGCAAGGCTTCCTCCAGGCCCGGCTTCCTTAACTTTGTGCTCTCCTCTTTGCAAAGAAACAATCCTTGTTTTAACTGTTTCATAGATTTTCTGATTTTTCTCAATTACATTCAATCCCGGTTTGATTTCAATCTCATCTCCAACTTTCAAAATTCCTTTCATCAAACTCCCTCCCAATACACCCCCATGCAATTCAGAAGCCGAAGTCCCTGGCTTGTTAATATCAAAACTTCTTGCAATAATAAAAACAGGCTCAGACTTTACTTCTCTCAGAGGAATTTCAGCTTCAGCCAGTATTTTATAAACTTTATCAATATTAATTTTCTGTTGTGCAGAAACCGGGATTATCGGAGAGTTCTCAGCAATAGTGCCTTTAACAAACTCTTTGATTTCATTATAATTCTTTATAGCCTGTTCTTTAGAAACAAGATCAATTTTATTCTGCAGGATAATTATCTTTTTTACATTCTTAGCTTGCAACGCAACTAAATGTTCTCTTGTCTGAGGCTTAATGCCCTCATTTGCAGCTACAACAAGAAGCGCAATATCAACAATTGCAGCTCCAGACAGCATGGTGGCCATAAGCATTTCATGCCCGGGAACATCAACAAAAGTAATATACCTATAAGGCTCTCCATCTTTCTCATTTACTCCATATTCACTTCCATTTTTATTTTTTCTTAAAATTATATCAGAGTAACCAAGCTTTATGGTAATTCCTCTTTTCAATTCTTCAGAATGTGTATCTGTAAACTTGCCGCTAAGTGCATAAAGCAGAGTTGTCTTGCCATGATCAATATGCCCTGCCATGCCGACATTTAATATCGGAAGTTTTGTTATATCTATATTGTTATCTTTAGTCATTAATTAAATTAGAATAATCTCTTTTTAAAAGTGATGTTTTTGGATTTGAATTAACCTAATTAAGTTACTATAATAATATTTAAAAATGAAAGTATATATAAATAAAGATGGTAATAAAATTAGACCTTAACTATGAAGATGATGGTCTTGCTGAGAGACTGGCTAACCCGGCAACTTTTTACGCCCATATGAGAAACTTTGGAGCAACTGCAGGAGCTTATGTAGCTTTAAGAAATTTAGAAGCTGCTCAAAATGATTATAGGCATAAATGCAATAATTCTTAAAACATTTATTAATTCTTTCTGCAATATTCCATAAGTTCCTTCGGTTTCAAAACTTTAGAAACTAATGCTTGAGCTGAAAATTCTTCTATAATATCATAAGCGATAATTTCTTTTTTTAAACAATATGCAAATGCAATCTCCATTGCAACTGTTTTGCCAATATAACCCTTTTTAGAATAAACATATAACAAATCTGATTTTCTTATTTTATCAAATGCTGAAAGTAATGCTCTTTTTTCGCTAGTTAATGTATCTTTTTTAGAAGAATTGTATTCTCCTGCTGTAGATGTCATGACTTTATTTTTATTTAAGTCATTTGCAAGATTTTTAATCTCATTATAAAATCTCCTGCTTCCTGCAATAAAAACAGATTTCATAATTATCTAATATCTTCAAGGATTATAAAGCTGATGGTTTTAAAAAAATTAAATTAATTTTAAAAATTCATTTTTCACTTTGATCAATGTACCTCTATCAACCTTAGCTACCTTTTTCCTAATAATTTTTCTTTCCAAAGTAAATATTTTATCAACTTTTATTCTGCTTTTCAAGGGAATACTGCCTTCTTCCAAATTTTCAGAATCAATTAATACTGAATGTTTAATATCTTTTAAATTGGATGTAATGCCGCAAGTGATCGTATCTTCAGAATTTAAATTATCATAATCATTGGATAAAATTAAAACTGGTCTTTGTTTAAAGCCGCTTAAATCAGAAAAAGGAAATGGGACAACAATAATGTCTCCTTGTTTAAACATCATTCCAGATCTCGTCCTCTTTATTATTCCAAAGTTTATTAGCCACTTTTTCAGAATGTTTTAATAAATCCCTAAAATCAGACTTCTTGATTTTTTTTAATATAATTGAATTTTCACTAGCCATAACTAATAACTCATCGCCCTCTCCAATATCCATTGACTCTCTTACTTTTACAGGAAGAGATATCTGCCCTTTATCTGTAACTTTTATTATTTTTGCTTCCATAAAAAAGTAAGAATTTCCTTACTTATAAGCTTTTCTATGTCAAAAATGATATTAAGGGTTCAACGCCCCACGATTACTTAATCCTAAGGTTAAGGTTCTCCCGCTAATTTTTTAATTTTTATCGACTCTGTCAATTTATCACTAAAAAAGTTAGGTAATAAAAATAATTAAGGTTGAACTCTGCAAAAATGAGCAGTTAAGTGCTCCCCGGACCTAAATTTTTAATTCCTTTATTATTTCTCTTAGGAATACATCAAACTCTTTTAGGAATTTAGGAAAGCCTTTGTCTATTGGAATTAGCATTAAAGCCTCTTCTTCACCCAAGATAAATTCTTCATTAAGCTGAGTCTCTTTGTTCTTTATGTTTAGAGTATATTTCTCAAACTTCAACATATTACTTATCTTTTCTATTATTTCTTTCTTGAAATCATTTAAGTTTAATTTATTCCCTTTTATTATTAAGAATACATCGACAAAGTCTCTCGCCTTTATTCCTCTTCTCGTTAATATAGCTCTAACCTTTTCGATAAGAACCTCCCGTAAATCATAGACTTTAATCTTTAGTGGCTTCAAAAGAATATCTGCATCTTCTCCAGCTATAAAAGAAAAGTCTTTTTCGAGATTCTTTGGCACAATAAAATTTGCATTCAACTCCTTTATAGGGTAGTTTAGCTTTTCAATATGGTTGACCTGAATTTTAACAAATGTCTCTTTTCCCAATTCCAAAGAATTATACCAAATCTTAAATGTTACAAACGCATTGCTTCCTCCAAACTGAAAGTATCTTTTATTATCTTTCTCTATCTTAAAATCCAAATCGAGCTTTTTAGATATAGCCTCAATTAGTTTTCCTAATTTGTCAATCTTCTCTGACATTGTTTCTCTAAGTTTATTTTTTGATTTTCCAACAAAATCTTTCTGGTTCAAATATGTAAAATCCATATCCTCAGAAAACCTATAGTGTCCCAAATAACATTTTGTTAAACAAGTTCCGCCCTTGAAAGCATAATTTTGTGAAAAAGATTTATTTTGCATTAAATAAAAAAGCATTTTAGTGATAATGATCTCTTTTTCTATCAAATCTCTATTGGCTATGTTCAATCTCTTTGAAATAAAATCTGTCATTTCTTTATTTATCATCTCAACTCCTTTACAATACTTATAACTCTTTTATTGTAATTTTTAACATATTTAAGTAGTTTTGTTTTTGATAATTCCTCAGCAATTTCTTCAAACTCTTCTTTAGTATAATGTTTCAAATACAGCAAGTCAAGTAAAGTTTTTTCTGAATCAGAATAATTAACCTCTTTCTTTACTACCCCAAATAAGAACATTTTGGAAGATAACTTATAAAATTTTACTTTTCTTCCCATTATGATTATTGGTTTAGCTCTAAAAAGAATATCATTAATAACATAATCAATTGTAAAGTATTCGTGTGTTAAGTTATTAAACTTCAAGCCAGTCTCTAAACCAAAATACCAATTCTTAATTCCTTTGATTTTCAATGCTTCTTTTAAAATCGCAAAGGAGTTCATTTCAGATTTACCTAACTTCCTTTCTTCAATAGAGTATACATAAAATATCCCTCTGAAAACTCTTGCCATATATTTGTTACGAAGCAAGTATTTTATCGTTGGAAGATAATCAAGAGAGAGTTTTCTACAGTAATCTTTTATTTCATCTGCCAAAATAAATTTTTTATTATCTCTTGCTAACTTTTCAACAATCAATTTTAAGGTCATTTTAGCCCTGTATCTTATTATCATAAAGATATATAAATTGTAACCTTTTGATACTTATAAATCTATCTATTTTAAAACAATATTTATTAATTTATCCGCCTTTTCTTGACTTATGACTTATTTATCAAAAAAAAGATGCTGAGATAATCATAAAAGAATTATCAAATGTTCCAAATGCAAAAATAAAAAGATAATTAAAAAGCTGAAATCTCCAGAAAAAAGAAGAGTTTATGTGACTTCTAAAGCAGATATAAATATATTGTTGAAAAGGGCATTCAAGGAAAAGAGAAAAGTTAAGATAAGGTATTATAATCCGCACAATGATGAAAGCACAGTAAGGGTTGTAGATATCTACAAGATATATAATGGAGTAATTGTTGGCTTTTGCCATTTACGAGAAGATGAGAGAAACTTTGTTATAGACCGAATAAACTCTGTTGCTATTTTAGAGGAAAAATATTCTATTCCTAAAGGTTGGAGTCCTGAAAGTATAATCTTAGATAAATAAAGAAAATGAAAAATCAGAAAGAAAGACCAAAATGGTCTTTGCAAAGGTTAAAGGAAATGTATTTTGCCATGCATTGTTGGAAATGCAAAAATTTGAACTCCCCTTGGAGGAGTATAAACAAAAATGTGAAGATAATATTCAAAGGATAATTGATGGTTTAGAAATAAAAGAAATGAAGTTTAAAGAATTTAATGAGATTATCAAAAACACTACATTCTGTAAGTTTGATAAAAGAAATTTTAGCAATAGTTGCCCTATTTGTAAGAAGTTAGGAATTTCAAGAAGGGAGATATAGATAGAGTTAAACTCTGTAAAAATGACTGATTAAGTGCTCCCCAAACCTCAGCGTCGATGACATTTGGGGATTATTAACCTTAAGTAACATGCCCCCACGATTACTTAATCCTAAGGATTAAATCTCTGACGTTTTCCTTAAGAGATAGTAAATTAGTCATAAATGTTTTTTCTATGACCAATTCTAATTACCATAATTTTATTCATAGAAACAATAACGTCAACAACAGCCCGATAATCCCCAATTCTTAATCTCCATAATTTTTCACCTTGTAATCTTTTCAAAAATCTATATGGATTCTCTCTAATAGAATATATCTTGTTTAATACAATTTCAGCATCTTTTTTTTGTAATTTTTTAAGAAAATCTTTTGCTGTTTCAGTAAATTCAATTTGAAACATTTTATTTTAGAGCAATTCCTAATTCTCTTGCTACAATCTCAATAGAATAAACTCTTCCCTTTTTAACATCTTCTAAACCTTTTTGTATCTCATTAATCTCTTCTTCACTTAAACTTTCTTCTTCACAATTATTTATTAAACTATTCAAGAGTTCATCATAAGATTGTCTTTCAAAGTTTTTAAGAGATTTCAATCTTTCAAGAGTTTCAAAATTGATTTGTATAGTTGTTTTTTCCATGTTATATGTTAACTATAACTGCTATATAAACCTTTCTGTTTTTGGTTATAAGGATGAACTCCTCTACTTTTTGCTCAAAGATATAGAATTATACGAAAATATCGGTTATTATATATGAGAAATTCTGCCCATATTCAATATTCTTGACTTTCATTCCATTTAAATTTAATGCACCATTTGTCCCAATTTGATCAGCCATTAAGAAATAACCGGTATTCCTTAAATCTCCTGTTTGAGATAATTTTATATTAGCATCATTAATCCAATCAAATGGGAGAAGTTTATTCTTAATTCTGTTTATCATATCTTCTTTTGTTAGTATATTATTATGTTGCATAAGAAAAGAATGTTCTTGAGAGTTTTTCAAAAAATTAAAGGTCTGATCACTTATATTTCCAGTTTGATAATATTCCATAATTGGCATCGCAAAAACCTCTATTTGACCCCAAGAACTTCTTATGAATAATGATGCATTGAGATTATTTTTTCCATTAGAGCTATAATAATCGGGTGGACCCGTACAGATCATTGCTATAGAAGGTATGGAATAGCCTCTTTTTGTTGTTATATTAAATAAAGAATATCCATCTAATTTGTAATATATGTAAGAGATATCTCCGGTTGAATTAATAAGACTTAAAACTATCGCACGACTTTCAGAATTCACTTTAGCTGGAACAACAACAATCATATTTGTTTTATATGTTTTTGCTATTGTTTGAATTCTTTTTATGTCTTTAGATAAATTCGGATTGTTTGATTCTCCAAAATAATAAGTATTACTATTAATCTTATTAATTATTATATAATCGTTTTGTTCGCTAAATGCCTTAAAGAAATCTTCGTGAAATATCATCAGGTCTAAGTTTTTATCTCTTGACAAATTTTCTGTAAGATCTATCTCTTTACTTCTTTCTACATTTGAAAAATCTTCTACAAATCCAACTCTAATCGAAGAACTTTGACCTATAGAACAAGCACCATTCTGGCAAGAGGTATCACACTTTACTTTTATTATTGCAGGTTTATTATTTTTATTACAATAGGCTTCTAATAAATAAAAATTATCTTGGCACGAATCCTTTAAATTACTTGTTACTTTAGAAAAACTTGATCTGTAAAATACCGAGCCAGCAACAAAATAACTTAGGTCTAAATTTCTAATAACTGTGTTATCGGTATCATTACATACATAAAATATAGAAAGAATAGAGTTCCCATTTATTTTATTGCTTGTTTTTAAACAAAATAAAAAGATAATTAAAATTATCAATAGAATACCTAAGAGAATCAAGAATAACCTAATACTTTTCCTCTTTTGCAACATGTATATTCTTATTAGTGTTGCTTTATATTGTTTTCGGAACTTTTAATACAAAAAGAGTTCAACTCCCTCTTTGAGCGTTAAACTTTTTAGTTCAACTTCCTGTCGCTTCTTTGAACTCAAATAGTCGTTAGTTATTCGGTTTATGTAGCTAACTTAATCCTAAGGATTAATGCCCCCCACGAAATGTTAAACTCTTAATTATATTCACTCGCTCTTCTCTTGAGCACTTTCAGCTTTCTCTTCCTTTTGTTTTTTCTGATTCTGGTCAGGAAAAACCTCTTCCAGAGATTTTCCGCCTTTTTTAAGAACATTAAGATTAATTTGAACAATGTTGCTTGAAATTTCATTTCCACGAACGGTTTTCTTTCTTCTAAATCCTTTATGGGGAGTTTTATGCAAAAAGGGGCCTTTTGTCAAAAGAATTTTTCTTAATGCCAATCCTACAACATCTTTCTTGCCAGGCAAACCAGCCTTGTCACTTGTTCCTTTTATCTCAAATTCATAACCGGATAAATCTCCGTTTATATCCTTACCGCTAAGTTTTTCTCCGATTTTTTTTCCAATAAGATCTTCTGAATCAGTTTCAAGATGAAAAGTCTTTCCTTTTTCTGAAATATTTATCTTAAATGCCATATCAACTTAAAATTTAACCTATTTTTAAAGGTTTGGTTTTCTAATTTAAAAGGGTTATTTTGTAACTTTTACAAAAGTTATTTTGGAAACCTTTTTGTTTTTAAAAGGTTTATTTTCAAATCAATTTCTGATTCTATCAGGATAGTCAGAAATAATGCCATCAACTCCGCAAGAAATCATCTTATCAATATCCTCTTTCTCATTAACTGTCCAGACAAAAACCTTAAGCCCTTTCTTATGCGCTTCGTCTACAAATTCTTTGTCAACTAACCTAAAATTTGGATGCAGAGAATAAAGGGGCAGATCTTTAGTGGAAAAATTCGGCTTAAAATCCATTTTAGGTTCAAAATCATCAATATAAAAAATCCATCCTATCTTAACCCTCGGACATGCTTCATGAAATTTTTTTAAAGTTCTTTTATTAAAAGAAGAAATAAGAAAATCTTCATAACTCCATTTCTTATCTCTAACAAACTCTTTTATTATTTCTGCAACAGGATTTGCGGCTTTTGTTCTTTTTAATTCAATATTAATACGTGCTTTTCTATTAACAAGAGTCAAAATCTCGCTTAAAGTATTAATCTTATTGCCTTCTTTAGTATACAGATTTCTTATCTCGTCAAAAGTCTTTCTTGAAATCAGGCCCTTATTATTAAATAATCTCCTAACAGAAGAATCGTGCAATAATAGAGTCTCTCCTGTTTTACACACCCTTACATCAACTTCAATCATATCAACACCCAATTCAAGGGCTTTTTTAACTGAAAGAGTTGTATTCTCGGGCGCATGCCCGGAAGCCCCTCTATGGCCTATTTTTAATACCATCTCTTAGAACCTAAAAAAATAGGCTATTTAAAGAATATCATATCACAAAATCAAGAAAAACAATCTAATATCGATAACTTCTATCTAGGCATAATCTTAGCTTGATTAACTACACTACTTCTTAAATAATCCCTACTTATTTGTTGTATACAACATTTAATGTTTACTAACGAAAAGATTAAAAACTTGTTGTCGCTAACTTATTTAGAGGTGAAATAACATGGTTTTTGAAAAAAT
>Ga0209542_10003779_pt1 | contig 32009 bp, 35 predicted proteins | sample RifCSPhighO2_01_FD_184028 | JGI IMG/M metagenome (GOLD analysis project Ga0209542, IMG submission 184028) | Soil microbial communities from Rifle, Colorado - Rifle CSP2_plank highO2_0.1 (SPAdes) (version 2) | ecosystem: Environmental > Terrestrial > Deep subsurface > Rock core/Sediment ... | reverse complement strand
CCCCCCCCCATCGTCATTGCGAGCGGCGGCCTCGCAGGGCCCTGCCGCGTGGCAATCTAGATTGCTTCGCAGGGTGCACAGTACTGTACCCTGCTTCGTCGTTGCGACTCCTCGCAATGACGTAAATTTAGATTTTAGAATTTAGAGTTTAGTGTTTAGGATTTAATCGCCATAGGGCCGCAAGCCAACAACAAATAGAGATGATACAAATCGAGAAGTATTACTTGAGGAGAGAGATTTAGCCCTATCCATTGCTGGACTTGAACTAAATAATACCGCCCGATCCGATTCCATGAGGCGGCTGAATCCAAACTGTCATCGAATTGATGGCAGTTCGGATTCAGCCGCCTGGATGTTGTGACTTGCGACCTTATAGCGACTAAATTCTAAACTCTAAATACTAAACTCTAAATACTAAACTCTAAATACTAAGCGTATTGTACCATTATCGTGATTTTAAAAAAATGAGGGAGACGAGACAAGTTCATACTCGTCCCCCTTTGTGGTTTCCGGAACAATCTTACGTGATCATTCCGGCTCGTCTGCCTCGGAAAGATCCACATAATCTTCATAACCCCCTTCCTCAAAAACCGGCTCGACGATCACGTCCGGCTCTTGTGGCGCTGGCGTCAGTACCACCTCTTCGCAGGCGGCCCAATCATCTGCTTGGGCCGCCTGGATGTCCGGTTGATTGGCAAGGTCAACCATGTACTGGTCATCTGAGAAGATGATATCGCCGTGGACGGAATTGACGATGTTTTCGATCTTCCAGGGAGACCTGACGCAATGAGATGGCTTTCCCTCATACATGTAAACCAAAACCTCATTTTTTCCCTGGTGTTGTCTCCAGGAAACATCCGCCACTTTTGGAGGCGCTTCCATGAAAACTGGCACGATCTTCAGGCAGGTACCCTGAAGTATGATGAAAGCCGTCTTGGCATTCCGGAGCGCCACCAGATTTTCTTGGTGGTCGCTTTGGGCAGCGGGGTTGAGACGTTCCATCATATTCATAACTTCAATCGCATAGTGCGTTGGCACTGCGGCCGACACCATACCTCTTTCATTCCAAGCGATGCCACCGACTTGTCCGATAATTTCTGCCAAGTCATACTTGGCCTGGTAGGTCCAGTGAAATCCGGTTTTTACCGTGTTCCATGAGAGCACCGCGAAGTTACCGGCCACGTGCCGACAGCCGTTGACCCATTGAATGATAACCATCCACGGGGATTGCTGCTCTGCAAACACTGGGTCGCCACCACGGGGCTTGAAAATGAAATGCACCATGAGCTTCTCCTTTTTGAGATTCTGCAACTGGGCAGAAACCTCGGCCTTCACCTCGAAATCAAAACCAACGCGGTTTTAAGTTCGAGAAAAGGGAGGAGGTGAAAACGGGCAGTGACACACTCCTCTTTGAAAAATTTAGATAAGCCGTATGTTTCTGTTAATTAACATGGGTTGAAGTTCGTGCCTGGCTACGAGTTCTTCGTAGTGCGACAATGCTGTCGCATAACACTCTTCGCCCCTTGAAAAAAACTTAGCATTTCACCAGGAAATACTCCTGGACCTGTGTAGTTAGGCCCTCCTTCATACACAACCCCAACTTCTCGTGGCCCTCTGGAATTATGGCGCTGGTAAAGCCATAGCGTCCACATTCCGGCCCGATCTGTTGACACTCGTTGTATATAGCTAATACTACGCATAAGCGGAGTAGCTTTTTCGCCCATGACGAGTACTTGAGTGACGGTTTCGGGAAGATTCACTAAAAGGTTCAACATACACCACTCCTTTTTGATTTGACTAACCCTCACCTTCGATCCACCACAACGCGTGATGACCCCAAGAAAAGGGAGAAAATGTGCGACGTCTGGCGTCACACATTTTCTCTGAGAAAGAACTAATTTTCTTCCGATTCCGAACTGGCAAGGTGGTTTTTGAGCCACCCCTCCAGTGCGACTTCGGTTGAAAGGTCTGTTGATTTGGCGGCTTCAATGGCCGCCGCCACGATTCGCTCATATCGGGCCGACGCACATTTTCATCCAGAAAGAAAAGGGTGTGCATTTTGCTTTTTAGCAAAATGCACACCAATCAAAAGAATTATCCTCTGGCGTGAGGCCAGACCTTCCAGGTTTCCCTGTAGTTGGATGCTAGTTTCCCCCGCACCACATCCTTGAAACGTTGCAGGCCCGCCCGATTCAGTTGATCGAGCTGGCGCCGGACTTCCGTGTCGTGCCGAAATCTGGCCAGATGGACGGTGGCCAAAGCGGTTTCCAGAGGAATGTGCGCCTGGCCTTTGTGCTCCTCCTGAAAATCGTTTGCGCAATAATCGGCCACCAGACAAATCGCCCAGGCCTCCAAGCGCGTTCCGACAATTGCTTCCAGCACATTGTCGATTACGGACTGATCAACGAAACGCTCGGTGACCTGGTCGAAATTTTGCAGGTATGCGCCATACACCCTGTGCAAACTTTCAAGTAGGTAATTGAGCGCCGAAAGCACCACGTCCGGCCCTGGCCATTCCACATCGTCGCCATACATCAGCCGGCAGTAGCCTTGCGCTACCACCAACTCGAAGGCGACGCGGGACGGGTTGCCTTCCGCAGTGACCAGAGCCAACTCCGGATCTCGCCGAGCAACTGCCACTTTTCGACGAATTCCGTACGGATCATCAAGAAACGGTTTCATGTGATTCTCCAAAAACCTTCACCTTGGATCCGCTATGCTATGCGAACACCGCACAACGATAGTGACCCCAAGAAAAGGGAGAAAATGTGCGGCGTCCGACGTCGCACATTTTCTCTGGGAAAGAACTAATTTTCTTCCGCGATCACTCTTGTGATCGCGTTAGAAATCTGCTGGAGCAAAACCGCCATCAGAATCGCCTGAATATCAAAGCGATTGATGAACTCGGGCATCCCGGGCTCATTCCTCAGGATGTTGACCAAAGGCGGGTCTTCAAGGACAATCTTTCGATCGCCTTCGAGAGGCCCGTCGTACGGGGAACCGGGCCACATTCTCCCGTCAATTTCAACACAGTGGACTTCTCCTGCCGGATCATTGGAGGTCCACGCGCCCGTCACATGGGCCTGGCGCCAAAGGCCCCTTTTCGCAAAATCATCCCACTCCATTTAGAAAATTCCTCCTAAATTATTCATCGTTTTACGAAATAGCCGCATGGCATTCAGTGCATCGCATACGATTGCGATCACACCTATTTGTAAAACTACGAATATCGAAGCTTTCACTCCTTTTTAAAATTTCGAAATGAATTACATTCGTCATCTGCGGATTCATCGCGATGACGCCAATTCGAAACCTCAAAAAGGAGCCGGAGTTTGATGGGTAACATCAAACTCCGTGCTTATGGTATTCCCCCTAACGCCCCGAAGGACTTGGGAGAAAAAGAACTGTGAGGGCAGGAGTACAAACTTTCAGTTTGATTCTGTCTCTTTTTGCGTCAAAGCGGCGCTGCGCGCCACCACTTCCTGCAGGTTGGCGTACCATTGATTGAAATCGGTGTGGCTTCCGCCAAAGCCGCTGAGGAATAAAAGAGCTTCTTGCGCCCCGTCAATTATGAGAGCCAGGTACGCTCCGGCCATTTTCTCTTCATCGGAAATCATATCAAAATTCTCCCACAGGGCCTTTTCCATCGGGGGCGCAACCAGATGGAATTCCAAAACTGCGCCGGGCAATTTTGAATATATCTGCTGGCCCAGAGCATCGTCTCTAGCTCTCAACGCCAGAAAAAGACACTTGAGGATATCCAGCAGATTTTCTGCGGCCTGGTGCATCTCTGCCCAGGCGGGTCGGGTAGTCATGAAAAACTCCTTGGGTTGTGGGGATGGATGCGCACGAGCGCATCCATCCTCTGAAAAATGTCACTTCTTGAGCATCAGAGCTTCCACTAATAGTTTGAGCAGCCAGTCCGGGAAGTTTTCCCGTTGCTGGACGCTCAAGATCAGTGGCAGTTCCGGCGCTTTATTGATGCCGGGATTTTTCTTGTCGGACACGAATCCGATAAGACCGTAATCCAGCAGTTTGTTGAGCAGCCAGTTTCCGTGTCTGGCGCAAGTGGCCAAATACATGGCCGTATCGCCTTGGGCGTTGATCTGCTCGACCACCCATTGATCGTACTGGCTTGCTTGGGCCAGTAGCCGGCCGATTTGCGCCGCCTCACCACTGGCTTCCATATCCTTGCGGACTTCCTCGATGTATCCGTAGTCCGCGTCGCCCAGGTTGGCGTCCATACTGCCAACCCAGCGCGTGGCCAAAGGCGAAACGTGAAGCATGAATTCTATGGCGCTGCTCCCTTGGCCCAGGTACTCGTCCACATAACAGTCCCCTTTGGACTGCATGTAGGCCGAAGCCGCGGCTCCAACCCTTTCCAGCACCCCGTATTGGGCATGGGGATTGTAGTCCGTTGCCAGGGGAATGACCGCTTCGACGACCGGATCAAACGGGGAAAACGGACCCGTGTGAGCTTCTTTCATGTGCGCCATCCCCAGGCAGCCCAGAACTTCCCAGGCCTCTTTACCCAGGAAAGCCGTCTGTTGGGGGTCGTCGGCATCATCCGGGTTTTTGCGCATCCGGGCAAGGATGCTAACCAGTTTCAGGGAAGCGGCCACGAACGGATCGGAAATCGGAAACATACATTGCTCCTTTTTTCTGTTTCGCCCTTTGCTTTTCAGAAACACTCTGATTGCCGGGCTCGTCAGTTACTGGATTACAGTAAGACAGAAATGGGGAGGAAAAGCAGTGAAACCAATCACGTGCTTTTTGTCCTCCCCAAAAAAACCAGCGAAAGATTTCAGTCGTCCAAGGGGACAACGTCTTCCGCTTCCATTCTCGCTTCGTATTCCCTCTTGACCCTGTCAATCAGGATATCCCATTTGCGAGAATCGTGTTCGAACTCGACCGCCAGGCCGTGCAGGGAGGCATGGGAAATAATCCCACTTCCTTCCTGCCAGGCACGCAGCGCCCGGATCCAATTGTGATCCAGGCAAACGGCCAGCGCATCGGCCGGTGCCCAAAAATCGACCACCGTCCGGTCCGGATTTTCCCGATCCGTCGGGTAATCATAGGACTGATAAATCCGGACGGCCGTTATCCACAGCTGCCGCCCGTCGGTCCTCAAGATACCCAAGAACCCTTGATGGGTTCCCGGGATTTCGTCCTTGACCAATCGGTCGAACTCATTTCTGAGCTCGCCTTCCAGGCGGGTACAGAGTTCCTGCACCACCGCCCTGGCACCAGTCGTTTGCAACGCTTCGCCCGAAAACCTGGGCATGGAGACCGTCGGCCCGACTAGCCGGTCGAGTTGGGATCGGGCGTCACATGCCGCGGTGTGGTCAATGACCAACCGCAGCAGATTGACAGTGGTCGCCGCGCTCATGGCGGCTTCGTTTCGGAGTTCCGTACTCCGAAGAATGGTATCGAGAAACAGCGGGAACGTTTTCATGATTTTCTCCTTTTTGGAATTCGGCTCATGACGGCCGCCCATTGGGGCGAGCTTCGCGTTTGGCGAGCCGCCCACCATGGGATGAAACGGACTAGAAACACAAGAAGTTGACAGGTTATCACGCCCATCAATGCAGAAGTGTTTCCGAAAATTCTGTCGGTGTTTTTTTGATTCCGAAGCGCTTTAACGCCCCGGAATTTCCAGGCCGGGCTCGCTACAACAGGCATTTTTATGCTCTGGAGGATAAACCCGACTTTCGGCAAATACCGCCACGGAGCCGGGCTGGTAATGCCTGGTCTTTTCGCCCGTATCTTGGTCCTCGAAATAGACCAGCTCCCTTTCGGTGAGGGAATGGACTTCCCCGTGCCACCCCCCTTCATTACCCCCTGCCACCACCAGTGTAAACTGGTTGACGGTGACAGATGCCGAACGGGCACCGGCCCGGCACGTGGCTTTCAAGAGCGTGACAATCTCTTGAATATTTTTGGCCGTCGGTGGCGATTCCGCTCGTGTTAAGTCGAGGAAAATCTCCACCGCTTCTTCTAGCGACACCCATCCGCTGGTTTCAAAAACCCGCGGAACGCCCGAACGATGCAGGTGGTAAAGAGCAGTCATGGCTGTTCCTTTCACAGAAAGCCAGTTTGTGTCCTGCTAAATTTCATTTACCTAGACCCATAGACCGGTCCATAGGTCTAGGTAAATTTCCAACACGGCAATTGAAGAGCGGATACTTCCCTTCTTTCAAGTCAAAAATTTTATCGTCATTGCGAGGAGTCAGAGCGACGAAGCAAGGTACAGTACTGCACCCTGCGAAGCAATCTAGATTGCCACGCTGCGGCTCGCAATGACGAAAAATATGTGAACTGAAAGAAAGGGGAGAGAAACCATTGGCACTCTCCCTTGCCTAGCGCAAGCATTTAGGATCTTGCGCACATCCCTTTCTATTACTTCTTCAAGTGATCAGTTATGAAACTGATTACTTCTTGGGCGAGGTTGCCGTTGCCTTCACCGACGCCCCAAAAGGCGTTTTGGCCGGTTTTACCTAGCCCACTGCCACCACTCCAACCATCAAACTTCTCTTTGAGCTTGGCGCAGAGTGCACCGTCGCCGTAAAAGTTCACTTCTCCGTTATTCGAGGCGACGAGAAGTTGGTCGCAGCGACCAAAAAGACGGTCAGCGATCGTGGCGGTTTTGGTGTGCATTAGCATCACCACTGTCAAACGACCTTTGACTTCGGCGTTGGCCAGCGCTCGTTCGGCCTCGGTCTCGTGCGCGGGCGTGATGCCCTGCGCGCTGCGGTCGAGGGCTCGGATTCGAGCGACTTCGTCCGGGGTAGCGCCCAACGCCAGCATTGCCGGAATGTATCCAGCATCGTTGGCCGCGATGAGTTCCACCCAACGACGGGTGGCCGCACTCAGCTCGAAGCCCACTTTCTGGTGGTGTTTTGATTCACCACCCAGATAGATACTCCCGTTATACCGGGTACGGGAGTTGAGTACTTCAAGAAGTTGAAGTACGGAAGCGGGTTCACCGCTTCGCGTGCCGTGGTGGTCAATGACGACCACGGGGGTGCCCTTGGGCCAATCCTTTGGCCCGCATTCAATGAAGACGACCGTAGACACACCCACGGCCCGTGCATCCACTTTTTCGGGACAAGAATAACCATGGCGATTGGCCATTTCCTCGTGCTCGGGCACGACTTCCAGACCGAGGTCGGCCGGGCTATAGACATGGTCGCCCCAGCCCACATTGGGCTGGATCCACTTTTCTCCTGCCAAAGACAACACGGCTTTGCCGGTGACCATCTCGGCATCGTTGCCGCCAAGGACGAACAGAAGGTTTGCGCTCATAACAAACTCCCTAAAAATGAAGATCGTTGTGTTTTCTGAGGCAATGTGCATCAGAAAGAAAAAACACACTTCCCTTCTTTTTGAGCAAAAGATTGGCACCAAAAATCATAAAAGCTAGACCTACGGACCGATCCTTAGGTATAGGCAATAATAGTGTAGCAACTTTTGTTCAAAAAGAAGAGGGTGAGGCAAACTTTCCGTGTTTGCTTCCCCTTGATTTTTTACCGTGTTTTGGCCGCAGTCGTAACACCGGTTGCCTTTGGTTTCCCAAAGGCGTGTCTGAATCATCCTGACACGACTTGTTTTGTGCTGTCAATTTCTTACCGGGTACCACCTCACCATCCCGAGTAAGAATCGTCATTGCGAGGAACAGCAGCGACCAAGCAATCTAACATAGAGAAGTAGACTGCTTCGTCGCCTTGCAAGCAAACCTCCTCGCAATGACGACGAAGGAGCATTAATCTTGTTTCGTGTTTTCCACTCAGAGTTGTGAGGTGGTACCTTACCGGCAAACCATCCTTTTTTTAAGCCGAAGGCATTTCCTGCCATCCGCTGGCGGCGGAGTACTCCTCCATCCACCGATTGATGATGGTTTCGCCTTCGTCAAAACAGCCGATGCCCGCACGGTACTGGCTGGGGTCCGACCCCTGCCAAATCGTTCCACGGGAATCCTCCCCGTGTAGTGTTCTGGGCACCGGTGTGGCCTGGCGAACCACCCGGAACTTTTTTCCGTCCGGAACACCCATGCCTTTACAGGCCGGGCATTGCCATGGTTCGCTGGCATCAGGCACCCACCCGATCAGCGAACCGAGGGGGGTCACTCCACCGCCGAGTGCCACCAGGGACCCGCACCCGTCGCACTCCGGGCAACGGCCGTCCTCGACGGCGTAGCACCGAGGGCAATGGGTATTGCCGGACAGAAAAACGTCCACGCCGCACCGTTTGCACTTTTCCATTTTCTTTTCTCCTGTCATTGCGAGGAGCAACAGCGACGAAGCAGGGTACAGTACTGCACCCTGCGAAGCAATCTAGATTGCCACGCTGCGGCTTGCAATGACGAAACGAAAATCTCCTCGTCTACAGTCCACCAACAACAAGCTGATGAACCCTAGTAAAGGGGCAATTCCGGAAATCCATTTCGCGGAATTGCCTTAAATACTACAAAAGAAAATTGGGAAGCTGGGTAATCCCTACCCTTTGGACCGCTTGTACAAACGGATCCTTTTTTCGCATCCCTATTTCTTCCTGAAGCCAGGTACTGATGATCGGGTCGACAAGCATGCCGTCGACTTCCGCCTCGACCTGCTTAAGATCGGAAAGGAGTCCCAGAAACTGGGCGCCAGGGTCGAACCTGCGCAGTTGGCCTCCAATCATCCGGTAAGCCCCGCTTGGCAGCGGTTTGCTTTGGGAGGACTGGCGAATTGCCACTGCCGCGGCCCAGGCCGAAAGACGAGCGCAGACCACCTCTTCTTCATTAGCATCCAGAAGATACCCGAAGACCGGGTGTCCGCTCCCGTCCAGTCCAAGAACCCGCAGAAGGAAACTCTCCAAACTTTCGCCAGGTTTTCGCGGCGGTACCACTTTCAAGAGCTTGGAAATATCCTTTTTAAGCCCTTGCAAGTTGCCAATGACCACCTCGAGGGCATTTCTGGCAACAGCTCCTCCTGCCATCATTTTCCAGTTGGCGGGAAGGTCGCTTTCAGCACCGATGGCCGAGAGCCACCCTGCGTTGATGCACAGATCCTCTGCCGCCCACCGGGCCTCGTTACTGGGGTTGGGGCCGAGCATTTCTGCGCCAGCCCATTCCTTGAGCTGGGCATCGGCATTATTCCAACCAGCCAGCTTTTCTTGGATCAGCGCGTCGATAAAGCACCATACTTTCTTTGTAAAGAACCATCAGACGCCGGCAAAATACCAACGAAAATTCTGATAATTCTTAGTAAAGAGGGAAGTTTTTTTACAGATACTTCCCTGAAACTGCCGCCGGAACCATCTTGCGGAAAAAAAGAACGATTACTTATTGCGACGCTGCACCGGTACGCCAAAGAGCGTGGTTACGGTGGACAAGTCCACCGGCTCACTTCTCTCGGCCGCATCAGTGCTTACGTCGGGCACTTTTGGCACTGGCTTGAGGTTCCACCCCAGGCCGATGCCCGGACTTTCGGTGCCGCTCATGCCTGTGCGGCCACCCCAGCTCTGCTGGATTTCTTCCTCCAGCCGAGCAACCGTTTCCAGTTGCTCACGGGTGCAGGCGCTGACCGGGAGCTTGTCCACCCTGAATTCGTGGGGCGACGACGTGTTGCCCTTGAACCAGGAGATGGCCAGCTCGTCGGCCTCCACGATTGTCCAGTGCTTCTCGCCTTCCGAGGAGTACCGTTTCCGGTAGTCGACCTCGTCGGCGTCGCGCTGGCGGCCATCGCTCCGGATGACCCAGTACTGGGCCTGGCCGGTCGACCCCATGACCCGGAAGTGGCCGCCGAAGTTTTGGAGCAGCTCATGCTGCTCAATCTTCTGCTGCAGTTCCATGGCCACTGGTTGGGCCCGATGAAATTCATCCATGATTTCGTAGGCCCATTTCTTCCAATCTCGAAGTTCTTCAGCATTCATGCTGTCAAACTTAGGCGCCTCCCAGGAAAACATCCTGCTTCCCGGGATGCCACGGAACGTTTGAGCGACTTTGCCCATTTTTTCCTGGAGTTGGTGGTCCAGATGAGTGAAGTGCGGCGAACCGCAAAACACTTCGGCCTGGCCACGAATTTCCACGCAGCGTTGCCGTTCGGTATTGGCCTCATTGGCCTGCCGAACTGTGTAGTCCTCTTGTTGTAGAAGCACTACAGCCGCGGCCAGGATTTGTTGCATGGGAACCAGCAGGGCTTCGATTTTGCGATCGATTTCCTGCCACTCGTCGTTGGTCACCGTGTGGGCCGGTTCAGTGTACGTAGCCGACTCCTCATACTGCGCTTGGGCCGTGAAGGCCAGGCGCAAGTTTTGGAGCTTTTCACACAACTGAAGCGTTGTGTTGGTGACGTGCCACCGAATGGCCTTATCCAAATCCGTGTTGGCCGCCATCCACTGGCTGGCCTGGTCACGACTCCCAAAGTAAGTGTCGTTGAGCCACATGGACCCGAACGAACCGCTGAGGGTCGGGTGGTATGACGTATCGCCACCACCCAGGCGCATCCCCATCCCATCGTTACTTTCGTACTCGAACGTCGCCGACGTGTACGAGGTAACGCTGATGGAAAAATCTTCGCACGCGATCAGCTTGGCCAGATATTCGCTGTCCTTGCGAATTCGCGCGACCACATCAGCTTCGTCGGTCAGCAGAGCCGAGCTGAAGAAGTAAGCGTGATCGGCCAGTGACCACTTTGCCGACCCTTCAATGAGCTGCCTTTGCTGAACCTCGGAGAGGTAACGCTTGGCAGCCCAGTTGATGTGGGCAGGTTGAACAACCGGCATCGCTTTGGTTTGATGCTCGCCAAAACCGATACCGTTGTATGGCCGCCAGCGGTTGGGCTGGATATAGTCGCAGAAGTACACTGCCTTCTGTTTTTCAGGTTCAACCTTGAACCCTTTGACTTCGACCGTAAGGCCGATGTCGGTCAGCATGACGTTGCAGGTGACCTGCCCGTACCGATCAACGTTTAACACGTCGATCGTGTGCGGGCCGTCCAGCAGCGCCTTCGGGCTGATGCTAATCTGGAGTTTCCCCCAAACCGCCTGTCCCCGATGGCTGCTATTTTCCCAGTTGTCAAACTGGAGTTCTTTAAACTCCGGCAGACAACCGTCGAAAATGGCACACAGGGTCCAGAGCTCGCCGTAGCGAGTGACCTGGAATCCTTTGCCCGGCTCCGCCCTGAGCTTGTCGCTCAACAACTGTGCACGACCCTCAACGTGTACCGGACCTGTAAGGGACCAGTACCGCTGAAGACCGCCGACGCCCACGCTGACGTAGGTGTGAGTACGGCATTTGTAGCCACCCACCTCTACTTCGTAGTCGTGAGAGTCGGGATCGCTGCTTGGCAGGCTCGGCCACTGGATCATACCAGTGAACCGCTCCTTGGCCGCGAGGTACTCCGAGAGCATCTCGGTCGCCTGAGCGCGGATGTTATCCGGCCAGTCGGCCTTGATGTCCTCGACACGGGAGACACGGAAGTCGTCAGTGCGCTCATCGCGCAAGCCGACCCGCGTCACGCACGTTACCTTGGGCGGCCGGGTGCCGAAGAGTTCTTGAACCTCGGTGTTGGCCTGACATTCCCGCCAAAGTTTTTCCTCCACTTTCCGCACCAGGCGGACGATCAGAGCACCCTTGCCGAGCTGGTGAGGATTCGTATCCTTCACCAACTCGCAAGTCCACTCCTCCCCATCCTTGGGAAGCTGGCCGCGCCACGTCTGCCAGTTTTGTTTGAATCCGTTCAGGAAAACGATTTTATGGCGCTTGCCGGAATCGTAGGTGATCTCACCCGTAATTTCCGGGGGGTCACGACGAACGGAAACCGAAAAACGAACCTGCATCTGCTCAGTCATGAAAACTCCTTCCGACGATCGGTTACAAACCTGCACGTCGGCTAAGAATTACTGGTATTTCATGGCTACCAGCGAAACCATTCTCTCATTGAATTATCGAGAGAAAAATAAGCACTCTTTTTGTCGCATAATAAAGGATACTGACCAGAGGCGCAGAGCCCCGAACCCGCGCCAAGGCGCGGGGTATTAACCCTGCCGCCCGCTGGCGATCCTCGCCTCTTGGCGGGTATTGCCTGCGTCGTTTGTCCATAAACACATTGCGATGCGTTCATGGACTGCGCTATCCTCGGCAATAAAATGCGTATTTTTCTTCCGATAAAATAGTTTTTACTTGAAATTATTTTAACCTTTTCTAAAAATATAAAGATAATTTTTATGTTTTTAGAAAAAGAGGGAAGCTTCGCACATTGTGCCAGGCGCTTCCCTGTGGCGAGTCCTTACCGAACTCGCCGAAACCTGCCGCTGAAATTGTCCAGCGGAAACCATGGCAGTTTGAAAAGTAGAAAGGTTCATTATAATTATTCTACAAAACTTCTGCTGCCTTAAAGTTTATATTTGGGTCAGATGGTGCCGCCGAATTTGTCGGCCAGCCGCTGGCGCTCCGCGGCTTCCTCGGCCGCACGATGCTGATCGGCCACCAACCGAGCATCGCGCTCGATTCTGTCCAGCTCCTGATGGAGCTCGACAGGAACTCGGTCGCGGATGGCCTGGCGAGGGCCGTGCCAATTTTTATCGGCCAGCTCCTCGGGGAGCGGCCACGAGCTCGGGGAAAAACCCGACCTCGTCGGGAGATCGATAATCACGATCTCCGTTTCCGAGATCCGCACTGGGCGGATTTTCGGAAAGGCGCCGTCGGGATAGTCCACACCGACGTCCATCGGGTACTCCCAACGGTACCCGAGCACGTCCGTGGTCAGTGTCCGACCGCGGATGGCGTCTCGGGCCATCTGGCGCGCGGCGTCAAGCGCCAAGCCCGATACCCCGTCGGCGTAGACGGGTGCCGGAACCTGGACGCTGAGGCCGAGCTGCTGCGCTCGGCGGGCATCGCAGATGTCCTGCCAGTTGGCAGGGAAAGACGACTCAGGTCTTTCCTTCCACGTCTCCGGACAGACGTGGATATCCAACCCACGGCGTGGGCAGGACTCTCCATGGTGGCGGGGGGCCATAACCACCGCTGTCCGAAAATCAGAAAACAAAACTGTCATGACACTTCTCCTGTATTTGTCATTGCGAGGAGTCGCAGCGACGAAGCAATCTCGTTTAATTTGAGATTGCCACGCTGCGGCTCGCAATGACGAACCAAAAAAACACTTCCTCGTCTACAGTCCACCAACCACGAGTTAGTAGACCTGTCCCTAAATAAGATTTTACTGCAAATTCCATATTTTGGCTGAAAATTTGCAATAATTTTTCGGCGGGCCTATGGGCAAGCCGAAAAATTCTATCAAATTTTCATCTCAAAATCTGTAATTTTCGTAACAAATCTTATTTAGGGACAGGTCTAGTAAACTTTAGTGAATGGAGAATTTGCGACAACCCTGTCGCAAATTCTCCGGGGAACCGGCAATTCATCCATGAATTGCTTTGCTCAAAGAGTTACTCTGCCACCTTGAACGGCGAGTATAGGAAATCCGCGGGCAATGGAAGTTGTGAAACCTCCACGTCCTCGTTTCCCTGGTACTCGGCCAGGTCACAGGGAGCCACGATGTCCCGGACGTAGATGCAAAGAGTCGCCTCTCCAGAGACGGTCTTGCATGATACGCGCCAGGGCAGTCCGTTGGTGACGACGTCGCAGGCACGGGCCTCGTGGCCGTATTCTGCGAGTAGCTTCACTACACGGAAAACCAGACGCGCCGGTGCCGGGAATTCCTCGGGGCCTCCAAGGCCAGTATACACCGCAGTGTACTTGGCCTGGAGCTCCTTGAGCTTGAAACGAATGAACATGGGTGCTCCTTTCAGAGCTAGAGAAACGAAACACACGGACTCCCGTGGGTTGTTTTCCCTTACCCGCCGTAGCTTTACGCGAAGGCGGGTCTTGCCATATCCACCCGCTAAAAATAATTTACAGAAAATTATCTTTAGTGGATGGATAATCAATATGCTTTAATTTTAATAATGCGAATCTCGTTTGGCAATCGCCTCTATTTGCGAGAGAATTTTGTTGCCAGCTTCGGAAAAATGTTTAGGTTAAGATGTGGACAAATTTGTCGCAACAAATTTGTCCACATCTTTGTAGCTTGCCTACGCCGAGCACATTTTTACGAAGCTCGAAGCAAAATTATCCGCGAAGAGGCCCGCCAAAAGGCGATGCTCGCCAAAGGGGCGGCCGAACTCTTTTTACATTTTTGCCAAACGAGATTCGCATTAATAAAAATAGGGCGCGGAAGCGAAAGCTTTCGCTTCCGCGCCCCTAATTCAGCGCCGGTCATCCGGGTCTTTGCCGCCGATGAGGATGAACCCCATCAGAAACAGGACCGCAATCGTCAGGATTCCGTGGTGAATGGCCATTTCCTTCCAATTGGCCGGTTCGCCGAAGAAGTAATATCGGCAAGCCAAAAATCCGACGTTTGCCAAAACCAACAGGTTAGCCACGATCCATGACTTCATAACCTTCTCCTGTTTTTGTCATTGCGAACCGCAGGGAAGCAGGGTACAGTACTGCACCCTGCGAAGCCAGGCATAGTATTGTGCCTGGCGAAGCAATCCCTACAATGAGATTGCCACGGTCTTGCGAGACCTCGCAATGACGGTGTGAAAAGAACTTCTGTAAAGTCCGCCATTATTACAACGAGTAACGGTGAACTTTATTGAAGAGCCAAACGCGCAAAATCCGTTGCGCGTTTGGCTAAAAAAACCGTTCGGCTTCATCCGTGTTTTGGCCCAGCCGAATTAGGGCCTTTGACAATTACTCATTTACCCAGTGGGGGCCGTCTGCCCCGTGGTCGCACTGACGACCACCCTCACAGAGGTAGCCCTTCCTGGGCTCCTCGATGGGAAAATGCACCCGCGTCAGAAGGAGGTCGTCCTCCGTCAGCGGGAAAGAAACAGGGTGGACGATTTCCATGTCCGCGCCCCCGTCCGTGGTAACGTCCGTTGCGCCGTAGCGCACCACCAGGCGCCCGTCCACCACCACCAGCTGCTTCTTGCATCTGATGAGGGTTCCCCGTGCGGCCGACCAATGGCCGAGTGAGGCCAGCTTGATCTCATCGGGGAACCGCCCGAAGAGCTCGAGCTGGGCCACCGAAAGCGCATCCGTCGCGCTGGGCGGCCGAACATCCCAGCCGAGCTTATTGAGCTCGACCAGGAGCGCCTTGAAAAGTCCGTTCCCGATTCCGGGAACGTAGATTTTTTCCTCGGTGTGGAGGGACATGAACTTTTCGTACGTTTTTTCCACGTTCATGGTTTTTGCCTTTCATTTTTTAGAACTCTCCGCCATGAAAACGGAAAGCCCAACTTCTAAAAACCAACCAGCAACATGCTGGCGGATTTTATTGAAGTGGCAAGCCCGCGAAAACCACGCGGGCTTGCCTTAACCGAAAATAACAAATCAGTGGTGCGCTCCTGGCACCACGCACGGAAGGCCCTCCGAATTCGGAGGGCAGTCCCGGCTGGGACAAGGGTAGCCCTCAACGGGCTCCCTCCCGCACCAGACGCAAAGCGCCGGTATCATGTAGGCGCCGGCATGGCGCCGAGCCACTTCCTCAGCTCTCTGCTGAGGCCATGCTCCGGCTGCCGAAGCAGCCGTAACCACCGAGGTCCCGTCGGGACCCCGGAAAACCAGGTACGAACCCGCCGCGGCGGGTTCGCCTACTTCGCACTCGGCCGGTACTACGGCCGAAACAACGCGAAACAGTTTCATTTTTCTCCTCCGGTTTTTCGTCATTGCGAGGAGCCCGCAGGCGACGAAGCAGGGTACAGTACTGCACCCTGCGAAGCAATCTCGTTTAATTTGAGATTGCTTCTCTGCGGCTCGCAATGACGAAATGAAAACATCCTCGGCCAAAGCTTGCCAACGCAACGAGCGCTGGTAAACCTTGGGAGAGAGAGCAGTTAACAACCATGTTGACTGCTCAATGTATCAAATCGTAGTTCGCATCCATGCGAACTTTAAAAAATTACGACCGAAGGGCCAACTCGGCCATGTGCAGGATGCTTTCCTTACTCTTTGCGCCTGCAATGAAGCGGGCGTTATGGCAAAAAACCGCATCCTTACAATCGGTCAGCTGCGCGAGCTCCTCGTCGCGCTTGCCAGCCCAGGTTGCTGGCAGGTCGCGCCGGGCTTTGAAAACGCCCTTGGCGGCTGGCACAACCTGGATCCGCCAGTCCCCCGTTTCCGACGGAAAGACGACGAATTGGATAACCCCTTCGATATCCAAATCAAAAAGGGTTTCCTGCCACGGACAGAAGCGCTCAAGAACGAGCACCTTCAGGCCCAGCGGACTGGTACTGCCCACCATCCGTTGGTAGGCCTCCTTGACCACCGAAGTGGCCTCCTGGTCACCCTTCGCTCGGATGATTTCGCGCTGAAGAATGGCCTTGGCCACCTCCACCGCCGCCAGAAACTGGCGATCGAAATCCTCGGGCTTGGGATTTTCCTGCCAACTCGGATTGAAAGCCGAGATGGCATCGGAAATGGAATAAACACGCACATCCTGGTGCGCGTATTCCCTGATCAGTTCGTGGCCGCAATCCAGGGCGTCAATACCCTGAACCAGACGCTCGTCAATGAGCGTCGCGACGGCTTCCGAACCACAAAGTTCGGTGCCGTAGTGGCGCCACACCAACCCGAAAGACGCGTACGGGATTCCGTTTTCACGGACGCCCGCACCGCCCTTCTGGTGGTGGTCGAAGTCGCCTGTGGCGGGGTCGTACTTGCCGCCGACATCCAGTCGGCGGGTGCACTCGGCGAGTGCCTTCGGGTCTCGGGTCCTGATCAGGATTCCAAGAATCCCGAGAAGATCCAGCGTCGCAACGCCGAATCCTTCATCCGAGTGCAGAACGCCACTGTGAGTACCGGTCTTTTCCATGGCTTATCCTTTCAAAGAAAGCCAGTTTGTGTCCTACTAAATTGCCAACACGGCAATTGAAGAGCGGACTCTTCCCTTCTTTCAAGTCAAAAATTTTATCGTCATTGCGAGGAGCCACAGCGACGAAGCAGGGTACAGTACTGCACCCTGCGAAGCAATCTAGATTACTTTGCTATGGCTCGCAATGATGAAAAACATGTGAACTGAAAGAAAGGGGCCAAGGTCCGACAAAATCGGACCTTGGCCATGGAAGAGGCGGCTCAAAAATTTCGCCAATGCCACTGATGAAAGCACTTTTTGCACCGGTAACACGTCATTACGACGGTTGGCTCCAGTTTTTGATACGCCGTTTCTACTTTTTTCCCGCCGCATTTCGGGCAACGGAAACCAAAGTACGATAACAGCCAATTAATCATTATATCCTCCTTTGTTTAGGGATCCAGGGAAACGTTTTCCCTTGCATCTAAAAACAAATTTTGTTTTCACACGTAAGGGAATCAGGAAAAGCGCAACCGCGCTTTTCCTGATTCAGTACGTTGCTCCGCCGCACTACACGGCCAGAGCGGCGCCCGCCACAGCGGGCGCCCCAAAAATCAAACCACGCCCAGCCACATGAGGGCCATGGCAATTGCCCAAGCGACCAGGCCGATCACGACGGCCGCAACCAAGCAGGCCGCCAGCTCAATGGCCTTGACCGCAATATACACCCCCCAGCCAGATCGGCTATCGATCACGGCCTTGGTGGGTGAGGTAACCCGGTTTATATGGGCCAACCCGGCTTCCTGCACTTCTCCGGAACCGTGACACCAAAGACAGGTGTCGTTGGCCCCGTAGGGCGCCACCGACCCGGTACCGTTGCAATTTTCGCACATCATAAAAAAAACTCCTCAAAAATCTTCACCTCCGAATCGCCACAACATGTGGCGAACCCGAGAAAAGGGAGAAAATGGTGGGGTGTCCAACACCCCACCATTTTCTCAAAAAACCAAACTACATTCCGCGCCGGGGTTTGGGCTTTACGCCCAAAATAACTCGCGCGAGAACTCCAAAAAACTCAGGGTGGCAGTGCGGGCAACCCTGAGGAGAGCCGTCCGGCCCAGCAACGTATGTGCCGGCGTCCGGGTAGAACTCTCCGCCAGGGACGCGGCTTTCGCGCCACTGGCATTTACACTTGCTGCACCGGATAGTGCAGCAATCAACGCCAAGATCGGCGTTGAAAAATTCTGACAACACCCGCAGGGGCGACCCTGCCTTTTTTCCGGTGGCCGTTTTCGGCCTCCTTTCAAAAAAATGTTCCCTCAAAAAGATCCGATAACGTATCGGAACTTTATAGAAGGGGCAAACAAGTATTTCCATTCAAGAAAAGCCGTTTTCGTGTCCTTATATTCTCTGCCAGCGCGGCAGGAAAGATAATGAGAACACGGTCACTTCCCTTCTCTTAAGTCGTTAAAACTTGAATCTTGAATCTAGTATCTAGAATCTTGAATAGAATAGATGAATTTAGAATTTTACCCGCATATTCATTATTCTGTATTCTATTCCAGCTTCCAGATACGAGATTCCATATTCATCGTTTAACGAACTAAGAGAAAGGGGCGAGCGGGTTTTACAAACCCCGCTCGCCTTTTAGGAGATTATTTTTTACGCTTGGCCAATCAGCGTAAATTCCCTTGCTTTCGCCGGCTGGCATTCCGCTGTCGGTTTTCTTCGGCACGTTTGACCAATTTAGCGGGGCGCTCGACGATGCGCTTGATCTTGTTGTAGCTATTTTTGGCCTGGCGCAAATATTGGCCAAAACGCGCCGCCGTGATGAAAAGCATTTCCAGGGGTTTTTCGAAATCATCGCGATCAAGCTGCTTGAGCGCGGATTCCATACCCTTGATATCTCTACTGTTCTGTGCTCTATGAAACTGTTTTAGGGCTTCGATAGCCGCCAGTCCGGTTTTGGAGAAAACCAAAACAACCTCGTTCTGATGCGTGATCGCAGTCGAGGTGTTAGCCAGCAGATTACTGACCGAAATCATACGAAACTCCTTTTGCGCAATTTGAAAAACAAAAGACACAGATTTGCGCACATCTGCATCTTTTTCTTCGATTCCCGATCGTTTCGGGAAAACCGAAAGAAAAATTTGATTACAATATGACTTTGCGGCGGCCCCGCGGGGCCGCCGCTCGTCCGTCATTGCGAGGGCCCGGAGGCCCGAAGCAATCTCCGTTGAGCGTTAGATTGCCGCGTCGGCTGCGGCCTCCTCGCAATGACGATACTCCAATTTCCGAAGCTTCGGAAATTAGATTATATTGTATTTTTGCAAACAAATTTTTATCACGGTTTTAAAATAATGTATGGAGGCCGAAGAACCATCTTCGGCCTCCAAGTTTTTTAATTAGCTACGGGCGTACCCGCGCCGCACATTTTTATGGCGCGGCTTTTGGGTGCCGCGCTTGCGCCGATGCGATTCTCGCTTGTCAGCGAGATCGTACCACCAGCGCGCCTGTCGCATAGGCAGGCGCACGGCCTCCCGCAACGGGACGCGGTCGAACTCGTCATCCTTGACGGGTTCCTCCTCGGTTTTCGGAGATTCTTCCGCCGAAACCGAGTTCCACCAAACCTCCCATTCATCTGCCATGATTACCTCCTTTTGTGCGGGTCATGGCAGACCCTGAAAAGAAATTCTCCCTTCTTTCAAATCACATTCTTCACCGTCATTGCGAGGAATCCACAGATGACGAAGCAGGGTACAGTACTGCACCCTGCGAAGAAATCTAATTTTATGCGAGATTGCTTCACTGGCCAGACGCGAGGCGTAATTTGTCGCAACAAATTCGCCCCATCTCCGGTTCGCAATGATGTAAAGTATATGAACTGAAAGAAAGTGGGAAGCCAAAGAAAACCATCTTTGACCTTTGGCTTCCCTATCTGTTTTAAATTTTAAACCCTTGGGCGAGGTTTTAGTTCTTAGCGGAGGCCCAGGCGCCTGAGCTCCGCCTTGCCGAGCTGGCGCTTGCCGGTGAGGCGATGGACCGTCGACACCGGGAGCCAGTGCCGGACGCCATCCGCTTCATCGCGGGACTGCCGATATTCTCGCTGAGGATAATATCGGCAGAAGAAGTCACCCACCTGGCCGCGGAAACCCTCGCGCGTCCAAGAGTAGTAATGCTCGCCCAGAGGACGAGGCATCTCGCGCGTCGTGAGGGCGTGCCACATACCCTTGACCCGCACGGCGATTTCACCGGTGGGCAACTCGCTCCACCAGGTTTCCTGCGAGCGCACATGGGGCAGTCGGGGCTTGAGGCGGATGATGTCCGCTTTGTCCCGATACAGGTCCCCGGGCCAAATCACCTGGCTCTCGTCCAAAACGGACAGAACCATACGCTCGGCCGTCTCTTTGAGTTCCCGAAACTTCACCCCCTTAAAGTGGGGATGAATGGATCGCCTCAAAAAGCGCCCGTAGCCATCCAGCGGCGGATGACCCACTTCCCGCGCACGCTTGGGCAGGCGGTGCGCGATCAGATCCGCCAGGACCTGGTCCCACGGCCGGCCGACCTGCGCCTTCAGCCAGCGCCTCAGGGTTTTCATACCCTGAGGCGGCTTGCGGTTGTCCAGACGCGTCGCTCCGTCGCGGCGACTTGGCCGCATACGAACGCGCTTGGGCGAATCTTCGAGGTCATAGACCTCGTCATCGCTTTCCTCCTCTTCCGGGAGGAAATTTTCCACGGGCTCATGGACGGCGCCGTAGGCCTCGTAGACCTCGAACGGCAACGCCTCCTCCCACCCATTGGTGGTGGGCGACAACGCAAAAGCGCGCAACCTTTCGGCTGCGGCCTTCTCGCGGAGTCGATTCAACACCCGTGCGATCAGTCCCATTGCCATTCATTTGCCCCTTTCGTTTAGATTTGTCGCATAATAAAACTTCTTGAACCGTTCAAAAAGTTTTACCGCTAACAAACCTTGGCGGGCCATGGCTGGCCCTGTGAAAAAGATTTTTCAATCCCCTTCTCTTAATTCGCTACTCTGAGAATATAGAATATAGAAAATAGAAAGTAGAAAATAGAATACGGCCGACGGTCGGACTTCTATTTTCTACTTTCTAGATTCTATTTTCTCGTTTTAGTGAACTAAGAGAAGAGGACCGGCGCGTAAACCCTGCGCCGATCCAAACCAACAAAAAACTAAGCACGACAAACCCTGTGGCCGTTGTGCAATTCTAACAACTCTCCCAGGGTGTGTTTTTCAACCACCCAAGGAGAGCTCTTGCGCACCGTAAGGACAACCGTGTCCCCACCGCAGATGCGTTCAAGCATCTGCCGACACCCCTTGCAGGGATGCAAGGTGCACGTCACAATTCCGCTGTGTGTATCCGGCTGGGGTTCGCCGGAAACGCAAACGGCCAACAGTTTGGTAAAACCGTTGGCAAGGGCAGCCCTCCAGGCCGCCCGTTCGGCGCACAACTTCGGCCCATTTTTAGTGGGCTTCCAGTTGGCGCCGGTAAAAATCTTTCGTTTTCCGTCGGCCCGTTGCACCAACATGGCGCAGCCGACCAAAAAATCGCGATACGAAACGGCACCCCTGGCCGCCTCGATCGCAGACCCGATAAATTTCTCTTGCAAACTTTCTCCTTTCTAGTCGTCATTGCGAGGCCTCGCAAGGCCGCGGCAATCTCGATAATAATCAAGATTGCTTCGCAGGGTGCAGTACTGTACCCTGCTTCGTCGCCTGCGGGCTCCTCGCAATGACGGTAGCAATCTTTTGCCTCTTTCTCTTTTCTTAAACCACTAAAACTTGAATCTTGAATCTAGGAGCTAGAATCTTGAATAGAATAGATGAATTTAGAATTTTACCAGATTCATTATTCCGTATTCTATTCCAGCCACAAGATACCAGATTCTAGATTCATCGTTTAACGAACTAAGAACAGAGGACCAACCCTTCGGTTGATCCACTTGAAAACCGTTTCACCACCTGTGACCCCACAGGCGGCGGGCGGCCAACCAGGCCGCCTCCCGTTCCCCTGGCAATTCCGGTATACCGGGGAACGTGTGGCGCTTCTGAATGAAGCGCCACAAAATTGCCCAGGAACGCTTTGAGCCATGGGCCCTGGCGTCCTCGAGCAATTCGTACATCTTAAAAAAGAATTTTGACGCGGTCATTGCGTCATCCTTTTTTCAAGATGTGGTGCCAATCCTGCCGGGCACCGGCGGCCAGAGAAATGTTCTCTTTTCTTAAGTCGTTAAACGGTGAATATAGAATCTTGTAGCTGGTAGCTTGAACAGAATGTTGAATTCAGAATTCTTTATTCCTTATTCTATTCCAACTACAAGATACGAGATTATAGATTCATCGTTAATGAGCTAAGAGAAGAGGACCGACACATAAACCATGCGCCGATCCGAAACCATGGACCATTTCTACGGTAAGTCCACGCAACCGTTTTGCGAGAAGCCATTACTGGCTCTTGGGTATGGGCGCTCGCTCGCCCACCACTTCGTGTCCGAAAGCCTATTATCACTTTTCGTTCGGACTCGAAAAGTCCATTCCGCCGGCTCAGGCGGTCGTGTCTTTCCACGACGTCAGCTCATCCCCAAAAGGATGAGCAGGCCGTACGCCAGCAAGGTGCCCACGATGAGTGGTCCCATCGTGAAGCACCCGATGACGCACAGGAAGAACCCCACGTTTCGGGTCGCTTCCGAACGGCTGCGCTGCAGCCGCTCGATCGCAACCACCCACGCCAGGGTCACTCCCAGCACGGCCGTGGCGATGATGAGTATTTGCATACTCATATCTCCTTGGGCTAGATTTAAGTGCCGTTTTGATACTAGCCGAGTTCAAAACGGTTGCCGGTAAGTTCCGGCAAAAAAACATTTTTTTAACGGCTGTTTTTCCGAAAAGGAAAAACTGAGTTCAAGAGCCCGCCGAAGGCTCCAATCGGCCAGAGCAATTACTTGCTCCAGCCGATAACCCGGCACGTCCGTCCGTCCTCGCTCATCGCGAGGCGGACAGTGCGCATCGGTCGCGTGGTTTCAATGCACGCAACCAAATGCACACCGTCCGCGAACGGACGGAAGCGCTCGTCGGTTTCGACGATTGCCTTACGGCAATCGAACCGGCAGAGCGCTTCTCGGACGGCTTCGTAGCCATCCGGATGCGCCAGGTCGGAAAGGAATGTAACTTCCATTACATTCTTCTCCTCCTTGTTGGATTTTTTTGCTCTTTTGGCCACCAACTGGGCCAAAAAATAAAAGATGGGAATCACCCTTCTCTTAAGTCACTAAAACTTGAATCTTGAATCTAGGAGCTAGAATCTTGAATAGAATAGATGAATTTAGAATTTTACCAGATTCATTATTCCGTATTCTATTCCAGCTACAAGATACCAGATTCTAGATTCATCGTTTAATGAGCTAAGAAAAGGTGCGGTCTTTTACCAAAAGACCGCCCTGAAACCACATCACACGACCGCCCATTGGCGATTTGATTTTATCCTAGGCGTCGCGGCCCGCCTAGTCGCAAAGAAAAAATCATCCAGCAATGAGCTGATTGACCTCTTCTTTGCTGATCACTCCAAAATCCAGACCCCCCATGGTCACCACGCCTTCCTTGCGGCCGTAGCGATCCACGAAGTAGAACTGGTGTCGGGCGATAACGTACATGGCGTGTTCCGCCACATACTCCACCCCAGGCGCCTCCACATCGGGCTTCACGGCAGCCATGCTGCCGATGATACCCGGACGGGTGACGAACTTCCAAAAGGAGTCCGACTCCGAAAGAATGATGAACATTTCACCATCCTCCAGATTATTGGACACCTCCAGGAAATCCGCTGGGGCGAGATCGCCAAAACCGAGCTTTTCCCCGGCTCGGTTGTACCAACCGCCGTTGTGGACGAAGTCGTCCCCACGGCACTGGCCACAACGAAGCCCAAAAAGGCCTCGCTTGGCAAGGATCTCGCCCCCATACATCCCCTTCGTCAACTGTGCCATTTTCCCCTCCCCGGAGAAAATTCCGCAGGTTGCCTTCTGCGAAAACATTTTTTCTCACACAGCGGGCAACTCGCTGTTATTTCCCCTCTCTTAAATCACTAAAGCGATATTGGTATTATTAGTATGCATTGGCATATTAGCATCGCATTAACGAGCTAAGAGAAGGGGCGGGCAAAACCAATGCCCGCCTTCTTGTAAACATGCCTTGCAACACGTTGCGAAGGCAGTGGATTTTTTGGGTCTGTCCACCAAGACCTTTTACGGTGAAACGAGTTTTTTAGAAAAACCGTTTCGGCACACTCCTATCGACTGGTGTGCCAGTCAGTCTTACCCACCGTAGCTTCATGCGAAGGTGGGTCGCGTAAGCTTCATTGCTTACGAACGGGCCTTGCCAGTCCCCTTCTGGGACTGCTTCGGCCCGACCCGCTCGGGCTTCGGTCCCTTGACCTTGGCCCGTTCGCGGGCGGTCTTGCCCGTGTGGGCAACACCGCACCTGCCGCGGGTTTGGGCGCAGTTGGCCGCCGCCCAGAGATTCCGATCGCGGGCGCGCCGCAACGCGATAATATCGCGCGCGAATTTCGCCGCCTTAACGGCGGCAACAGCGTCGCGGAAAAACTGCTTCCGCCGCGCGATCGACCCCTTGAGAACGCGCAGCAGACCAGCCTGTATGGTCGCCTGACGGAGTTCCGTCAGAACGACCTCGGCGTCGTTCGGCTCTCCCTTCTTGAGGAAGTTTTTGAAATCGGCCACAAGGGCCGCTGCCTTTGTCGCCTTTTCGGCGACCGTCTTCTCGACCGCGGTGCGGTCGGGCTTGGCGGTCGCGCCGATCTTGGCGGCCGGTTTACGGGGCGGCTTTTCGGCCGCCTCCGTGGCCTGGCGCGCGCGCTCCGCCTCTTCAGCGGATTCGATGCGCCGCTGCGCCTCGACACCGGCGGAGACCAGAAACTTTTGTTCCTTGGTCTTGTTCGCCAGAATACCATCGTCGGCCTTTTCGCCGTTCTCCAAAACCCAACGGACGACTTCCCTGTCGTCCATGGGCCGAAGAGCCGGCTCCGCCTGGCCGGTGCTGTCCACCACCAAGGCCGGCGCGGAATGAACGAAACCGCGAACGGCGGAAATATTCTTCTTCATGGCATTTCCTTTCCGGGGAAATTTCCCCACGTTGCAATCGTGCTGTTCTGCAGAGAACCCGCAACAACAACACGATTCGCGAATGCCGCAAATAATTTTTCCGCGGAAAAATTATTTGCGGCACTAACGAAATTTGCATTATTTTTAATTATATGTCATAATTTTCCAATTGTTCGCTCTTTTCCAATTCTACACCGTTTCAGAAAGAGGCAATCTTATGGAATTTAGCAACGATCAGTTGGCTTTGGCATCCACTACCTGGAAAATATTGTGGTTAGAATTAAACCACACTGATCAGGAACGCTTTGACAAAGTTCGCCTTCCAACCCAGGAATTGCTTGATGAATTATCTTCTAAACCACCGCCTACATTTATCTGTTTAGCCGGGGAACCATTTATGTCTCCTGACAATGAAGATGGCGTCGCGGTAAAAATCTTTTTCGTTGGTCCAAATAACCGCGTGGCCTACCTTGGAACGTTACTGGATCCCCTCGCCCACGCGCTTGACCGCCAAAAGCGCATCATACGTCTTTTGGAAATTGATCCAGAATCGGCCATTCGTCTGGCAATTACCGACCCGCGAGCTCTTGTTCCGGATCCGATTGGATACCGAATTCGGGCTGATTCAGATGTCCTTGACACTGATACCGCAACTCGGGCAGTAAAAAAATTTCTGGTAAATAGGGCTCCGAAGTTGGTAAAATGCGCCATTGAATGGCTACCCAACCAAGAAGGTATTGAATTAGTGGAACGGATTAAGGCCCAAGCTAAAGCCCAATACGAACTTGGGTTATAATGGTCACCATGTCGTCCTTGCAAATATCTTTGTGAGGATTTTTTTTACATGTCATTGCGGGCCACAGCGAAGCAATCTGGATTGCTTCGTCGTTGCGACTCCTCGCAATGACGAGATTGTTGATTTCTCCCACTTAAACCCCGAAATAAAATTCAGGATCTAAGAAGAGAAGAGGAGCTTGGTAAACACATTTACGTGTAACACCGCGCTCCTCTTTTCAAAAACCAGGACATTTTTTTATCCAACGCCAACCTACTAACCAAAGCAGGTTGTCCCGAGCGTTGGAAAGACGTCATGTCTTTATTCGGCCTCCGGCCGACGGTCCGGCCCGATCCGCGCCAGGACTCTGTTCCTGGGCGGCTTCTCGGCCGCCTCCGTGGCCTGGCGCTCGTTGCGACGATCCATCGCCCGAACGAGTTCCTCGAAAAGAACGATTCCCAGCCCCGCCGCGACAACCCTGTCGCACACGGCCTGGAAAAACGCTTCTTCGACTCCGCAATCGATAATATCATCCGTGATATTATCGATTGAGATTCCCTTGACCGCACAATAGCGGTCGAGGAGCTTCTTGCCTTGCGGCGGGAGCTCCAAAGGAATCTCGTGAAGGCCGCGGCCAAAAGAGCCCGTCTGAATCGCGATCGCCATTTTCTTCTCCTTTTTTAAGGGCTCCCTGTAATGGCTGACAGGAAACCCATTTACTGGGAGGGGTACATGCGTATCCCTTCTTTCAAATCACTAAATCGCATTGTCATTCTGAAGATCTACTATAATTTCAAGAGTAGTCAGTGATTATTATTTACTAAAATAATGATTTGAAAGAAGGGAGGGAGTCGCAGAGTTTCGTCTCTGCTCCCCCGTCCCGATAAACCTAATTTTTTTCTTTGGGGAGCCCGTGCTCCCCTTCCCTTTGGGCCGCGCGAGCGCGCTCGGCCCAATAATCTCGTTGCGCATCCCAGTCCGGGCGGGACTGGGATGCCTCCCCCTTTTTCTTCCGGGCTTCACAGCCCAGAAGAATAGAAAGGAGGAGAAGAAATTTTTCCTTGCTCATTTTTTCCTTCCTCCGCCCAAATTTTGGCGGAAAAGAAAGTTTTCGGAAGTCGCATTGACCCCCTTCTTTCAAATCATCGTAATGTAACGTTCATGTCCCGATTACATCGAGGATCCGTGATTTTGCAAAACAAAATCCGGACAACCTCTAAAAAGGACAAATGTTACGATTACCCACGGTGACCTGAAAGAAGGGGAAAAAGTATGAATCTTGGAGCTTGAAGCTAGGAGCTTGAATAGAAGAGCTTGGTGAATAATGCCAAAGATCGTCATTGCGAGGAGCCCCGCCCGCGGGCGGGGCGACGAAGCAATCTTAAAAAAGCGAATTGAGATTGCTTCACTGTGGTTCGCAATGACGAAAAAAACTATTATTCACCAAGCTCATAGAATAGATGAATAGGGAATTCCCTATTCATAATTCTATATTCCATTCCAGATTCCAGCTACCAAATTCGAGATTCACGTTTTTCAGAGATTACCATAATCCCCTTCTTTCATTCCACTATTCGTATCATTCGGATGCTATTCGTAGATTAGGATCGCATCCGCATAGCGGAATAAAAGAAGGGTAGTAGACAAAAACTCAATCGCTTTCGCGTCTACTATTTTACCTTGGATGACCAAATGACTCTTAAGATTGCTTCGTTGTCCACGATTGCGATCGGGACTCCTCGCAATGACGAACGCATCCGCGTTAATCCGCGAATAAATCCGTGATTATCCGCGATTCGCGCCAAGCGCGAATGAATAAAAAGTAATTTGGTCATCCAAGATACGTTATTAAAATTGTCAAAATACTTTTCTTCCCTTTCGCTCGTTTTCGTTTCCTTCAAAGTTTGTCCGAGCTACTTACGAAGAGATTTCTGCATTCAAGGGTGGTTTAATTCCTTAAATGCAGTGGATCTCTTTATAAGAACCATTCATAAGATTCTTTTCAGGAGGGCTTGGCCAAGATTGCTCTTAGCATGGACCATTCGCCTTACTAAGATACCATAATACTCATTGGTAGTCAATCCCTATGAATATTCACAGTGTAATCTTATTGTTGACTGAAATATCCAACAAATGACTACTTTTCAGTCCCACTCTCTCCTCTCTCATTTGCTACTGTTGTAGCAAATCGCGGATATTCGCGGATCTCCGCCAATTGGCGGAACGCGGATTTTCGCGGAAACGTATCTGCGTTAATCTGCGTGGTATCTGCGTTAATCTGCGAATTTCATTGTTTACAATGAAATTGCTCGAGAATGAAGACCAAGCATTTATTGATTATTCCTTTGCCTCGCCGTAGCTTTATGCGAAGGCGGGCCTATTCTTAAAGTACAGGTTCTTTCCGTTATATTTAGAAAGAAGTGTAAGGACTTCCCAGATACCCTGAATTACGAAATGCCCGTTTGAAAACGATTTTTCAGATCTTTTTTCCAAATTCCATTCGTAATTCGGGGTAAATAATCCCTCACGCTTCTTGCTAATTACATACCCTTAAAAACGAAAAAGCGGTTTTACGATGCCTTCTTTAACTATGACTCATGCAAGTCATAAAACAGAGAAGAGATTATAAAACCGCTTACGCATGTACCAATTCCCTGGTACTGGGCTCTCTCCTCCAAGAAAGTTTTACCCTGTAGTGAACACCCTGCTCTACTACTGGGGTTTATTTGAATTTATTAAGAACTTTATCTTATGGGCTACACTCTACCATACATCAAGCAATCTTGTCAAGACCCCATACCGTAACTGCTCACTGGACATGTCACACCTCCCGTCATTGCGAGGCCGCAGCTGAAGCAATCTCCACCACTAAAACGACGACGGGGATTGCCACGGCTGTGGCCTCGCAATGACGCCTGGGGTATGGTGGTTGGTTTGGAAACCGGTGAGCAGTTACCCCATACCCGTTTCTAGCCGGATAACTATTCTTCACTCTTGGTTCCCGATTATAGCATACTATAAAATCCTGTCAAGCCCCCACAGCCGTAACCCCTCACTCCTCACCGTCATTGCGAGGAGCCCTGAGCCAGAGCGAAGGGCGACGAAGCAATCTAATTCTTTGATGCTAGATTGCCACGTCGCCTGCGGGCTCCTCGCAATGACAACGGAAGGGCGTGGTAGGTGTGAGGGATTACCCACAGCCGTAACTGCTCACTGGACATCTTTGACTACTGTCATTCCCGACCCGCAGGATCGGGAATCCAGAGTAAACTGCCATACCGAAAAAGCGCTGGATTCCCGCTTGCGCGGGAATGACAGAGGGGAGGATATCCCCCCAGTGAGCAGTTACCCACAGCCCCCCACTCCCCGTTATTGCGAGGGCCCGCGGTCGCCGCTCGCAATGACGGGGGCGCAGAGTACCAAAAACAACCGCAAGATATGCGATTGTTTTCTAGATACCGTGAATTACGAAATGCCTTCGCAAGATTTTTTCTTAATTTTGAGCGAAAATTCGATAGAATTTTTTCCCGTAGCCAAGGGCTACGGGAAAAAATTATAGTGGATTTGCAGCCAAAATTAAGAAAAAAGATGCGAAAAGTCATTTTATACGGGCATTTCGTAATTCGCGGTAGATATAAATAGGGTGGCGCAACCATAAACTTGGACCAAAGATATTTACTTGGCAAGTTTAACCTACGGTTAAAAGCCAAATAAGTGTTTAAAAAATCCGCCCATGTGCCCGAAAAATCCCCATTTTAATTTTGGGGCATTTTCCGCATTGACATTCGCCTTCTGGTCAATTATCAGCGTTGCTGTTACATTCATGCCATTAAATGACCCTTGAACTAATAGCGTATCCCCTACAGCTACATTTGAAATCGTGGGGCTTTCCACCCCTTTTACCACAAATTGCGCAGACGCCGCATCAATAGCATACGTTGCATTGCTTTGATTAGTAATAGTAATAGCACTACCAAAAACAGCCGTTACTTTTCCTGCCACCACGGGTCCACCATTGCCTTTGATATTGAGTTTTAATAAGTTAAGGCGCGCACCTTGATGTGTTTTTATAGTTGCATTGGCATTACCATTCATGTGGGCATAGGCCGGCATGGCTACCAAGAATCCTAACATAATGCCCGAAGCCGTAATTATTGAAATAACTTTCCCCTTTTGCATGAAATATAATCCTAATCTACGAATGATATCCGAATGCCACAAATAGAATTCGAAAGCGCGCTACGAATGCGCACATCCGAATATTCGGAGCATTTGGATGTAATTTGTAAATTCGAATTACTGTTAATATTAATCCTCACCATTATTACGATTTCTAAAATACGATTGGTGCAAACCACCCTTTCCGCTTTCTATATGTGTTAGGACGAGTGGTTGCCGCGCTTCTTAGAAACTATTTTCAATATATTTAATCAAAAAATAGACGGCCGTCGATTTTTTGATTAAATATATTGCAATGAAAAAACACGAGGTTAGTCATGTTTTTTTATTAACACTAGGACTTTGTCATTGCGAGCCGCAGCGAAGTAATCTCAGTTTCAGCGTGCTAGATTGCTTCGTCGTCCCTCGCTTCGGCTCAGGACTCCTCGCAATGACGCCAAACGCGTATAGAACAAACATTATCACTTTGCACTAAAGTCGCCGGCGGTTTGGCAATATATGACAAGCATATATTCTGCGTCGCTTGGGAGTAAATATACTGCGGCATATTTACTTCTTTCACTGTCCTCGAATATTGAGCGGCTTGGAGTTAAAACTGCCCAAGATTGGCGCCTCCGGGCAAGACTTGGAGTACAAAGTGATAATGTTTGTTCTATAGGTGTTAAATATTTTAAAATTACAGGGTTCCCTTTTTCACTTCTGTAATTACATTTTTCCCGTCAACAAATACGACGGTTGGTTTATTATCCTTCACTTCTTTTTCATCTACCAACACATACCCTAAAATAATTACCATATCATCTTTTTGAAAGTGGTGTGCTGGCGGACCATTTAAAATAATTTCACCCTTCCCCGCCTCGCCTTTTACAATATAGGTTTCCCAAGAAATGCCGTTTCGTAAATTATTAATTTTTACCAGCTGCCCAGCAAAAAGACCCGCGGCATTTACCAGCGTTTCATCGATGGTGACGGAACCGACATAATTTAAATCGGCTCCCGTTACCGTAGCACGGTGAATTTTTCCTGAACAAAAAGTAAGCATCATATTTTTGGTATTCTTATTTTTTTGTATTATACTAAATCTATGTTATTTTTCAAATCAAAAGAAAAACTGAATATTGAATCGCTGCGATCGGTTTTTGAAACCCAAAAAAATACCTTGCTAACACTTGGTTATCCGGCTTTACTTGGCATGACTCCGGATGACTTTACAGCCGCCCTCGAAAACACCTGGAAATTACTTTCAGAAAAAGTGGCGGATATAGAAATTACCGTTAAGGGAAATATTCCATTATTAATAGTGGTAGAACAAGGTGTGCTGCAAGAAAAAATCAAAAAAATTCATGGCCACACAGAATTGGACTTACATAACATCAAAAAAACTGAAAACGCTTCATTGAGCCCCTTTTCTATTTTATTAGACGTGGAAGATGGTCGAAAGATGATAGCTAAATCACCAAAAGACGCTTTAAAAAAATTTGAAAAAGAGCACCGTTTTTCCCTTACCATCAACGAAAGTATTGCCTTGTTAACTCATTATCCTGAATTGTTAAAAAATCATTACTTAATTTCCGCGGGGAGTTTTTATAGTAAAGAGCAAGAAACCCTGCCATTACTTTGGCTTCTGGATGAACACGGTCGACCGGAGCTCCACTACGCCTGGTTTCACATTGCGCATGGCAGTTACGGAACGGCATCATATAAGGTGAAGTTTTAAAACTAAATTTTTAATTTTATAATTTTTAAAATAATTCTTAAATGTTTTAATTTTTAAAAATTAGAAATTTGGACATTATTTAAAAATTAAAAATTGGAAATTAAAAATTATATTTATGGAAACACCACGGCCCAATCTTCACAAACAACTCATAAGGCCGGTTAATGGGATTAATTATGCCCGCTACCCTATTAAGACCCATGTGGTGGCTGGTGGCGAAAATGTTATCGATTTGATAAAAAAATATATGGCACCACACCTTGTGGCCGGTGATGTTATTTTTATCAGCGAAAAAATGGTGGCCATCACCCAAAACCGATCCATTTCCATTAAAGATATTAAACCCTCGTGGCTGGCCGAAATGGCCGTA
>Ga0209542_10003778_pt1 | contig 32010 bp, 31 predicted proteins | sample RifCSPhighO2_01_FD_184028 | JGI IMG/M metagenome (GOLD analysis project Ga0209542, IMG submission 184028) | Soil microbial communities from Rifle, Colorado - Rifle CSP2_plank highO2_0.1 (SPAdes) (version 2) | ecosystem: Environmental > Terrestrial > Deep subsurface > Rock core/Sediment ... | reverse complement strand
CGAGCCCAAAATCATCAAAAGTAACATTAAGAGACTTTTGCCGGATAATTTGGCTAGAAGTTTCCTTTCGTCTTTTTCTCCTGTTTGAGCCTTGAGTTCTTCAAGCTGCTCACTAGCTGCAGGATTTTTGCGGATTGCCTCCTGGATGGCAGCCGCACCCCACTCATGATCAACAATGATTTTGGCTTCATTTTCCGTAATTTCGCCACTTTTCAATCTGGCCCTTAACATTTCCTCAATTGCTCTTGTGCCCCATTTTTGCACAAATTCTTTATCAGCAAGTTTAGCCTCAACCTGCGCCTCTATTAAAAGCCTCTCGCCGGTTGTTGGATCACGCCCGCTCTCAAGCAAGGATCGCAAAAGAGGCATAGGGTTACCTGATTCCAAGTATTTTTGATAGTCCGCATCAATGACTTCAGCCCTTGGTAGACCAGGTACCCAAACTTCTTTACCGCCTCTGCCAAAAATTCCGCCGACTTTTTCTTTATGAGGTTTGCCTACATATCGGCCTTTAACTCCTGAAAGAAATGCTTTTTCTGCTTTGTCTTGAGTTTGAGCAATTTCTTCATCAAGCATTGTTAATGAAGTTTGCTCGCCAGTCGAGATTTTATCCGTTAGATACTCAAAAGTGGCATCTCTTAAAATGTTTTTCAATCCTGCCACAAACTCCTCTTCGGCTTGGGTTCTCTCAAGAGAAATACTGTCTAAGTCAGCTTGTGCTAGCGAGTGTTCTCTGGTAGCTTCACTTGCCGCATTTTCATGATCAATTCTTTGACGTTCAAGTTGGCCTTTCCTTTCTTGTAGTTCAGCCTTTTCTCTCTGAAGCGCCTCTCTTCGGGCAAGCCTTGTTCTAACGGTACTTATTCCCTTTCTGTAGCTATCTACCTCTGCTCTTTTTTGGCTAAGTTGGGCGTCTAATTCAGGTAATGCCTTTCCTTTAATAGCTAGAGCAAGCTGAGTATTTTCTAGGTCCCGGATTCTAGCTTGTGCTCCGTCTAATGTTCCTTGGATCTCTTCCTGCCTGGCAATTAAGTCTGGCGCTTCTTCTTCGAGTTTTTCCAGCTCCTCAAGCTTGATTCCCTTCCGGCCGCCTGTTGTTGTTCTATCTTCGAATTGTTCAAGCTGCGCGGTAACGTTCTCTCGTTCGCCATTATTTTGCGCCAAGTCTCTATCGGTCTGGTCCTTTTTAGTCTTGGCAGCTTCAAATTTGGCTTTAATTGCCGCCAAATCTATCGTAATTGGACTTGACTCACCAGTGCGCGCTCCATGGAGTTCTCTGACTTTAGCCACAAAATCAGTATCTTTTAGCAAACGGCTAATTTCATCATTGATTTGTTCCGCACTCAAACCCCACCAGAGTTTTTCAGCTTCAGGTATTAGTCGCTGCAGATTGTCCCTTACTTGTTCAATAGCCATTTTCCTCTGCTCAGCAGAAACCCCATCAATGCCCTTTTCAATCAAGGCTTGAGTAAGGTTATTCCATTTGTTAGCCTCCTCAAATCTCCTTTGTTGCTCTGCCGATCTTTTGGTCGTGCCATCTGGATTTCTCTCACCGGCAATATTTCTCTCAATCACGTGTTGGGCCTTGGGATTTTCAACAGGTTTTCTTTGTCTTAGTTCTTCAAGTAGACTTCGAGGATTTTCTTTATAAACTCTTTGTGCCAGTGTCTCGGCAACTTCTGATTTATAACCCCCCCGACCGCCTACTTCTAGTGGCCGACGGACAACTGCCTCGGTGACGGCTTGTCTTTGTTCTGTTGCAGGAGGAGGACCAGCCATATTATTTCTCGGTAACAGTTTTAGCTAGACTTATTGCCTCAGTTACCTTCCCACTCTTGGCAAGATTTAAAACATCCTGCTCGATCTTATCTTCATGAGCCTCGGTTACCTCGCCTCTTTCTATTTGCTCAAGACCCTCGAAAAATGGCCATTTTTGCGAAAGCTCATCCAAAAATTTGATCATTTGTTCATGATTTTGCACCGGATCAATGTGAGTAATTACAAAATCGGCAATATCAGGAAGCCCTGCTTCAGTTACTTTATCATTTTCTAAAGCGTTGATTATTTCTTTGAGAATTTTTCGTTCAATTTCTATTTTATGATCAGCAGTCACGTCCATAATTCCATTGTTGAGGCTTCAGTTGCTAAAAGTCAAATCAATTTGTTAAGATACTCATCACCATGGAGCAAACACCTTTACTTGCTCAAAAACGCACTATTTTAGGACGCAAAGTCAAAAAACTGCGAGCCGAAGGGCTTATCCCCGCACACGTCTTTGGCCATAAAGTCAAAACCGTCCATATCCAAGTCAAAAACACTGATTTTGCCAAGGTCTTTGAAAAGACGGGCGAAACCGGCATTGTCGAGCTGACCATTGACGGCTCGCCCGACGGAGCTTCAGCGAAGTCGGGGGAAAAAAGACCAGTTCTCGTAAGAAACGTTCAGTTTCATCCGGTCACCGATGAAACTCTGCACGTCGATTTTTACCAAGTTAACTTGGCCGAAAAAGTTAAAGTAAACGTACCATTAGAGGTAATAGGTGAGGCATCGGCAGTTGAGAAGAAAATTGGTCTTCTTCTAACCCCTATTTCCGAAATCGAAATCGAAGCACTACCTGCCGATATTCCTGAAAAAATCGAAGTTGATATTACCAAACTGGCCAATGTCGGGGATGAAATTAAAGTCAAAGATCTTGCTGTTGACAGATCAAAAATCGAAATTCATACTGAATCTGAGCTAGTTGTTATCAAAATCGGCGAATTTGTCACCAAAGAAATGGAAGCAGTTGAAGCCGAAATCGAAGCCGAAAAGGTCGAGGTTGCTGCGCCTGCCGAAGCTGCACCAGCCGCCGAAGGCGCAGAAGCTGCTCCTGAGGGAGCCAAAGAGGGAGTGTCAGCCGAAGAAAAACCAACCGAAGTCAAGCCTGAAGAAAAACTCCAAGAAGAACCAACGAAAAAGTAATCTTTTCCTGCCTGCTACTGACTACAAACTAGCGACGAAGTCGAGTCAGACTCGACGAAGTGCGGAAATTATTGCGAGAATTATGCGGAGAATATATTGTTAAACTGTTATATTGTTACATTGCTATCAACAATTCAGCAATTGAGCAATTTAACAATCAATCTTCGGCCGAAGGCCACTCCTCCAGCATTATCGACTTTTTCCTCTTGGTAAACTTCTGATATATCTCCTCTGTTAAAAAAGGCATAAAGGGATGAAGAAGAATCAGACAAGTTTTCAAAACATACTCTAAAACAGGTTGAGCATTTTCTCTTCTTCTCTTTGACTTTTCAATATAAACATCTGCAAATTTATGCCAGATAAACTCGTAAATTTCTTCAGTGGCTAAATGCAGTCCAACTTTTTCTAAATGATTAGTTACTTTCTTTATTGTTTTTTCCAGTTCTTCTTTAATCCATTTATTATCAGCATCGGCCACCTCCGAGGAGTCACTCCGTAACACCTCGGAGGTAGCCGACTCGCCCTGCGTAGCCTTGGCGGAGTGGGAATGGACTCCTCCGAGGTGGGCAGAATCTGGTTTCAGCTCCAATACAAACCTTGCTATATTTCTAATTTTTGTCGCAAAATTCCTGAAATTTTTCCCGCGTTCGTCCAAAATCTCCCTCGACACACGTCCATCTCTGCCGGGAATACTATATGTATAAAGCGCCATTCGTGTTGCATCCACTCCCCATTTCGCAATCAAATACATTGGGTCTATCCCGTTACCAAGCGATTTCGAAAACTTCCTCCCTTGCAGATCTCGAAGCATCCCATGGAAAAACATTGTCTTAAAAGGCACTTCGCCAGTAAAATAATTAGCGATCATAATCATCCTGGCGATCCATAAGTATTTAATCTCCGGCGCACTAATCTCAAAATCCCAAGGGAAGTACTTCGCTAATTCGGGATCCAAACTCGCTCTTTCACTAGAGGGTTTACCCTGAGCGAGGTCGAAGGGCCACCCCAATGTCGATAACGGCCAAAGACCCGAAGAAAACCAAGTATCCAAAACTTGTTCATCCTGTACCCATCCTGCACCCGGAGAATCTAACGATACTTTAACCTCTATACTCTTTGTCCCATTGGCCCTTTGTACCTCTGTCACTCTATACCATACTGGTATTCGATGTCCCCACCAAAGAGATCTGGAAATGCACCAGTCGTGAATGTTCAAGAGCCAGTCCTTCAGAATTTTTGCATAGTTTTTTGGTAAGAATTTTATCTTGCCATCATCGATCACCTTTACTGCTCCGTCAGCAAGTTCGCTTACTTTCAAAAACCACTCCTCTGAAATCAAGGGTTCGACTACGCTCTTACATCTTTCGCAAACAGCAACATTGTGCACATAATCCTCCTCCTTTACTAAAATTCCCCTCTCTCTTAATTCCGGTATCATAGCTTGTCGGGCTTCTTCCAATTTCATTCCCGCATACTTACCTGCTAGTTCGGTAAGTCTTCCAGATTTATTAATTACCTGAAGAATTGGGAGATTATGTCTTTTTCCGATTTCATAATCATTGAAGTCGTGTCCCGGAGTTACTTTAATAACTCCAGTTCCAAATTTTGGATCAACAACATCATCAGCAATTACTTTCATTTTTCTTTTCCCAGCGAGCGTTTCTATTTCGAATTCTTTACCGACATATTCTCTATATCTTTTGTCTTTTGGATTAACCGCCATTGCAGTATCACCAAACTTTGTTTCGGGACGCACAGTCGCAAGAGTCAGGGGGCCATATTTCAAGTAATAAAGTTTCTCTTCCCTTTCTTCATATTCCACCTCCACATCCTCAATAGCAGTTTTGCATTTAGGACACCATTGAACAATGTATGGTCCTTTGTAAATCATCCCCTTTTCCCAATAAGTTTTAAACTGTTCAAAAACCGCTCGCCGGGGACCTTCGTCTAAGGTGAAAACTTCGCGCGACCAGTCAGCAGAAAGTCCCATCATCCGCCAACTTGCGGAGACAGATTTATAAATTTTCTCTTTAAATTCCCATGCACTTTTCAACCATTCTTCACGGCCTAATTTTTCCTTAGAAAGACTATCTTTTTTTAATTCCTTATCAAAGGTCGCTTCAAACTGAATTCCGGCATGATCGACGCCAGGTAAAAGCAGAACGTCAAAACCTGAGAGTCGCCTGAAGCGTGCAACAGCATCCAAAATTGAATGTTGCATTGCGTGACCAAGGTGAAGCTCGCCGGTTAAATTTGGCGGGGGGATTAAAACGGAATAAGATTTTTTAGAAGAAGCAGGATCTGCCCGAAACAAATTCTCTTTCTCCCAAAAACCATAAATTTTTGTTTCAGGATTTAAATCTTGTTCCATAATATAAAAAAATTAATAAATCTCTTTTTCATTTGCAAATTTTTTAATCAGTCGGTTGTCACATCCTAATTGTCAATTGTCAAAATCAGAGTCACAATTTTTCTTTCACGTGCCGAAAGATTTTGAGTCCACCGCCACGTGTAAAACTTCTTTTATTAAAATCTGAGTCATGTTGAAAAGTTTAGTTGCTTTTTTCTTTACCCGACCCGTGAAGATATTATGTCAAAAATTTCTCTGATTGTTAAATCATCGGTAGAGGAATTAACTACAGGTCTCAAATATTCACTTGTCAAATGTCGTTAAAATTAAGACCCGGATCTGCTTGTAATTTTAAAGAATCCACTCTCTTTTTCAAATAAAAAGCTGCTGCCGCAATCATAGCGCCGTTGTCGGTCGCCAACCCTTTCGACGGGAAAAAAACTGGAATTCCTAACTGTGAATTGATAACCGAGAACTGATCACGTAAATATTCATTGGCCGCAACGCCTCCACCTACAACGACCGACTTAGCACTATATGTTTCTGCGGCCCTTAATGTTTTTTTAACCAGGACATCAACTATTGCATCCTGAAATTTCACCGCTATCGCGGGGACTTGACCACAGACATCGGACACCTGACTGACATAATTTACAACAGAAGTTTTAAGACCTGAAAAGGAGAAATCAAAGGTATTATCACCGATCATGGGACGGGGGAAATTAAAGGTCAATTGGCTGCCCGCCAAAGCTTTAGCGTCGGAGGGTAAATTGTCAGCTGTCAATTGTTGCGCAGCGCGCTCGATCTCATCTCCTCCCGGATATCCCAATCCTAAAACTCTGGCAACCTTATCAAAAACCTCCCCGGCAGCGTCATCGCGGGTTCCACCAAGCCACCCGTACTTTCCGTGATCTTTCATCAAAATCAAATCTGTGTGCCCGCCGGAGACGATCAATGCCACAATTGGAAATTGTGGCAAGTTAACGGTTTTCGGTTCACGGTTAACTGTCAACCAATTTGCATACACATGCCCAATCAAGTGATTGACGCAAGTCAGAGGTTTCTTCCACACAAGCGCCAAAGTTTTTGCAGTTTCAACGCCTACTAAAAGCGATCCGACAAATCCAGGACCGTAAGCCACGGCGATTGCATCGATCTCATTAAGTTTAGACTGGGCCTGTCGCAGTGCTTCATTCAAAACCGGAACGATCACTCTTACCTGCTCTCGAGCCGCAATCTCAGGAACTACCCCTTGGTATTTTTGATGAAGTTTGGCTGAGGAGGAAACCACATTGGCCAGGATACGCCGTCCATCTCTTACAATCCCTGCACCAGTTTCGTCGCATGTAGATTCGATTCCGAGTATAAGCATTGAGGTTTAGTTTGCCGGCAGAGAAAAGATTAGGCTACAATTCAAAATTGGCTTGATCGCCAATTTGCAAACCGTGAAGAATCGCCAAACCCGCATTAATTTCCAAGACATATTTGGCCTCGGATCTTGGCCGGTAAATCTTTAATTCCCCATCTTTTTTACCGGGTTCGGGTGGAGCATTGCTGGCGATATCAACAATTTTTTTGTCTTCGCCAATCCAAATAACGTCAATCGCAAATTTCATATCTTTCATCCAAATTCCATACAGGCCCTTATTTTCGAAAACAAAAAGTAGGCCCTCGTCAAGCGGCAGAGACTCTCTTTTTGAAAGCCCTTTCTTTCGGTCTCCAGCTGAAGTTGCCACTTTGGTATTAATTCTCAGCGTTCTAACAACGACCACGGTCAGACCATTAGACTTTTGGAAAATTTGACCTGCGCCAGTCTCACCTCGAAAAAAGTTTGCAGTTGTAAAACCCTGCCCGAAAACCAAAAGCACAACTATCAGTAAAAACAAACCAAAAATAATTCCCAAATCTTTCTTCAAACTTATCCACCTGTCCCCACTAAGTATACCGCTTGCCACGGGCGGAATACTGATCTGAACGATTCGTCAATCACCAGCCGATTACCAATGTAAACTTTTCGCGCGAATACCGAAGTTGCACCCCAGGCGGCAAAATCAACTTGTTTCACTGTTCCGCGAGACAAAGCCGGATCGTCCTGATATTTGTCTGGAGGTGGGCGAATTTGATTAGAAATTACAGGCTCGGTCATTTCCACTCTCCGTTCGTCGCTTGTTCCATAGATATCAACCTGAAGTTTTGCATTTACCGCATCAACAGTAGCCTGCACTAGTATATGCTGATTTGTATCATTTTTAAACTGAAAATCAACAGCGGGAGCCCATACGGTTGCATCGAGACCCGCTTTAAAGCCCCCTTGTTCGTAGTAACCGACCCTATACGCGTGTGCAGTTCTGGCGACTACCGGCAAACCGGACAGAAGTGCTGCTCGAAAAACCGTCGTCGAAACCTGACAGATACCACCTCCATCATCAAGCACCGTTCTTCCAGAAGAAATCACATAAGCTTGCTTGTAGCCGGTTGCTCCCGAAACCTCACCAATGGAGTTATTGAAAGAAAAAATTTCGCCGGGCGCCACGATCGTCCCACTGATCCTTGTAGCACCGAGAGTTAAATTGTGAACCCTGTTTTGAATTGATCCTGCAAAGTAAGAAACCCCTCGCCCTAAAAGCTCACGGATCCCTAAAGAATTAATGCGGTCAGATTCGATTTTTGCCCGTGTTACCTTAACCGGCAGGTCAATTCCGACAACATCGTCTGCTGCGACACCATTAATCGAAATTTTGTCATTTATCAGCTCTGAGGTTAGTCTTTTATCTAATTTCTGCCCGTCTTGAGCTGGGGTAAACTCAATAACCTTACCGCTCTCAAACCGCAGCATAGCGTTAATCGTTGGCTTGTCTATGCCTTCGGCTATTCTATTGACAAAATCTTCCAACTGCGTGCCATAAAGCCCCACGTCAAGTAGCGGATCGTTCGAGTCTTCAAGAGTAATTCTTTTAAAAAGAATAGGCTCAGTCCCAAAATTAATTTGCCAAACATTCCCCTCTGGTATTCCTTGAGGAAAAAATTTCAGAATTGAAAAAAGCGTCTTCCCCGAAAGTTCCCATGTCATCCGCTCGAACGAAAGAACAATTCGTTGATTGGAAAGCATCTGGACTTTCCAAAGAGCCGTCTCAGCCTGCACCGTTTTCATTTTTGGCAATTCTTGAACTAGCGGTACTTCAATGGGGACCTCAGATAGGTTTTCAATGCGATCATAGAAGAGGACGGCAAGCCTGGTTTTATCAACTACCTTACCGGGTGATTCTTCTTGAATTTGCCACCTCCCATCCTTAAAAATAATAGTCGCGTCCGCAGCCGGTACTTCATATTTTGCCAAGATTGATGAAAATAATGCTGACAGTTTTTGCCAGTCAATTTGATATATCGGCAAAATTATTGTTTTGGCAAGAGGTGCTTTTAGCTTCTGTGTAAGATCGTTCTTTAAGTTCCCGGTTCTCCCGGTCAAAAAAATACTACTTACAGCTGCCTCTTTATCAAATTCAATCCCCAGCGTTTTTAAATCTGTCACGATTTTTTCTTCTCCGACCGATAAAACAATCCTGGACTTTTCAAATGAGTCGATTTTCCAAGAAACAAGCTGCGAAACTTGCTCTCTGTTTTTTCCCGAGAGAGACAAATCGGCAAAATAGATATTCGGAAATATCTTATTCACATAAAGAAGATTATAAAAAAGGTATAGGGCAAGAATTGCCAAGACGAAAAACAGTGCTTTTTTAAATTCGAAATGAGTTGCCAAAGGTACCACCCTCTCTCTTTTAGCTTGCTAGAAATAAGATCTCTTTATGCTATTATAAAGATAAGCAGGCTTGCCCCGCCACTAAAAGGCCACTAAAAGACACGGGGCCCGGATTCTAAATGCCAGACGTTCTTAAACATCGATTGTCGTACTTTCTCAAACCTTTTTTTTGGTTAACCTCATTACTTATACTGATAATTTTTCTTTCGGGTTGCTCTCTTTTGCCTGGAGCAAAACAAGAAAAAATAGTTACTCTCAAGTACTGGGGTCTTTGGGAGCCAGCGACAACTGTCAATCAAATAATCGATGATTATAAAAAAATTAAACCGAATGTCAATATTGTTTATGAGAAAAAAAGCCGTGACCAGTATCGAGAAGCAATAGAAAATCAAATTCAAGCGGGCAAGGGCCCCGATATTTTCCTGTTCCACAATACTTGGACACCAATGCTCAAAGAAGAACTGGTTCCCGTGCCGGCAAATATTATTTCAGCCAGTGAATTTAAAAAGGATTTCTATCCTACCGCCCTCCTTGATTTGAGAAATTCCGATAAAAAATTCGTTGGAGTACCTCTTGAAATAGATGGCCTTGGTCTTTATTGGAATGAAGATATTTTTAAAGCTGCAGGCATTGCCAGACCCCCGGGTTCATGGGAAGAGTTGGCCCGGGTTGCCGCCAAACTTACGGTCAGTGATACTGCAGGGAATATTAAAACCGCCGGGATTGCTCTTGGAACAGCCTCAAACGTTGATCACTTCTCCGATATTTTGGGTTGGATGATTATGCAAAATGGTGGGGATCTCAAGTCCCCTACTGACAAGCAATCAGCTGATGCCCTTGAATATTATGTCAATTTCACCAAAGGCCCAAATCGCGTTTGGGACGAGACACTTCCCCCTTCAACAGTTGCTTTCGCAGGCGGTAATCTTGCTATGTATCTTGCTCCCAGTTGGCGAGCAATTGAAATTAAAAGCGCCAACCCTCTGTTGAGATTTAAAATTGCGTCCCTGCCCCAGCTTGTAGGAGGTAAGACTACTTGGGCAAGCTATTGGTCTGTCGGTGTTTCAACAAAAAGCCAGCATCAACAGGAAGCCTGGGAATTTATCAAGTATCTTCAAGAGGAGCAGACCCTAATCAAACTCTATTCGGAGGCCGCCAAAAGCCCGAACAGATTTTTTGGTGAGCCATACCCCAAAGTTTCGATGGCCCAAAAGCTTGCCCAAGACCCAATTGTTGGCGCCTATATTCAAGATGCACCCTACATGCGTTCTTTCCCGATGGCCTCTCGCACTTTTGATAATGGTTTAAACGACCAAATCATCAAAGCCTATGAAGATTCTGTAAATAGTGTCAACAGAGGCACTCCGGCTCAAACCGCCCTCCAGACCACCGCCAAAAACGTCACCCAAACCCTTACCCGCTTTGGTGCCAATTAGTCCCACACCTTGGCACCGAAACCCTGAGTCTGCAAAAAGGGCTACGGCGCCAACCATTAAAAAATAAATCATTAAATACTAACTCTCTATAGAATCTGGGCACTTGCCAGCTCTCTTTTTAGCCTTTGCGCGCTGGCCTCTCCTTTTGCGGCGTCACCTTCGAAAGTAAAGCCGCGCATATTAAATTTGATGCGAGCGGCAGAAGAATAAGTCAGCTTGTCGTCCACAAAAAGAACGGTTTGGGGATCAGGATTACCAAACTGTTCTAGAATTTTTGCATATGCGTCACCGCCCATTTTTGATGACTTAAGGACAGAAGAAATAAATACTCTATCTGGACTAAGTCGAGGGTAAAGTGCCAAAACACCACCAGAAACGGATTTAGCCAAAGGCAAAATCGAATCACTAAAAACCATTAAGGTGATTTCTGATTTATTGGCAATATCTGCTATTAAATTTTGCATACCAGCAATCGATTTGCATATCTCTGGGTGAGCAAAAAGACCCCTGAAATCTTCCATGCTTGTCATTGACACCCCTAAACGCCCAAGGAACATTTTCAACAATTTTTCTTCGGTGATTTCAGCAGCCATCATTTCTTTGGAGTAAAAAATAGAGAAAGCCTCGTGAACTTTGGAGGTGTCTAAATTTAATTGTCTGCTTATTAATTGTTCTAAGTCTGGTTCTATGGTCTCAATTAAAACCCCGCCGACATCAAAAACTATAAATTTAATTTTGGGCCTTCCTAATTGAATATCAATATCTCTATTTAAACTTTCTTGAGCATGTCGCGCAGACAATAACCATCCCTGATTATCATCCCGATTAAACTCTGCCAATACTTCGTCCCTTAATTTGCCAAAGTCTATGCCAAATTCTTTTTGCAACCAGCGGACATCCTCCACTACTAAACTGTTAACCCATTTCTCTTTCCCCGGTTGTCTTAGGGCTCTAAGGGAAGCTCGGGCAATTGCCCAAGCGCTATCTCTGTAACCCCTGGAACTTAAAAAAGGCAAATCTTCTGTGGTTATCAAAACTTTATCTTCTTGACCCTTTTTAAATCTCCCTAAATAGTCAGCAACCTGGAGTAATCGCTGAGGAACAGAAAGATCGAAAACACCTCTTATGGCTGGAGAAAATACCCCTAAAATTCGAGCCAACGGTGGTTCCTTTCCTGTCTCATCTTTTTTTATCCCTATACGCTTCGCTGCCAGTTCGGCAACGATATCATTAAGACCATACTCACTAGGAACAACCAATCTTCCTAAATCATGACACAAAGCCAGGGCCTCGGCTTCCGAAGGATCCAACTCACCCACCTCAGCAGATTCCGCCAGTTTTCTTGCGTAAATAGCTGCCAGCAAGGAATGTTCCCAAAAGTCTGGAAAAACTTCATGATGGGCAAAAGGAGCGGCTTCAACAAAAAAAGCTCTAATCCTTTCGATATCAGCCCTATCCCAAGGTCTTTCCAAAACTAGGGGAGTTTCCCGCAAAAACATGCGGGCTTTTTCCAAAATTAGCCCACCTCTTCGGTGAATATCCTCTCTTTGAATATTTTTATCCGGAATCTGCTCTTTTTTAGTTTCCATCTTTTGATTTCTTACATAATACAATATGCGCAATTAATCTAAATTTAGATTAGTCAGTATGTTTACAGTTTCCAGTTATTAATATATGATTCACATCGATGAACCTTCGTCAGGCTATTTTAGCCACGCTGGCCTATCACGACATTTTCGACTACCCATTGACTATAGAAGAAATTCACCAATATTTAATTGGGGGAAAAGCCAGCCTAAAATCAGTAGAAAAAGTACTCAACAGGCTCACAGATGATAAAAAAATAAGTAGGAGACGAGGCTATTATTATCTTAGGAATCACATCGGTTTAGTCAATCGCAGATTACAAAGAAAAAAATATTCAAAATTCAAATTCAAAAAAGCCCTATTTTTTGCCAATCTCCTAAAAATTATCCCAACGCTTAAGCTCGTTGCTATCTCAGGCGCGCTTGCCATGGAAAACAGTCACAAAGATGACGACATCGACCTCATCTTGGTAACCTCAAAGGGCACACTTTGGACAACAAGATTCCTCGCAAATATTCTCCTATTCCCATTTAAGCGTAAGCCGCAACCCCAATTAACCATTAACCATTCACCATCTACAAATAATAAGGCCTGCCTCAATATTTTTTTGGATGAGTCAAGCCTTAAAATTTCCGATCAAAATTTGTACACGGCCCACGAAACTTGCCAGATGAAGCCGATTTGGGATAGAGACGGGACCTATAGTCGATTAGTCAGCGCTAACAATTGGGTCAAAAAATTCCTCCCGAATTGGCAGACTTGTGACTCGGAGCATGGAACACGTAATAAGAACAAAAACGTGTCTCGTGTTACCTATCACTTGTCACCAATTGAAATTTTTCTTAAAAAATTTCAATTGTGGTACATGCGCTCCAAAATCACCACTGAAAAAATAGAGGACACCCAACTCTTCTTCCACCCGCAAAATAAAGAAGAATGGGTGATGGGGGAGTATCAAAAGCGGTTAAAGATTTTAGGTCTAATTAACCGAATATAACTTTCAAAATTTAATATCCCCCAAAAGCAGCAGATGCTTGTCACCTTTAAACTGCATGAAATACTTGTTATCAGCAGTGATAAAAATGGAATCAGTAAAAATTGCCAATAGGTAATAAGAAGCATCGTAAAATGTCACATGATGTAATTTTGCAAATTTTCCGATTGTTAGATTTTCGACCCTATTAAATGAATATTCTTGAATGGCTTGTGAAAGCAGAAAATCAAATTTTTCAATAAATAGCCCGATCGGAAGTTTCCTTATAAGAATATTGCCTACTTCGTAACTCCAGAAAGAGGGCAATAAAATAGTCGATTCCCTTCTTGTAAACTGTCGAAAAAGAGTGAGAGCTTCTTTTATGTTTTCTTCGTTATCCTCTGGAAGAACCATTTTAATAAGTGTCGAAGCATCTAAAACAACTTTTGTCAGTGGCTTTAGCGGTCTTCTCTTACCCATCGAACCACTTCTTCCATACTAACCCTAGGCCCCTTTTTACGTATTCGTAAAAGCTCTTCATACATATCCTTCCCCTTTTCAGTTAACTGTTTTTCAATCGCTTCTTTAACAAAGTTACTTCTTTGACCACGAGGGATGGTCTTGCGTAATTTCGCAGCTGTCGCTCGAGGAATTATTATGTTTATTCTCTCGTAATTTTGTGTTTGCATAACAAAACCATTATTACACATCACATTACACACTGCAAGGGGCCTAAAATTAGGGAACCATCCAGTTACCCTAAGAGTGTACTTCTCGACAGCCTTCGGTAATATTCAAATTTTTATTGCTTCATTCTAAGAGCGCAAGCGAGTAGAGCTTAGATGGAAGTATGGCCTCTATGTATTGGAACAATGAAAGATGATCGGATATTATCGCCTACTTTTCTAATAAACTCAGCTTTTGTCAACCTTTTAATTTTTGCCTCATCAATTGTTCCATTGGCGTAAGGTAGATTCAAGATAGCTTGCTTGACATTAAAACGAATCCCTTGTTGCCAGTCTTTTGGGTCTTTTGCCAACTCCTCACTGGCTTGGCGATTGATTACAATACCGGCTATCGCCTCATTTTCCAGGGGATTTGGGAAAATATACGCAGCACGAATAGAATAACGAAATGGTTCTTGAGAAATACCTCGCAGAATTACACATTCATCAGTTCTTAATAATTCTTTGGCCTCAAGTGCTTGTTCTGCAAGCGAGCTAATAGTTGATGTTCTTAATACTTCTCTAGCCTTAATTGCCTGTTCTGCAAGTAAGTTGATGACTTGTGAGAGATGACAATCTACTAAGTGACCAGTTTCGGTATGAATAGCTTTTTCAGCTGCCATTTTTCTTAAGTTTCGGCTAATAGTTTATTCCGAGCGAGCGAAAACCCTGGTCTTCAGGCCGCGGATGAAGCTTAAATCTCGCGAGCGACAAGTCAAACTTGTCATGCCACGTTTGACGTGGCGAAGGAAGAAAATACCACGGCCGCAAGGACCGTGTGTAGTTTATTTATTAAAGTCTAAAAAAGCAAGGATTGTAAGTTTTTAAAAAACATTTAGCATCAATTTACCAAAGTTTTAACATTTTTCGAAGCTAAACATGATAAAAAATTTTTGAAAACTTATTCTTCTAGAAGGCAAGTTTAAAGTCACTAGTTGACATCCTGATTCCAGCTTTGAGAAAATTAAGGCGGGCTGAAAGTCCTGAGCGAAGTCGAAGGACACCCATTCATAGCTCCCCTGACTAAGGGAGCTTTTTTAATGCTGCGAACCAAATTTATCTTTGTCTCAGGCGGCGTCATTTCCGGCATAGGTAAAGGAATTGCCACATCCTCCATCGCCCTCCTTTTAAAATCCCGCGGATTCTCCGTTACAACCATTAAAGCCGACCCTTATCTTAACCTCGATGCCGGTACCCTAAATCCCATTGAACACGGCGAAGTCTTTGTTTTAAATGATGGCATGGAATGTGATCAGGATTTAGGAAACTACGAAAGATTTTTGGATCAAGACTTAAACAGCACCAATTACATGACAACTGGCCAGATCTTCGAATCGATTATTGACAAAGAACGCGCGCTTGGTTACGAGGGCAAAACAGTCGAGTTTTTCCAACATCCTCCGGAAGAAATCATTTCCAGGATCAAGCAATGCGCCAGGAAAAATCGCGCTGATATTGTTGTCTTTGAAGTCGGGGGCACGGTAGGGGAGTACCAGAACCTTTTGTTTCTTGAAGCTAATCGTTTACTAAAACTCAAATATCCTCGTGATGTTCTCCACGTCCACCTTACTTATTTGCCCATCCCGTCATCGATAGGGGAGATGAAATCAAAACCTGCCCAGATGTCTATACACCAGCTTGCCACAGCTGGCATTATTGCCGATTTTGTACTGGCCCGCGCCCAAGTCGCCGTCGATGAAAAACGAAAAGAAAAAATTGCCGTTGCTTGTGGTCTTTCACCGGATGATATCATCTCAGCGCCTGATGTTGAAAACATTTATCAAGTCCCGCTCAATTTTGAAAATCAAGATTTATCCGACAAAATTCTCAAGAAGCTCTACATCAAACCCCGGAAAAGAGACCTTTCTGACTGGAAAGTCATGGTCAATTCGGCCCTAACTGCCAAAAAGACCGCTAAAATTGCCATGGTCGGCAAATATTTTTCAACCGGCGATTTTACTCTTTCCGATGCTTATCTTTCAGTCATTGAATCGATAAAGCACGCTGCAGCCCAAAACGATATCAAGCCAAAACTGGTCTGGATTGACAGTACCCAAATCGAAAAAGAAGGATTAATGATTTTGGCAGGCTTCGATGGCATCGTGGTACCGGGTGGTTTCGGAGGAAGGGCTGTTGAAGGCATTATTTCATCAATCCAATTTGCCCGCCAAAACAAAATTCCTTATTTTGGTCTTTGTTTTGGTATGCAATTGGCAGCTGTCGAATTTGCCAGAAATGTGTGCGCCCTTAAAGACGCTCACACAACAGAAATTAACTCGCAGACAAATCATCCCATAATCCATGTTATGGAATCTCAAAAAGAAAAAGTCGAGAAAAAAGAACTTGGAGGATCTATGCGTCTTGGTTCTTGGGAGTTTAAAGCAACCAAAGAAACCAAATTTGCCAAAGCCTATGGGATAGTCACAGGCAGCGAACGCCACCGCCACCGCTATGAATTTAATAATAAGTATCGGGAAATTTTTGAAAAAAAAGGCATGCAAATTGCCGCCACCACTAAGGACGGTAAATTAGTCGAAGCGCTAGAATTAAAAGACCATCCTTTCTTCATTGGTGTCCAATTCCATCCAGAACTCAAATCTCGTCCCTTGCGTCCCCACCCGCTCTACCTGGCCTTCATGAAGGCAGTCAGCGAACAAGTCAAAACTGAGGGGTTGACAAATAAAAAATCATTGTTAAAATATTAGCAGTCGTAAGCAATAACTGCTTGCGGCTTTTGCTCTAAAATCTGCCTAAACAATTTAGTGACTTGCCCAATTTATCAATTACCATGCTGAAGCCTTTAGCCGGATACGTCCTAATCGAACCCGCTCCCAAAGAAACAAAAACCGCCTCCGGCATTGTTCTTCCCGAATCTGCCGATGAAAAACCTCAAGAGGGAAAGGTTTTGGCGTGTGGCGAAGATCTTGTCGAAGAAGGCAAAATCATTAAATGTCCGGTCAAAATAGGCGACAAGGTAGTTTACAAAAAGTGGGGCGGCAACGAAATCAAATACGAAGGCAAAGAACTTTTATTGACTAAATTCGAAGACCTAATGGCGATTGTAACGAAAGGAGGTAATTAGGCTGGTAGGCAAGTAGGCTTGTAGGCAAATACACCCACGAGCCCATATACCCACGAGCCCATATACCTAATAGTGGCTAAACAATTACTTTACGCAGAAGAAGCAAGAGCAAAGCTAAAAAGCGGAGTTGATAAGTTGGCTTACGCTGTTGCTACGACTCTTGGTCCAAAAGGCAGAAACGTCGCTTTGGATAAAAAATGGGGTGCGCCAAATGTTGTCCATGACGGTGTTACCGTTGCTAAGGAAATTGAGCTTGAAGACCCTTTTGAAAATATGGGCGCTTCCTTAGTCAAAGAAGCAGCCAGTAAAACCTCAGACGTTGCCGGAGACGGAACTACTACATCAGTAGTTCTGGCTCAAGCAATGGTGGAAGAGGGCCTCAAAAATATTACAGCCGGCGCCAACCCCATGATTCTCAAAAAGGGGGTTGAAAAAGCGACCGATACAGTAGTTACCGAGCTCAAGAAAATGGCCAAAAAAGTTGCAGGCCAAGATGAAATCGAAAAAATTGCCACTATTTCGGCAGCCGATCCTCAAATTGGCAAAATGATCGCCGAGGCTCTCCAAAAAGTCGGTCCGGACGGTGTCATCACTGTCGAAGAAGGCAAAGGCCTTGAACTCTCAGTTGACTATAAAGAAGGCATGGAATTTGATAGAGGATTTGTTTCCCCGTATTTTGTGACTGATCCAGACAAAATGCAGGCCGTTGTTGAAGATGCTTATATTTTAATTACCGACCAAAAAGTAGCCTCGCTCTCCGATCTTTTACAGTTTTTAGAAAACTTTGTCAAAATTTCCAAAGACTTAGTAATCATTGCTGATGAGGTTGAAGGTGAGGCTCTGGCTACTTTGGTTGTCAACAAACTGCGCGGAACCTTCAATGTTCTGGCAGTTAAAGCTCCCGGTTTTGGTGATCGCCGTAAAGAAATGCTTGAAGATATTGCCACATTAACCGGTGGGGTTGTTATCTCCGAAGATATGGGCCGCAAACTGGAATCGGTAACCATTGAAGACTTGGGAAAGGCAGATAGAGTAGTTTCGGATAAAGACAATACAATTATCGTTGGCGGTAAAGGTGCCAAAAGTGCCATTGAAGGCCGTATCAAACAGATCAGAAACGAAATTACCACAACCGAGAGTGATTTTGACAAAGAAAAGCTCGAAGAAAGACTTGCTAAGTTATCTGGTGGAGTGGCCGTTATTAATGTCGGTGCCGCCACCGAAATTGAGCTCAAAGAGAAAAAAGAGAGGGTTGACGATGCAGTTCATGCCACCAAAGCCGCTGTTGAAGAAGGCTACGTTGTTGGTGGGGGAGTTGCTTTGCTTCGGGCAATGAAATCTTTAGACAAACTTGGTTTGAATAACGACACGGATGAAAGAATTGGTGTCGAAATTGTCCGCGAAGCCTTAGAAAAACCCCTAAGTATGCTTGCCAAAAACGCCGGAGTTGATAGCGGATGGGCGGTTAAAGAAGTCGAAAAGGCGCACGGCAATATCGGCCTTAATGCTCTAACAGGTAAATTTGAAGATCTTGTTTTGGCCGGAGTAATTGATCCTGTCAAAGTCACTCGCACCGCACTTCAAAATGCAGCTTCTATCGCCATGATGATTTTAACGACCGAAGCACTAATTACCGATCTTCCGGAAAAGGAAAAAGCTCCCTCTATGCCCCCAGGCGGCATGGGTGAATACTAATTTGACCTTTTTACCTCAAATTTATTAGAATTTCCTTTTCTCGCATTTAGACCCGCACATTTCTTATTTCAATACAATCTTTAAACGTGCGTTATCCACATGCGCCGCAAAGCTAGTCAAGTTCGTTTTGGTCTGCACTCGATAGGTTCTGGCACCGGAATCTAAAGTAATTTTGGACGAGGTCGCCAAAGTTCCGACTGATGAGCTTGTCGAAATCTCACTATTCCAAACGGGGTGCTTATCAGTTGTATTATAAAGTTGGGCAAACATTTTGCCATTTCCGTCCTGTACCCAAATTGAGGCTTCAAAAACTACCGACTCAATCTGTGAATATTTATTGGTATCGATTGTCACTTCAAGCCCGGCAAGATCAACATAACTGTTGCTACTGGTTGTACCTGAGCCAATCGGGATAAAAATTTCTTTCTGGGCTGTTTGCACAATCGTTTGTGATTCTTTTTCAACTACCGTTTTTGTTTCGATAGTTTTTGTCTCTACTTTTGGCTCGAAAGACGGTTTTGGAGAAGGTGATTCTTTAGGCACCGGTGAAGGTGTGACAACCATTTGAATAGTTCTTACATCTTCCAATTTTTGATCTTTAATATTTAATTTTTGATTCTGTAGCACCCAATAGTTCAGATATAAAAGGTCGACAAGCGCTAAAACCAAAATCGCCAGCCCTATTTTAGTTAAAATCCTCTGAGCAAATGTCTGATCCATAGACAGTCTTAATTCAGTTTACCATGCTTGCCCGCCGAAGCTTAAGCGTAGGTGGGACAGAGGCTGAAGGGTCAAATGTCAGCCGATTATTATATGCTACACTGATTAGTGAAATGGCATTTAGACCCCCCTCTCAAGGTCAAAAGAAAAAGCTGTCAAAGTTTCTAGGTCAAGATGAAGAAATCATTTTAGTGACTTCTATTGGCACTCGCTATTTCTGGACTAAATTTTTTACTCTCTTGCCCCTTGCCTTTTTAATTATCGGAATACCCAAGTTGGGCGCGCTTATTCGTATGAGGCAGTCTTATACATATGCCTTAACTAACCGCCGCTTCTTGATTATCAGAGGAATCTTCTCTAGAAAGATTGTTACCGCGCCTCTCGATCGCATCACCCATATTACAGTCGAACAATCAGTCGCCCAACGATATCTCTACAACACCGGTCATCTGGTTATCATTACCGCTGGTTTTGACCAGAGAGAGATTGTCATCGAACACATTGGCAACCCGGTCGAATTTAAAATTTTACTGGAAGAATTAACCCATAAACTTGAATCTGAAGAAGACGAATCCCCAAATTTGCCTCTTCGTTCACTAAGGTAAAACGCTGGCTGGGTCAACCGCGATCCCGTTATCATAAATCTCCAAATGGACATGAGGTCCGGTAGTTCGGCCAGTTAGACCGACCGCGCCAATTATAGTATTAGTATTAACCAAGTTACCTACGCCCACCTCTATTCTACTCATGTGAGCGTAAAGAGACTTAAGACCATCTCCATGGTCAACAATTACAATATTGCCCTTACCATCAAAAACCTGCCCGGCAAACTCCACGATACCGGAACCAAGAGGATGAATAGGTGTTCCCAAACTTGTAGCAATATCGTAGGCCCGATGATACCCGCTGTAGCCCTGTGAAAGATAACCATCTACAGGTTTTTGGAACTCAAAGGGAGAGCGACGTGAATTGACCGCATAGCCTATCTCTATTTGAGCTTTAGGAATATTATCTTGCCGATTTTCAGCAACTAAAATTGCCCGGCCGTTGATCTTGATTTCAGCCTCTCTTGGCTTGATGTAAGAAATAATCGCGCTCGAAAATTGCAAAGTCACGGCAAGTATAATAATGAACTTAGAAAATAGCCTTGCTCTCGGCCTAATTTTTATCTGAGTACGTATCAGGCCTGCGCCTTGCAGGATAGCCTCTTTAGCCTCCATCTTGGCAATTTTCTTTAAATCCCTTTTTATTTTTTTGATAGTTTTTATCATGTTTTTCCCCACGAGAAGTCCACAATAATATTTTTTAGGGACTTGAGCATTTAGCCCATAGTGGGAATTTTACGGAGAGAAATCATACCATAAAAATACCCAAATGTCAAATCCCATAATAATCTTGAGAAGGCAAAATTATTATGTCAGGGGATTGTGCCAAGCTGAAGCGAGGTGCTTGTGCTGAGTTCGCCAAAGTGTTAATTTAAAAATCAATGCCTCTTTCAATTTCAAAATTCAAATTTCAAAATTCAAAAATCAAAAAAATACCACTTGTCATTTGTTATTTGTCACTTATCACCATTGTTCTCTCCGGCTGCAATGCCATTGGTGAGGGCAAAACTTCTGCCCTGCAAGTTACATCGGTCCCCGAAGCCTCAGTCTTCTTGGATGGTAAACACCTTGGCAAAACGCCATTTTTCTCCGATCAACTTAAAACAGGGGAACATTTGCTTAAAATAACCGTTTCCGAAGCAAGTTTTGTGGATAAGATTACTCTAACTGGCGGTACTCTGACTGTCGTTAATCGTGAACTTGCCAATAACTTTCTGGCTCAACAAGGAGAAATCCTCTCCCTTGCACCCGGCGAAAAAGGTCTTTTTATCTCCTCCATGCCCAATGGTGCCGATTTAACTGTCGATGGTAAGTTAATCGGCAAAACGCCAGTCCTCACTGACGAAATTGAAGATGGCGAGCACAAAGTTCTTCTTTCGAAAATGGGCTATCAAGAGAGGCAATTTTCTATCAAAACTTCAAGCAAGTATCAACTTGCAGCCGACGTAACTTTGGCTTCAGAAATTGCCAAAAGTATAGGATCAAATAACCCCTCGCCTGCACCTCAACCTAAAGTGGAAATCACCCAAACACCTCAAGGGTTTTTAAGGGTGCGTCAAGAATCATCAATATCCAGTCCTGAAATCGGCAGAGTCAAGACCGGTGACCAGCTTGAAATTATCCAGGAGACCAAGGATTGGATCAAAATTAAATTCGAGGGCTCGCCTCGCTTCGCGGGCGAAGCGGGCAAACAAGGTTGGATTTCCAGCCAATACACTAAAAAGTTATGACGCCTAATACCTAAAGACGAACGCTTTTAGTAATTTTCAATGAAGTTTAATTTTCTAAATTTCAAAATTAAATCATTAACAATTGAATGTAAATTGAAAATTAAAAATTTGAAATTATTGAACTGCTTTAGTCTTTAGCAATTTAGCGTTTATCAACCCTCATGATATATTTAAAGTATGGTTACCCGATCTCTTGTCAAGCTAATCGATGAGGCCATTATTCCGGCAGTCTCCTTAATATGTGGCAAAATGATTGGCCTTTTAGCATCAAGCTATTTTCTACATCTGCCCTTTACTTTCAAAAATGGTCAGTTCTTAAAAATCTTGCCTTCTGTTCAGTTCCAAAGCCTAGAAGCCTACACAACCGCCGAGAATTACTCAAATCTGGTTATGTTTCTGGTAGCGGCGGCAGGCACCGTTTATGTTTTAGTTCGTGCGCACTATTTTCATGAAAGCCATATTCACCCAAGTCTTCATGCCAAACTTGTCGCCATCGGCCAAGACTGGTTGGTTGCTCCAAGCTATCATCTTTATCATCAGGCGGTCATCTGGCTGGTCTTTTTGTGGTTAACTGTGGGCTTTTTGGTCCTATCCACAATTCTTGGCACAACTTATCCGCAAATTGCCATTATTGCTTTTGTTGTCGCTGCCAATTTCTCCTGGGTTTTAGCGGTTGATATTGAAAAAGAGATAGAGCTTGGCAAAAGCCAATAAATTGTTAAATTGCTCTAACAATTCAACAATAAAAAAATATGAATTACACAAAAATCCTTCTTAACTTCCTTGCCGTAGTTCTTCTTATTGGTCTAATCGCCACCCCGTTCTACTTTGCCCGCAATTTCGCCAAAGTTGCTGGCGTTAAAAGTAGCTCGCCATATCTTTTGGTTTCCCAGATCGAGAAATTTCCCAACATTACCTTTTCTCAATCAAGCGACGCTTATCGCATCAGCCTTGCCAAGCAGGGACCTTCTCAGGCATTTCTCGGAGTTTTGATTATCAATAATCCGACTGATAGAACTCAGACTTACAGTCTTGAGGTAACATCCGGTCAGAATAGTCTTTTCTTTGGTGAAGATCCAAATAACCTATTAACCTCAATCATGGCTCCAAGCCTAACCTCAGTTCCTGTCAGTCTCTATTCGCCTGAGGAGGCCTCAGGTGAGAGCCAGACAGTTGAGTTTCAAATCCACATAAACTGATTATTGATAAATTTGTTATGCAATTTCCTATTCTCAAGAGTGTAACCGATATTAGAAAGGATACCAAGCGAATTTTTGATCAAGTTCGCAAGAATGATGAAGTAGTTCTAGTAACTAAAAATAACGATAAACTTTCCGTTATTATTTCACCCAAACACTTCCAGTCAATTACGAGCTATCTTACAAGTACTCCTTATCTTGCGGACGGTAAACATATTAAAAAGTTAACTGACGGCTATCGTCTGAGAGTCGCAAGCTATCGAGTTTTTTATTCTGAGCGAAAAACCCCGACATTCATGTCGGGGATGAAGCGTCGAGTCAAACTCGACAAGCCACGTTTGACGTGGCGAATCGCAAGCGAAGAAGGAGAAAACCACGGCCTTCAGGCCGTGGGAATCTATTACATTGAATCCAAAAATGTCAGCATAACATCGATCGTCCGTCGAACCTCAACAACTTGCAAATAACCAGAAAACAATTGAGTTTGCTATCCTTACGAACTAACACTTGACAAATAACCCATAGTTGATATAGAATCCGCAACAATATGGTTATGGAGCGTTTGGATGCCGCAGGAAAGCATCCAGAAAACCAAGATAAACTTCAGCAGGGAGGAATAAAACTCATGAGACATATCATGAGGACTCACGGAATTAAAGATCCCGGTCCTAAAGTTGACCGATTACCTTCTGCAACAAAACCAAAGGTTCAGGACATAGACCCTTTAGCCTCGGTAATCGAAACATATCAAAACCAACCTCATACACCAGAACTTGTAACTCAAACTCACCAAGCTATTTGGCAGGCTCGAGGAGAACTTATTGGTACTACATACGAAGTTACACCGTGCCCATACACACAAGAAGAGCTAGCGGACGTTGAAGCAAACGGTAAGAGAATTGGATATTTGCCAGTAGCACTGGCAACCCAGCAAAGCAGGCACGTTCTTGGCGAAATGTTTCCAAAAATGCAAAGCCATAGTGTTAAAAAAGGTAATTCGGTAACCAATAACGAAAACCCTTCAGGCTGGTTTGACTATGAAGCCGCAGTTGACGCTCCATACCTCGATACCGAAGAAGGCCAGCTTATGGACAGGATGAAAAAAGACGGCAGAACAATACTAAGCCTTAACCAATACATAGTAGCCGGTCAAGACAGTAAGCTTTTCACAGGTCAATATTTAGAGGAAATTAGAACACGGGTCCGTCTCGGTTCCCGCGACGACGGTCGCGTTGTCGATGCGGGCTTCAGCGGGGACGGCCGCTTGAGCGTCGGTTGGTATCTGAAGGCTGTCAATCACGTTCCGTTCTTGGGTGGGCGTTCCTCGGGAATGAAAAAAGCTTAATACTCTGAAACTTTATACTTTCTAATTCTTTAAACTTTGTCCTTTTCGGAATTTTTTTCTAGAAAAACATTGCTTTTTTATATATACTAAACCTCGAAAGTAGGTTAATGAATCTAAGACTACGGTTTTAGGTCACCGAAATCCTTGATTTTCAAAAATATTGCCGGAGTCCAAGTGTTTACGGACACTTGGAGAGCACAACAGAAGAGCAAGACACTCCTTGTTTTGTGCTTGTGGAGGTGTTCTGTAAAAAAGAACTGCTCCCAAATAAAATACAGCGGTAAGAGTTATCAAGCTGCAGTGATTACGGATGGCACAAGGCAAATTAAGTGGCAGGTTCCCGCAACGACGGTCGCATTGTCAATGCGAGCTTCAACAGGGACGGCAACTTGAACGTCAATTGGAATCTGAAGGCTGACAATCACAATCCGAACTTGGGTGGGCGTTCCTCGGTAGTTTCTTGCAAATGTTTAAGGGAGATATTTCGACTTGTTTGTAGTATCTCCCTTGCTTTATTTTGCGATGGAGCGTTTCCAACCGCATAGTCCACCACCTTCTTTACAAGTATCTATACTTCCTTTTTGATAAAACTTTCATTTACGATTCCTATTCATGCAGGCTGGATAAAGGGACCCACAGAGCGGTTAAAAGGCTTGAACAATACACCCGGATCGTCAGCAAAAACTACACTCAAGATTGTTGGGCGCTGAAGTTGGATATTAAGCAATTCTTCGCAAGCGTTGATCACGAAATTTTACTAAAATTTATTAGAAGAAAAGTAAATGATAAAAACATCCTCTGGTTAATAAACGAAATCCTTACAAGTTTTCGAACAGACAAAGGGAAAAATGCCGGTATTCCGCTTGGAAATCTGACCAGCCAAATATTTGCCAACATATATTTAAATGAACTCGATCAATTTGTTAAACAGGACCTCAAGATCAAGTACTATATTCGCTACGCTGACGACTTTATTATCCTAAATACTGGAAAACTACAACTTAAACCGAGTTTAATTTCCGTAGGAAACTTTTTACAGAACGATTTAAAATTACAAATACATCCAAAGAAAATAATCCTTAGAAAGTTAATACAAGGTGTAGATTTTTGCGGATATATTATTTTGCCACATTATCGTCTGCCTCGGACCAAAACAAAAAAGAGAATTTTTGAAAAGCTTGAACAAAAAATCTGTGCTCCTAATTTTAAGCAATCGCTTCAATCTTATTTGGGATATTTAAGCCATGCCAACAGTTACAGGCTAAGCCAAGAGTTAAATAATCAGTCGGCGTTTTTCACTACTGTAATACCTAATCATTCCTTGCCGGTAAAAAGTCATTATCCATTTTCGATTAGGAGCTCAATCTTCATTCCTTGTATTGAAAAATTTTCCTTGCAAGTAGTATAATTTCCTTACTATATGTCACAACTAGCTACAATTACCGGCAAGAAACAGATTACCTTACCCGAGGCAATTTTTAAAAAAGCCGATCTTCACATTGGTCAAAAGGTAATCATTTTGGAGGAAAATGGTCGCCTATTAATCACCCCCGCCGAAAAACTGGTAGAAGAGTTGGCAGGCTCTGTCAAAACCCCAAAAAAGTGGCAAGGCAAAGATCTGGGGCGAATTATTAAAGATTCTAAGGAAAAATACTTCGCAAAGAATAAGTGATTTTCGTCGACACTAATTTTTTCCTACGGTTTCTTCTTGAAGATATAGATGACCAGTACCTAGAAGCTAAACAGCTCTTTCTCGAGGGTGCTCAGGCAAAAGCCACATTAGTTACCTCTACAATTGTTTTTTTTGAAATTTATTGGGTACTGCATTCTTTTTATGGCCGAAAGAAAAAGGAGTTGATCGCCATACTGGTGAAAATTCTGTCTATGACTTTTATTATTTTAGAAGAAAGGACAGTACTTACCGAAAGTTTAAATCTATTTCAGAAGACTAATTTCAGCTTGGAAGATTGTTATAATTTGTCTTACGCGAAAGATAAGAGCGCAAAAGACTTTAAAAGCTTTGACGTTAAACTTGCGAAATTTTTCTAATTCTACTGCAAATACCTAATCATTCTTACCGGCAAAAAGTCACTTCCGTAAATCACCACGAAAACTAAAATCCCCCAAAGTAAAACCGATGCCAAAAGCGGTACGTCGCTAAGTAAAGCTCGCTCCGGTGATTCTCCCTCCTTCTTCTCATAAATCACGTATAAATATCTCATCACCCCATATATGACAAATGGTACGCTCGCCATCAGCCACTTGGAAGCTAAAAACGTGCGAGGCAAGAAGTCGCCAAATAAAACCAGTACCTGGGCACCAGCGCCAGGCGGTGGTTGCAAAAAGGTAAACATGGTGTAAGAAAACCAAGAAGCCGTGGCAAACATCACCGTCAATGAGTCAAGTAGTGATTCAGGATAATGCAAAAGTATCGATCTTGTTGCCAGGCTTTTGTCACTAGACCCCAGAAGTAGTGTTCTTTCGGATCTCCTCTTACCGACAGCCAAGAAAAGCGCCAGGCTTGCTACTGTCAAGATAAACCAGATCGTCACATGGGCGTCAATCAGCACCGCCCCGGCATAGACTCTCAGTAAAAATCCAGAAGCAATCGCCATTACATCCAAAAGAATCACAGAGCGAAAAAATAATGAATAAATTATCTGTAACACCGCATAAGTTGAAGTGGCAATCGTAAAAAATGTTGAAAATCTACTCGAAACAAGTATCGCCAAACCAAGAAGGGCCGAGGCAGCTAAAAGTGCAATTGTCGGATTGATTCTCCCTGCTGCAATCGGTCGCCTGCTCTTAAAAGGGTGGGTTTTGTCTTTGTCAATATCGATCACATCGTTGATAATGTAGATTGCCGAGGTAATAACACAGAAAATCACAAATCCTAAGGTAACCGTCCAAAATTTACTTGGGTTAAAAAATTCACCTTCAAAAACCAAAGGCGCAAAAAGGGCTAAGTTTTTTAGCCACTGTCTTGGTCTAGCTGAAACAAATAACCAAAATGGCAACCAAATTATCTTCGGGCCTTTTGTGGCAAATTCATATTTAGCCAAAGCAGTCCTCCTAGGACAATAACTGAAACAACTATTGCCGCAAAAAGCTTTTCGCGAGACGCTAAGCTCAGCGCAGCCGCACCTAAAATAGCACACAAAAGCCAATAAAACAAGGCAACTCTCCTTTGCCCCCAGCCCAATTCCATTAGCCTATGATGAAGATGTTTGCGATCCCCGGCAAACGGCGATTGTCTTGTCGTAATTCTCCGCATAATTGTAAAAACGCCGTCTATTAAAGGAACCGCCATTACCAGAATTGCCGTTCCGACTCTCGCCCCTGCCAAAATTGCCAAAACAGCCACTAAAAATCCCAAGAAATACGAACCGGAGTCACCCGGGAATATCCTCGCCGGATAAAAGTTAAAAATTAAAAATCCAAGCGTTGCTCCAGCTCCGATCAATGCCAGCTTGGTAACAATCAACTGACTCGGATCAGTCCCGAAAAACCTTAAACTTGCTGCAAAAATTACTATCATAGCGATAAATACAATTCCTGGCATTTGCCCGTCAACTCCGCTTGAAAAATTAACCATGTTTATTACCCAAACAATCCAAAAAAGAGCAAAAATATCAGCAAGTATCAAAATTGAGTGTTCTCCCCAAAAATTAAAGCCAAGACGCCACAGGTCCAGATGAAGCACTGGACCCAAGCCAAAACCCGAGGGGTCAAATATCAACAGAGGATTGGTAATAAAAGTGATGCCAATTCCGCCTGCCACAACCGCAAGCGCCGCCAGAAACTGAGCTAAAAGTTTGTAAGAATTTTTTAAATCATATTTATCGTCAATAATCCCGATTATAATTAAAAGCAAACCGCCTAAAAAAATTCCTACAATTTGCTTTGATATCGAAAGAGTCACAATGGCGGTAGCGCCAAATGCCAAAAAAATGGGCAATCCGCCAGCCCTTGGCACAACTTTTTTGTGCAAAATTGCCGGATGTGCATGTTTTTTTGGGTCATCGACAAATCCGTACCTTTTTGCCACTAAAATTGTCAAAGGTGTTAAAAGAAGCGAAAATGCCAGTGATGTTACAAAAGGCAAGACAAGGCTCATGTTAAAAGAGAAATGAGTTTGACCAGTCCGTAAAGAGTAGTTAAGACCACCAGAAAGCTAAAAATTACTAAAATTCGAGACAGAAAACGACTTTGATAAACTACGAAAATTGCCATCAAAAAATTAACTATTACAGCAAAAGCTGCAATTATTGGCAGAATCCACAAAGCAATGCTAGGTGCCAACATCGCCTCTCCCCAGACTCTTGAGTAAAAAAGTGGTAATCGGGGAGGTAGTTTTCCAATTGAGACCAAAATCATTGAAACCTGTACCAAAATCAATAAGATACAAAAAATAAAAATTAAAATTGAAAATTTATCGCCTGAAATTTCGCCTGGACCTTCCTCAATTCTCATATGTTTCTCTTAACATAAACGTTGCTGTTTTCGATTTTAACTAATTTTGTATACTTTTTTGCTAAAAGTTTTTCAAGCTCAACAAAGTAGCCAATCGAGCTGGATGGTTTAATAATGTAATCGGGAGGATTGGCAGAAAGTGCTTCTATCACTTCTTCACTGCCTTTTGGTACCCCAAAAACATGAAAGCTCGTGACATACCGTGTTGGGTTTTTAAGGTCGGCCACAGCGTAAAGCCACGGATAATCTCCCCAAATGTAGACCTTTGCACTTCTGGCATTTCTTAGTGCGAAGAAATCATCAAGGGCCATTGTCGAAGTCACATTTTTATCAAAATAATCATTGTATTGGCCCAAGTCCTTTTTATTCAAACTAAAATCAATGAAATTTCGAAAGTAGCCCACTTGATTAATAGAACCCCCCGAGAGAAAATCCGTGAATAATAATTTAGTCAAAAAGATTAAGGGGACAAAAAAGAAAAGAGCAAAAATAATCTGAACCCTTTCAATTTTAGGTTTAAGTGATATTGATCCAAAAAGCAAGGAAACTGCAGGTATTGCTTGCACTAAATAATGCCCGTAAGTCCTTCCCGAAAAAAAGCTTCCTAAAAATGAAAAAGCAGTCCACAATAAAAATAGATAAAAAACAGACAGATCATTTTTAGCTTTACGCCAAAAACCATAAACTATTACCGATACAATCGGCAAAAATTTAAGGATATTTATTAATAGCGCGTATTTAGGGCTTTCACCAAGGTAAATTCGATAATAAGTATAGGCTGCAAAAACATAATCTCCAACTAAATGTTTGGGGAGAAAATAGGCAATTGTTGCGAAATAAGGGACTGCGAATCCTAATGCCAAAACTAGACCTCTTTTTAAAAATTCGCCAAATCTTTTTGTATAAAGAAAAAGAAAGATGCCAACTGCCGCTGCCTCAAGCGCACCCACTTGTTTATACAAAGAAGCGATAGCAAAAAGAAATCCGGCACCGGCGATCGATATTAAATCAAAATTACGTTTTACAATCAAAAACATCGCCAAAGAAACTGGCAGGATCATAAAAATTTCAGTTAGTGCCAGATTTCCCTCTACAATTCTTAATGAAGTCAGAAAGCCAAAAACAAAAGTCACAACGAGTGCCCTTCTCGTCCCTATGATCTTTTGGGCGATTTCATAAATGACAGCAGCAGTTGTCAAAACCACAATTATTGTTACTAAATGGAGCCAGAACATCGAAACGCCAAAAAACTTAAAAATGGCAGCGTACGTTAGATAAATCATCGGCGGTTTGTTATCCCAAGCCGTCTGGTAAAGAATTCCACCCTGATTTAAATTATTGGCAACTGCCGCAAATATCCCCTCATCACCATACCAGAAGGGTTCAAAAAGAGAGGGGAATCGAAAGAGGAAAGTCAAGAACAATATCAATGCAAGGAGAATGTACTCTTTTTTAAGACGCTTCATATTCTTCGAGTGAGCCCTTCGACAGGGATCAGGGTAAACTAAGCGAATCGAGAAGTTTCCTTAAAAGTGAGTTCTCGACAAGCTCGAACAATATCAGCACTAAGTCTGATGTTGTTCTTGCCCTGAGCAAGTCGAAGGACTCGAACAATAAGAATCACTTTACACTTTGACCCTTCGATGAACTCAGGGTCATCCTGAGCTAGTCGAAGGATTGACTTTCGATTTTGACTATACTCGGTCCTGGCCTAAGTTCAAAATAGCGACCATTAGGCGCCTTGTCAATCTTCACTTTTCCATTCGCGTTGTAAGCATCCAGCAAGCTCTTTCCAGAAAATTGCACAAGTCCCTCCGGCAACACGATCAATTCATTGTTTAAATTATTGCGATTTCGATAATAAAGCACTTCGGCGAATGAGGGCAAAACAGTTACTATTTTATCAGTAGCTTTGATCTTCCCCAAAACCTTTTCCCGATATGCCTCGCGAAAAGTGTAAGGGGAACGGTTAAAGGTCAGTCCGTCAATGGCAACGCCCAAGACAACAATGGCTACCATCGATAATTTAAATAAATTTTTGGGCAATTTTTGGCTGGCATGGACAATAATAAGAGATATGGGTACTGATGAGCCGATCAAATAACGCCAGAAGAAAATTGGGCGAAATGGCAATTTAAATCCATCGATTGCAAGCCCCGGCAGTGTTGCCAAGATGAATGGGACAACTGCCCATAACCAAACTAAACGGTAGGATCTTTCAAAAGATTTCTGACGGATATGTTGGGCTAAACCTACTGCAATTAGTGTTAGCGAAAGCCAAAATAAAAATGGTCTGAGAATATTTTTGTTTTCCCCACCCAAAATTCTCAAAAGCGCCTCAAAATGTGTCCGCCTGTCAACTGCCCCAATCCAGTAGCTTTGACCCACACTCGTAACTTGTTTTTCCAGAAATGGAATCCAGGGAAAGTATAGAACTGCAACCACAGCATAAGCCCAAATCATCCGAAGCAGAATTTTACGATCAAAAAGAATCAAATATAGCCCTTGCGCTGCCAAAATAAAAAACATGTAGTAATGGGTATAGATTCCCAGAGTTGAGAAAAGGACAAAGAGCGTCCACAACCTTTTCCGGTTATCAGTTTTCTGTGGTTTGTTTTCAGAGAACCGAGAACCCAGAACTGACGACAATTTTATTAGGCAATAAATCGACCCCGTCGCCGCAAAAGCAAACATGGTGTAGTTTCTGGCCTCAAATGCATAGGTAAAGAAAATCGGGTTTACCAAAACAACAACTGCACTAATCAAACCAAACATACGCCCCTTGATCTCAGACGCTAGTTTATAAACTAAAAACACAGTCAATAAATAGAAAATTATGGAAATAGACCTGGTTATAATTTCCGTGGGCGGTAAAAATTTATAGACTAATTCTACAATTGTGTAATAACCGGGAGGATGAAAATCCGCCGCAGTAGTTTTGAGCATCTGCTGAAAGGGGAGTTGTGATATTAAAGAAGTCCAGGCTTCATCACCCCAGAAGCCGCGGGTTAAATAATTCTGGGAAAGCGAAAACATTTAAAGACAGTATACCAATTAGCAGTTCGAAAATCGTCCTCAGTTGGCGAGTTACTTAAACTTTCTCAGTCACTCTTAGGCCCGCAGCCCCGAGTTTACCGAGGGGCGAGGACCGCAGGGTTACTTCTCTTAAAACTTTATACTTTCTCAGTAACCCTATTCGCAGAAAGGGTTACTTCTCTTAAAACTTTATACTTTCTCAGTAACCCTATTCGCAGAAAGGGTTACTTCTCTTAAAGCTTTATACTTTCTCAGTAACCCTATACTCCAAATATTTCCCAAGCATCAGTCTTGTATGGGCGTCAATTCCAGGCAGGGCCGAAAAGATAAATGTAA
>Ga0209542_10003777_pt1 | contig 32017 bp, 33 predicted proteins | sample RifCSPhighO2_01_FD_184028 | JGI IMG/M metagenome (GOLD analysis project Ga0209542, IMG submission 184028) | Soil microbial communities from Rifle, Colorado - Rifle CSP2_plank highO2_0.1 (SPAdes) (version 2) | ecosystem: Environmental > Terrestrial > Deep subsurface > Rock core/Sediment ... | reverse complement strand
AAGTAATTGTTTTTAACGACACTCTGGCGAGATGTCCGGAAGTGTGGAAGGAAAACAACGCGATACTACTCTCCGGCCGGATGTCCTGGCGCGACAACGACCCGAAAATAATCTGCGACAGCGCGGAGGAGTTGTAACACATGCCCCGCGGTTTTGTCCTACCGGCACCGGATGTTGTTTTGCTCCAGCGACAAAACACATCCTACGCTCTCGCTTCGGCGCAGAACCAAGCCGCCGAAGCTCCGAGGGTTGCCGTACGAACAAAACCGCGGACTAAGCTAAGATTGGGTCATCAAGCGGAACCATTCACGCTGGTTGATGAGTATTGAGGTTTACTATGTGTTCAGAAGTTGTTATGTCAACCGTTTGACAGGCATAAGATAATTTACCAATGACCAATTGGGTGTCGTTTTCAGTTAGTTTTTCTTGGGTGTATTTTTTTATACATCCGATTAATTGACTCAGATACACTACGTTTTCAATTGGAGCGGTTTTGATCTCAGATTTATCAGAAAAAACGACAATACTATAAAAACTATCGGCAGCGAATGGCATTAAGGCCTTCAAAGCCATAATATGGGCATAATTTTGGTGAATTGGATTTTGAAACTGAAATTTGTTTTTCCCGCCAGGCAATGATTGCGTCCAAAATGTTTGATCTTTTTCACCAAAAATCCAACCGCTATAATCTTTACTTTCTATGACAAAAATGCCGAATTTGGAAACGACTATATGGTCAATCTGTGTTGATCCCCTATTTTCGGAAGGAATGATTAAATTGTTAAAAATAAAATAATCCTTGTAGCCCAGCTCGCGAGAAAGAGTATCTGCTACCTCTTGTTCGCCGCAAGACAAGCCCTCCATATAGCATTTGCACCCATGCTTTTCACTATTAATTTCTGCATCATCTCTCTTCGCGGCGCCTACTTGAAGATCGCTCAATTTGCTGGAGTCGCCCAACTTTTTACGCCGCTTCACCAACTTCCAAACAACAAAGCCGATGCCTCCATATAGAATAATGGGGAATAAGAGCGAATCCAGAAAAGCTTTAAAATTACTCGCTAACCCAATAACAAATAACACGGCTAAGCCGATGAGGAGATTTTTAGGATTAATAGGACGGCGCCGACGATAATAACTATTTCGGGAATAATAATACGGCCTTCTATAATTGCGATAATAACCCATTCACAATATTATAGCATTTATAGGCTGCCCCACGATGCACACTAGAAACCCAAAGGGGCTCTTTTTTTATCAAAAAAACTAGGATATAATACCTAGGTTAATATGGCAAAAGAACAAGAATCGAAAAATAAGCTGGATGCCGTGAGACATTCCCTTGCTCACTTACTGGCCGCGGCAGTTTTGAAAAAGTTCTCCGACGCCAAACTCGGCATCGGTCCCACGATTGAAAATGGGTTTTATTATGATTTTTTGCTTCCCCGGACGCTCACGCCCGAAGATTTGGCTGATTTCGAAAAAGACATGCGCACCTTTATAGCGGCCAAACTACCGTTCAGCGGCAAAAAAATAACACTCGCAGAAGCCAAAAAGATGTTTAAGGGCCAGAAATTCAAACTGGAACTCATCAAAGATTTTGTAAAAGAAAAAAAGACGTTGACCGCATATAAAACCGGGGATGTTTTTCTCGACCTCTGCAGAGGCGGTCACATTAAAAACACTTCGGAGATAAATCCAGACGCTTTCAAGCTCACGAAAATCGCGGGCGCTTACTGGAAAGGCAGCGAAAAAAATCCCCAGCTCCAGCGCGTATATGGCGTGGCCTTCTCGACGAAAGATGAGTTGGAAAAATATCTCTGGCAGGAGGAAGAAGCCAAAAAGCGCGATCACAGAGTTATCGGCGCGAAATTGAAGCTTTTCACGTTCGCGAACGAAGTCGGTCCCGGCCTCCCATTGTGGCTACCAAACGGTACGATTATCCGCGACGAAATAGAGAGCGCCGCGAAAGTAGTTGAAAAAAAGTGGGGCTATCAAAGAGTCGCTACCCCGCATATCGCCAAAGAGGACCTCTACAGGATGTCCGGCCATATCCCCTACTACAAAGACAGCATGTACCCGCCGATGAAGCTGGACGATGGAAATTACTATTTGAAAGCCATGAACTGCCCGCACACCCACATGATTTACAGATCGGAACCGAGAAGTTACCGCGACCTACCCATCCGCTATGCCGAATTCGGAACAGTTTATAGATATGAGCTTTCGGGAACACTGGCGGGCCTTTTGCGCGTGCGGGGATTCACGCAAAATGACGCCCACATTTACTGCCGCGAAGACCAAGCCGAAGAAGAGTTTCTGAATGTAATGAAGCTCCACCAGTTTTGGTACGAAAAAGTATTCGACATAAAAGATTTTTACATGCGGCTTTCGTTGCCCTCAAAAGACAAGTCCAAATACGCCGGCGTGCCCAAAGAATGGGTGATGGCGGTAGAAATAGTGAGAAGCGCCATGAAAAAATCTGGCCTGCCTTATGTTGAAGCAGAGGGCGAGGCGTCTTTCTACGGGCCCAAAATTGATTTCCAGATTAAAAGCGTAATAGGCCGGGAAGAAACCGCCTCCACGAACCAATTGGATTTTCTGGCCGCGCAGAGATTTAACCTGACTTACACTGACAGCGACGGAAAAGAAAAACCGGTTTACGTCATCCATCGCGCGCCCCTCGGCTCGCACGAAAGGTTTGTGGCCTTCCTGATAGAACACTACGCGGGCGATTTTCCGTTCTGGCTCGCTCCCGTGCAAATTGCCGTTCTGCCCATAACGGATAAAGTTGTTGACTACGCGAAAAAAGTCTCGTCCGAGCTTAAAAGCGCCGGGTACAGGGTGTTTGAAGATAACCGAAACGAAACGGTCAACAAAAAGATAATGGAGGCCGAGACGCAAAAAGTTCCCTACATCCTCGTCGTGGGCAACCGCGAAGCCGAGGCGGGCACGGTTTCGGTCCGCGAAAGAGGCAAGGGAAACACAGGCGCGATGCCGCTTGAGACGTTTCTCCAAAAAATAAAGAAAGAAAAACTGGAAGTTTAAAAAAAACGTCGTCACACCGGGTCTTTTTTAGCCGCTATTTGCGCGCATCCAATATTACCTTCGCCAGCTCCTCTCTTTTGTTTGATAATTCGCACTCCAACTGCGCCGGGGTAAGGTGTGCCCATTCGCCGCTGCCCTTGATTTCCTCAATCCTTTTTATAACTTCCAATTTTTCAAGCTGGTCAAGTAAATCAAACGCACTGCCCAACCTTCTTTCCCGATTCACCGTCACATCTCCGGATTTCTGCTCGATAACCTCCGTGGAGCCGTCGGGATGAAACACAACCTCACTTTCTCCAAAGTTATTGTCCGGAGCGGGCATTAGACCATCTCTTTTATTGTCTTTTTCCATAAGTTAATTATATCGCAAACACACCAAGGGTTTCAATTCTTTATCAGTCCACAATATAAAAGTTTAACGATGTCAACCCGCTGTTTTTGCCCTCAACAAGAGTGAGGGATTTACAACGGCATTAAAATAAATTATGGTTAAAAAAGTCTATTTTGACAATCCTTTTTGGGCAGGGAGACAAAGATGGATTGGATTACGGCGCTTCAGGATAGGTTCGCTTCCGGAGCGAGCCACGCATTTCTACTCTACTTAAACATAAGCGACGATTTTGTAAGCAAAGATGGCGACTTCGACCAGCTTAGGTTTTTTTTGGCAAAAAGCGCGCCTTTTGATAACTACCATTTTGTGGCGTTCTTCAACAGGGGCACGGGAACCGCATTCCCAACCCCGGATATGGAAGCTAAATTTGTAAAGTTTTTGGACACTATAGATCCGGGTAATCCAGCCGCAGGAGTGCCGTCTCTCGGAAAAAGATTTACGGCCAGAAAAGCCGATTTGGCGTTTATGCTTACGGAGATTTTTACTCCTCTTCTTGAGATGCCAAGGGTAAAATACCTTGAACTTCTCGGCTATAACGAAAACCGCGGCGGTATCGTCCGCTCACGCGACAGAGACAATGACGAAAACAAGCCGCTTCTCGCGGTTGTTATGGAATACGCGGAGACGTGCGCGCCCCCCGAATCGGCACATGATAAGGATTGCGACCGCGATGCCCTTGTTACGTTTCTCGTATGGGCGAGAAGCCAGGTAATTGAAAGGCTCGGCAATATCATAGTTCTCGTAGCCGACGCCCTGAGCGCAGTCGCGCCCGCTTTGCGGTCCGAAGCCAACAGGGTTACGCCCATCAAAATCTCCTATCCGAATAAAGCCGAACGGAAAACGACACTCGACAAACTCGGCGAAAAGCAAGAATATGCCGATGTCCTTACCCGGAATATGAGTCTGGACACCATCGCCCACCTAACAGCGGGGATGACGAACTCCAACCTGGTTCAGCTTGCCAAAGCTCTTTCTTACAAAAAAGAGCCACTCACCGAACATGGCCTGTTCAACATTAAGAAGAAAGCCATCGAAGAACTGTCCGGCGGTAAACTCGAGATCGTAAAGCCGCCATGGGGATTGGAGGCTATCGGCGCGCTTGAGGAATATAAGAGGTACATACGCGACGTCACCCTTGACTTCAAAGGACGCAACCTGATGGCCGTTCCCATGGGTATTTTCCTTTCGGGAGGACCGGGAACCGGCAAAACCGTTTTTGTTGAAGCGCTGGCTCACGAGATCGGCATTCCGCTTATCAGAGCCAAGAATTTGAGAGAGGTGTGGCATGGCCAAAGCGAGAAAAACCTAGAGACGGTTGTGGAGATAGCCAAGGCCAACGAACCGTGCATATTTTTCCTGGACGAGCTCGACCAGAAGTTTCAGATGCGCGGCACCGTGTTTCACGGCGACAGCGGCGTCTCCGCCAGAATGCAAGCAACGTTTTTCGAGGTTATGTCAGACACAAACCTGCGAGGCAAGATCCTCTGGATCGGCGCCACCAATCGCCCGGATCAGATTGACCCCGCGATCCTCCGCGAAGGACGTTTTGACGATAAGTTGCCCTTCTTCCCGCCTACCGCCGAAGAACGGTCACAAATTCTCGTGGCCATTTTGCGGAAAATGGAAATTCAGGCGCAGGAATCAAGCCAAGAATTCAAGTGGGGTCTTTCCGATGACTTTGTTCAAGAATTTGGCCGTCTCACCCACCGGCACGTTGTAAGCAAAACCGTCAAACGATGCGAGCAGTGGAAACCGGGTTGCGACGATGAGGCTGGTCTTACCGGAGCGGAAATTGAAGCAATCGTGGCAAGAGCGTTCAAAATCGCCTGCCGCAAAGGCACGGTGATCCGCGAGAAACACCTCGAGGAAGCAGAAAAGCGCTTTATTCTTTCGCGAAACATTGAACTCTTTGACGAAATGACGAGGATGGCACTCGAACAATGCAACGATGAAAGGTTTGTTCCGGAGGGCAGGTGGAAGCGCCTCCTTGGCCTTCAGTCAAGCCGTCCGGGTCCCGGACATTATTTGTAAAATCAGTCCCCGATTTTTATGATTAGAGCACCCTCCGACATTATGTTGGGGGGCTTTTCTTTACCCTCCCATCTTTTGGCGCAAATACTATGCAAAAACAAAATTGGAGCCTCATGGCAGTTTACGTATTTTACAGCGCAATAACATTGGCCGTGTTTCAAAAGATAGGGGGGGGTGAATTTATCCCCCTAGTAAATAGCGGTTGCGTCACGCAACCGCTCGTGATTTAATAACAATAGTTTTTTTACCATTAGAATACAGGGAAAAAATCCCCGTGAAAATAGAGGGGTTGGGCAGCCTTGATGTCGGGACCTGCCGTAAATTAATCGCCTTTGGTTCGTATATACCGGTTTTTGAAGAAGCGGCGAGGCGCTGGAAAATCACGATTATATTAGACTATCCCGAAGCGTGGGACGGCAGGGCAATAATTAATCCTACGCCGGAATTCCAAAAATATATGGTCGCCCAAGGCAGAGAAGCCGAGCCGCCGGAACCGGTAAAATATCGGCCGACAGTTCACGAGTACATACCCGGAACCGCCCGTTTCCATTTTAGGAATAACAGATACACGGCAAGAGCCGCGTCGATTGATTCTATATTCGGATATTGTTTCCCGGACGGAAAAGCCCACCAAGAGCGGACGAGTATGGATTATGAGAGTGATATTTTTGATGCAAGAAATTGCGTGGTGGAAATAAGAGGAAGTTATGACGCCAACTTTACCGTTGATCTGGCGGAAAAGCCCACCGAGAATATTTTGGAGTGCCTGAGACTGCTCATAAATCTGTCCATAGCCAAGATCCTAATCTTCACGGACAAAAGCTACTCTGACAAAAGAAACGAACGGCTGGGAAAAGTTTTAAGGCGCAAACTTGTAAAGAACGGCATGCGCGCCACAGAAGCATTGGAAAGGTTCCTGCGTGAACACATCGCTGAACATAAGATGAATGCCTCCGGGGAACTGGCCAAAGTACAAAACGAAGCAAGGGCCAAACTACAAAGAAAACTTGCTCTGGAGGAAAAAATCCGTTTCATTAACGATTTTATCGCTTCTATTAAGTCCGAAAAAAGACGCGAAGATTACGGAGAAATGTTCGAGGAAATACTGCGCATTCAGGGAATAACCAAGGTGGAAGTAACGGACCCGCCTGGCGATCGTCCATCCATCTGGTTTTACACCGATAAAATGAGACAGTACGTAAGAGACACCGGCATAAGATACGACGTTGGCGCTTTCCAGTGCGGAATCTGCCCATTCTATTCCACGAGAGAAGGAATCTATATAAACCAGACGCTGCATGGCCAGCATATCCACAGAAACGCGATGGAAAGGCAGCTGTCAACCGGAATCTGTTTCGGCAACCCGGGCGTAGACCGTGACGGGCTGAATAGCGCCATCGACAAACTCATGGGGCTGTTTGAGCTTCCCACCATCGTGAATCTCATTATGTCGTTTTTACAGCTTGACAACACCATGCCCGCGCTAAACGTTTCTCACAACGCGGCGACATATGAAACCGCTACGCCGCCAAAATACGCCTCCGATAAGGAAAGAGCCGAGCAAAAAGAGAAATTTATCCGCCTGGTTGAAGCCACTTATAGCCGGATTTATACGTCGGGATCAAAACGTGAACTCGATAAACTGGAAAACGAAACAGCACTGCTTAACGCGGACTATTGGGAACTTATAAGGAAAAAGAGAGAGCTTGAGCGGTTCCTAAAGTACATCGCCCGCGAAGAAGCCCAGATCACAACCACAGCCCAAAAACAGCTGGGAAAACTGCTCAAAAATAAACAGGTTGTTTTTGTAGAGTATGAAAACGGACTGCGGATTTATCTCTCGGACGAAAAGACGCGAACAATAACCATGCTCTGGTTCAATATCGGCAGAAATGTATGGATTATAAGTCCCCTAACGTCGCAGTGTAGAGGCGCATCTTACTCGCCTTACGAAAGCGTTGAATTCACACCTTCCGATAAACACGCCAGAAAGTTAATTTTTACTCTCCAAAGGATGAACTACGCATCGTTTGCAAACAAGTTTTGTGGTTACTTTCTCACAAATCCGCCGGTTAATAAGCCGGCCACAGAAAAGGAGGAGCCGCCATGCCAACCATCTATATGACACCAGTCGCTTTCGTTGACATGATATTGGCAGTTCATTTAAATCCATTTGAAGTGTCGGGATTGGGAAAAATCATCCCAGTAGGTGAAGACTTTCATGTAAGCGAAGTAGTCTTGTACAAACAGAAGTGCTCACCCTTTGTAACAAAGATGGACGAAGTAGTTATCGGCCAATACTGGACTGAACTCATTAGAGCTGGCAAAAGTGCGGAAATCCCTATGTGGCGATTTTGGTGGCATAGCCACGTATACAGCAGAACGGAATGGAGTATGGTTGACGACGCTACATTTAGAGATTGGCGCGAAAACTCCGTGGCCGAGTGGTGGGTAAGCGTTGTACTGAACAAGCTGGGAGATATAAGAACGCGAGTTGACTACTTTCATCCCAGTCGACCGACATTTCATCTTTCAAACTATAAACTGTCCGGCGGAAAGCCAATCGTAGTAACCGACAAAAATATTGACCTGGAAGCACTCTACCGCGAACGCGAGTCCCGCATGTCACAAATTCTGGCAGAAAGGGTTGATAACTACCCGCTTCTGGCGAATCCACTGGCATTCCTCTGCAGAGACGAAAATGACTAACGTTGCAGTCGTCGGCGCGGGTAGCATAGGCAGTTTCCTGACCCTCCTACTGGCTAAACTTGGAAGATTCAGGATAGCCGTCTACGACAACGACTTTGTGGACCATCACAATATTTTGAACCAGCTTTACAGAGCGAAAGACACACCTCGACCGCGAAGCGAGAAAAGGCACAAACGGCAAAAGGTAGATGCTCTCAAGGAGATCGTCTCCGACCTTACCGGCGCCGTGATTGAGACCCACAACGAAAAGGTGGGCGAAAAAAACGAACTGCATGGCATAGTAATCGTCACCGTGGACTCGATGGCAAGCCGTAAAGCAATATTCAAAGCATGCAAATTCAAGGTTAATATCCCTATGTATATAGACGCGAGATCGGGCGGAGACGGCGCCTTGATTTACGCCTTTGACCCGCGCGACATTGACCATGTTACCGAGTACGAGGAGACGCTCTACGACGACGAAGGCGCAATTCCCGCTCCTTGCGCGACCCAAGAAACAGTACCGATCTTATGGACAATAGCCCCAATAATTGCTAGACTAATAGTCAGTAGCTTCCAAAAAGGACGCATCCTGTATTCATACACTACCGTAAACATGGAAAACCTGCTCCGCGTGAGCACGGTGGAGGTGAAAGAATGACACGAGAACGCACGAAGGAAACATCCAGAGAAGAAGAAAAGACCGTGGTGGTTGAATATTGTATCCATGGCGGAGACGTTCGTATCGTAAAAGTAAAGAAGGGCGCGACAACGCAGGAAGTTTTGGACGAGATCCAGAAAGAAAATCCGGGGATTGACCTCAAGACGGCGACCATTATGTTGAACGGCAAACAGCTTGAAATTGGCGAAGACGGAAAGCTCAAGGAAAACCCGGTCATTACCGAAAACTCCGTCCTCCTGATTCTGCGCAAGTTCAAGGGCGGCCCGACCTCATACACCCTACTTGACTACATCCTCGACAGAATCGAGGAACTCACTTTCTTCAACCTGGATTAATTGGCCAACGCAGACATTCCTTCTTAACCGCTGAAATCCCGGTACACACCCCGACACTGTCGGGGTCTTTTGTTTTTTTTAGAGCGGTTGCGTAGCGCAACCCAGCGTGCTTAAATAACGATAGTTTTTCACAATAAAATATGGGAATGTGCCATGGGAAGATGGGCAATAATTGACGAGACATCCTGCGGAACACCAGAAGACGCGGAGACGCTAAGACCGTTTATGAAAGTTTTTGAAGAAATAGGAAGGCGGTGGAAAATACAGCTCGTTGTTGACTACAAAACGGACGAGACTAGGCCCCGGCTACCGGGGGCGGAAGCCGGCGATACGGAGGAGGCCCATATTCATATTGCCGCGAGCGCGCCCGGAGCGCATGTTGAATTAACGCCTGTTTCGTCATTATTTGGTTACCACTTTTTTTCGGGATTCGTAAACCTAAAACCGGCAAAAGGTCCTCAACTCACGGGAAAATGCGTTATTTCCGACAAAGGCAACGGCTACTACGCCGCGCAAGTAGAAGGAAACCATGTGTATATATTGGCGGACATAATCGGCAATCCGACAGAAGACAACAATGACCTCGTAAGAATCGTCACGCATCTGGCAATCATGAGAATCGGGCAAAACGCGCCGGATCCGGCCATCGGCTACATAAAGAAAAGAGCCGAGCGGTTGGCAAAAGTCATGCGAAGAAAATTCACGAGGTCCGACGTTCAAGGCATCTTGGGGGCGCATATCCGCGAAGAGTCAACGTCGGTTTATGAAAGCGTTTCCGCTAATGTAAGACGCGTCAGAGAAAAAAGGATCGAATTGCTTAACGAATTACAGTACCTGAAAATAAACATAGCTAATTTAACCGGATTCCTTAAGTCAAGGACGGTGGCGCACTCCGATGAAGAATATGCCGAAATGTTTGAGGAAATCTCGCGGATAAAAGGCGTAACCAAGGTTGACGCGTTGGACAATAAAATTTATGTCTGGACCGAGCGGCTTCGGCAGTATGTAGAAAATAAGCACGGCTACGGCATAGGTGCTTTTAAAATTACAATTGATCCCAAGACTCCTTCCGAATGCGGCATCGACATATATCAGACAATTCCGGGAAGATTTAAGCACTATCATGCCATTGTTAATCCGGCCAGACTTAAAAGCCCAAATATATGCTTCGGCACCAATAAAGAAACCGGACTGAATGAGTCTGTTATTAAATTAATGGCAACCTTTGAGATTGTCTCCCTGGTTCACCTCATACTCTCTTTTTTGCGCCTTGAAGAAACCGAGCCGGTTATCAATAAAGGCCGCAGCAAAAATAAAAGAGGGGCCACGCTTGGATATCCGCTCAGATATCCATCCCAGGAATTCAGAGAAGAAGCGAAAAAACGTTTTATAGAATTTATGGCGGGAACCCATATTGACATTAATAAGAAATACTGTTCCGAAAAACTCGGCGCGTTAAACAAAGAACGAGAGGCGAAAGAGAATGAGTATGGCAAGCTCCTGAGAGAGGAGCGTGAAGCCCGCGCGCTTGCGGAGTACACGGACGAGATAAAACAAAACATCGCCGCTACAGCCGGATTGCAAGCGTTGAAACTCCTCAGAAATAAAAGGGTGGTTTTCGTTGAGATAAAAGCCGGCCTGCGCGCATATCTATACGATACTAACGCAGGATTATATGTTATGTGGTTTGCCCCAAGGGAGATACCGTGGGTTCTCTGCAACGCCTCGGTCAAAAACATTGAATTCTCCGCCGAATCGGAAACCGCGAGAATTTTGAAACCGCTCTCCAAAATGAACTACGTTAAATGCATCGGACGTTTCTCCAACTATATAGAAAAAGAATCAACCAAACTCCAGCTCCCGGTATATTATTATTACTAAACGCTCTCCGGCCCGCCATCGTACCTATAATATAGGCGCGAGAGGCCCATGCCGGAGATTTTTTGTTAGTTTTATGAAGAAATATGAAACCGTACGAATATACGAATTCTGAAATGAGTCCCGTTCGTAAATTCGTAATGATGTGTACTTCGTAAAGAAGAATTGCGCGACGTAGCCCAGCGTGCTTAAATAACGATAGTTTTTCACAATAAAATATGGGAATGTGCCATGGGAAGATGGGCAATAATTGACGAGACATCCTGCGGAACACCAGAAGACGCGGAGACGCTAAGACCGTTTATGAGAACCTTTGAAGAAATAGGAAGGCGGTGGAAAGTACCCGTCATCGTTGATTACCGAGCCAAACCGGTTGAAGTCAGCGATTATAAAAAATGGCCGAAAGACAGCGTCTATTTTCATATAGCCGCGAGCAGACACGGAGCAAAAACACCGCTGTACGAGATAGAATCTATTTTTGGATATAAAAGCGGTTCGCTTCTTCGTCTATTTCCGATGTGGCGGTGGTACATACCCGCGAAAGGCGTGATATCGTTGCCAGACCGCGAGTTGGTCGCGGAAATAGACGGAGTTCATATATTTGTTCTGATTGATTTACTATCGGCAACGTTTTCCTGTGACGGCAAGCCGGCAAGACAGTGGTATTTAGACCCGATAAGAAATATTCTGAAAATAATTTTTCACTCGTCACTGGCAAAGATTGCCAAAGGCAAAGCCGATGATCCCGTCTGTACACTTCTTAACAAAAGGACTGGCAAGCTGGCAGCCATTCTCAAAAGAAGCATGAAAATCCATAAGGGGCGGCTAGTGTCATCTATATCGCAAGCTTTGGAGTACTGGATCGACGCAAGCTTGGAAAGAGCCGACCTGGAACTAAGAGCCCTCGAAAAAGAGATAGACAAAATTCAAACCATGATCCTTGCGGCTAGAGAACAAATAGCAGAGATCAGCTACTTTTTAAAACAGGTGACTCCCATAAAAACCGATAGCGAGTACGCCGAATTGTTTGAGGAGTGTCTGCGCATAGAAGGCGTCTCCAGAATTGATGTCGACAGCAAGCATATCATGGTTTTGACGGAGCGGCTCAGCCAGTTCGTGCACGAAACAAATCAAAATTACGACATAGGCTCTTTTATTATAACTCTGAACCCGGAACACGCTTCCCGCTTCTCGGTAGATATCACACAGGTAGAGCCCGGACCATACAGTCACTATCACGCGGCGACTTATAAGAGCGAGCCCATCTGTTTCGGCGCTACCCTGAACGAAATGATTGACAAGCTGGCCCATTTCTTTGACGTTTTAAACCTACTGCATCTTGTTATCTCTTTCTTGCGTGTGGAAAATACCCCGCCACCCCAAAATATTGCCTACAACGCCTCGGACACGGCCACCCGCGAAACACAGATTCGCTCTTCCCAAAACGAAAAACAAAATACAAAAGAGAGGTTTGTGGAATTTATGAAAGAGGCGCACCTCAAGGCCCGCACAAAATATAACCGGACAAGACTTGAGAAACACGAGGCCCAAGAGGCGCAACTGGCCGAAAACTTGGGACATGCCAAACGAGAACTAAACGAGATGGTTAGCTACAGAGGGTATCTTTTCCAGAGAATGTGCGACACCCATAGCGCCGCGCAAAACCAGCTTGAGGAATTTTTTAAAAACCCGAAAGTGGTTTATTGGGAATACGATAGCGGCCTGCGCGTATATATTTACGACGAGAACAATGGCATATACGCTGTATGGCTGCGCCCCTCACGCTCGTGGCTTATCTCCAGCAAAGTCGCGAGACAAATGTACGCGCAAAACGACGAAGAGATGAGGGAGTATTTCGCGTTCGCGAGCTTGGATTTCGCCGGATTCGTGAATCTCATTTCCGTACGTCTCGCGCGATCGCTGAAAACATCCTCCAATTAATCAGAAATCTCCGGCCATACCGGAGGTTTTTTTACGAATTAAGTTTTTGCGCTACTTGAGTCGTTCCCTAAAAAGTTTTATCAAAATGCCGGGATTGCCGCGCCCCTTGAGTTCCGCCATAGCTTTGCCAACCAAAAACTGGAGCGCGTTTTCTTTGCCTTTTTTAAAATCCTGAACCGCAGACGAGTTCTCCTTTATTACCTTCTCTGCGACTGAAGAGAGTTCGCCCTCTCCGGATATTTGGCCTAAATTTTCCTGACTCAGTATTTCCTCCGGATCCAGGCCCGTTTCAAACATTTTACGCAATATGTCTTTTGCGGCGCGGCTTCCAACCTTGCCATTATTAACCAAATGGACAAGATGCGCGAACGCTTCGGGATTAAATTTTAAACTTTCCGTGGATACCCGTACTTCATTCATTAAACCCCTAAGGTCGCTTGTGAAATAATTAAACAGCAAATCATAATGATCGGCTGGCACCCCACCTTGCCTGGAAAACGCGGAAAATTCGGATGCTGCTTCCTCAAAATATTTTGCGAACTGTGGCTCAATTACCAATGCTTCGATTTGTTCCGCGGACAAGCCATATTCTTTTTTAAATCTTGCTCTTTTTGCATCAGGCAATTCGGGCAGTTTGTTTTTTAAGGTTTGTAAGTCAAATTCTTTTATTTGAAGCGGCGGTAAATCCGGTTCGGGAAAATAGCGGTAATCGTGCGCTTCTTCTTTGGTTCTTTGGGAAGCGGTCCTGCTTTTTGTCTCGTCCCATCCCCGCGTTTCTTGCGTTACTTCCCCGCCTCCTTCCAAAATTTCCGACTGTCTTTCTATCTCATAAGCTATTGCCCCTTCCACTGACCTGAAAGAATTGAGGTTTTTTACTTCTACTTTTGTTCCCAGTTCCTTGTTCCCTGTTCCTTGTTCCTTGCCGCTCAAAGAAATATTGGCTTCAACACGCATCTGTCCTTTTTCCATATCCGCGTCCGAAATATCAAGATAGCGGAGCAAAAGCTGCAATTCCTTGGCGAATACAATCGCCGTTTTAGCGTCGTGAATAACCGGCTCCGTAACCAGCTCCATGAGCGGTACCCCGGCGCGGTTGTAATCCACTAAACTAAAATCTATTTTTTTATTTTCTCCGGGTATTTGATGCGCCAGCTTCCCCGCATCCTCTTCAAGATGTATGCGTGTCAATTTTACTCCGGCAAGCTCACCATCAGACACAAGCGGTTCGTCGTATTGTGATATCTGATAACCCTTTGGCAAATCTGGGTAAAAATAATTCTTGCGGTCAAATTTGGAACTCTCCGCGATTTTTCCACCCGTAGCCAGCCCGACTCTTAAAATTGACTCAACGGCTTTTTTGTTTATCACGGGCAAGGTTCCGGGATGGCCGAGGCAAATCGGACACACGTTCACGTTTGGCCTTTTTTCTTCCGGGTCGTTCTTGCAATCGCAAAACATTTTGCTCTTGGTCTTGAGCTCAACGTGTATCTCAAGACCTATTGTCGGGCTATATTTAGCCATCCCTCACTTTTTTGCATATAAGTCGCTCCGCGACAAAAGAGCTTTTGAATAAGGCTTCGAAAATCCTAAATTTTTTCAAACTTATGTTTGGGGTTGACAACATGATTAAAATCTTTGAAGAGTGAGGGACTGTATTAAACTAACACATTTTTAAAAACAAAAGAAGCTCGCTGGAGCTTCGTGTATAGAAATCCTATAAAACATCATTTATAACGGGTTAGTATATTTCTTATCGCTTTTAAAGGATAAGGAAGGGCTTAGGGCCTCGGTCGTACGCCCATGATACAAAAAAACACAACCATCGTAACGACAAATAAGCCAACGGCCACATCGGTCTTGCCAGCCAAAGAAAAGCCCAGAGCCGTAGCTAAGCCACCGAAAACCAACCACTTCCTCATGGACCTCACTCCAGAAAAACCATCCCGATAAGTTGCTATTCAGATTATAACAAATTCGGAATCAACCGGCACCGCGCGCTACCGCAACAGCGAAAAAAACTTCTAGAAAAGCCGCGTTCCAAGACTTCTAAAAAAATGAAGCCGCCGGCACACACCAAAACCAGTCCCGAGCAACGAAACACTATTTATACCAGTCTTCTTAAGAGCTCTTCGGGCGTTCCCACAACTTCGTGGATAAGTTTACGGGAAGAAGGCTCCTCGTAAAGATCGTGCGGATAAGAACCCATCATAGTTTTGTCGTCCAAAGCATAAACGGTCTTCCCCAAAACGGCCGCCGCAAAAAGTTCGCCATTCGTATTCGCGCCAAGATAACCGTCTTTATTAAAAACAAAGCAAACGTCGGCAACGCGAACTTTGCGGAATAAGTGATCATAAACCCTGCCCGCGACCGAATTTTTATAATAAGCGTCTTTCATGCGGTCTTTTTCGTTTGCCAAATGAAGGTCGCTCTCTCTTTCTTCAAACTCCGGGTCAAAAATAACCGGATGTAAATCCTTGGCCTTGGCGAGTAACCTAAGCTCGTCAATAAACGCGCGCATCTCGCCCTTAAATCTTTGGCTTGAACAAAAAACGACGCTTTTCATGAGAATAGTTTACTAGCCACTAGTAGTTAGCCAATAGTAGGACCGGCAACTTATGATGGGCTATGCCTAGTCACTAGTGGCTAATGGCTAATAACTATCTCAATCATATCAATCAAACAAAAACCCCGCAACTGATTAGAAAATGTTAACGAGTCATCGAGTTTAGATTTTCAATCATCCCGAGCGTCTTGCGCGAGGGACTACAGTGACGCTTTGCGACGAGGGAGTACAATTAAAACCCCCGTAACGTACGGGGGCACCTTCGCTAAATAAAATCACCCAGCTTTTTCAGGATGTAGTACCAAACGGGCTCAAGCCCCATTTCCGACACCCATTCCGGATCAATGTTTTTCAAGGCTGGGTCACCAAATATGGCCCGAGTTAGCGCGCCTACCCCGTCATAAGGAATGCCGTATTTTGCCATAAAGTACTCCGTTCGCCGGGCAAGTTCGCCGATTTTCTCCGCGCTTCCCCAGTAAGCCGCTTTTGCGTCATCACCCGCATTAGGCTCGCCATTCCACTCTTCGGCCTGATAAACCTCCCATAGGTGGTGACTGCCACCCTCACGTTTGCAGGGATTGTCTATTTCCTCTTTAAAAACCAAAGTGTTTTTTACGATTTCAATTCCAACCTCTTCTTTGCACTCCCGCTCTACGCCCGCGCTCCAAGGGTTGTCTCCATCCACATGCCCGGCTGGCAAAGCATACGCTTGTGGATAACTTTTCCTTTCAATATAAACCAAATCGCCATTATAGAGCCTTATAATTTGTCCCACGCTTGTATTGTCGCAACGTTTGGCCATACAACTTTCCTCAAAACATTTTTAGGTTCTCAATTGCTGGTTCTATTTTACAGTGCGCACCTTTAGCAGTCAACAAATCGCGGGCCTCCGGCCAGACCGCGGCGTGAACAGCCTCCGGACTTTGACCACCGTCAACGCGCGCGATTTTTATTTTGCTTTTAATTATGGAGCTGTCCGCAATTTTCAAATAAGCGTCCCTGATTTTTGTCATTCTTTCTTCGGTGTCAAAATATTCTTTCTTGCCGCCTTGTTTGGCGCAGGTCCGCTCAAGGCCTGTTTTTACAGGTATGTCAATTAAAAATACCAAGTCCGGCGCTATAAAACTTTTACCCAGGATTTTATAATGCATCTCCAAAAATTCGCGCCAATCCATGTTGTTAGCCGCCGGATACGCAAGCGTGGAAAGAAAATCGCGGTCAGAGACGATGTGCGTCCCCCTTTTTAAAACCGGAATTTCCGTGTTCAAGCGATGATATTTGCGGTCAAGCATCATGCCGATCTGCAAAAATATCTGCAAATTTGAGTGATCGCCGTTTTTTATTTTAGAAGCCATTCCTTCAAATTTGGAAAGCTCTCGTAGCTCTTTTTTTGTCATGAGAATCTTGACCTTCTGATACTCCTCGTCTTCCAGGCAAAGGTTAAGCGCGTTGGGCAGTTCTTCATAAAGAGAAGCGCAAGTATAAATAAACCTTACAAGTTTACCAAAAACGCCGTCCTTCGTCGGCTCTCTCGTCCCCAGCACGGAATAGCCTTCTTTTTGAAGACGCTTCACGAGCATGCGGACTTGCGTAGTTTTCCCCCCGCCTTCCGGCCCTTCAAAAACTATAAATTTCCCGGGGTATGGGTTAGAAATCATAATTCTGCTCTTATTTACACTAATCATAAAGGCGCGGCGGAGTTCTGGCAAACACAAAACCGCGACGTTGCGCGGTTCTAAATTCTATATCTTAATTTACTAATTATAAAAAGTCTATCCTAACTCATCTATCAACTTTAGGGCTTCTAATTTCGCCTCTCTGTCTAGTTTGCTCCTAGTAGCGTCAAACAGGGCCAGGCGTCTTCCTAGCTCAACAACTAATTTCTTTCTTTCAGTTTCGCCCGCAACAGCTCTGAGTTCTCCTATCGTCTTTAGGGCGCCGAGCTTAGCGTCCCTATCCAACTCGTTTCTTGTCGCGTCCAGCAGGCCAATCTGCCGTTCAACCTCCCAAAGTTTCGCTTGAAAATCCTTATCCCCCCCAGCTTCCGGAAAGGACGACTGTTCTGATGTTTTTTCCATGCTTATATTATAACAAATTATTACAAACTCAAACAGTAATGACCCCTTTGAACCTGAACGGCGCTCAACTCTTACTCGTCAATTGTAATACCCATACTCCTCGCTGTCCCCTTAACAATCTTCTCTGCCGCATCCAAATCATGCGCGTTCAAATCGGCCATCTTTCTCTCGGCAATCGCGCGGACATCGGCCTTCGTAACTTTGCCGACTTTATTCTTATGCGGTTCCTTGGAACCCTTTTCTACGCCCGCGGCTTTCTTCAGTAGCGCCGAGGCGGGCGGGGTTTTCAGTTTAAAAGTAAACGAGCGGTCTTCAAAAACCGTGATTTCGGCAGGCACAACATCGCCCGCCATGTCCTTAGTCGCGTCGTTGAACTGCTTGCAGAACTCCTGGATATTTACCCCGTGAGGACCCAAAGCCGTACCCACCGGCGGCGCCGGGTTTGCTTTGCCGGCTTCCAATTGTAATTTCAGAACTGTTTTTACCTTCTTGGCCATAGTTATTGGTTATTAGTAATAAGTTATATTTTCTGCACCTGTAGCGAGTCCAACTCCACCGCCGTATCGCGCCCGAAGATCGGAACCATCACTTTTATTTTTCCCTTCGCTTCGTCCACCTCGGCCACCTTGCCTTCGTAATCCTTGAAAGGCCCGTCGGTTATTTTAACCGTTTCACCGGCCTGGTAATCCACTTTAAATTTGGGTTCCGTATCCCCCATTTTGGACAGAAGGAAATCCACTTCCTCTTTGGAGAGCGGGGTCGGCGTGGTTGAATCGGCGCCCACAAAACCGGTCACGCGAGGCGTATTGCGCACAATATACCACGAGTCCTCCGTTAGCATCATATCCACCAGCACATAGCCGGGATAAATCTTATCTTCAATAACCGCGCGCTTTCCGTTCTTAACGCGTATTTTCTTCTCCTTGGGCACAAGAATGTTAAAAATCTTATCGCCCATCTCGAGCGACTCAACCCTCTGTTTCAGATATCTTGCAACCGCGTCTTCATATCCGGAATAGGTATGAATCGCGTACCAGTGCCTGCCGCCGTTTTTCGTATCTTTTTGTGAACTAATAGCCATATCTGAATGTTAGTAGATATTTAAGGCCGGCAATAAAAATAAAATCAAAAACGCCTAAGAATGCGGCCACCCCTAGGGATATTAAAATAACTACGAAGGTAAGCCGGATCGCCTCATTTCTGGTTGGCCAGTTGACTCTTTTTAATTCCTGGTGTGCCTCGTCCAAAAAATTTTTGATTGTGTGGAACATAATTTAGTTACAAGCACTTAGCCGATAGCCACTAGAATAAACGAAAGCCTCAAATCGCGCAAGTTTTCCCGCCGCTAGCTACTAATAGCTAGCGGCTTAACTACTATATCCTACAACAAGCCATCTAAATGTCAAGGTTTTTGACCGTCGCAGCGTGCGACTGAATAAATTGTTTTCTTGGTTCAACTTCGTCCCCCATCAGAATATCGAACATGTGATCGGCGGCCTCCGCGTCGTTAATTTCAACGATTTTCATTTTCCTCACTGCCGGATCCATGGTGGTTTCCCAAAGCTGGCCTGGATTCATTTCTCCCAAACCCTTATAGCGTTGGACGTTTACAGAAACAGTTCTTGCAGTTTGCTTCTTTTCTCCTGGCTCCCCCCTTTTTTCAAATTCCTTCACAAGCCGCGCCATTTCTTCATCGCTGTAAGCATATTGGCTTTCTTTGCCCGCTTGAACCCTAAAAAGGGGCGGCTCCGCGATATGAAGATGGCCGGCTTCGATAATCTTCGGAAAATACCTGTAGAATAGCGTAAGTAGCAGAGTGCGGATATGCGAACCATCAACATCGGCATCGGTCATTATGATAATCTTGCCATACCGAAGTTTTGATAAATCAAAATCAGCCGCAATAGCCGTGCCTAGGGCAACTACAAGCGCATGAATTTCTTTATTTAAAAGCATCTTGTCTATGCGCGATTTTTCAACGTTCAAGATTTTTCCCCTCAAAGGCAGAATCGCTTGAAAACGGCGGTCCCTGCCTTGTTTGCCGCTGCCACCGGCGGAGTCGCCCTCCACAATAAACAGTTCGCATTCCTCGGATTTTTTTGAAGAACAGTCCGCCAGTTTTCCCGGCAAAGTAAGCCCCTCAAGCACGCCCTTCCTCAAAACCGTTTCTTTGGCAATTTTGGCCGCTTTCCTGGCCTTGGCGGCCAGAAGACACTTTTCTATAACGCGCCGGGCATCCTGTGGATGTTTTTCCAAAAATTCTTTAAGCGCTTCGTTTACTACCGCCTCAACCGCGGTGCGTGCTTCGGTATTTCCAAGCCTGGCTTTTGTCTGCCCCTCGAACTGGAGAGCATTATTCGTAATTTTAACGGCTATGACAGCAACCAACCCTTCGCGTACGTCGTCTCCGGTCAGGTTTTCCTCGGATTCTTTCAAATATCCCTCCGCCCTCGCATAGGCGTTAAGACTGCGGCTCAAAGCCGAACGGAATCCAGTAAGGTGCATGCCGCCGTCAGGATTGTGGATGTTGTTCGCGAAACTCAACTCCTTAGGCTCTATTTCGTCGGTGTAAAGAAACGATGCTTCAACTTCTATTTTGTTTTCGTCTTTATGAACATAAAACGGCTCCTCCTGTATTACTTTCTCCGGCGTAGTCAGGTACTTAACGAAAGACAGTAGGCCGCCGTCAAAATAGAAGCCGTGATAACGCGGGATTTCTTCGCGCGCGTCTGTCACTTCTATACGAAGGCCCTTCGTAAGAAACGCTTGCCGACGCAGATGGTCAACGATAGTTTTCCAGTCAAAATTTATTTCCGAAAAAATTTCTTTGTCCGGCTCAAAAATAATTTTTGTGCCCGTCGCATCGCATTTTCCTATTTTTTTGACCGCCTGTTTCGGTTTGCCGCGCTCATATTCCTGCGTGTATAAACTGCCGTCGCGGCAAACCTCCGCTCTCAAATGTTTGGAGAGTGCGTTTACCACAGAGACACCCACGCCGTGCAGACCGCCCGAAACCTTATACGACTCGCCGCCGAATTTTCCTCCGGCGTGCAGAGTAGTCATTACGGTTTCAAGCGCGGATTTTTTTGTTTGCTTATGAAAATCCACCGGAATACCGCGGCCGTCGTCAGTTACCGCCACTTTATTGTCTTTCAAAAGTTCAACCTTGATATTTTTAGCGAAGCCCGCCATCGCCTCATCAATGCAGTTATCAACCGTTTCCCAAATCAAATGATGCAAGCCATCAACGCCGGTAGTTCCAATATACATCCCGGGGCGCTTTCTCACGGGCTCCAAACCCTCCAAAACGTAAATATCTTTGGCTTCGTAAGAGGAGTGGTTGTTGTTGTTTTGAACCGGTTTTTGTTCTGTTTTTTTTGGTTTTGCCATTTTTATTCAAGAGCGAAGCGGTTGATTTTAAAAGTGAGCACCGCGCATCTTTTGCAACCAAGATTATGTTTTAAAATTGTGATGGGGGCGAAAGCCGCCTTACGGCTCTGACTTTGCTCTATCGCTGTCTTTACTACAAAAGGTGCGGGATAAGGGTTTCGTGGATAAATTTTCTTCACTTTGCCCGAAACTTTATACAAACTCCCTTAACTAAAATCGCCTCTTCAGGCTCTTTAAGATTAGCATAAAACCAGCTCTTTTACAACTGCCCGTGAGACCTAAAATATGTAGATTCTAAGCGGCTGATCTGACTCTGAAAAGACCCCGCACAGGCCGCAGAACCTTATTTCAACCCGAAGGGATTATAGTTTACCCCAATGTCAAAGACATCAATACCCTCCGCTTTTTTCAATTTGTTCACAATAATATAAGTAGCCGGCGTTAGAACAACCTCAACCGCAACCTTGGCCAGATAGCCGGAGATCATCACGGTTATCAAAGCGCCGGATGGAATCGTTCCTCCAAAGGCGATCGCGACGAAGATAGATGTATCTACCGCCTGTCCCACAACCGTTGAACCGACTGTTCTCGTCCAAAGCCACCTTCCTCCGGTAAGTATCTTCATTTTTGAAAGGACAAAAGAGTTGGTGAACTCTCCAGCAAAGTAGCCAGCCATGGAACCCAAAACTATCCTCGGAACAACCCCCAAAATTGCTTCATAGGCGCCCTGATTCGGCCAGAAAGGCGCTGCGGGTAATATTTGCACCAGCCAGTAAAAGAAAGACATCATGATCATTGAAATGAACCCGGCCCAGATGATTCTGCGCGAAGCATGATAACCATAAACCTCGGTCAGGATGTCGCCAAAAATATAACTGATGGGGAAAATTATAATAGCGCCCGGAAAGAAAAACGGGCCGAATTGGAAAATTTTCACGGCCACAGTGTTGGAAATCATTAAAACGGCCACAAAAATGATAGCTATGTAAAGAAAACTGCGGCTATACTGGTTTGTTGGCTTCTCCATATTTACAAAACTAATCCGACAGTTTTTCGCTCAAGAAATCTTTGAGGCCATCCACCGCAACCCTTTCCTGCTTCATAGTATCGCGGTCACGAATAGTAACCGAATCTTTTTCCAAAGTTTCAAAATCAACAGTTATGCAATAGGGCGTGCCGATTTCGTCCTGTCTTCTGTAGCGTTTTCCAATATTGCCGTTATCGTCAAATTCGCACATGAATTTGGGCCTAAGGTTCTCAAAGATACCCTCCGCCTTCTTCACGAGTTCGGGTTTGTTTTTAAGAAGCGGGAATATCGCAACTTTTATCGGCGCGAGTCTCTTGTCAAACTTCAAAACTATCCTTTTTTCACCATCCACCTCCTCCTCGTTATAAGCTTTGTCCAAAAACATAAACAACATCCTATTTAAGCCCGCCGAGGTTTCCATTATGTGAGGAATGAATTTTTCCTTTGTTTCTTCGTCAAAATAACTCAAATCAACGCCGGAAAATTTTGAATGCTGTGACAAGTCCCAATCTCCGCGGGCGTGTATGCCCTCAATCTCCTTGAACCCTCCAAGGGATTTAAAATTATATTCAATGTCGTAAGCCTCGGACGCATAATGCGCGAGTTTTTCGTGTTTATACCATTTTAGGTCATGCGCCGTGAGTCCGTACTCCAAATACCATTCCCATCTTGTTTCTTTCCACGTCTCGTATTTTTCTTTCATATCCTTAGGATGCAGAAAGTATTGCATCTCCATCTGCTCAAATTCGCGCGTCCTGAAAATAAACTGTCGCGCCACAATTTCATTACGGAACGCTTTGCCTACTTGAGCGATGCCGAATGGCAATTTCATTCGGGTTGAATCCAACGTATTTTTATACTCAAGATAAATACCCCCGCAGGTTTCAGGACGCAAATACACGACGTTGCTCTCGCTCAGCTCCTCCGTTGGAGACCCAAGGTTTGATTTCACCATGAGAGAAAAACGTTTTGCCGGAGTAATGTCGGTGGACCCGCAATTCGGGCAGATGAGCTTCTTGGATTCCCTCAATTTATCCAATTCCTTGTTGATGAAGTCGAGCGGTGCTTTGTCGGCGCTAACACCGAAAGTTTCTAGAACCTGGTCGGCCCTCATACGATTTTTGCATTTCCGACAGTCAATTTGCGGGTCGTCAAAACTGTCAACATGTCCCGATGCTTTCCAGGTCGTTGGATGCATAAAGATAGCGCTGTCTAAACCAACAACATCGTCTCTGAGCTGAACCATATGCTTCCACCACGCATCCCTTATATTATTTTTAAGCATGGTGCCGTAATGGCCATAATCGTAAATAGCTCCCAGCCCTCCGTAAATTTCCGATGACGGAAAAACAAAACCGCGCCTTTTGGTTAGGCTCACTATGGCCTCCATTTTATCGTTTTGGGACTCTTTTTTACCAGTCATAAATTGTTCACTATGGTATCACGCGTCCGTTCTCATAGCCAACCGTCGGGTCGTCCAGCATATTGGTATCAATCGCTTTGCCCATTGACCCTATATCTTGGTCCGCAAAAACATCATGCGCCATGAGCGTCGTCACACCTATGATGGGCATGGCGGCACTAACATGGTTGGAGGATGGCAGCGCTTCGACTTGTATAATGGCTTCAATCGGGCTGTCTATAACGCCACGGGTAGCTCGAATTCTGGGAATTGTCCATGAAAGTTCCTGCGTTCTTTCGTTATAGATCGGGGCCGTATTGATGTTGCTCTTAATGACTCCGGTCGAGCGTACCCCGGGCATAAGAGAGGCGCTCACGGAAACATTTTCCACATCCGTGGAATAGTTTTTTATTATCCAATGTATGGTGTAATTCGTCGGTTGGTTTACCGTCGGCGGGATCGGGCCCTTGTTAAGAATGCCGGAACCGGCGTCGCGGAAAAAACCCAGCGTCTGAACCACAGCCTGCCCGCTTATCTTGGTTTCCAGCTTATCTATGCTTATGGTTTTAAAAGCATCCACATACGACGGCACAGTTGGCGATTCAATGGTGGCTTCCGCTCTCACCGTAAAATTCTTATCACTAAGCCGGGTTATGGGATACTGCTCCCTAGTTTTGATAAAAAAATTAACAGACCCCGAACCACCGGGGCTAAGAAGATGCAAATCGGGCATTTTTGAAGCATTCCATGTCAAAGTATTGTTGATGGAATTGAAGGGAGTTGTCTGCTCAATGGAGGAAAAATCGAACATCTCGCCAACCAATTTTGCGCTTATGATGACGTCCCGAAAACCAACATCACTGTTATTTTTATAAGTAAGAGTGTAAACCAGTCTATCGTTGGTTTTGGCTACGTAATCGGTGCTATTGTTTAGCGCGACACTCACGGAGAGCGGCGCCGGCGCGACAGTAATCTTTGCCGATTTTTCATTAACGCTGTACTTCGCGCCGTTCATACTGGAAGAAATGACTGCTTTTATTTCAAAAAAGGAGTTGTCGGTAGCCACAATGCTGCCTCTTACAATAATTTCATTGGACGATCCGGCCCTAAGATCCTCCAGCCGCCATACGTTATTTCCACTGTCCGGCTCGAGGCTTGCGGTTTTATATAAAAAGCTGGGCGGATATGCCATGTTAAGCTCCAAGTCACGAAGGTCAAAGTTGGAAATATTTTTGTAATTTAATTTAAATTCGAAAGATTCGCCGCTTAAAACCTTGTTGGCGGCCGTAAAATCCACGCTTAACGCAGAATCTCCAATAGATATGTCGCTTTGGGTATTTTTTTGCGTACGCGAGCCCAAAGCGCCGGGCGTGTACTCCATGGACGAAACAACCCTTTTCACGCTGTTATTTCCTTTTACGGCAACTACTTTAAACGTCCGCTGGCCTAGGCTCCCCGTACCGATACTGCCAAGGTCTTCGGTCTCCACCCTTTGATCCTGGCCGCCGCCCACAAATACCATTTCCCCAGGAAGATTCACAACTAATTTTGCGTCTTTAAGAATAGAACCGGAATTATTTACAAAGCTGATTTTATAGTCAAAAGGAACCCCCACCAAAACCTGTTCGGGATAGTTAATTGATATATCAATACCCCGGTAAGCTAATGACTGATACAAAAAATAACCGAGGATTCCGAATAAGACTATGCCGCCAAACGCGAAACCGGCTATCATAATTTTTCTGGTCTTGCGGTTAACATAAGTCTGCACGTCTTGAACCCAGTCACGCTCCGGCTCGTGAGGGGCGTCTTCTTGCCATTCAGTGGCGACATCTTCATTCGGGTTCCCTTTGTAAAGAATATCGCCTGTCTTTTTTATCGCGCCAGCGCCGGACTTATATAACTTTTTTTCGATATCTTCTAATGCCATGGATATTTATAAACCTATATATAAGTTAACAAATTATTCGCAATATTTGAACTGCAGAAACCGCAGAGAAACAAAGAGTCCGTTCCGTAAACACAATTGGCGTCGCGCGCGCCACACATGCCGCAACGCAACACACCCCCAAAGCCGAGAATCTGAAACAGCTGTTTTTTGTCCGGATTTCCAGCCAGTAGAAACTCCCATAGCCGGGCATCTTCCTGAAGATCGGTAGTCATGGCTTTCACAAGCCCGAGAAAGCCGTAGTCCGCAAATAATTTCTTTTGGGCCAAGCCGTCAACCAGCTGAAAAGACGGCCTATTGCTCGCCATGGGATCGCGGCCTATTATCCTAACCGTCGCAACGAGGCCCGGCTCAAGATGAGCGGAAAGCCTCGAGGTTATTTTGCGCATGCTTTTGGCTTTGGTCCTGATCTTGCCCAAATCTTTGGTATATAAATGGACCACTGCGTCGTAATCGCCGCTTTCTTCCTTATCAAGCACAATTGCATCGGTCGTATATTCGAACATGTTAATACAAGAAAATAGAAAGTGGAATTTAGAAATCTGGAAACAGAAATTTTAAAAATCTGCTCCCACAACTTCTATTTTCTAAATTCTAGTGTATTTGACATAATTATACCCCTATGCTAGGCTGGTCTCAAATAGAGATACCCCGAAAAGGGGTGTTTTTATTGTAAGCATGGTCAAATACATAGCTTTAATAGGGCTTTTGGGCAGTTTTACGCCCCTCATCCAGACAAGTTCAGAGCCGCCCGTAGCAGCCGCTATCCAGCTAGAAGCACCTCGTGAATCGCTAAGCAACAACGGTGCCGCTGTTCAGGCCCAGAACAAAATTGACGGCATAAAGATAACTCCCAAAAAGCCGAGTGAGGTTTATTATTATCCAATAACTGCTTACTCAAGCAGCCCGGAAGAAACAGACGAGACTCCCTATATCACCGCTTCTGGCAACTATGTGCGCATAGGGACAGCCGCGGCCAACTGGCTGCCACTGGGAACCGCCATACGCATCCCGAGCATATTCGGAAATCAGGTCTTCATAATAGAAGACCGGATGAATGCCAGAAACAACAATAAAGTGGACATATGGTTTCCCGATAAGAAAGACGCAAAAACATTCGGCGTAAAAATAGCCCGCATAGAAGTGCTTTAATCAGAGGACTAAGAAAAAAAGAAGGCCGCCCGTGTGGGCGGCCTTCTTTTACAAATTCACAGTCAACCAAGAATTCGTCTAGGAAACCACCTGATCTTTAAGCTTCCTCAAAGCATCAGCGGCAATCTCCTTTCCACCCAAGCCAAAAGCCAGCCCCATAGCTAAGGCAAGCATGGCTATAAACCCGGTAACCAAGGCTTCCAGTATGTACGGATCAATTCCCAGCTCTTTCAAAGCCGCGTGAAAGCCAAAAATAGCAACCGCCCACCACGTGAGCGAACCCAAAAACTTTGACGAGTGCAGCCGCGCGCCGAGAACCGAAGCAACGACTAAATGTCTGAGAAATCTCGCCACGACAACCGCAACAAGCATTATTGCTACCGCGATAATTACGTTAGGCACGTAATTAAGCGCACGACTGAGGAAATCGGACAACTCCGTAAGGCCAAGCGCGCGCAATATCGCAAGCACGAACCAGCCAAAAACAAACCAGTAAACCAAGTCCCCCAGAACCTTGCCGGAATTTAATTTAAGTCCAGCCCGCTCCACATACTCCCCAATGCCCAGCTTCGCGAGCATGGCATCCAATTTAAGCGCGCCCACGCCTTTCTCGACAAGAGATTTCAAACCAGTGGCAACTATAAGCCCTACTATAAAAACCAATAGTGCCACTATAATGCTTACAAGATAACCCACGACCGCCGGCCAAAGGGTTTGAAAAGATTGAAATAAAATAGTCAGCCAATCTTGAGCAGTCATTTTCAGTTAAATTAGTTTAATGCAACTCGACCTTTCCCCTCACTTTTAGAGGATCATTTAGCGCGCCATCAAAACCGCGCGTATTACCCGCAGATTATTGGTGACTCCGCGACAGATACTCCCGCTAAGAAATAGAGCTTAAGAATAACAATCCTCTAAGAGTGAGGGGTGAACCCACTAATTATACCAGCAAATAGCCCAAAAAAAATTTGGCGTGTGGATAAGTACTCGGGAGCCCCCACCTAGAACAAAGAAGGTTGAAAACAAAAAACCGCCGGACCGGCGGTTCGGGTTCAGTGGCAGCGTGGGCCGTGCTTGTGCGCGTCATCTCTCGAATCTCCTCTCGGATGGTAAATAGCTTTTACAACAGAGATCACCGATATTATGAACAAAATGAGCAGGGCCGCCACACTAAGCCAAAACGTAGCCTTCTGATGCCGATAGGCATCGGGAAGCGCGTAAAAGCCGGCCAGAAGCCATAGCCTCTTCCCACAATCACGCATATGACACGTCTTTTTTGTTTTTGTAAATAATCAACTTTTATAATAAAACACCAAAATTGCCCGATAGTCAACGGAACTAATAAATTGACCGAGCCAGACTTTTGCCGTATACCTTTCTATAGAACGTTTTTAACTTAAAAAGGACGGGCGCTGATGCAGAAGCACAACCGCGAGCTTTTGAATTTTTTTCTCGCTGCCGGTTTAGCCATCGCACTCATGTTCGGACTCACGCTGATTCGAAGTTTTTTTACCCCAAAAGCATACGGCTCGGAAAATTATGTCCATGGCGCCGCTAAACACAACACGGGAAAAGCCGAATTCCAAAAACTGGAATTCGCGTCAAAATACAACAATGTAACTGTAAAAGCGCCGTTCACGATCGAAATTGATTATGGTACGCGAAATTTGACCTTTGGAGTAAACGACTCCGACGCCAAGTTTAAATTCCTGGCCGAAATCACGCCAAGGGACTATAGCTGGCTCCGAATGCTTCTTATGAAAACGACCAAAGAAAGCGTTCTTATCGCAAACAGCGTCCCCGGCAAACCCGGACATTTTATAACAGGCGCCAACGACAGCACGACTGCCGGCGATGTTACCATTAACGTCGAGTCGGACCGCTCATCTTGGTTGGATACTTACAAAAAAGTCATCATAGAAAGCTTCGCAAGCTGCCGGGTGGTAAAAGGAAATTTTGGAAAATACGCCAGATGTAAACCTCTTGTGTTTGAGGTAAGAATTCTAAGACTGGAACGTGACAAGAACAGTTTGTCTCTGCCTCCTAATTACACCTTCCCGAATGTAGACTATGTGGACATCTACGTGGAAATCTTGAACATAAAGGAGGTAAGGTGATGGGAGACGCATACACGGACGCCGCTTACGAGGCAAAGACCGATAAAGAGTTTGATGAGCTGATGAACGGCATCGACGTCCCGTTTTTCACCGGCAGAATGGGTTACGGGGAAGTCGTGTCGGCATGGGCAAAACAGCGAAAAACCGCTAAGCTCCCTGGCGTTGTAAATCACATGATCAAGTTTTGGCGGGAAGAAGCAAAACGAAAATCGTCCAGAAAAGAAGCCCTCGTTAACTACTGCGCCGAGGTTACATCATCCAATCCCCGGTACTTTTTGAACATGCTCCTCGAAACGCTGCCCGAAAAAAAGAGGCGTGTCGTCGTCATGCACCTCAAACAATACAATATCGGGACGCGGGAAGGCCTCCGCCGTATTGCTGACTGCGTTATAAAACAGCTGGAAAGCTGAACATTTTATCATGGGCCCCGCGCAGGTTGTGCGGGGTTTTTGTTTCAAAGCAACCCTTCGACTCGCAGACTCGCTCAGGGTATTTTAGCTTCTATTTAGTTTAGTAACCTCGCCCCATGGGGGCGAGGTATTGGGGCTAAAATAAAAAACGCCATCACGAGATGGCGCCCAAGGCTAATAGATGGGTACGATCGGAGCCCAGTTTTTCTTCATATCTTCGATTTCCCGCTCGAGCTTTTTGACGTAACATCCTGAACAATAACCGTCTTTATAATCCCAGACGACGGTCCGGGTTCTCTTGCTATCGAAACCCCAACCAAACTTAGGTCCCACCATATAACCGCAACCGCCCTTACATTCAGGAAACTTCTCGGACATCGGATACCTCCGCCAGCTGATATTTTATTTGAATAACTGCGAATAGCATATCACGCACCGCATCCTCTATCAACCGCGCTATTGGCTATTTGTCCCGACTTTGTCGCGGATCCTCGATGGCTTTGCCATCTGGACCATCCACAAGCTCGCGCCAATTTTCTTTATAGTACTCATATTTTTTATCAAAGTCCTCTTTGGGCGTTTCTATGAGACCTAGTTTGTTCATTTTGGATTTCAGATATTCTAACGTTTCTGTTTTGTCTTCCTCGCTTGCCATTTTCTCCAGTTCTGTTATGTATCCGTATCCTTTTGTAAAATCCAGTGCGACGTCAATATCGCCCCATTTGAAAGAGTTGCGCGCGCGATACCACTTCACGGAAACTTTATAACCAAGCGCTGAAAACAAACTTTTAAGTTTCTCAAAATCTTCTTTCGGACACCGGATTTCTATTTCCTCGCGGTCGTTATCGTGCATTTTACCTTTCTTCAGCCAAACCTTTGAGTGGGTGCTGTTTTTTTGTATTCTCAAATCTTCCGGCGAGTTAAAATAGTAAGTCACTGATTTGTCAGATCCTAAAAATTCTGCTTCCTTTCTAAAATAAGCCCGCAGTTTTTTAAATTGCTCCTCCGTCACAAAACTTCTTATTTCGCACTCAATATTGCGCATATTTACATTATAAATTATTCAGTCCAACTTTCCATAAGACCAAAATTGATAGCAAACACGGCAATAAACCATGTCTTGCAAAAGTTGACAAACTATGTTACAATAACAATTAGTGTCAAATTGGAGGCGGGAGCCCCGCCAAAGGAGAGAGTCATGAAAAGGTTGTTAGTGATCGCTTTGTGCCTGGTGATTCTCGCACTGCCGGTTATGACCAGCTGCGCGAGCTACCAGCGGCCAAACGTGGCCGCCATCCACCCCACAAAGCCCCCGGAGTTACAGGGCCAGGAAAAGGCCTACTGCAATGAATGGGCCAAGAAAGAATCCGGCTATGACCCAGCCGGGTCAACCGTCGAGGGTGCCGCTATTGGAGGGCTCTTGGGAGCGGGCGCCGGAGCCGCTTTCGGCGCCATTCTAGGCGCCATCGTAGGCGCTCCGGGAGCGGGCGCTGCTCTGGGAGCAGCTGCGGGCGGCTTGGGTGGGGGAGTTTCCGGTGGCGGAAGCGAGTTGGAGAGACTGAGCAGTCTCTACAACCGAAACTACGCCCTTTGTTTGCAAAATCTAGGCTACCGCACTGGGTAGCTCGGCCCAGCCAGAAACCCATAGAGGCCGCGACGTAACCAGCCCCGCACCAAGCCGTGCGGGGCTTTTTTGTGTCCACTACAAGGGCTTCCCGTGCCGCATCATTTTTGTCATTCTACAGACTTCAACAAAAAACTTCCCGGCTTTCTTTTTAGAAACATCCGCACCCAAGTCGCACTCATGCAAATCAATCACGAGCTCCACGCCGTATGGTTTTTTCCCAGTCTTCATAAAAAAATTATAGCATAAAAAAAGTCGGCCCCTTCCGCCACACTCTCGCAAAAAAATAGAGGCCAGTCACGCCACCCTGCTCTCCGGAGCAGAACACCACAGAGAAATACTCTTTTCATTAAGAGAAAGAAAAATCCGGCGCGCGCAAAATGAAAAGAGCAAAGAGTATTTTTCTATGGTGTGGCGAGCAGAGCGAGTAGCGGCGGTCTGGCTTCCTTAGTTTTGCTCAAAGTAGGTTCGTCCAAAGTTGAGAAGAGACCACCAATAGGAGATTGCCAGCTGACGGTTATACATAGCTTTTTTGAGTTTCACGCTAGCGAACGGGAATGGCGCGAAGCCATAGAACGCCGTCCTGGAACATTCCGCTATAGCTCTCGCGGTTGTGGCACTGACTTACGCAGTCGGAAATTTTATATCAATGGTTGCCAAAGCGGCATCTTGAAAAGGCGGGCCTGCTTGCCGGCGGGCAAGGTAGATTTTTTGTCCTTACTGGTATATACTATGTTGAGTTTTTGCGAATTGTTATAGATAGGAGGAGTCAGTATGTCCCAGCGGTTGGATGAAATCCAGGAACTGCTAAACCAGCTTTCTCCAAAAAAGAAACATAAAATCACCGCTCAAAAACTCGACAGAATTTTGGGATGGCCGAACTTCAGACTTGTTCTGGAGTACGATACCGCAAACGAAAATAAAATAATCGGGATGGCAAGTATAGGTTTCGTGGAAACACTGACCGGATGCAAGGGTTTTGTCGATAACGTGATTGTAGATCGCGGTTATCGCGGAAAAGGATTGGGAGAGAGGCTAATGCAACGCCTGATAGAAATAGCACGAGATAGAGGGGCAATGTGCGTTAATCTTACAAGCTCCCCCGAACGAGAGGCTGCCAACAAACTATACTTGAAGCTCGGGTTCGAGAAGCGGGAAACCAACGTCTACCGTCTAACTCTTAACTAAGGGCCTGCATTTCCTTACCGTAATAAATTCGTATAACTAGTAACTAGCTCTGCGCCCGGCGCAGAGCATTTTGTTTGTAATAAGTCTCCATTTTGATACCGCGCCAAGAACTCACCCCCCCCCC
>Ga0209542_10003775_pt1 | contig 32024 bp, 25 predicted proteins | sample RifCSPhighO2_01_FD_184028 | JGI IMG/M metagenome (GOLD analysis project Ga0209542, IMG submission 184028) | Soil microbial communities from Rifle, Colorado - Rifle CSP2_plank highO2_0.1 (SPAdes) (version 2) | ecosystem: Environmental > Terrestrial > Deep subsurface > Rock core/Sediment ... | reverse complement strand
TCCTTTGTCCACCGCTCCTACATAAATGAAAATCCGAATCTAAAGATTGCGCACAATGAACGCTTGGAATTCCTAGGTGACGCAGTCATCGAGCTCATAGTTACGGACTTTCTTTATAAGAAATACCCTAGTTACACAGAGGGCGAGCTTACTTCCGTTCGAAGCGCGCTCGTAAATGCGGTTATTATTTCTGAAATCGCCTCCCAGATCGGGATGAATGAATACTTGCTGCTTTCTAAGGGTGAGGCTAAGGATAAGGGTAAGGCGCGGCAGTATATTCTGGCTAATACTTATGAGGCATACGTGGGAGCAGTGTATCTAGATCAAGGATATGATGTGGTGAATAAATTCGTGGCGGATACACTACTGCCCGCAACGGAGGAGATAGTGAACAAGAAACTTTGGCGGGATGCTAAAAGTTTGGTACAGGAAAAGGCGCAAGAATTTGCCTCACTCACGCCGGCATATAAAGTTCTGCATGAGTCCGGACCGGACCACGACAAGCATTTTACTATCGGTATTTTCTTCGGGCCCAATTTAATAGCTGAGGGTAAAGGTAAAAGTAAACAAGAGGCGGAACAGTCTGCTGCTCTAGCCGCATTAAAAGTAAAAAATTGGTTGGAATAATGCGGATGAGATTAAAAAATTTAGAATTAAACGGATTTAAATCTTTTGCCAAGAAGACTGTTTTAGAATTTACCCACCCGATAGTCTGCATTGTGGGACCTAATGGTTCAGGTAAGTCCAATGTAGTGGAATCCATCCGTTATGTGCTAGGCGAGCAGTCTATGAAGAGTATGCGCGGCAAGGCGGGGACGGATATGATTTTCAAAGGCTCCAAGCAGCTATCAAAAGGTAATCGCGCATCGGTGGCTATTTATTTCGATAACTCAGATAAAATTTTCAAATTATCGAACGATACCGGAGAGGATATAAATTTAAATTACGACACCGTTTCAATAGCGCGCGAGGTATATACGGACGGGCTCAATAAATATATTTTAAATGGCTCCGAAGTGCGACTGAAAGATGTGAACAATTTGCTAGCTTCGGTCAATGTAGGTTCGAGTGGACACCACATTATCTCGCAGGGTGAGGCGGACAGAGTATTAAACTCAAGTCCCAAGGATCGGAAAGAGATGGTAGAAGACGCGCTCGGGCTTAAAATTTATCAATACAAAATAAAAGAAAGTGAGCGCAAGCTAGAAAGGACGAGTGAGAACATGAAAGAAATCTCCCTCCTTCGCAGAGAAAATGCTCCACATCTTAATTTCCTGAAGAAGCAGGTAGAAAAATTTGAAAAGGCCAAGGAAATGCAAGCGGAGCTTGCAACCCTATACCGAGAATATTTAAAAAAGGAAAGTGTTTTCTTGGAACATGAAAAGAGTAATTTCCTTGCGGAGAAAAATAAAATATTAAGTGAGCTCAAGGACGTGGCAGTTAAAATATCCGATGTCAGAGACGAGAATTCTAAAGTCGGGAACAAGAAAATAGAAGAGCTTCAGTTGGTAGAAAAGAAGATAAATGAAGTACGAACTTTCAAGAATGAACTAGAGCGTAAACTTGGTCGCATTGAAGGGATGCTGGAATCCAAAGAAAGTAAAGTAAAGCTTGCGGGGAAGTGTCCACTTTGTGGAAACGAAATTCGCGAAATGCATGTTGAGCAAATAGAAAAAAGACAAAATGAAGAAATGGAATTGTTGCAACTTAAGAACTCTCAAGTCGATGTTTCGTCTCAAATAAAAAGCCTAGAGAAAGAAGAAAAAGATGGAACGGAACTAGTGGAGAGGTTGAAACAAGAAATAAATAAAGAAATGGAATCTTTACGTGACCTAGAGCGAGAGAAATTTACCTGGAAGGTAAAACACCAAGAACTTTCAAGCGCGCTCGAACTCATAAATATTAAGACCCAAAATTTATCGAAGGGCGAGGAGATGTTCCAAAATGAAATAAAAGAAGGTACCGTGCTCATTGGGGTGGAAGTTTTGTCCTATAAAAATTTCGAAATAGAAGGTCCTATTGATCCATCTCTTCAAGAGGAACAAAGAAAGAAGATAGAACGCATTAAGATAAAGCTCGAGGACGCCGGGCTCGGAAGCGGGGCGGAAATAATGAAAGAATTCCAAGAAGTTTCTGAGCGGGACCAATTCCTAGCCAAGGAAGTTTTGGACCTGGCAGAGAGTATGAAGTCCTTGGAGAAGATAATGCTAGACCTAAAAGATAAGATTGATGTTGAATTCAAAGAGGGGATCAAGAAAATAAATGTTGAATTTAAAGAATTTTTCACACTTATGTTCGGAGGAGGATCAGCTTCACTTTCTGTAGTAGTGGAAAATAAAAAGAAGAAGAAAGAAATAATGGAGGACGAAAACGGTGTAGAAATACCTATAGAGGAAGAAGAAGGTGTTAGAGAGCAGGGTATAGAGATAGATATTTCACTGCCGCATAAAAAAGTAAAAGAACTTCAAGCTCTTTCCGGAGGTGAGCGCTCGCTTACTTCTATCGCGCTCCTCTTTGCTATGTCTCAGGTAAATCCTCCACCTTTTCTAGTTTTAGACGAGACGGACGCGGCGCTTGATGAATCTAATTCCAGGAAATACGGTGATATGCTCGAAAAATTATCTAAACACTCACAGCTCATAGTGGTCACTCACAATCGCGAGACTATGTCTCGCGCAGGTATGCTCTATGGTGTAACGATCGGCCCGGACAGCGCGTCCAAGCTTCTATCCGTAAAGTTCGACGAAGCAGTCCAGATTGCAAAATAGATTGCTAAAAAGAGTTATTGAGTTTTTAACTCTCCAAATTTAACTTTCTCTTCCTTACCTTTCACTATTGTCTCCGGCTGGAAAGATTTATTTAGTTTAATGATATTTTGAGTTGTGGACATACTACCGTCACGATTTAATTTGAGCTCAAGTAGCATACCCTGCATGGTGTCTTTACTAAATTGCTGGTCGAAGATGAAGTTGCCTAAAGAATATGCAATAAATCCGTCCTTGTAAACTTCCGTGTCTTGAATGACATGCGGATGCGCCCCTATTACAACTTTCGCTCCAGCGTCGATGGCTTTATGGGCGAGGTATTCCTGCCTAGCGTCGTGCTTAGTTTTATATTCTTCACCAAAATGGAAGGAGACTACCAGGTAATCAACCTCACTTTTTGCATTTTGGATTATTTCGTCAAAGCGGGGATTGTTGGCTAATAATATTCCAGCGCTATCTGCGGTAGTGCGTAGATACTCGGGTCCTTTGTCGGAAAATGCCAGGAAGCCTATTTTCATGCCGTATTTTTCAATTACCACCGGCTCTTCCGCCTCCGCTTTGTTTAGGCCACCGCCGGTGTAGAGTAATTCATTTTCCTTTAGGCGAGCCAGGGTGTCCACGAATGCCTCTGATCCATAGTCACCCACATGATTATTGGCCACTGATAGCACACTTATACCGGCACCCTTGAGCGCTGGTAGGACCGAAGGATCCATCCGGAAGGAATACAGATTTCCAAGGTCCTTGCCCTTGTCGGAGGCTGGGCCTTCTAAGTTAGCAAAGACGATGTCGGACTTTTTAAGTATTTCAGACATTTCTTTAGGCTTTTCAAAGAGAGCGGCGTAGTCTCCTGCATGATTTTTTATCACGGAATTTTTCACACCCCGGTCGAGCATAATGTCTCCAAGAAGGGCAAGGGTGACGAAGTCCGGATCTCTAATTTCTGGAATTCCGTCCTTCTGTTTGACCCAAGCTGTGTTTGCATCCGCTACTCCACCGTAATAAATATTTTTCTTTAGAAATTTCAGAATATTTTTTACGTCTTTGTAACGGTCTTCACTGCGGAGGAGCACAATTCCTACTGGTCGAGTTCCGGACTCTGATAAGGGGACAGAGAACATAGAGATCACTGTTTGGCCGGCAGGATCCGTGTAGCCGCTTTTGCCACCCAGGTATCCCTCTTCTTTTAAGAATTGATTACTGCTAGACCAGTTGTGCTCTTTGTAGGTAAAACTCCTCTTGGTCGTAATGAAGAGGATGTCCTGCTTCACTTTTTTTAAATAACCTGCAAGTTTAAAGAGGTCGGAAGGAGTAGACTTGTTATTAGGAGAGAGTCCACTCGGGTCTTCGTATCGAGTATTGTTCATCTCCAGAATTTGGGCTTGCTGGTTCATCTTTTGTATAAAAATATCTCTGTCGGAAAATTCCGCCAGTATTTCCGCGGCATCGTTGCTCGATTCTAAGAGAAGAGGGTACAAGAGGCTGCTGGTTTTTATTTGCTCTCCCAGACGGAATCCCCCATTGCCCCCATAGGTAGCGAGTGCACTTTTACTTACCTTGGCCAGATTATCCGAGGGATGTATTTCGCGAGATACAAGCGCTGTCATGAGCTTAGTAACGGAAGCGATGGGGAATACTTGGTCCTGATTTTTAGCCATGATGATTTCACCTGTGTCCAAATCACCCACTAGGTAGGCATCTGCGCTTATTTTAGGAGCTACGGCACCGCCCTTGTTGAAATAAAAGTATTTTGGCGTAGTGTCTTCCGCTACCTCTTGAGTGTTGCTCGCATTAGCTGCTTGAGGTACTTCTCCGAAACTGATATTTCTTAAAACAGAGGATCCTAAGGACACGGTAAAAGTCAAAGCGGCTGTAGAAAAAACCGCTAGAAAAATCCACCCTACTTTTGTATTTAAAAGTCTCATACTAAAACATAGTCAATTGTTTTGCGTTCCAAATCCACCACCTTAACTTTTATTTTAACACGGTCACCCAGGCGATACCTCTTTTTCTTCTTTTGACCCACCAGCTCAAGCTTCTTTTCATTAAAGACATAGAAATCATCATTGAGGTCCCGTACTCGCACCAGCCCTTCACATTTTGTTTCTAGCTCTTCCACATAGAGCCCCCATTCGGTTATTCCGCTTATAACACCGGAGAAAACTTTCCCCAGACGCGCACTCATGTATTCTACTTGTTTATATTTTATGGATGCGCGCTCGGCGTCCGAAGCGCGTTTTTCTTGGTCGGAGGCTGTGCGAGCCATGTTTTCATATATTTGGAGTTTACTCCGACTGACGGGCTTTCCTTTCAGATGTTCCATCAGTAGCCGGTGCACCATAATGTCTGGATAGCGCCTAATAGGGGAGGTGAAGTGAGTGTAATAAACAAAAGAGAGACCATAGTGTCCGATATTTTTCGTAGAATATATGGCTTTAGCCATGGAGCGGATAACGGCGCGATGCACCGCATCTTTTTCATCCTTACCCGCTAGGCTCGCCAGTAATTTATTTATTTCATGCGTTGGGATTAGTCCGTCATGGAGAGTTATCTTGTGTCCCAGGCTCCGCAGGAAGAACGCTAAGTCTGTCATTTTTTCTTTACTTGGCAGATCGTGGATCCTGTAGATAGAGACCGTGTCGTCCGCTCCCTCTCCCTTTTTACCTTTTTTATTTTTGGGTGAAATAACCTCTGCCACTTTTTTATTCGCCAGTAGCATGAATTCCTCAATCAGCCTATTAGAGTCGCCGCGCTCTTTTTTAATAACTTTGATGGGCGTACCTTTCTCATCAAGGACGAATTTTACCTCTTCTTGGTCTAGGGAGATAGCTCCACTATTGAACCTCTCTTTGGTTAACTTTTTCGCTAAATTATTTAAAATCGTGAGTTCTTTATGGAGGGGTGCGTGAGCTTTTTTAATTGATTCTTCGGCTTCTTCATAGGTGAAGCGCTTCCCCGAATGTATCACTGTCCGTCCGTACCACCCGCTTAAAACTTGCGCATTTTTATCTACCACAAATACGGCACTCATTGTTAGACGGTCTTTATTTGGAACCAAAGAGCATAGGTCATTCGATAGCACTTCCGGAAGCATGGGGATAGTACGGTCGACAAGGTATACGGAAGTGCCGCGTTCACGCGCTTCTGTGTCGAGCGCGGAACCAACACTGACATAGTGTGATACATCCGCAATATGAATACCTATTTCATAAATTTCCTGACCACCCCCTGCCCCCTCCTTATTTAATGAGGGGAGGATCTGGAAAGATATGGCGTCGTCGAAGTCCTTGGCGTCCGACGGATCAATGGTGAAGGTAAGAGTCTTTCGGAAGTCGCGCCTATCCCGATAGTCTCCATCCCTGATTCCAAGTTTTTTTATATTTTCCGCTTCTTGTTCTACATTCGTTGGGAGCTTAGCTGCGAATCCTTTCTCGAGCGCGATGGACTCCATCTCGACGTTGTTGTCGCCTGGCTTGCCTAAAACTTTCTCCACCACTCCTTCCGGGGCTTTACGAGGGTCTTTCCAAGATACAATTTTTACAAAAACTTTATCATTCGCCTTGGCGCCATTTAGAGCTTGATTGGGGACTACGATATCGGTATACATTTTAGTATCATCGGGCTTCAGGAAAAAAATGCTATTTTCTAATTCCAAGACTCCGGCAAAGCTCATCTTTACTCGATTCACCACTTTGGTTACCTCTGCTGTTTGCCGGCTGGGGCCTTTAGGATGGAGTAAAATTTCTACCGTATCCCCGTGTAGGGCAGTATTTAGATGCTTGAAGTCTATTTCTGGGTCTTCTTTAAAGTCTACTAATTTCACATAACCCGTGCCTTTAGCGGAGACGGAAATTACGCCTTCATGCCGAACTTGCTTATTTTGTAGTTTTTTCACTCTTTTAATATAACACAAAAAGCTTAATATACATTACGGCGTATTGCTTTTAAAAATCTTTGTGTTAGACTGCTTCTATGTTAAAAATCAGATTGCAGAGAATAGGCAGGAAGAATGACCCAGCGTTTCGGGCAGTTTTGACCGATTCCAAAAACAGCACCAAGAGCGGCAGGTTCTTGGAAATTCTAGGTACTTACAACCCAAAAGCAAAAGATAAAAACAAAGAGACTAAATTTGAGACTGAGAGAATGAAGTACTGGATTAGTAAGGGCGCTAAGCTTTCTGACACTATGCACAATTTTCTAGTGCATGAAAAAGCAATAACTGGTAAGAAAGTAAATGTGCTTCCTAAGAAAAAGCCAACCCAAAAAAGAAAGGAACTAAAGGCTAAGAAATAACCCGCCAGAGGCGGGCAAGCTTGCCTGTCTCTGGTAGGTGCTGTACAATATACTTAGCAGTTATGTCGATACTGCACGACTGAACATTAAAAGATTACAAATATTTATAATATGCAAGACAACGATAAAGTATTTCTAGAATATGTGGTAAAGGCTCTGGTGGACAATCCGAATGATGTGAAGATCGATAGAACAGTAGATGAAATGGGTGTGCTTATAACACTTACTGTAAATCCAGCAGACATGGGTAAAATTATCGGACGCATGGGTAACACTGCCAAGGCTATTCGAACCCTCCTACGCATCATCGGTATGAAGAATAACGCGCGAGTTAACTTAAAAATAAACGAGCCGGAAGGAGGCATGAGGCAGGAAGTGCATGACATGAATCAGGTGCCCCCAAGGCCAGCTGGAGAGCGCTCTCCTGGCGCTGCCCCAAGCTCACTTAAAACAGTAGACGAAGCAATGGAGGACTTGAAGGGAATATAAGGATAAGTGCGCTTTCATATTATTACAATTTTTCCAGACATCTTTGATTCATATTTAAACGAGTCTATTATTGGACGAGCGATCAAGAATAAACATATAGCAATAAAATTTTATAATCCTAGGGATTTCGTCAAAGGTAATAAAAGTAACTACAAGCCGGTGGATGACAAGCCTTATGGCGGGGGACCTGGCATGGTTATGCGAGCCGAGCCCATCCTTAAGGCAGTTGAAGCCGCTATAAAAAAAATAAAAGGCAAAAAAATCAAGATCATAAATTTTTCTCCCACTGGCAAGAAATTTACTACTGCTTATGCTAAAGAATCAGTCAAAAAATATACTGATATCATTTTAATTTCCGGCCGGTATGAAGGAATTGATGCTAGGGTTAAAAAGATTTTAAAGGCAGAGGATATTTCGATCGGGGATTATGTTCTTACCGGAGGGGAACTGCCAGCCATGGTCCTTATTGACTCCATTTCCCGCCAGATCAAAGGCGTTCTGGGTAAATATGAGTCTTTAGAAGAAGAAAGGGTATCAAGTAGTGAATTTTATACGCGTCCAGAAGTTTTAAAATATACCCCGCCAGGAGGACGGGGCAAGAAAACAAAAAATTACAAAGTGCCGAAAGTTCTACTTTCCGGCAATCATAAAAAGATTGAAGAGTGGAAGCAGAGAAGTAGTTAACAGCTCAAGATTTGACAAAAGTTTAGATATGAGTATACTACGTTAGATTCATTGATTGAGTATCGGATGCAATCCTCGGTGTAAAGTGTTTTATTACTAGGGTTAGCTTAATCATAATTCTAAATAAACCTATAAGAAGCTAAAGAAAAGCATCTTTTCCTGTGTTTTTCTTTCGTTTTTTTATTGCTTTATTTGAGTGCAATAACTATGCAAACAGAACAAAAGCGTCCGAAGAAGTATTTTGGAAGATACAAGAAGCCTCTTGTGGATTTTCCTAATTTAATAGAGGCTCAAAACAAGTCCTTCAACTGGCTCGTGGAGCAGGGTATTAAGGAAGTCTTTAAGGAATTTTCTCCAATTTCGGATTATTCAGGAAAAAAGTTTCAACTTGAGTTTTCATCTTTTACTTTGGGAGAGTCTAAGACAGATGAGAACGATGCTAAGGTAAACAAACTCTCATATCAGGGAGCGCTCAAGGTACGCGTGAAGTTAACCAATAAAATTTTAGGTACAGTTAAGGAACAGGAAATATTTATGTCCGACTTGCCGCTAATGACTCCGCACGGAACCTTCATCATAAACGGCGTGGAGCGCGTCATCGTACCACAGCTAGCTCGCAGCTTCGGAGTTTTCTTTACTGAATCTGAAAGCAAAGGTAAAAGATATTTCGGTGCGAAGATGATTCCAGCTCGCGGAGTCTGGATTGAAATAGAGTCTGAGGCAGATGGAGCAATTTATATAAGAATAGACAAAAAGAGAAAATTTCCAGCTACCGCCCTCCTTCGAGCGATGGGCTATGAGACGAATGAGCAGATTCTAAAGGCTTTTTCCAAGAATCCTATGTGTGAAGAGGTGATAAAGGCATGCCTCGCTAAGGATGGAGTTAAGAGTTTAAATGATACATATATTGAAATATACAAGAGGCTAAGGGATGGAGACATGGCTACTGCCGAGAATGCGAAAGAGTTTATTAACTCTCTTTTTACCGCTGAGCGTTATGACCTATCTCCTGTAGGACGTTTCCGATTTAATCAAAGATTCGAAAAGCCGATGGACGAAGCAGAGCTTGCTCGCCGAACTATTTCCAAAGAAGACTTGATGACTGTGATTACAAATATCATTGTCCTTAACAGTACTCCAGGAGCCAAGGGAGACGATATTGACCACTTAGGTCAGCGCCGAGTTCGCTTTGTGGGAGAAATTTTACAGCAAAAGATCCGCACCGGTATGATGCAGATCAAAAGAAATATTCAGGACCGAATGTCCATCATTGATGTACAGACCGCGATGCCGATACAGATAATAAATCAGCGCCCACTACAAGCTCGCATTAAAGAATTTTTCACTACCAACCAGCTTTCCCAATTCATGAACCAAGAAAATATCTTGGCGGAAATGGAGCATATTCGATTGTTGTCCGCCCTAGGACCAGGAGGGCTTACACGTGAGAGGGCGGGGCTTGAAGTACGTGACGTGCATCCATCCCACTACGGCCGAGTTTGTCCGATCCATACTCCAGAAGGTCCGAACATTGGGCTTATCGTGCACCTAGCAACCTATTCCAAATTAAACGAGTTTGGTATCATCGAAACTCCCTACATTAAAGTTAAAAATGGAAAGATCACTGGAGAGATGGTCTACTTGAACGCGCTTGAGGAAGAAAAGTATAACATTGCGCACGCGGGCATTCCTTATGATGAGAATGGAAAAATAACTGAAGAGCGAGTAGAAGCTCGAGTGAAGACTGAGCCAGGCACCATACCACGCGAGGAAGTAGACTTTATTGACGTAGCTGCGAACCAAGCTTTCTCCTTGGCGACTTCCATGATTCCTTTTCTAGAACACAATGATGCTAACCGAGCACTCATGGGCTCGAACATGCAGAAGCAAGCAGTGCCTTGCGTGTTGCCGGAAGTGCCGCTAGTTGCCACAGGCATAGAAGAGTTAGCTTCTCGGGATTCTGGCCGCTTGGTGCTAAACGAAGAAGAAGGAGTAGTTACTTATGTAGACGGCAAGAAAGTAATAGTCAAAGGTAAATCAGATAAAGAAAAAACTTATCCGTTAGTAAACTTCCTCCGCAACAACAACTTTTCCGTATTCCATCAGCGTGGAGCGGTGAATGTGGGTGACAAGGTAAAGAAGGGTGATGTTTTAGCAGATACTTCAAGTACTGTAGGCGGGCAGATTTCCATCGGGCAGAATATTTTAGTTGCCTTCTTGTCCTGGTCTGGTTCTACTTACGAGGATGCGATAATTATTTCTGAAAGATTAGTAAAAAATAGTAAATTTACATCTGTGTATGTGGAGGAATTTATTTGTACTGTCCGCGACACCAAGCTTGGACCCGAAATAACTACTCGTGACATTCCGAATGTGGGGGAACTTAAATTGAAAGACCTAGATGAAGACGGTATCGTGCGTATCGGAGCGGAAGTAAGAGAAAACGATATTCTGGTTGGTAAAATCACTCCTAAGGGTGAGACAGAACTTACTCCAGAAGAAAGACTCCTTCGTTCCATCTTTGCCGAGAAGGCGCGTGATGTGAAGGACACATCTCTACGTATGGAGCACGGCAAGCGTGGCCGCATTGTGGGAGTTAAGATATTTTCTCGTGACCTCGGGCATTCTCTCGAAGCCGGCATAATCAAGAAAATAGTTATTGAAGTTGCGCAGATCCGAAATATTTCAGTCGGAGACAAGCTCTCTGGACGTCATGGAAACAAGGGAGTTATTTCTACTGTGCTACCAGAAGAAGATATGCCATACATGGCTGACGGTACACCGATAGACCTTATCCTTTCACCGCTCGGAGTTCCATCGCGTATGAACTTGGGACAAATTTTTGAAATCCATCTCGGTATGGCGGCTAATACTCTGGGCTACCAAGCTATCGTGCCTCCGTTCTTAGGAGCTAAGCACGAAGAGATAAAAGAAGAGTTAAAAAAAGCCGGGCTTCCAGAGAGTGGTAAGATGAAGCTCTTTGACGGACGCACTGGGGAGAGCTTCGAACAGGACATCGCTGTGGGCTATATGTATATCTTGAAACTGCATCACATGGTGGAAGATAAGATACACATGCGTTCTATTGGTCCCTACTCCCTCATTACTCAACAGCCATTGGGCGGTAAAGCTCAAGGTGGAGGACAGAGATTCGGAGAGATGGAAGTGTGGGCACTCGAAGGGTACGGTGCGGCTTACACCCTACGCGAAATGCTTACTATCAAGTCCGACGACATCCTAGGGCGTTCAGCCACATTTGATTCTATTATCAAAAGCGAGAAAATTCGATCACCTAACTCTCCCGCATCATTCAATGTCTTGCTTAACTATTTAAGAGGTCTAGCCTTAGATGTAAATTTAAAAAAATATACATCTAAAGAAATAGAAGAAAATTAAAAATACAAGAAAATAATTAAGAAATAATAAGCAAAACATATGAAAACATTAAATATAACTGAATTTGATCACATCACCCTACGTCTGGCTTCTCCTGAGCAAATAAAGGAATGGTCTTACGGAGAAGTTACCAAGCCCGAAACTATAAACTACCGCACCGGCAGGTCCGAGCGTGGAGGACTCTTTGACGAGAAAATATTCGGACCAGAAAAGGATTATGAGTGCTACTGCGGTAAATACCGAAGGATTCGTTACAAAGATATAATCTGTGAAAAGTGTGGAGTGGAAGTAACTCGCTCTATTGTGCGGCGAGAGCGCATGGGCCACATCGAACTCTCTACTCCTGTTTCCCATATTTGGTTCCTCCGTGGAGTACCTTCTCGTATGAGTATCTTGCTCAATATTTCAGTTTCCGACTTGGAGAAGGTTATCTACTTTGCCGGGTACATCATTACTAGGGTTCACGAGGAGGAAAAGGCAAGCGTGATAGAAAATTTAGACAAAGAGTATAAAGCTAAGCTTAAAAATGTTCCAGATGAAGAAACTCGAGAGAGACTTAAAAACTTGCTATCCATCACCAAGAAAGAAATAGGTGAGATTTACGAGGGAAAAGTTTTGAATGAAATATCCTTCCATCATTATTCCCTCAAGTACGGCACTTGTTTCGAAGCTAACATCGGAGCCGAAGCCATCTATTCTATTTTCAAAAATCTTGACCTAAATAAATTAAAAACTCTCACGGAAGCTATGCTTGTAAAGGCGAGTGCTGTCGAGAAAGAGAAGTTGCAAAAGAGGCTATCTCTCATTCGTGCTATGAACTACGCATCTATTCGTCCAGAATGGATGTTCTTAACCGTGATTCCGGTTATTCCTCCAGTACTTCGTCCGATGGTGGCGCTAGATGGTGGACGTCATGCAACCAGTGATCTAAACGACCTGTATCGTCGAGTGATAAATAGAAACAATCGTCTAAGAAAGCTTAAAGAAATAAATGCTCCAGACGTAATATTGAGAAATGAAAAAAGAATTATTCAGGAAGCTGTGGATGCGCTTATAGATAACTCTATCGCTAAGCAGAATGATTCTGCCGCTATGAGTCAGTCTCAGAAGCGTCCGCTTAAATCTCTATCAGATAATTTGAAATCCAAGCAAGGACTATTCCGTCAGAACTTGCTCGGTAAGCGTGTGGACTATTCCGGACGTTCGGTTATCGTCGTTGGTCCTCAGCTCAAGCTTAACCAATGTGGACTCCCAAAGCATATGGCCTTGGAACTTTTCCGACCGTTCGTTATTTCTAAAATTCTGCAAGCGGAACTCGCGTTCAACATCCGTGGCGCAAATAAACTTATCGAAGAGCGTACCCCCGAAGTCTGGGCCATGCTCGAAGAGGTGATCCAAGGTAAGTACGTGCTTCTAAACCGTGCGCCAACCCTTCACCGTCTCGGTATTCAAGCTTTCAACCCTATTCTTATCGAAGGAAACGCTATTCAGGTGCATCCACTTGTTTGTACTGCTTTCAACGCGGACTTCGATGGAGACCAGATGGCCGTATACGTACCTCTTCTAGATGAAGCACAAGCTGAAGCTCGAGAGCTCATGGCTTCCAACAAGAACTTGCTCAAGCCACAAAATGGTGATCCTATAGTAAATCCAAGTAAGGACATAGTGCTAGGGTCTTTTTGGATGACTAAATCATCAGATGAAGAAATTGGAGAGGGAAAACATTTCCCTAATCCAAACACTGCGATTACTGCATATGAATACGGGGTTGTTTCTCTCCGCGCTAAAATAAAAGTTCTAGCAACTGATACTCCAAAATACAAAAAGTTCGATGGTAATATTTTCGAAACTTCAGTGGGGAAACTTCTATTCAACAGTATCTTGCCGAACGATTTCTCTTACGTGAACGATGAAATGACGCAAAAAAGAATGTCTTCATTAGTGGACGAGCTTATTATGTCTTATGGTATCGACAGTACGCCTCCAATTCTAGACAAGATAAAAGAATTCGGATTTAAGTATTCGACAGTATCCGGTACAACCTGGGGATTAGATAACGTAAAAGTACCGATAGAAAAACCAAAAATTATAGCTATGGGCAGGAAACTTGAGGAGCAAGTAATTTCTGAATGGAAAGACGGATTACTCTCACAAGAAGAACGATATCAGAAAATTATTGAAATCTGGACTCATGCTAAAAAAGATTTGGAGAAAGTTTTACCAGGTGCGTTAGATAAAAATGGTTCTGCTTATGACATATTTACTTCTGGAGCCCGTGGATCAATGGGTCAGCTTACTCAGATGAGTGGGATGAAAGGACTTATCCAAAACAACCAAGGTAGAACTTTAGAATTCCCGATTATTCCTTCATATCAAGAAGGACTTTCCCCAATTGAGTACTTCGTGACTACTCACGGTGCGCGTAAGGGTGCGTCTGATACGGCGCTTAACACTGCTAAGGCCGGATACCTAACTCGGAGACTCGTTGACGTGGCTCAGGACGTGGTGGTGACTGAAGAGGATTGTGGAACCAAGGAAGGCAAGGTAGTAACTAAGGAAAATATTTCTGGTATAGAAATTCCACTTTCTAAGAATATCCGGGGTCGGATATTAGCTGGAGACTTGAAAGACAAAGACGGGAAAGTTGCCTACAAGAAAGGATTCCTGGTTACCAAGGAAGAAGCTTATGCTATTGAGGCGGCCGGATTCACGGAAGTATTTGTTCGTTCACCACTTACTTGCCACACTGTTCATGGAATTTGTGTAAGTTGTTACGGACTAGACTTGGGTAGAAATCATTTAGTAAAAGAAGGTGAGGCGGTAGGTATCATCGCGGCGCAAGCTATAGGTGAGCCGGGTACTCAGCTTACACTTCGTACTTTTCACGCCGGAGGGGTGGCAGGTACTGACATTACTACGGGTCTACCTCGTGTTGAAGAAATATTTGAAAGAAGAATTCCTAAGAACCCGGCAATAATATCTGAAACAGATGGTGAAGTCATCTCCGTGACTGACAAAGATGGAAAAGAAAAAATAATTAAAGTGCTTTCCGACACCAAGCTCGACGGCAAGGCAAATGAAGTTGCATACATTGTTCCGTTTCGTCGTGTGCCATTCGTGAAGTCCGGAGACCGCGTTCACAGAGGACAGCTCCTAACGGACGGATCCGCAGACATCGCTTCGATCTTTAAATTCGGCGGTAAGGAATTAGTGGAAGAGTATATCATTGCGGAAATCAACAAAGTTTACGAATTGCAAAGTGCTTCGATTTCTAGAAAGCACATAGAAATAATTGTTCGCCAGATGTTCTCTAGGCGTAAAGTAAAAGATGCCGGTGAAACGAACTTCTCGATCGGAGATATTGTGGAAAACACTGCGTTCATTGAAGAAAACGTTCGAGTGGTAAAATCTGGAGGTAAAGAAGCTAAGGCGGAGACAGTCGTGCTCGGTATTACGGAAGTGTCCCTCCGAACCAAGTCCTGGCTTTCCGCTGCTTCATTTCAGAACACGAACCGTATCTTAATCGAGAATGCAATCAAGGGCGGAGTGGACTCTCTCCGCGGACTCAAGGAAAACGTTATTATCGGACGACTCATTCCGGCAGGAACCGGATTTTCCTCCAAGGGCGGATTCGTCTCGGGCGAAAAGGGTTCAGAAGAATAAATATATTTATGAACAACTCTCCCGTTCTAAAAATAAAGGAGAGACTTTCAATCGAAGATGTTGTCTCTTCTTACATAAAGCTAGAACGATCCGGCGCCAACTTTCGCGCTAGGTGTCCATTTCACAACGAAAAGACGCCTTCGTTCTTCGTTTCGCCCGGGCGGGAGAGTTATTATTGTTTCGGTTGTTCCGCTTCAGGAGACATTTTTACTTTCGTGGAAGAATTCGAGGGCTTGGATTTCAAGGGAGCGCTTAAACTTTTAGCAAGCCGTGCTGGAGTTACCCTGGAGTACCAGAACAAAGAGGAAGAAAATGAAAAGGAGAAATTATACAGAGCGATGGAAGAGTCGGCGTTATATTTTTCTAAGAACTTAGAAGGAAACAGGGAAGTACAAGAGTACCTGAAGGCTCGCGGACTTGAGGCTAACACCATCTCAGACTTTCGAATAGGCTTTGCTCACAATGACTGGCGCAAGCTCTATGATTATCTGAAGAAGGGCGGGTTTACAGATATAGAGTTAGAAAAAGCAGGATTAGTTAAGAAAAGTGAAAAAGGTTTTTACGATAGATTTCGCGGCCGAGTAATGTTTCCAATTGCGGACTCGAGTGGCCGGATTATTGCTTTCTCTGGAAGAATTTTCGTAGACGACGGAAAGTCTGCGAAATACTTAAACAGTCCCGAGACACCCATTTTTAGTAAGTCCTCCGTGCTCTATGGTCTCGACCGTGCGAAAGATTCTATCCGTAAGAATAACTTTTCTATTCTAGTAGAAGGACAGATGGACCTAATTCTCTCTCATCAGGCGGGCTACCGCAACACGGTGGCTACCTCAGGTACAGCCTTAGCAGACTCTACGGAGACCAAGGACAGCACTGTGAGCAATCTGGGGCTCATACGGCGCTTATCTGACAATCTAGTGCTTGCCTTTGATGGGGATAAGGCGGGGCTCAATGCGAGCCTAAGAGCCGGTAGAATCGCGCTTTCTTTGGGTATGGATGTAAAGGTGGCTGACATGCCGGAGGGGGTGGATCCGGCGGATTTAATTTCTAAAGAAGGGGTACCTGCTTGGAAGGAAGCAGTGAAGAAGTCGAAACACATCATAGAGTTTCTTTTAGAAAAAGTTCTGAGATCAACTGAGGATTCGCGCAAGGTGGGAAGAGAAATAAAAGATAAAATTCTTCCCTTCATCTCGGCTCTCGAGAGCTCTATCGAGAAGATGCATTTTATAAAAAAGATTAGTGACCGTTCGGGGATACCGGAGTCCGCCTTGGGGGATGATTTGAAAAAAGTTGAACAAGAATTAAAATATGAAAAGACTGAAGTAAGTGCTAAGGCCTTAGCCTCGGGGCAAGTATTTCGAAAAGATTATATTATCCGCAAGCTCCTGGGAATTATTTTATGGCAGAAGACTCTCAAGGAACAAAAGATTAATTCGGCTCAAATTTTAAAAGATATAGCTCTAATTCTTGATACTAGCGAGGAAGAAGTGCTCAAGAAGACCGATACCGCCAAGGAGGATTTGATTTATGAGGCGGAAGTTTTCTATGGAGCGGATGGGAATCTAGAGAAGGATGTACAGGAGATGCTAGATAACCTCCGAGAAGAATATCTGAAAGAAGCCCTAGGGTGTAAGATGAAGGAGCTTTATACGGCTGAAGAGAAGAAAGAATTTAATAAATCACCCCAGATTTTAAAAGAGATAAAAGAAATAAATGATTTGATACAAAATATTAAAAATAGTCGTCTAAAGTAACAAAATAAAATTAAGAAAAATGAAGAAAAAAACAAAAAACAAAAAATTACATAAAAAAGCAAAAGTATCCAAGCCGCATGGAGTGGTGAAAAAGAAGGTCAAAAAATCTAAAGTTATAAAGAGTAAGTCTCCGAAGAAGACTGCTCCTGTGGCAAAGAAGCTAACAGTGGCCGAAAAGAAAAAGGAAACCTTAGACCGTTTATCCAACTTGCTGATTGAAAAGGGGCGTAAGCGTCGATTCGTTACTTATGACGAGATTTTAAAAACTTTCCCGGATATTGAAAATAATATTTTCTTTCTCGACGAGCTCTATGAAAAGTTGGCAGTTGCAGGCATTGACGTGCTCGAAGGTGGAAACTTGCTTGACCTTGATGTGGAGGGCACCGATAAAGACTTAAATAAGTCTGGCATGTATGACTCCATTCAAATGTATTTGAAAGAAATAGGCCAGTATCCGCTAATCCATGCGAGTGACGAAAAGGATTTGGCTAAGCGCATCGAACAAGGGGATTTAGAAGCGAAGAATTTGCTCGCTCGGGCAAACTTGCGCTTGGTTGTTTCTATTGCCAAGAAATACGTGGGCCGCAGTGCCAACTTGACCCTTCTCGACTTAATTCAAGAAGGTAACCTAGGGTTATTCAAGGCGGTGGAAAAGTTCGACTGGAATCGGGGATTTAAATTCTCTACCTATGCGACCTGGTGGATCCGTCAGTCTATTACTCGCGCGCTAGCCGACCAGTCTCGAACAATCCGTATACCGGTGCACATGGTAGAGACTATTTCAAAGTATAAACAAACTCACCGTAAACTCTCTCAGGATTTGGGACGTGAGCCATTAGCGGAAGAGATAGCCACTGAGATGGGTATACCGGTGGAGAAAATTCACATCATTGAAAATATTTCCCAAGAAACAGTTTCCTTAGAACAGCCGGTGGGGGACGATGACGACAAGTCTACTCTCGAGAACTTTATTCCGGATGATAAAATCCTGCGTCCGGACCAGGAGTCTTCTCGTCGCATTCTGTCGGATCAAATCAGGGAAGTCTTAGATGAGCTTAATCCCAAAGAGCGCAAGATTCTAGAGATGCGCTATGGATTACTCGACGGCATTCAGCACACCCTAGAGCGTGTAGGGGAAGAGTTCGGCGTCACTCGTGAACGTATTCGTCAGATTGAAGCCAAAGTGCACGAAAAGCTTCGCAGTCATGACAAAATCTCAAGGTTAAAGAATTATTTCGATTAGCGAGAAGCATGCGCAAATTTATTTGCGTAATGTCCGAGCGACATCGAAATATTGTACCTAGTTATATTTCGATTAAAAAATTATTTTATTTCGCTGAGAGCTTTCATGACCACCTCATATGGCTGGGCGCCCGGGATGGTGTCTACTATTTTCCCATTTAATAAGATAAAGGATGACGGAGTTCCATTTACCCCCATGTTTCTTCCGTCGGACACGTCAGCTTCCACTTTGGACGCGTATTTACCGCTGGACAGACAAGAACTAAAAGATGTTTCGTTGAGCCCAATGTAGGCAGCAATCTTAGGAAGCTCGGCGTCCGGTAGCCCATCGTTTGAAGTAGTAACTTCAAAGACGCGGTCTACATATTTCCAGAAGGCAGTATTGCCACCCTGTTCCCAGGCGCACTCGGTTGCTTCAGCTTCACGGGTCGCTTTGGCGTGGAGTTGTGGGATAGGGTAGTGCCGGAAGACCCACGCTACGTTTTGATTGTTTTCTAGAACTTTCCGCATTGTATAGTGGAATACTTTACAGTAAGGACACTCAAGGTCGGAATATTCTACGATTACAACTCTTGCATTTACATTTCCGGTTATGTGTTCGTCAGCTGACACAGCACGCATATTGGCGCTTGGTAGATTGGCAGTATTGTTCTGATTATTTTGGGCAGTATCGGATAGTGGAGTAGAGCCACGAAGGAGTATTGCGCCTCCGATTATGAGCGCAGCTAATATTATGGCCCCGGTTATCTGGGACTGGTTGGTAAAGGAGGTCCTAGGTGCGCTTTGCGGGCTTGTATTTATTGTATTCATTTTATCCTCGGGCTTGTTTTCTTGTGTAGTTTCTTCCATATTTTTATATTTATTTACTAATTCCTGTATTATAGCATTTTTTATAGTTATGCTATAATTCTGTTATTAACAATTAATTAAAAAATTTATGATGAACGAAAGTTGTTGTCACAAAGAGCGATGTCTAATGTCTAAGATTGGTAAAATCTTGTTAGTCATCGGAGGATTAAATTGGGGTTTGGTGGGGGTTGGAATGCTCATGAACTCTGACTGGAACGTTGTATATCTACTTTTGGGTTCTATGCCTACAGTTGAGGCAGTAGTATACATTCTTGTGGGAGTGGCGGCCGTGTTTAAGATATTTGGTTGCCCATGCAAGAAGTGTAAGGTTGGAGTCTGCACCAACTGCATAGCTCCATCGAGTGGCGCCAGCAACACAGCTAGTAATATGTAATAAGGTTACGGTAAGTTCTATTAGAGCCTTAAAGCGCCCCTTCAGTCCGCCTGAGGGGTTTGCTTTTTGGGCTAAAAATGATATATTTAAGCTATATATTATGACTTTTATTACCAGCGCAATATTTTATATAGTAATTTTTACCTCTGTCTACGTGCAGGTTTTCTTCCTCGTTACTTTCCTCCAAAATAGGAAGAAAATATTTATTCGAGATCGAGAAGTAGTGCTGTCCCGGTACCCGCGCGTGACTATTATAGTGCCTTGCTGGAATGAAGAGACAACAATTTATAAAACCATTCGTTCTCTTTTAAATCTTAATTACCCAAAAGACAAAATTACATTTTTCTTGATTGACGATGGTTCGACAGACGGTACTTGGCATATCATCGAAAAATTCGAAAAGTATGCAAATATTAAAATATTCCACAAAGAAAACGGAGGCAAATATACTGCCTTAAACTTCGGACTTGAAAATACGGAAACCGAATTTGTGGGTTGTTTGGACGCAGATTCCATAGTCGACAAGGAAGCCTTGCGCCGCATCTTTACCTATTTTGAAAAAGACGCGAGCATTATGGCAGTGGCTCCGGCAGTTGTCGTGAATGAGCCCAAGGGAATACTCCAGAATGCTCAGAGGGTGGAGTACAACATGGGTATTTATTTTAAGAAAATGCTTGGCTTCTTGGGGGCAATCAACGTGACCCCTGGACCCTTTACTATTTTCCGGAAAAAGGTCTTCGACGATTTAGGTCCTTACAAACATGCGCACAACACTGAAGACATGGAGATAGCGTACAGAATGCAGAAGAATCATTACAAGATAGAACATTGTAATGACGCCTATGTATACACCAACACACCAGTGGCTTTGAATAAACTTTTTAAACAAAGGTTGCGCTGGATCTACGGTTTTATTAACAACACCCTAGACTATCGGGCAATAGTTTTAGACAGAAAGTATGGAAACTTTTCCCTCTTTACTCTGCCGACTGGTTCGCTTACAGTTCTCGCAGTTGTCTATGTTTTCTTTAGCGGTCTTTACAATATCGGACAGTTTATATATTCAAAAATATTGGAGTATCAGATTATCGGTTTCCATTTTAGTGGCTGGCCTGGTAACTTCGATTTCTTTTTCATAAATACACAGACATCCTTCATTGTTACTATTGGAGCTTATAGTATGGTTATTTTTGCGATAATTTTCGGAAAGCAGATGACTCGAGGGACTAAGGAAAAGTGGGGCTTCCCGTATCAAGTAATTTATTATTTTGTAGTTTTTAGTTTCATTGCTCCATTTTGGATAATGAATGCAGTCTATAATACATTAATATCCAGAACTCCTGCTTGGAGATAAATATGAATAATAATATTGATTGGAAGAAATATTTAATTGTGTTCGCTATTACTTTGGGGCTTTTTCTATCTGCGAGCTATGTCAGCAATTATTTCGGTGATAAAAAGATTGATCAGTTGAAAGCCATTCAAGATAAAATAGCTATCGACATACTCTCTTCTGAAACGCAGTTCTCTCTGCTCTCGGAGCTCTCTTGTAAGAATATTTCTGATGGCGCTCTCTCTCCGGAGTTAAGGGAGTTAGGCGGCAAGCTCGAATGGGGTGAGAGCAACCTTGGCGCCACCGAGGAAGTGTCCTATCTTCGAAAGTATTATTCACTTCTACAAATTAAGGATTATCTTCTAATGAAAAGAATAAGTGAACGCTGTAAGGTCAAGTCTGCTTTTATACTTTATTTTTATACTACGGCCGAGAATTGCAGTGAGTGCCAGCAACAGGGGATAGTTCTTTCCGCTCTTCGAAATAAGTATCCGGAGCTTCGAGTGTACTCCTTTGACTACAGCACGGACCTCTCTGCGGTTAAAGCTATGCTACAAATATACAAAATAAAAGACACAGTCCTGCCGGCCCTGGTGGTAGATGGCGATGTATTGACCGGTTTTCATGGAATAGATGAACTTGAATCTCAGATAAAAGAGTCCTTCAAACTTCAAGAGACATTACCCGAAGAAACATTACCTGCAACAGAGACAAACAAAAAGAATTTTTAGGTCTAGATTTCCACGTACACTTCTTAACACTTTTCAATAGATTTTAATTAAGGAGCGTCTTGTTTTATCACTAGACAATAATTTCTTAATAGTGTAACTTAAAGTTATGAGTGAAATAGTGTGCCTGAACAAGAAAACAAAAACTGCCGAGAAAACGACAGCATTCGGGTTCACGCTCATTGAGCTTTTAGTGGTAGTTGCAATCATTGGCATACTGGCAAGCGTCGTCGTGATAGCTTTAAGTCCGTCCCGGGAGAAGGGGAAAGTGGCAGCGGTGGTATCGCAGGTTCGCGAGGTGCAGAAAAGCATATATCTTTATCTTTTAGATACCGGAGAATATCCTCCTACCTGCTTGGCAGGATATTCGTGTTCAACAGATGCTGATGATCCATTCTTAAGAAGTTTAGGAGTGCCTGGGTGGAACGGACCCTATCTGGGCCTTTACAATCTTTCTCATCCATGGAAAGGTCAAATTGGATTTGAGAATGGTGACAGTACTAATCCGTTGGATTGGGACGGGGATGGTACTTATGACTATTGTATTTTTTTGAACGACGACCGTCCGGGTACTTCTGCCTCGGACAACGGTGGACAGGTACCAGTAAGCGCTTTAGAGCAGATTGACGCCATTTTGGATGATGGTGACCTTTCAACAGGCAATGCCAGAGGAAACGAAGGTGGTTGGCCGTCTATCCTGCCAAGTTACCAGACAACCTCACTCGGAGAAATGTGCATCAAAATCTCACTTTAATTGCGGAGCCGGAAGAGGGATTCGAACCCACGACCTTCGCTTTACAAAAGCGTTGCTCTACCAACTGAGCTATTCCGGCGATATTTTTTATTACTTAAAGACACTAACACACTTTCCAAATTTGTTCTACTTATCTTCTTCTCTCTTGATCTTGTGCTTTATCTCCCGGATCTTGTGCTTGTAGTCTGAAATCATTTTTAGAAACTTGTTGGCTTTTTGCTCTTCTAGGATTATTTCCGCATCGCCTTTATTTCTATTTCTCCTTTCTTTGATTTTCGTTCTTAATTTATTATATTTGTCTTTCAGAATGTTCGAAGACTTGATATAAAGCCTGAGGGTAGTGACTAGGGCCGCGTATCCATATTTTTTAGCATGAACAGTGGTGACTTGTTTAATTTTTTCAATATCCGGTACGAAGATGTGTGAGTGTTCTGTTTCTGCCACATGTCCACCCTTAACCAATACCAACTTCCGTCCAATCATGAAGATGATAGAGGCCAGAGAAACAAAAAATAAAATTAATATTATATACATATCATTTATTTAAAACACAGTTACCGTCCAGATTAAATAGAATATCGTTTTACCAGAATTATCTTGGCTTTGTTTTTCTCTAGAAGCTTAGCTATCGTTTCATCTCCGTTTTTTATGAATGGCTGTTCGAGCAGAGTCTTTTCTTTGAAATAAGTATTTATTTTACCTTCTAGCATCTTCTTCTTTATCTCTTCTGGTTTATTTATGCTGGCTACCTCCTTTTCGAAAACTTCAGTAATCGTTTTCCTGGATTCTTCGTTTATTTCATCTGCGTTTATGTATTCTGGTTTCATTGCAGTGATATGCATAGCTATATCACGCGCGAGCTCTGGAGTGCCGCCTTCGAGAGATACTATGACCGCCATCTTGTTGTTGTGGACGTAGTTTCCAAGCACATTGCCTTCCACTTCATATACGTCTCCCAACTGAATGTTTTCACCTGTCTTCTGGATTATAGGATCAATCATTTCTTTGGAAGCGTTCTGCATATTTTCTATCCCACTATCTAGAGCTTTGTCGGAGAGGGTAGAGAGAAGGTTCGTAAAGTCCTCGTTTCGGGAAACGAAATCAGTTTCACAATGGAGTGATACAAGTACGGACTTGTTGGCATTGCCTTTTATCATCACGGCACCATCATTAGCTTCGCGGCCAGCTTTCTTAAGCGCGATGTCAGAACTTGTCTTCTTCAATATGGCTAAAGCCTTATTCATGTCGCCCTCCGCTTCTTCTAAGGCGCGCTTGCATTGCATAACTGAAATGCCAGTTGCATCTCTAAGTTCCTTTATTAACTCAGTTGTTATAGGGAGAGACATATTTTATTAAGCTTTCTTAGTTTCTTTAACCTCTTCTTTCTTAGCAGGTACAGACATCTGACCTTCTTTGTAGGCGTTCACAATAGCTGCGGTGAAGAGGTTGATAGAAGGGACAGAAGCATCATTGCCTAGTATCGGGTAGTCTATGCCTTTGATATTAGAATCAGAGTTCACTAGGGAAATAACAGTTGCATCACCCTTCTGGGCTTCAGTAAGAGCAATGTGTTCATTCCTTCCATCTACTATGAACATTGCATCTGGTGTCTTCTTGAGTCCGATAAGTCCGCCGTAGTACTTTGCGAGCTTTTCCATTTTTTTAGCCATGACTACACGTTCCTTCTTGGTATATTTATCCAAGTTTCCGAGAGAGCTATCCTTGCGGTAGTTCTCAAGTTCGTTGATTCTCTTTTTTATTTCAGAGAAGTTAGAAATAGTGCCCCCAATCCAGCGCTCTACTACGTAGGGCATATTTAAGGATTCCGCGCCATTCCTTACCGCGTTCTTGGCTTCAGGCTTGGTACCTACGAAAAGCAGTACCTTGTTTCGAGCGCCCAAGTCCTTTACGAACTCTACTGCGCGGGCGAGCATCTCTCCAGTCATCTCTAGGTTTATGATGTCGCCTTTATTTTTGGTTGCATATATATAAGTAGACACAGAAGGGTGCCTTCGAGTCTTCGAATAGCCATAATGTACCCCCGCGCCAAACATCTCTTCAATTTGAGCGTCGGCTGTTTTTGCTGTGGTTTTGATTTTCTGCATAGGTATCATATTAACAGAAAGTTCTGCCTTTTGCAACTTGTTTGGAGGTGGTGTCTTTAGACTCTTTTCTTTTGAGTTTTTTGACCAAATAACTTTTTAGGGGTATGATGGACGTTATGAAACAATCCCGCCTTTTCACTAAAACCAAAAAAGAAGCCCCTAGCGATGAGGTGTCCAAAAACGCCGAACTTCTAATCCGGGGAGGCTTTATTAACAAGGAAATGGCAGGGGTTTATGACTATCTACCCTTAGGGCTTCGGGTGCTCAATAAAATTGAAGGCATTGTCCGTGAAGAAATGAATAAGGCGGGAGGGCAGGAGGTGTCACTGACTGCGCTTCAAAATCCAGAACTCTTTAAAAAGACGGATCGCTGGAGTGATGATGTGGTAGACAACTGGTTTAAAACAAAATTAAAAAATGATGCGGAACTAGGGCTAGGTTTTTCACACGAAGAACCCTTAGTAAATTTACTTACCGGTTTTATTTCTTCATACAAGGATCTGCCACTGTCGGTTTATCAATTTCAGACCAAATTCCGAAACGAACTTCGGGCCAAGTCTGGTATTTTGCGAGGACGGGAATTTTTTATGAAAGATATGTATTCTTTCCATGCTTCGCAGGAAGATTTTGAAAAATTCTACGAAAAAATGAAAGAAGTATATAAAAATATTTTTACTCGCGTGGGCATCGGACACTTGACCTATCTTACTTTTGCTTCTGGTGGAACTTTCGCAAAATATTCTCACGAATTTCAGACTATCACTCCGGCGGGTGAGGACACCATTTATGTTGATGAGGCAAGTTCCGTGGCAGTGAACAAGGAAGTCTATAACGACGAAGTTCTCGGGTTGCTGTCCTTAAATAAAGAAAAGTTAGTGGAGCATAAAGCGATAGAAGTAGGGAATATCTTTGATCTTAAGACTAAATATTCCAAGCCTTTTGACTTGTCTTTTACGGACCCCAAGGGGGAAAAGCACGAAGTTTTAATGGGTTGCTACGGTATAGGCCTAGGACGGCTCATGGGCACGGTGGTTGAGGTTCTCTCTGATGATAAGGGTATTATCTGGCCGGAAGCTATTGCGCCGTTTGCGGTGCATCTACTGGTCTTAGGTGAAGACGGAGAGGTCTCAAAAGAAGCGGAAAATATTTACAATAATTTAGTAAAAAATAATATTGAAGTACTATTTGACGACCGCACGGGAGTAATGCCGGGGGAGAAGTTTGCTGATTCGGACTTGTTAGGCATACCGCTTCGGGCGGTAGTATCCGCGAGGAGTATTAAGGATTTATCCGCTGGGGCGGGGGGCGGAATCGAAATAAAAAAACGTGTGGAAGAAAAAGGGAAAATAGTGTCTTTGGCTGAATTGCTGAGTTTACTAAAACCTAGAAGCTAGCACCTAGCACCTAATTTAAAATGTTTAAAAAATTTTATAAATTAATTTCAAACGATATAGGTATAGACTTGGGTACTTCTAATACCTTAGTCTACTTGAAAGGTCACGGCATCGTTATTAACGAGCCTTCCGTGGTGGCAGTTAACATTAAGACAAATCAAGTTCTAGCTGTCGGCATGAAGGCTAAAGAAATGCTGGGGCGGACACCGGGGCACATCCGGGCGATACGCCCTCTGGTGGACGGAGTTATTTCAGATTTCGAAGTAACGGAAGAAATGCTCTCTTACCTTATCGGCAAGGCGGATAAAATATCCAAGAAGTTAGGCAAGCCCAGAGTAGTGGTGGGAGTGCCTTCTGGCACCACCAACGTAGAGACTCGCGCAGTATATGATGCGGCTCGCTCGGCCGGTGCTCGCGCGGTTTATCTAGTGGAGGAACCCATGGCCGCAGCAATCGGCGTACGGATGCCGATACAGGACCCAGTAGGTTCTATGATTATAGACATCGGTGGAGGAACCACGGACATTGCGGTTATATCTTTAGGCGGCATTGTGAAATCAAAGAATTTAAAAATAGCGGGAGACCGACTAAACAATGACATCATGAGTTACATGCGAGATGAATTTAAAATACTTATCGGCGAGCGAACTGCGGAAAATATTAAAATAGCTATCGGTTCGGTAATTCCGGGAGAGTATATGGAGACGGAAGTCCACGGCCGGGATTTACTAACAGGGCTTCCACGGGAAGTGGTGGTGACGGACTCAGATGTGAGGGAGGCAATCTCAACTTCTGTTCGGGAGCTGGTAAACGGGGTCAAAGACACGCTAGAAACAACTCCACCTGAAATTCTCTCCGACATTATGCATCGCGGTATCACTCTCTCGGGAGGTGGCGCTCTTCTACCGGGGCTCGACCAGCTGCTCGGGAGTGTGCTCAAGATTCCTGTCTACGTGGTGGATGACCCGCTCTCGGCTGTGGCGCGCGGAACAGGAGTAATATTAGACGACCTAGAGTCCTATCGGGATGTTTTGATCAAGAATCAAGATGAGCTACCTCCAAGATAAAAAAACACGAAAGAAGAAAACCTATAGCATCGTTTTCGGTGTTTTGTTTTTTCTTATTTTGATTTATTTTAGGTCTAGTATTTTCTCTGCGCTTTCCTATGTAAGTAGTACTACACTAAGACCTGTCTTTGTAGCCGGTAATAGTGTCGGGGGGAAGCTTGGTGGGTTTTTCTCTTACTTTTCGTCAAAGAAATCCCTGTCAGAGGAAAATGAAAATTTAAAATCCGAATTAGCTCAAAGAGATGCGGAAATGTCGAACTATCATGCCACAGTAGCGGAAAATATTTCTTTTAAGGAAGCATTGGGCCGAAAAACCGAAAATCAGAACTTGCTCCTCTCGGCTATCCTAGCCAAGCCGAACCGGAGCCCCTACGACACTCTAATCATCGATGTGGGCAGTAGCAATAATCAGAATAAAAATATTGCTGTGGGGAATTTGGTTTTTGCATTAGGTAACGTGCCGATCGGGCGGGTAGGCGAGGTGAATCCATTTTCATCTAAGGTAATTTTATTTACGAATCCGGGCGAGAAAACAGAAGTAGTAATAGCAAGTGATGGTGCTTTCATTTCAGTGGTTGGGCGAGGGGGAGGGAATTTCGAAATGATTGTGCCTAGAGATTTTATAATTTCGAAGGGGGACACAGTTGTTCTGCCGGGGATCACGCCGTATGTGCTGGGAGTGGTGGAAACTATTCTCTCTGACCCTAGAGACTCCTTTACAAAAGCATTGCTTGCGAGTCCAGTAAATATTCAGGAGTTAAAATTTGTGGAAGTGGAAATTTAATGGAAAATTTTTCTTTTGAAATAGAAAAAAAGTTAAAAGGTAGTCTTGGCCGTGCGGGGGTTCTGCGGACGCCACACGGAGTTATTCATACACCGGCTTTTGTTCCAGTGGGAACTAAGTCTTCGGTAAAATCTCTTACTCCAGACATGGTTCGAGACTTAGGCGCGGAAGTCGTTTTGGGCAATACCTATCATTTATATTTACAGCCTGGGGATGAACTAGTGAGAGAGGCTGGAGGCGTTGGTAAATTTATGAACTGGTGTGGCGGGGACGGAAATATTGGCCCCACTATGACGGACTCTGGAGGGTTCCAAGTTTTCTCTTTAGGCGCAGCTTACGGCAAAGATATTTCAAAAATTTTAAAAATTATCGATCCATCGCTCTTGGTACCTGAACGCTTTGATGATAGCGCTGCGCCACGCTTGGCTAAAATAGGGCAGGACGGTGTGTCCTTCAAATCGCATCTCGACGGCTCTATTCATTACATCACTCCTGAGAAGTCTATTCAAATTCAGCACAACCTGGGAGCGGATATAATTTTTGCTTTTGACGAATGTACGTCACCAGCAGAAGATTTAAAATATCAGGAAGAGGCGCTCAATCGTACGCACGCTTGGGCGGAGAGGAGCTTAGCTGAGCACCAGCGTCTTTCCGCTTCCTCCGATTTTTCCTCGCTACGTACGGCCGAGCCGAATTCCTCACTCAGAAAAACCGGAGGAAGCTTCGTTCCCGCCCTCTTCGGCATTGTGCAAGGCGGGCGGGATGAAAATTTGAGGAAAAAATCCGCAGAGTTTTTAAAAACTTTAGACTTTGATGGATATGGCATCGGCGGATCCTTTGCTAAGGAGGATATGTCGAGTGCTGTGAAATGGGTAAATGAAATTCTGCCCGAGGGGAAGCCGCGGCATCTGCTTGGCATAGGCGAGCCCGAGGATTTATTTGAAGGTGTGGAGAATGGCGTAGATCTCTTCGACTGTGTGGCGCCGACGCGTCTGGGCCGTAATGGCACCATTTATACTAAAGAGGGGAAGATCATAATTATGAACAAGGTTTTTAGAAGTGATTTCACTCCGATCGAAAAGGGTTGTGGCTGTTATAGCTGTACTAACTACACTCGGGCCTACATCGCGCACCTCTTTCATGCTAAGGAAATGCTGGCTGGCACTCTGGCCTCCATTCACAACCTCTACTTTATCGTGAACCTAGTAAAGGACATCCGCCAGGCTGTCATAGACGACACTTTCTATGAGCTAAAAGAGCGATTTTTAAAAGGGTATTTGAAGAAGTAAAAATTAGCTTGACAAAAAGACAGAATGGGTGTATAATATACAGATGTAGGGTGTTTTAGCATTTACATTTGTTGACAGCTTGATATACTAATTCAATTCGCCCTCGAATAAAGAAGTGGATAAAAATAAAAATAAAAAAACAAAGAAGCAGCAGAAGAATTGGAGAAAATTTTGGAAGCTGGGTGTTGATGAATTCAACACTCAGTTCTTCGGTGTAAATAAAGATGGTGATTTGACTGCAACGGAAGGCCACCATATTTATAACCTAAATGATTTAGCGCAAAAGTATGGCACACCTCTCCAAGTTATTTTCCCATTCATTATTGAAGACAGGCTCAAGGACTTGATCGGATATTTTCAAGCATATATGAAAATTTATGGCTACAAAGGTAAGTTCTTTTACCACTATCCAATGAAAGTAAACCAGAATAAAGAATTCTTACTCCCACTTCTATCTGAGGGTGCAAATTTGGAAGTAACTTCTGCCAACGAACTATGGTTGGTAAAAAAGCTCTGGGAAGGGGAAAAATTTAATGCCAAAATTCGCGTATTATGTAACGGCCCAAAGACGGACCAGTACTTGGACCTGATTGAAGAACTTCGGGCTAAGGGCATGAATATAGTACCGATAATAGAATCTAATGAAGAGATAGAGAGAATCTCAAAATTGAAAGGTGATAGTGGTGTGCGTGTGGACCTCAACATAAAGGCGGACACGCATTGGGATAAAAAGTTTGACCGCTTCGGACTTTCCGAGAAAGACGTGCTTGGTTTAGGCAAGATTAAAAATCTTAAAATCATGCATTACCATATGGGTTCCCAAATAAAAACTCAGAAGAGTATTCTAGACGGAGTAAAGCATGCTTTTAGTATTTATGCGCAATTACAGAAAACTCATCCATCGCTCGATACGCTCGACATCGGTGGCGGATTTGGCGTACCTTACGAGAAAAAGAAATTCTATACTGCCAAGGGCGTATCTAGTAAAATTATCAAGACGCTTAAGAATTTATCTGATAAGGCAGGCGTCAGACACCCGAACCTGGCTGTAGAATGGGGGCAGTATGTGGTGGCTCCGGCACAGATAACAATGTATAAAGTGCTCTCAGAAAAAAATATTCCCAAGGCGAATGCGAATGCCTGGTACATTATAGATGGTAGCTTTATGAATGACTTGAAGGATACCTGGGCGATACACCAGAAGTGGCATGTCATACCAGCAAACAATATGCAGGAGCCGCTCAAGCGTACCTGGCTTGCGGGGAGTACTTGTGATTCCGATGATAAATATACTGACGGCGGGAATTATATTCTATTACCCAAGATTCATGAGGGCAAGGACCAATTTGTTTCAGTACTCGACACTGGCGCTTATCAAGACGGACTTTCTTCTCACCACTGCTTGCTCTCAGCTCCAATGAAAATAATTGTCCAAGACGGAACGGTAAAAATTGCTCGCAAACGTGAAAACGCTGAATCTATAGGCAAGCTCTTCGGCTGGACAAATGGCGACCACTAAAATGATGAAAAGCTTTGCTATCGTTATATTTTTCCTAATAGTTGTTTTTTCTTTTCTTAACTATGCGCCGAGCGGTGTAGATCTCGCGAGCCCAGAGAGTATTAAATACGTGAGACTAGGAGAAAGTAAGGTGGAAGTAGAGCTTGCGCGCTCGGCAGAGGAACAACAACTCGGCCTCTCAGGGAGAGAGGGGCTTGGTGCATCCCGAGGGATGCTATTTGTTTTTGAAAATTCGTTCGAGCATTATTTCTGGATGAAGGATATGAAATTTGCCATTGATATAATTTGGATAGATGAGAATTTGGAAATAATTTATATCAAAAAAGGTGCCGAGCCACAGTCGGAAAAGCAACTGGAAACTTATGGTCCCAGAGAAAACTCTAAGTATGTACTAGAAGTAGAGTCTGGATTTTCGGATAAAAATAATATTAAAGTGGGGGATCGGGTACGTTTAAGTTTGTAATATTTTATTTTAGCAATAAGAAACGGTCGTACGTAAATGCTAAAATGCTGAAAAGATTTCAGGTAATTATTTAAAAGAAAATCCCCCACATTTCTGTAGGGGACTCTCATTTTCTTGTAGGTGCCTATAAGCCGAATTCTGTTTTTCAACTTGCGTTGGAATGATAACAATTTATCTGTCGTGCCTGTTACCAGGCGGATCAAGCGATTCTCCCCTCGACTACGCTCGGAACTAGTCCTGAGGCATTCAAAGGGCGCGATCTTGCACAGAAGTAAGGATTTAGCCGTTTCACCCTGATATTCCTATCAGGCTACCCCAAAGGGGTCCTAGCCTTTCGGCATCGGCGTCTCTGCTCGCACCTATGTATCACTACATGTGGGCGTTACCCACTACTTATTTTCCCGATAAATCGGGACTGTGTTCGGACTTTCCTCCCTGTATAAATACAGAGTAGTTATCCAGCACCTACCTATTTATCATAACACACTTGCTTTTTTTATTCCAATATGCTATACTGACGGTGTGAGTGTGAGGTTATTCTCACTCTTTATCGAAACAATATATGTGCCGCAAAAAGCGCCCTTCGGGGCGCTTTTTGTTTTATTAATTCTAATATTATTTGTGTGTGATATGATAGCTTAGGAGGCGAATGAGATGCATGAACTCGTGGTTCAAGTAAGCCTCTTCTTTTTGTGGATAGGTGCAGTTGCCGGATGTTTTGTCGGAATTTCGGTTCCACTCCTGGTCTTGTGGGGAGGATGGTCCGACAAAAAGAGGAGGAAGCAGTAGGCAGAGCGCGAAACCCGTCGTTCTTAAAAGCACACAGACCCCCGAGCGCTTAGCGTTCGGGTGGCTGTACTTAAATGGCACCTTAATGGGTGTTTTATTTGCATTATGGGTAAAATAGGATAGAATACTTCTAACTAATGACGGGCCGTTAGCTCATCTGGTAGAGCACCTCATTTGCAATGAGGGGGTGGCAGGTTCGAGTCCTGTACGGTCCACATCGTAAGCAAGCAAACTGCTTTGCTTGCGCCAGGATGAGAAAGGCTTTTTCGT
>Ga0209542_10003774_pt1 | contig 32032 bp, 36 predicted proteins | sample RifCSPhighO2_01_FD_184028 | JGI IMG/M metagenome (GOLD analysis project Ga0209542, IMG submission 184028) | Soil microbial communities from Rifle, Colorado - Rifle CSP2_plank highO2_0.1 (SPAdes) (version 2) | ecosystem: Environmental > Terrestrial > Deep subsurface > Rock core/Sediment ... | reverse complement strand
TATATCCGATAAATCATAAGAAGAGAGATAAAGCTTGTTATCAGCCGCGATGTATAATTTTCCCTGATAAAATGCGACGTCCGGAAATATCCCATCTCCTAAATTTTTTGCTGCAATAACAGATGCAAGTCCGGGTGATGTGGTTGGATTCGTTTGAGTAGGCGGCGAACTTGTCGTTGTTTTCTTCACGACAGCAACTCTTACAGTTTCTCCGCCTCTTCTGTCGCTCCAAGCCGCAACAGCGTAATTTTCATTTCCATCTGCCGCTGCTTTTGGATTAAGTGTCGTGATTCCTTGCCATAATCTTGACAAAGAGCCAATATTGTTATTGAAGAAATACACCATTCCATTGTCATTATCTTCAGCAGTTGTCATGTCTCCTGCCCATGAAGGATCAGCATAATTTGGAACTGCATTTCTGTCATCATCTGTCATTTTTACAGTCCCATCAGGAAGTATCCTTGAAATTCCGGTGGGTAATTGGTCACGCACTGCAACAACTTCCCCTCCTTCTAATAGCCTTCTTTGTACTTTGCCGTCTTTTTGCCATGCGATGTAGCCATTTCCAACCTCAATGGGGTTGTTTCCAAGTCCTCCGCCTAAGTCCTCAGTTGTTTGCAAATCACTCCTCCATAACTTTACTGATTCAGGCATAACATTGGCAGAATTATCTCCAATCCTGTACGCCATCCATAATATACTGTCATGGACAGTCAATTTCGGAAAAGCCTGGCCGCCATAGCTTGGAAATGAAGCAACCTGCTGATTGGATAAGTCCGGAGCGAAATTATACAGCTTTAATTCACCCTGCTGCTGGACAGCTAGCCATAATTTTCCATCATAGAATTCAACGTCAGGAAAAGTTCCAAATCCTAGTTCCTTAGTAGCAATTACAGATGAACTGAATGTTGGATTGGGATTAGTTACCTGCGGATTGCTTAAGTCAATTCTCTGCGAGTTTGCAGGAACCTTTACAACCTTTAATTGTCCTTTGTCACCATTGGCCGCAATTATAAACTTTCCATCAGCATATTTAACATCCAATCCAGCTGCCTCCGCTTCTACCGTAATGGCTGCTTTTTCTCCCCATGGCCTTATGAAAACATATCCTTTTTTGTTTGTATCATCCCATGAAGAAGTAAAAACCCATGGGCTGTCCTCAACAAATATTATCCCCCCTACGCCTTCCCAGCGCCATGGCGCAACCGTTAAATCAATATCCTGCCCTTGAGGATTAATTCCATGAACCGGCCCATAGCCCCCATAAATTACATATCCTTTATTAATTGCCCATTGTTGAAGAGGAACCTGGGGGGTATATGTTGCAGTCACAGCTCCATTATGCCAAACTTTCAGCGCAGAATGTTCATTGTCTGCTGCAAAAGCGAGCCAATTGTCATTGCCTATTGCTACTCCATACATATTTGTGGCAAGAATTGAATTGTCATAAGCTATTCTAAAATTATTATTGCGCGTGTCTGCAATCCAGCTTGCCCAATGGTTGTCTGCGGCTACGAAAGTGTTGCCGGCAACTAATGCCGGGTCATCATTTGTTTTTCTTGCTATCCATTCTCCAACTTTCACTTCGTACCTATCTGCAGTATTCTCTCTTTGGGAAACAAAATTCAAGAATGTGAGCGTATCAGGCTTTATCCATTGTCCGCCAAAGCTCTGCCCAGTTGCTTGAGAAAAGCTTCTTTCCTGCCCTGTTTGCAAGTCCACAACCCAACTCTCTCCAAATCCATAGGTCACATATCTCCCATCAGGAGATATTTGCGGGAACCAGCCATTGTTTGTTAATTTTGGGCTCCAGACTTTTGAAGGAGTAACTGGATTTATTGTGGTTGGACCCTTAGTTGGCCTACCCATCAATGGGACAAATGGCCCGCATATCGGGTCAGAAGGATTTGGATTACAAATGCAGCTAATACCCTTGGAACGGACGCAAGTTTTCAGATAATTATCAAGTGCTAGAATAATTTTATCTTTATCAACAGAAGCCGGCTGTCTTTCACAGTCAACCCCTGGATGGCACACTCCTGCGCATGCATCATCCAAAGCTTTGTATTCATTTTCCACCCAGCTCTTGTAGGTAGCAGCAGGAACTCCTTGATAAGTGAAATCCGAAGAGCAACTCAATGCAGTTCTGGTGTTTCTTATCGACCATACAGCTTCCCTGCATACAGTGAAAATACCCACATCCTCTTTTGCTCTTGCGCTTATATAAGAACGGGGATCGGCCATTTGTTCCACGCAACTCGGATAACTGGCAGTCGGATTAACAGCACTGATTCCAGAACCACTTATTGTAATTGTCTTTCCATTTGAAATTTTATCCCTTGCCTTGTAGATTTTTACATTATAGGTTCCGCTTGGCAAATCACTTGGAACCCTTATCGTTGCTATGCTGCAATCAGAATTTACTGCCCCAATATAGGAATTCCTTCCATTGTCCCCGTAAAACTGTATGGTGTGGGTCAAGAATTTTCCGCTTATTGTCAAAACTATTCCGCTTCCTAATGTTGTTGGGCTTAATGAATCAATTTGTGGCAAAGTGCCAGTTGGGGCATTGCAATCAGATGGTCCAGGCGTAGGATTTGCCGGGTGGTTATCGCCAGAAACTGGCAGCCATTGCCATTCTGCACCGACTCCGGAATTATCATCAACTGCCATTATAACATCAATTCTTCTAACTTTTTTTCCTGGCTCGTATTCAACATCGAAATCAATAACATCCTTGCTGCCGCTGACTTGTGTTGCACTAAGTCCTGCAGTATTTAATCCGCTTATCACATCGGATGTTAATTTTGGAGATGCAAAATTTGAGAAAACTCTTCCTGCTTTATATTTTGGAGTCTGCACGGCGCAGTTCATGAATTTATTATAGTCAAAACCTCCAAGCTTGTTAAAGTAAGGTCCCTGGCCGCAGCTTCCATCACTGCCACCACCTGGTGTAGGATTAGGTGCAGGGGGGATTATTGGAGAACCACCGACGCCCCATGTTGTTGAGGAAAGCGCGCCGCTCAATGAATCAAGGAAGTTTCTTTCGGCGCTGCTTAATTGCGACTGCAGGCTGTTGCTTCTCAAATCAAAGCCTGATTCTGTGTGGAATGTCCATGCAGCTGCGCCTGCTGACTTTGCCTGTGTGGCTGCTGTTATAAAATTCTGGCCAGTCAGGCCGTTGTTGCCAACCCATCTCTCGGGTTCCTGGAGATATACTGGCTTGCCTGATGCAACAAGCGTATTGACAACGCTGCTTGTTCTGGAATACCAGTTGCTCACACGTGATTCGTGATATGCAATAACATCCAAACTTTCCTGGTTTGCAGCGTTTATCGTGCCGGTTTCGCCGGTCGTATCTGTAGTTGACGCTGTGACAATTCTGCTTGGGTCTATTGTTTTGACGGCATCGCGGAGTGACTTAACCTGGCTGACTGTCAAATAGGTCCCGCGCCCAGCAAGGTCATATTCATTCTGAAGGTCAAACAAAACATTCCTGTAACTCGTAAGCTCGCGGGTAGCTGCTTCTGTTCCACTTTTGTAAGCGGCGAAATTATTTTCCAGGCCTGCCGTTTCCTTGGCGAACGAAACGTCAACAACAAGCCCCCTTGCCTGTGCCTTGTTGAGCACGTTCTTTAGTTCTGAAAGTTGCGCAGCTCTCAGATTTCCGCTGCTGTCCATAAGCGTGTCGCCGGGCACATTGTTATAATCAAATCCTTTCCACCAGTTGGGAAAAATTCTTATGCCGCCAATGCCCTTTGATGTCAGGTAAGCAAAGTCGCTGTCCAGTGTACTGTCCGAAGCGCGCAGTGCATCAAAGTAGGAAACGAAAACTAAATATTTTGTCTGTCCAAAAAAGGTAAGGCCCCTGCCGGTGCCTGTTCCTCCCCCGCCCGTACCGGCAGGTTTTATTCCAGTACTCATGTAACTCCACGGTCCGACATAACCATCAAGAGGCCGGCAGGGGGTAGATTGCCCTAAATTTGGATTTGGCTCATCTCTGCATCCTGCATTATCGCGGGCAATTTCGTACATCTCGCCCATCATAACTCCATTCACCATACCTGTTTGTATAGCCAGATTATTTGGCGACGGATTGCAATTTCCATTCCAGCCTCTTGCCGCTACTTGCCCATTTGAATTGAGATATGCCACCACGTCCATCTTAAATCCATCTACATCAGTGGAGCCTGTCCAACGAGGCAGTACTGCGTTCATAGCATTTTTTACAACGCTTTGTTTAGTTGTACCTTTTCCAGTAAAATAATTACAACCTGCACCTGCCACTAAATTGGCAGTTAAAATTAAAGCTATAGAAAAAAAAAGTAAAAATAATGATAAACTTGCCTGGCACCTATTACTTTTCATGTAGCTTTCCTTTTTTATTATTATGCTGAACCTAACTCAAATTTTCTTCATCCCTCAAATCAGCCCTGGCAGCGTATCCAAAGCTAAAGCTGTCAATGTCAAATGCGGCGATATGGCTGCTGCAGTAGATATTTTTTGACGCAGCGTATTCTTTCAGAGTTCCGTCCTCGTTGTAATGGTAGAAATTGATTAAGCTTGGGCAGTCTCCAACAATTTTCGGGTCATATTTAATCCTGATTTCTACGGGGCTGCTGAATGTTGTGCCGGCTGGCCCAAACTGGTATATCTCGCTCGCGCGATTTTTGGAATCAATCATAGGATTTTCCACACTTTTAATTGATATCTCTTTTGTGCTCGTTGCCGCGCCTGCCGGGACTATAATTAAGACAGAGCCGTCAGAGGATTTCAACACAGTTGTTGCGCCTTTGTTTAGGGCAGTGCCGGCTGCGCCATTCTTATCCGCACTTTTTTGTGATGAGATATAATTAATTCCAATTACAGCCACTATGCCGACTATCGCAATCAGGAGCCAATACACAAGAACTTCAGAACTTAAACCGCCTCTTTTCTGCATAACTAATCTCTTTTATAGTATGTTTAAATAATTTTCTAATATGCCGGCTGCATTTGATTGTAATTCTGTTAAAGGTGGGCGGAGGGCAACTGAATGGCATTTGGTACAGCAGGTACCTGCGTGTGGAATATAATGGAGCATGCTCACAATTGTCAAAAAAATTCCCTCCCTGAAGAATTTAGTTTATAGAAAATAAAAATTTAATTTAATACATTATAGAAATATTTATATGAATCAGTTCAAACTTAATTTAAAATGAACAAAATAATTTTGGATACAAATTTTTTGATGATACCCTGGCAGTTTAGGGTGGATATTTTCTCGGAATTTGACAGGATTTGCAGCTTCAATTACAAATTATACATTTTTGAAGAGACAATTAATGAGTTGAGGGGCATAATGAATGACTCAAATTCAAGCGGAAAGGACAAAAAAGCGGCGGAATTTGCGCTAAAATTAATCAAATTGAAAAATATTAATATAATCAAATCAAAAAAGAAAGACGTAGACTCTTTAATTTTAGATAATGTGAATGAAGATGATTTTGTTGCAACGCAGGACATGCAGCTGAAACGGGAACTGGTCAAAAAAAGAGTTTCTTTGATAGCATTAAGAAAGAAGAAATATCTTATTCTGAACGAAAGAAAGCTTTATAAATAATACCCGTATCCTAAGGGTCATAGTGGCTGGTTGAAGCCACCTAAAAATAAGGGTTAAAAAAAATGTTCTATAAGGTAGAATTAAAAGACCACATCAGAGTGCCTCCTAACCTATTTGATTTGCCGTTGGAAGAGGCCGTAATTAAGAGAATCAAGACTAAGTACAGCGGTTTTATTTCAAAGGATTTGGGCATTGTCATAGATGTATCCGGGATGAAAGACATAGGAGAAGGGATTATAATCCCGGGAGACGGCGCATCCTACTACGATGTATCGTTCGAGCTTTTGACTTTCAGGCCCGAAATGCAGGAAGTCGTTGTCGGTAAAATCAAGGACATAGCGGAATTCGGCGCTTTCATCAACATAGGCCCGATTGACGGCATGATTCACATTTCGCAGACAATGGATGATTTCGTGAGCTTCAGCAAGGACAAGACGCTTACCGGGAAAGAAACCAAGCGGGTTTTAAAGGTTGCAGACCTTTGCCGGTCAAGAATTATTGCAGTTTCATTCAAAGATGTCCTAAACCCAAAATTGGGGCTGACTATGAGGCAGCAGGGCCTTGGAAGGCTGGACTGGATAAAAGAAGAAGCTGAAGCAAAAGCTCCGAAGAAAGAGGAAAAGGAAGGAAAAGAAAAGGAGCCAAAAGAAAAGAAGGAGAAGAAGTAATTAAAAATTAAATTCAACGGTGAATTAAAATGAAAAAAAAAGTATGCAAGAGATGCAAGATGTTCGTCGAAGGCCCAGAATGCCCTATGTGCAAGACAAACCAGTTTTCAACGAACTGGCAGGGCAGATTGAATATAATTGATGCCAGCAAATCGGTAGTAGCAGAGAAAATAGGTCTTAAATCAAAAGGCGAGTACGCAATTAAGGTAAGGTGAGCAAAGTGCAGGTAAAAGACGTTTCAAAATCTGAGGAGCCTCTGTTGTCAAGGACACTGGTCAAGGCAAATCTTGAATTTGATGGTTCTACTCCTTCGTATGCAGAGGTAGCCACAGCCCTCGCCTCAAGCCTGAAATCAGACGAGAAGCTTCTCGTAATAAGGCACGTTTACAACCATTTCGGCGCAAAAAAGGCTGACGTTGTCGCTTACGTTTATTCCGATGAGCAGAAAAAGCAGTTCATCGAGCCGAAATTAAAAGTTAAGAAAGACAAAAAGGCAGAAGAGAAAAAATAAAAATTATAAACTAAAAATGGCAGCACCAGCAAAACCAGCGGCACAAAAGCCTGCATCAAAGGCGTCAAAAGGCGCAAAGAAAGGCAGATGGAACCTGTACGAGAAAGCAGGAGATAAACTCACAAGAAAGAACAGGACCTGCCCTAAATGCGGCTCGGGAACTTTCATGGCAAAGCACGCAAACAGGTCAACCTGCGGCGCCTGCAAGTACACTGAATTCTCTAAGAAAGAATAAAATTATTATTTTTTGGTTCTATTTACTTTCCGATTGCGGAGTTCCAACTGCATTATCCATTGTCCCTTCTTTTCTAAGCCATTCATCCGGGTTCAGGAACTGGGATTTATCCTGCGTTATGTTCAGATAAACAACATCCCCTATTCCCCCAATATCTTGCACAAAAATATAGCCCCCGACTTGGAAATATCCTTCTTTTGTTGATTTCACAGTCAGTTTAATTTCTTTGTCTTCTTTCTCAATTAAGTTTCCCTTCCAATTTAAATTCCCGTCCACCAACGAAAATTCCGGTGGAAGGTATATTGTTGCGTTTGCAGCCACTGTCTCAACAGGCCGATATCCTTCCCCATACCCCCGGTCATATCTTAATTTATAGATAAGATTTACCGGCTTATCAGGGATTGGGTCTTCCAGAAAGCATAATTTATTCAGGAGCGGCAGCCCAACTTTTTGTTGATTCTCATTAGCAGGATATTTATCAAAGTCGCATTTATTTACCGCAGAATCCGGATTCTGCGACTGTTGGGGAGTGGATATATTTTTTTGCGAACAGCCTATTAAAAATACAATCAGGAATAAACATAGAAAAAATTTTCGGGCCATAAAAATCTTTTATGATCTAAAATTTATAAATCTTCCTATCCTTTGGCGTTATTGAAAAGTTGCAGGTTGCCATCTGCACTTGTGAGCATTATCTGATAACACGTAGATATCTTAAGGAAATTACGTGACTTGCGAGTGAGCTCGTTGCGAACTCGCTCACATGTCACAGGAATTGAGATCATAATGATTTATACTAACATGCGAAATGATGGCAACCGGAAGCCATGCTGAGGACTTTTCAATAACGTCTATCCTTTCCCGAATTTCTGCTGGAAAACAAGCAAATCTTCTGTAGTCAGCTTCTGTTTTTTCCTTATCTTCTCGTTGACTGCTTCCTCTTTTGATTTCAAGAACGATTCTTCTTCCCGTTTTCTTATATCCCTTTTATCAAGCTGTATCTTGTCAAGCTTTGATTTAACTTCATCCATTAATTTGAACTTGCCATTAAGCTGGGAGCCAGCTTCGTGAAACTGCTTCCTGAAATCAGAGAATTTTTTGAAAGCATCTTCCTCTTCAGCTTTAAGCTTGTCAATTTCTGCAGAACTCTTCAGAATTTCTTCATGCAGCACCTGGCTTTGCCTTGCCTTTTCTTGTATTGATTTGTGAAAATCGTTTGATTCTTTCCTCAGTTTTCTTACAGCATCAAGGGATTCTCTCACGCTTTTGTTTGATTCCTGCAGAATGCTTAATTTATCATAATCTTTTCTTAATATCTTTATCTTCTTCATCAATTCTTTTTCTTTCTCAAAAGAAACAGTGTCAGTCTCTATCTTGAATTCCAGATTGTCCATCTGCTTCCTTATCATGGAAGGGGAGCCTTTGACATCAAGTGATTTAGAAGATTCAGCTCTCTCTTTTTTTAGCCTCTCCAATTCGGAAGATTTGGAAGAAAGCTCTTTATTCAGCAAGTCCCTTTTTGCCTTTAAATCCTTGACTTCAGAAGTCAGGGCATCTCTTTTTGCTTTATTGTCCTTTATTTTCCGGATAGACTCTTTTATCTTAGCATTCAGAGCTTCTTTCTTGCCGAACCATAGCTCTTTTTCCTTGCTAATCTCATTAAGGGTGTTTCTTAATTTAGATATCTCTATCCTGTGACTGTTCAGCTCTTCGGCTAGCTCTTTGTGCTGTGATGCCATGAATTTGAGTATTCATTTTCATTATTGGAGACACTAAAAATAAAAAAATTAATGTGCCTACCCGAATAATGCGCCCAATCCGGCCGCTGCAGCTTCCTCTGATTTCTTCTCTTCAGCTGCTTTCTTTCCGGCGTCTGCCTTTGAGTCATGTTTCTGTTCATGCCCTGATGCTGCCGGTGCTGCTGCTACCTGAGCTACTGCCGCTTTCTCTATAGCTTCGTCTATATTGACCCCTTCCAAAGCTGCCACTAGTGCCTTTATTCTTGCCTCATCCACTTTTGCGTGGGCTGATTCAAGCACTTTCTTGACATTCGCTTCATCTACTTTCTGTCCTGCTTTGTGAAGCAACATAGCTGCGTACACGTATTCCATTTTATTTACCTCCTAGTTATTTTGATTTTTTTGTTCTACTGAACAATCAACAAACGGGTCACCTCAATAAATTTTACTTAAAGAGGTCGTTTCCGTCGTTTATGATTATTATTTTGTTACCGAATTTTTTCCAATGATTAATTATCTAAGTTCTTACTCTAAATTAGCAGTCGACTTGACACTCTTCATCTGGCTGTCTGCTTTTCCGAGCAGTGATTCAATTATTCCCTTTTCAAGTATATTCTGCGAAACTCCAAGATTTTTAGCGTCATTGTGGGCTTTTCCGAGCAGCACCTGTATAGTTCCCTTTGTTGCATATCCTGCTTCAATTGCCAAATTGAATGCCCATCTTGCTGCGTTGTTCAATCTGCTCAAATATTCTTTTTCATCAACTGATAAAATTTCTCTTCCGTAAATTATGCCATTCTCATACACTGCAACCAAATCCAGCCCGACTTCCATTGGCTGAACTCCCAGCCTTGTCAAAATCTCAGCAACTTTCGGCTTTATTTTCTCGCCTGCCCTTGCAACAATGGTGTCTTCTTTTACCGCGACTTTCCCGCCCTCGACTCCTGATTTGATGCCTACCATGGCAAGCTCGCCTATAATCGGGCCCGGGGCAAAAGGCGTCGGTCCTTTGTTGACCACAATATCCCTTGGCGCTGTCTGCCCTGCCTTTGCCGGCGCAGGCGATTTGTTTCTCTGCAAAGTCCTGCTTAATTTGAAAGGATTTTCTTTTGTGAAAATTAATGCTGGCATTCCACCAAGGCTATTTTCCAGCTGCTCAATTCCTTTTTTATTTGATTTGGTCTGCTCGAATGCAAGCTTTATCAGCCTTCTCTTGGTCATGGTTATGAAGAATTTTCCTCTTAATTGCGCCCGCATTTTCTGCAATTGCGGAGCGGGAAGATTTTCCATGTTGACTACCCCGATAATGGGGTATTCATTAATCATCTTAACTAACGCATCTACAATTTCTTTCTTATATTCTGCAACGTGAGCGTGTACCTGTGAGCTCTTTGGTGCACTTACCTTTGTGGCTTGTTCCATTTTATTATTTTTTGATTGAATTTTTATTAATTTATTGAAATAAAATTACTTTGTTTCTTTAGTTACTTCTAATTTCTCGCCGACTTTTACCGGCTTGCCCATTGTTAATTTGATGTAAATGTCCTTTATGTTATGCTTTTCGTTCGGCAAAGCGTGAAGCACCGCGTTATAAACTGTCAAAGCGTTGTCAGTTATTTCATTTACACTCATGTCTTCTGAGCCGATTCCGCACTGTATTAGCGGGGCGCTTTTTGTTGTTGCCCTTACAGTTCTCTGGAATTTTTCATAGACCGGCTTTAGGTTTGCATTTGGCGGCACAACTCCGCCAGACTTAGGATTAGGCATCTTTCCCCTTGGGCCAAAAACTCTACCAAAGGACGTGGCAACTTTCGGCATTATGTTTGCCTGCGCTACAAAGAAATCGTACCCATTTGCCAGCTTCTTTATTTCCTTCTTGTCTTTTAATCTTTCAAAGCTGTCAGACATGATTGCGTGGTCAAAAACTGTTTTTGCCTGCTCGCCAAGCTCAGCCCCGACCAATCCGCAGACTTTTATTTTCTTTCCCCTTGAATGCGGCATCGTTACAAACAAATCCAGCTGGTGCTCCGGCTTTTTTGGGTCCAATCCTGTCAGGTTTATGATTAAATCAACTGACTGCTTGAAATTTCTTTTATTAGAAATATCTTTTGCCTTTGCTAATGCTGATTGAAATTGTTCCTTTTCCATTTAAAGCCCTCCTGCCGAAGCAGTGTAGTTCACGGGTAATATGTTAATGGAAGAATAAGGGATTTAAAAAACTATCTGTTGAGTTGGCTTTGCACAATAAAAGTTAATTATTAATCGAAACATTTATATTTATCACTCCGATAAGGATTACTATGCCCAAAAACTCTAAAATGAAAGTTATGAAGTTCAAAGTGCTGGTTGAAAAGGACGAAGATGGTTATTATGTAGCCGATGTTCCCGAGCTTCAAGGCTGCCACACACAAGCTAAAAATCAAAAAGAGCTCATGAAAAGAGTTAAGGAAGTTATAGAATTATGTTTGGAAGATAATAATCCTGTTGTAAGAAAAGTGGATATAAGGGAAATTGAAGTCCCAGTTCAAAACTCTAAACTAATATTGGCTTAATGCCCTTTCGAATTCTTCTTTTTCAACTCCTATGTCTTTTGCAATCTTATTTAATAATTTAGGGCCAATATCTTCTCCAGAATGTGACGGGACGGTTGTCTTTCTGCCATCGGGATGGGCAAAGCGAAGATGACTTCCCTTTTGCCTGACAAATTCAAATCCAAGCTCTTTCAAAGCTTTGCATACCTTATTAACGGATTGAGGTTTCATTTTGACGAATTTTTATTTCAGAGATACTAAACTGGTACCTACAATTAAAATAGAAAATGCAGCTTATATTAATAAATGTAACATTTCTCCTGAGTGGTTCATTTTTGTCGTCTATAAACTATAAAATTATTTTATAAATCAATTAATAGTAAGCATCACTTTTTATTAGTTAATTTAAAACTATCAAAAAAAATGCACTACATAGTGTAAATTTTTAAGATATTTTCAAAATTTATTTTTTCTTCCACTTCCCTTTCAAGTGCTTAAAGAATTCAATCTGCTGCAGCCTTTTCACAGCTTCTTTCTTGGTTTTGTAAGTTCCAAACTTCCTTCCTGTTTTCTCTGACAGGACAACATACTTCCCTTTTATTTTTTTAATCATAATCTCACCCTAAACATCCAAATATTTAAATTTTTTCAAACACTGTTTGCATTATACGTTGATTTATTTTCAATACCCTAAATGCGTCGTTCAAAAGTTTTATAAACAAAAGCATACCTTTCGAAAGATGGGGGTTATGAGTGGAACAACAAAATCAGATTGGCAAGTACGGAGTTCTAAATAAAGTTAATTCTCCCAAAGACCTGAAAAAACTGGCTAGGGAAGAGCTGAAAATTCTTGCGCAGGACATCCGGGACAAAATCATAGAGGTGGTTTCAAAGAACGGCGGCCATTTGGGCAGTCCGCTGGGCGCTGTTGAACTGACCATAGCGGCCCATTATGTTTTTGACGCTCCAGCAGACAAGATTGTATTTGATACTGGCCATCAATGCTACCCGCATAAATTAATAACAGGAAGAAAGGATAATTTCCAGACTTTAAGGCAGTACAAGGGAGTATGCGGGTTCTGCAACATAAATGAGTCAGAGTATGATGTATTTGGCGCGGGGCATGCTGCAACCGCAATTTCAGCAGCTCTTGGAATTGCAAAAGCAAGGGATTACAAAAACGAGAATCATAAAGTTGTTGCTATAGTGGGCGACGGCTCCCTAACAGCAGGGCTTGCCTTTGAAGGCCTGAACAACCTCGGGGCGGATAAAACCAGCATGCTGGTAATCCTTAACGACAACAAGATGTCAATTTCCCCCAATGTCGGCGCGATTTCAAATTATCTGAACAAAATTGTGCTTAAGCCCGGCTATTTCAAGCTGAGAAAAACAACAAAAGGATTTCTGCAAAAAATTCCCGGCATTGGGGAAGGGGAGCTTGAAATGGTTTTCAAAGCGCAGGAAAGGCTCAGAAATTTGACATCAGAAGGAATTTTCTTTGAGAGCCTCGGATTTCAATACTTCGGCCCAATCGACGGCCATAACATAGACGAGCTGGTAATGGCTCTTCAAAACATAAAAGACCTGAAAGGCCCTGTTTTGCTCCATGTCAAGACTGAAAAAGGAAAGGGTTACCAATTCGCGGAAAAAGACATGGAAAAGTTTCATGGCATGTCCAAATTTGACCCGATCAACGGCCAGAAATATGTTACAACAACCAACATAAGCTGGACCGATGCCTTTGCAAATGCTTTGATAAGGATTGCAGAGGAAAATGAAAAAATAATTGCAATCACTGCAGCAATGAAATCCGGAACAGGATTGAGTAAATTTGAAAAGCATTTTCCGGAAAGGACAATTGATGTTGGCATAGCGGAGCAGCATGCAACAACATTCGCAGCAGGATTGGCGATTTCAGGAATGAGGCCTGTTTGCGCAATTTATTCAACTTTTTTGCAGAGGGCTTACGACCAAATTATCCATGATGTATGCATCCAGAATCTTCCGGTTATATTTGCGCTGGACAGGGCAGGCTTGGTTGGAGATGACGGCCCGACGCATAACGGGCCTTTTGACATCGCCTACCTGAGGGCAGTTCCCAACATGACAATAATGGTGCCGAAGGACGAAAACGAATTGCAGCACATGCTTTACACCGCCACTTTCATCAATGGGCCTTCGAGCGTAAGATTCCCAAGAGGAGCAGGAATCGGAATTTTGCTTGATTCAGAATTCAGGAAGCTTGAAGTTGGCAAAGGGGAAGTTTTAAGGGAGGGAAACGATTTGTTGATTTTGGGTGTTGGCCCTATTTTGTATGACGCAGTTCATGCTGCTGAAGAATTAAAAGTTAGTGCTGCAATCATAAACGCAAGATTTGCCAAGCCGATTGATAGTGAGTTAATACTGAATTATTCTAAAAATTTCAAAAATATAATCACACTTGAGGAAGGCACAATAAATGGCGGGTTTAGCTCTGCTGTTTTGGAATTACTGGAAGATAATGGAATAAAAGCGAACGTCAAAAGGATAGGAATTCCGGACGAATTCATTGAGCATGGCAAGCAGGACATACAAAAGAAATTAATAGGAATTGACAAGGAAGGAATTAAATTGGCTATCCATGAACTTTTAAACAGGAAATAAAAATAGTTCTTTCAGTCTAACACATTTAGAATAGAATCAAATAAAATAATTTAAAAAAATAAACCAGATAAAATGGCTCAAAACAATATTCAAAGAAGAGAATCCCGCAAGGTCAAAGTTGGAAATTTATTCATCGGAGGAGATGCGCCCATCCCAATCCAGTCAATGACAACAACAGACACAACTGATGCAAAGAAAACTATATCTCAAATTCACGGATTGGAAGAAGTTGGATGCGATATAATAAGAGTTTCTGCCCCTACAATGGACGCAGCAAAGGCATTAAAGGAAATAAAGGAAAATATTTCCATCCCTCTTGTTGTTGACATCCATTTTGATTATAGAATAGCACTGGAAGCAGTAAAATACGCCGATAAAGTTCGGATTAATCCCGGAAACATAGGGAGCATTGACAAAGTCCAGCAGGTTGTAAAAGCATGCAAAGATTACAGCGTTCCGATAAGAATTGGCGTCAATCTCGGCTCTTTGGAAAAGGACTTGTATGAAAAATATGGCTATGCGCCCGGAGCGATGGTTGAAAGCGCGATGCGCCACGTAAAAATTCTCGAGGATTTGGATTTCTACAACACGATTGTTTCATTAAAGGCATCAGATGTTCCCAGAATGGTTCAGGCTTACAGGCTGTTTGCGCAAAAAACGAATTATCCTTTGCATCTTGGCGTTACGGAAGCGGGCTCCAGGCTGCCGGGCGCAATAAAATCCGCAATGGGGATGGGGATGCTGCTTTCAGAAGGCATTGGCGACACGATAAGAGTTTCGCTGTCGGAAGATCCGAAAGAGGAAGTCAAATCCGGAAAATTAATTTTGCGCTCTCTTGGCTTGAGAAATGATGGCGTTCAGGTCACTTCCTGCCCTACATGCGCAAGGACCCAGATTGATGTCATTAAATTAGTCGAAGAGATTGAAAACGCAACAGAGAAAATAAAAAAGCCGATTCATGTTGCAATAATGGGCTGCGCAGTCAACGGCCCCGGTGAATCAAGAAAAGCAGACTTGGGGATTGTCGGCGCTCCCGGGAATCATTTATTGTACAAGAACGGCCAGATTGTAAAAAGGGTTAATGATAATGAAATCAAAGAAGTTTTGCTGAAGGAGATAAATGAGATTGCTGAGAATGGAAATTAAAAAACTATTTAAATTAAATTTTAAAGAATTTATTTATGTTCTTATCTTGCCCTTGATTATATCAATCATATACTTTTTTTTTCAAAATTATAAAGAACAATTAGCCTTAAACAGAAACAATTTTTCATTTTGGCAAATATATACAAAAGATTTTGTTAATGATAATTTTAATCATTATTTTGGGAATTTAGTTTTCATATTAATTTTTTCAATTGCTATTTTTTTCATTCTTTCAAAAATTAAGAAAGAATATTTGTTCAAGTATTTTTTGTTATATGCCATTCTAATAACCCCTTTAATTGGTTATTTATCAGATAAATATCTTTTATTTAGTAAAGTGCAATCTGGCTTATTTTTGGGAAGTAGCGGTTTTGCATCATCATTTATGGGTTTGTTTATGTTTTTAATTTTGTTGTTAACTTATAATAAAATAAGCATTCAAAAAACATTTTATACTACCTTATCCATAATAATAGTACCTTTTTTACTGATTTATTATTTTAGAATTCCCTTAGGGTATATCCTTACCCTTATTTTAATATTAATTATGGTGTTAATAAAGATTAAAAAGATTAAGATTGTGGATATAAAGAAGGATGAACATATTAAGTTCTTAATTATATTATTTCTTTATTTAATTTTGATTAAATATGCTTATCCTTATGATTATAAAAATGTAAATTTTTTAAACCATTATTTTAGTCTTGCAGTGGGCATAGGAATAGGAAACGTATTTGCTTTGACGAGTAGACTAAAATGAAAAACCTCTCAATCCTCGGCTCAACCGGCAGCATCGGAACCCAGACTTTAGATATAGTTAGGCAGTTTCCGGACGAATTCAAAATAGTTGGATTAACTGCAAACAAAAATTCTGATTTGTTGCTGAAGCAAATAAAAGAATTCAGGCCAAAAGCGGTTGCGGTGATGGACAGCTCTAAAATCGGGGAGCTGAAAAATTTTTCTTCCTGCCAGGTTTATTCAGGAATGGACGGATTGAAAAAAATCGCAGCTTTGGACGAGGCAGACACAATTGTAAATTCTCTTGTAGGCTCTGTTGGAATAGAGCCGACTTACCACGCAATTAAGCACAATAAAAACATCGCACTGGCAAACAAGGAAACTTTAGTTGCAGCCGGCTCCGTCATAATGGATGAAGCAAAAAAGAATAATGTTAATCTGATGCCTATAGATTCAGAGCATTCTGCAATATTCCAATGTTTAAATGGGGAAAACGTAAGCGAAGTGGAAAAAATTACACTAACCTGCTCCGGCGGCCCGTTTAAAAATCACAATAATGGGCAATTAAGAAATGTAACCGTAAAAGATGCCTTAAACCACCCTACGTGGAGCATGGGATCAAAAATCACGATCGATTCCGCGACTTTGATGAACAAGGGCTTTGAAGTCATAGAAGCGCATTGGCTTTATGGAATTGATTACGAAAAAATAAAAGTTGTAATACATCCGCAGAGCATAATCCATTCTTTGGTTGAATTTCAGGACAATTCTGTAATTGCGCAACTGGGGCTGCCGGACATGAAAATACCGATTCAATATGCCTTGTCTTACCCGAAAAGGTTTCCAGGCGCTTCCAAATCATTGAATCTTGCTGAAATAAAAAATCTGGAGTTTAGAGAGCCAAATTTTGAAATGTTTCCGTGCCTAAAATATGCGTACGAGGCGGGAAAAATCAACGGAACTATGCCTGCTGTCATGAATGCAGCAAATGAAATAGCAGTCTATGCGTTTTTAGATAATAAAATAAAATTCTTAGATATTGCAGGATTAATAAGAAAAATGATAGATGGGCATAAATTAATCAAAAATCCAACACTAAACAACATTCTGGATATTGACAGAAAAACAAAGGAAGAAACAAAAAGAATTATTGAAGAAGAAATAATAGTTGGGAATTAAAAATAAATAACCAAAGCCTAAATAAAATTAATTAAAATGAATTTTGCAATCATCGTAGCGGCCGGAAAAGGGAAAAGGATGAATTCCGAGGAAAATAAGGTATTTCTAAATTTATTAGATAAGCCAATGTTGTATCACCCATTGAAAGTTTTCCAGGACTGCAATCAAGTTAACGAAATAATAATTGTTACCCAAAAAAGTGATTTTAAGAAAATAAATGAAATAAAAAACCAATACAACTTCACAAAAATAAAAAATATAATCGAAGGCGGAAAAGAGCGCCAAGATTCTGTTTACAATGGATTAATCTCCATAAAGAATGCAAAAAGTGAGGACATTGTCATAGTTCATAACGGCAGCAATCCCTTAATCAAGGAAGCTGAGATTGTAGAATGCATTGATTCAGCAAAAAAATATGGCGCGGCTGTTTCATGCTTCAGGCTTAAAGACACGATTAAAAAAATAAGCAAAGATTTTGTTGAAAAAACAATAGATAGAAAAAATGTTTACCAGATGCAGACGCCGCAGTCAATAAAATATTATTTATTTATTAAAGGTTTTAATAATATTAAAAAAAATAAATTAAAAGTAACGGATGACGTTTCAGTTGTTGAATCATTAAAACAAAAAGTAAAGATTGTTGAATGCTCCTACGAAAACATTAAAATAACAACGCAGGATGATTTAAAAATAGCAGAAGGAATTTTGATGAAAAGAAATAATATAGGTTCAAATTTCAGGATTGGCTTTGGGCAGGACAGCCATCAATTCTCAAAAAATAAATATAAAAAATTAATCTTGGGCGGCTATGTAATTCCAGACGAAGTTGGTTTGGAGGCAAATTCCGATGGCGATTTGATCCTGCATGCCTCGTTCAATGCAATAAGCTCCGCAATCGGTGAGAAGTCATTAGGTTATTATTCAGACCCTATGTTTAAGAAAGGAATAACCGACAGCAAAGAATACTTAAAAGTAATATTAAAAAAATTAAAAGACAAGAATCTGAAAATAAATAATTTAAGCATTTCAATCGAGGCATCAAAGCCGAAATTGGAAAAACACACAGGCAAAATCACCGAATCATTGTCAAAAATATTGAATTTAAATAAAGAAAATATAGGAATCACCTCCACTTCCGGCGACAATTTGACTTCTTTCGGCCAGGGAAAAGGAATGCAGTGTTTTGCGGCAGTTACCTTGGCTGCTCCATGACATAGCTGCCTCTTTGCGGGTCATAAACTAAATTTTCACCAGAAAGATCCTTTGTTATATCCTCCACAACAGCACTTAAGACGGTTCTTCTGCCCTTATAAAGTTTAGGATCCGGTCCTATAACCTCATTTGTGTCTAAAGTATAGGGAGTTTTGAAATATATCAATTTTGTCAAAACTCTCTTAGAGAACTTTGAATGAAAATGTGTAAATATTGAATTTTTCAAAGTTCTCTATATCTTAAAGCTGGAAGCCCTATAAGACTAAAAATTCTGTGCCAACGCTTCTCTGTTAAGTACCCCTCTACCATATGATTGCCATTTGATGCTGTGGCAACAACCCTTAATTTCGCGCGCTCCATATTTCTCTGAATAATCCTAGCCACTTCTCCCAAATCTATTCCTCCATCCCTAGACAGCGCTTCTTCTATGAAAACCACCGTTATTGAATAACAGCCCTTAATTTAAAAAGCTTATCATGTGTCCTGTAAATCAGCAATATTAATATATCAAAAGTACTCTCACTCGTTATATGGCAGTTAATTCATACGCAAAGGTTAACCTGTACCTCAAGATAGGCAAGAAACTGGGCTCCGGCTACCATAACCTGCAGTCGGTCATGCAGAGGATTGAGCTGGGCGACAACATGACTTTCGAGCCCATCAGCGAAGACAAAATAATAGTTGAATCCACCAATATGGAGATATCCAACGAGGAAAACCTCGCTTACAAGGCGGCGCTCCTTTTGAAGAAAAAATACAAGGTAAAGCACGGCGTCAGGATACATATTGAAAAAAACGTGCCTCTCGAGGCCGGGCTTGGCGGCGGAAGCAGCAACGCAGCAACTGCATTATTAAATCTGAATAAGCTGTGGAGCCTGAAGCTCAAGGAAAAATCGCTTATAGAGCTGGCATCCCAGATTGGCTCCGATGTTCCCTTCTTCACAGGCGAAAATGCCGCATTGGTCGAGGGCATTGGTGACAAAATAAAATGGATAAAAAAATCATTCAGCATTAACATTGTTTTAATAAATCCGGGCTTCAGAGTCTCAACAAAATGGGCGTATTCTGCTTTTGACAGGCAGAAGCCGAAAATAAAGACGGACGCAAACATCAACAGCTTAATCAAGGCAATCGAGAAAAAAGACATAAAGGAAATAGCAAACAATCTGCACAATGACTTCGAGCCGATTGTGACAAAAAAATACAAGGTCATAGAGGAAATCAAGACAAACCTCATCAGGAATGACGCGCTTAACGCGTGCGTTTCCGGCTCAGGCCCTACTGTCTTCGGCATCTTCAACAGCATCTACGAGGCAAGAGAAGCATTCTTCAAGATACAGTATGATTACCCGTTCGTTTTCCTAACTAAAACAATTTAAATTATAATTTGCACAATCAATCTTTTCCATCATGGGGTGGGTGGAGGATAGATAATTACATAGCGAGTGCAATAGGTACTTGCATGCGAAGTGAAACGAAGCATGCTCACAATTGTCAATCCCTCCCTGAAGTTAAATTAATTTAAACTTTAAAAATAAAAATTATAAAAAATCAAAGCATAATGCTAAAAATGCCATCAATCAAAGTTGCAAAAAACTCAGGATTCTGCTTCGGCGTAAAGAAAGCCATAGAAATAGCGGAAGAAGTTGCTGAAAAGAATACTGGCAAATCAACTTATGTTTTAGGTCAGCTTGTCCATAATGAAAGAGTCATAGATGATTTGGGAAAAAAGGGAATAGTTTTCGTTGATAACATTCAGGATATTCCTCAAAACGCAGTAACTGTTTTAAGGGCACATGGCGAGCCAGGAACAACATACAAAATTCTTGAAGAAAAATCAATAACAAAAAACTCCAGCCTTAATGATGCTACATGCCCTTTAGTCACTCTCGTTCATAATGTCGCGATTAAACTAAAAAATAATGGCTACGAAGTTATAATCTTTGGCAAGCATGACCATCCAGAATCAATCGGCACGTCCTATCATTTGAAAGGAAAAGATACATTCATTGTTGAGGATGCAGAAGACTTTGATTTGGTTATTAATTATATAAAAAAAAACAATTATGAAAAATATGCAATAATCTCGCAGACAACAATGTCTGTTTACGGCTACAAAAAATTAATTGAAGATATTAATTCTAAGCTAAATGGCGGAAAATTTGAGGAAATTCCATTGAATCTTAGGGATTTGACAAAAAAATACGGATACGTGGACACAATCTGCAATCCGACAAAGCAAAGGCAGTCAGGCACGGAAGAATTGGCAAGGGAATCTGATATAATGATTGTTATCGGCGGGTTAAATTCAAGCAATTCAAAAGAGCTTTACGCAAAATGCAGGGAAATCGGCGTTGAGTCTCATTTCATCCAGTCATCCGGGCAGATAAATTCAAAATGGTTCGAAGGAAAAGAAAAGATAGGAGTTACTGCCGGTGCTTCTACACCTGATTACTTGATTGAAGAAGTTGTTAGGAAGATAAAAGAGATAGTAAAGTAAAAAATAAGAATATTTTTATAGATACCTCTAAGAAATAATATTTATGTATAAAATATTCACGACAGAAGAGTTTGACAGGGATTTCGGCAAATTGGACAAATCGCTTCAAATTCAGATTGATAATGAAATAGCGCAGCTCGAAATAAATCCGTTTGTTGGAAAGCCGCTTGGATACAAATTCTTCAGGGAAAAGAAAGTTAAGAATTACAGGCTATACTATCTGATTTATGAAAATTATGTGGTAGCATTTATAGTTGCTTTAAGCAACAAAAAAGACCAGCAGGAAGCTATAGACAAAATTAAAGGGCTAATTCCTTATTATAGGGAAGAAATCAAAAGAAAGCTTAATCTATGAATTTCTTTTTCCAAGGATTTATTCTGCCTTCTTTTATATCTTCAAGGCCCCTTACAAGCTTCATTAATAATCCTTCATCTATCTCTGCTTTTCTCTTCAAGGATTCGTACTCTTCTTTTGGTATAGTTACCGTTTCCATATGTATTAAATGGAAGTACCTGTTTAAATAATTTTCTAATAAATAAAAAATAAATTGTAAATTTACTCCGCAAAGAATCCCATTCTCTCGGAATCAAACTTCCATGTTTCCGGAATCCTGCCGGTTCTCTTGTAATATTTAACCAGCCTGTTGATTTTGGATTCTGAAAACTGCAGCCCTCTTAGCGCAGTTGTGTCGTGCTTGTTTGTGTCAAGGTGCTTCCTGATTGAAGCATATCTCTTGAACATCGCAGTCAAGTCTTCCGGTATCTCTGGAATGAGCTTTTTATCCTTTAAAATCGCGTTTACCGACTTGCCGCACAGCGCAAAAACATTCGGAATTCCGTAAGTATCTCTCAGCAAAATCCCGATTTGGGAATTTGTCTTGCCCTCTTTTGCAAGCTTGGAAATTAACAGCTCAACTTCTTTTCCCTTGTACCTAATCCATGATGGTGCTGTCTTCTTTGCAGGCTTCTTAGAGCCGTGCTTTCCTTTCTTCCTTGAATGCATACGTGCCAACGGTTTCGCCCCTTGACGACGAAAAACTTTTTGCGAAAAAGTTTTATCAAAAATTGTGCCATTAATGGCACGGAATAAAACCTTCGCTGTTTTTCGTCTTGTTTTTAGTTAAATCTTCTGGAGAAAAAAATGACTTCTTTATCCAGCATAGCCAAGCTTTCACCGAGCTATCTTTCAGTATTCGGTATTGTTGGAAGGTTTATAAATGTTATTCTTTCTTCGTCAGTTTCTGGAACAATTCCATAACTTCAACAGGCAATGCAAGTACAACTGTATTCGAAGCAGTCGGTCCAAGCCCGTCAAGTGTCTGTAGTGTCCTAAGTTGCATCGCGCCTTTCGCTGTTGCCATTGTGGTTGCAGCAGCCGCTAAGTTTTTAGCAGCATCTCGGTCGCCTTCGCTTTTTATTATGACTGCCCTCTTCTCCCTTTCGGCTGCAGCCTGCCGTGACATAATCCTTTTCAGGTCGTCAGGAACTTCCACATCCTGCAGTTTGATTGTCTGTATGTCCAGTCCCCACTGGTCCGTTTCCTTGTCAACAATCTTCCTTATCTCATCCCCTATCTTTTGCCTTTCAGTAAGCACAGTGTCAAGGCTCATTCCGCCCACAACATCTCTCAGGGCAGTTTGCGCGTATTGGGACAGGGAGTATTCATAATCCTGTATCTCTATTACGGCATCATCCACTTTGTCGACCTTATAGAATACAACTCCATTAACGTGCACTGGCACATTGTCTTTGGTCATGACCTGCTGCTTTTCTATGTCTATTGTCCTTATTCTCATGTCAACAACAACCATTCTTTGGATGACGGGAACAACCAAATTAAATCCAGGATTTCTCATTCCCGTATATTTTCCCAGAGTAAAAACGACCCCTTTCTCGTACTGGTTAATTATCCTTATAGAACTCAATACGATTACCACCGCCAAAAAAATCAATCCGTACATTAAATATGGCATACCAAACACCCCCATTAAAAATAATATATCAATTGTGTTTATAAATTTTGTTAAATAAAAATTAAAAATATCCCCGGGCAGATTCCCACCAACCTCATGAAAATGTTTGACATTTTCAGGACACCGAAAATCTTTGATTTTCTAGTGTTTTCTTGCGAAGAAAAGCTTGACCAAAATCCTAAAAAATTGCACGCAATTTTTGGGAACTTGAAAATTATTGATTTTCAAGTGAATATAGAAGGAATTTAGCAATTCCCTGAAAAATAAAATAGCCCCGGGCAGATTCGAACTGCCGCCTCAGCCTCCAAAGGGCTGAATCCTTCTGCAGCTATAAAAGAGACCGCTAGACTACGGGGCTCTGCTGTTTAGGATTTCTTTGTTTTGTTTATAAAAGTTGTTGTTAAAAAGAAATAGAAAAAAATAATTTAGGGCATCCAGTTCAAACTCAAGCGTACTGGGCTCCTAAACCTACCCTGCCTGCCGGAAATTTCGCGGAATGCACAACATCAAGTTGTCTTAATTGAGCCAGAACCCTTTCATCAACCAATTGATGGACTAGATAACTAGTGTGAACATTCCCATCGTTTCCAAATTGTCTTGAGGGATTTTCCCTTATGTTTATGCCATTGTCAGCCAAAACCCTGCTAATGTCCGCAAATGCCCCTGGAACATCACGATGAGTCAAAATTAAATTATAGGTGGGCCTATTTTCCTGCTGGATTGTTGCGCCTACATTTATGGCACCTGTATAGTCCCCTCTTAAAAGCAAACCTATTATTCCATCAGCTGTTTCTATGGATGTTGCCTGCTCTCCTGTGTCCGTCGATGCACCTAAATGAGGAGTTAATACTACATTCTCAAGACCATTAAATATACACTTAAAATTAGGTTCGTCTTTAGCATCTGTAGAAGGTTCTAAAGAATGTACATCAAGACCAGCACCAACTAGCCTGCGAGCTTTCAGTGCATTATAAAGTGCTTGTTCATCAACATATTTTCCTCGCGAAGCATTAATAAGATAAGCCGTAGGCTTCATCAAGGCAATTTGTGGTTCGCTTATTATAACCCCTTTTCCGCCGGCATGTAAGCTGAGATAGTCTGCTCGGGTGATAACCTCATCTTGGGGTAGGTATAAGATAGTCGAGTTAGGAAATTTAGCCCTTACATCATCCAAATTTGGATCATAGCCAACTACATTCATATAGGGTCTTACTAATTCACTTAGTCTTTGTCCAATTCTACCGCAGCCGATTATACCTAAAGTTTTGCCAGAAAGTTCCACTCCTTTTGCTTGTTTTTTCCTCCAGTAACCAGCCCTTAATGAGGCGTCTGACCGGGATATGTGTCGAGCAACATCTAACATCAATCCCAGAGTCAATTCAGCAGTAGGGTTCGTATTTCCATTAGGGGCAATTTTTACAATAAGTCCATAATGATTTGCTGCGTCAATGTCAATATTATCATAGCCTACCCCCGCTCGAGCAATCATTACTAAATTACCAGCATCACCAGCTTGGATGACATCACGTGTGATCTTTGTTGCGCTTCTTACACCAAGTGCGTTGAATTCTCCGACTTCACGAACAAGTTCTTCGGGACTTCTCTTCCGCGTATCGGTTTCTATTCCCCCCTGTTCAAATAGTTTGAGTCCCTCTTTATCCATTCCATCGTTGAGTAAAACTTTCATCCTAATCCACCTCCATAAATAAAGTTATAGTTATAACTCAAGAATGTTTTCTGGCTTGCTTTTTAACCATTGTGACACATCTGTCAAAATATTCCAAAAAATGACAAATCTGGCACAAAAATTTATAAATTGACATAAGTTTGTGTCAGCCGATGGGGGACAATATTAAGGAAACGGTCTGGAAGATTATAGGCACGGACATATCCCTGAAAAAAGATTTGTCAAGAAAAATAATTAACGTAAGAAGCCTTGCCCAGTATATAATTTCAACGCAGAAATCAAGCGCTTCTCTTGACGCAGTCATAAGCGCAATAAGAAGATATAATTTCAGCGATGAAACAAGGCAAGATACTCATTCAATTCACTCTGTATTGAAGCAGGCAAGAGTTGCTATAAGGACAAAAATGTCCTCTTTGCTGTTAAAAAGAACGGATTTAGTCAAGACAAAACTTGGAAGGCCGGACAAATTGATGGACTTCCAGGGACATGATATAATAAGGGTATTAGAAGGCTCTCAGGCACTGACAATCGTCATTGACCAGAAAAATTTTGAGAAGATAAAATCAACATTTCCAAAAGACTTGATTTTAGAGGAAAATAAAAAAGTAGGAATGGTTGAAATCAATTATCCAAGAATTTTAAAGAAAACACCGGGAGTATTTTCCATTATTTACAATGAGCTTGCAGAGAATGATATCAGCATAATAGACGCTTTAATCTCATCCAATGAGCACATCTTAATTATAGAAGAAGACAAATTGCTGAAAGCCTTTGAGCTGATACAGAAATTATGCAGTTAAATTTTATACATGCTAAGCGCTTCTTCTTCCACAAAATGCATTTTTCCCGGAACAATCAGGCAATGCACCGGCTTTCCAAAATCAAATTTTAGCAGTTCTTTTGCTGTTCCGAATTTAATTGCCTGAGTTTCGCTTCCGACTCTTGCGCACCCAACGCAAAGTGTTTTTTCAGAAAATATTTTCTCATTCCTTTTCAGTTCAACTTTTAATAAATACCTAATTGCATCGCCAATTTTCATAAACTTATCCTCTTCCGGCTTTAAATCAAGCAAAAACAGAGTATGCAATCCCAAGCTCAGATTTCCTTTTAAGACATCATAAGGGGCTTCAACATTTTCATTCTCCAAAGGAATAGAAGTTGTCTTGCCGAACTTATACAATTGCAGTCCGGTAACCCCGACAGAAGTTAATATTGAAGAATTATGAATTATAACACATTTTATTCCTTCTTTTTTCGCCCTCAAATACAAATCAATATGTGTTGTTGCTGCAAGCGAGTCTCCAGCAACCAAGAAAGCAACATTTTTAGTTTTTGAATTTATTATAATTTCATTGTCATCATTCTCAACCATTTTTCTGTTAGCCAGAATAATTTTTTTTCCATAAAACTTTTCCAAATCTGCTTTAGAGCAATTCAGGACAGAAGTATAGTTTTCTAAATACACCAAATCACATTTTTTAACAGCTTCCAGCCCGTTGACTGTGATGTCTTTTTCGTTATTCAAGCCCAAACCGATGAAGTAAAGTGGCATATTATAATAGAATTACACTCAATTTTTTAATTTATTCTATTTTCTTTATAAACCTATATAAACCATCATATATTTTAAATATCAGAAATCTTTATAAATCACTTTAACAGTTACAATAAAATTAAGAAAAGTTTATAATTGAGTTTTTTTGGCGAAAAACCCAATGTAAGCAGCTTTTTTGGCGAAAAGCGGCTTTAAATAAGCTTATTTTGGCAATTCTAGTTTTTTTGTACGTTAAAAACTATAAACCGATACTAAACCAGTCTGTTGGCACAAACTAATTCTAAAGGGGATTACACACAAGAGCAATATAAGCATTTCGGTAATCTGAAATTTATATTGTAAACTATATATAAAACCAAGGGGCTAGGGAAAGGGGGAATGTAAAATGGATTTTTTAATGGAAAGTGCGTTAAAGCAGGCTCAGGACACGAGCTTAAATTTTGAAGTGGGACAGGCAAACATAAAAGTTATCGGCGTTGGCGGCTCAGGCAACAATATGGTTGGCTGGCTGTACAAGAAAGGAATCAAGGGTGCTGAAATAATCGCCTGCAACACTGATAAGCAACATCTCAATATAATTGATGCTGACAAAAAATTCTTGATTGGAAAAAGCGTGACAAGGGGATTAGGGTGCGGAGGGTTTCCCGAACGGGGAGCGGAAGCTGCAAAAGAATCCGTGAATGAGCTGAAAGAATCACTGAAAGGCGCTGACATGGTTTTCGTCTGCGCAGGAATGGGCGGCGGAACAGGAACGGGCGCTGCTCCGGTTGTTGCGCAGCTAGCAAAAGATACCGGTTCAATTGTCATCGGAACTGTCACAATGCCTTTCAAGATTGAAAGGGCAAGAGTTGACAAGGCAGAATTTGGCCTGCAGCAATTGAGAAATGTAACGGACACAGTCATCGTAATCGACAATAATAGGCTGGTACAGATCGCCGGCAATCTCCCGATTCAGCAGGCATTTGCAGTAGCAAATGAGCTGATTGCTACGATGATAAAAGGAATTGTAGAGACAATAGCAGTTCCGTCATTGGTTAATCTGGACTTCGCTGACGTAAAAGCAATCATGCAGAACGGCGGAGTTGCAGTCATTGGAGTTGGCTCCTCTGATACAAACAGCAGAGTTGAGGAAGCTGTCAAAGGAGCTTTAGCGAATCCATTGCTGGAAGTAGATTACCAGGGCGCGACCGGCGCTTTGATTCACGTTGTCGGCGGCCCTGACATGACGCTGGATGATATCAGCAAAGTCGGAGAGCTTGTAACGGAAAGCCTAGACCAGGAAGCGAACGTAATCTGGGGAGCAAGAGTTTCTGAAGACATGAAAGGAAGAATTACAGTAATGACTATTATCACAGGTGTCAAGAGCCCATGGGTTCTTGGCAAAGTCAATTACAAGAAGCCGTCTCCGGAAGCGGTTGCGGTAAGCCAGGAGCTTGGACTGGAATTAGTCAATTAGGCAAGTATCACGATCACCCTTAGTCTTTGTGGTGAGATTGTTTCTTTGCCTTCATTTAGAAAACCACCCCCAACGTTTTTCAATTGTGAAGGCAAGCAGTGGCTCGGCAACGGGCCACATTTTTTATTTTTAACACTCTAAGTTCATCGTGTTGCACAATTTATTCTCACATTTAAGGGTGGGTGGAGGGCTATCTGGTGCACTTTTAGTGCTACACTTAATTCCCTCCCTGAGGATTAAAATTAATTATAGATTAAGAATAAAATCAATTAAATATATCTTACCAAAAAAATTTTTGAGAATAATCCAAACCAAATAAAACCTTTTAATCCCCTTTCCTCTCGTCCTCGCCGTACATTTCCTGGTAAATGTCGTCCTCTCTTTTCTCCGCCTCTGCTTCCAGCTGCTCTTTCGTCTTTTTTTTCTTTTCTCCCTTCCTGAACTTGCCAGCTATTTTTGAGCCGGCTTTCTTTATCATCTTTTTTGTCTCAACCACACCTTTCTTTATGACCGGCGACCACATGCCAAGACCGTATTTCGGAGGCTCTTGCCTGCCCCACCATTTCTCAAAGAACATTGTATGCTCTATTCTGTATTTCGGAGGCATTTCGGGAACTTCATCTGCGTATCCTATTGTTAAAATTCCCTGCACATTCACATGCTCCGGCAGGTTGCATAATCTTCGGATTTCTTCCTCATCGAAAGCTCCGACCCAGCATGCTCCCAATCCGAGAGAATGGGCTGTTAAAAGCATGTTTTGCATTGCGGCTGCTGCTCCCTGCACCGTGTAAAGCCTGCCTCCCCTTGCGCCGTAATACCTTTCTGATTTTTCCGGCTCGCCGACAACAACTATATGTATGGGTGCATCCTGCATCCAGTACTGCTGCGCGCATGTTTCGGCGATTGCTTTTCTCTTATCCTCATTCTTGATTACAACAAACTTGCAGTTGAATACATTTCCAGCAAAAGGTGCAAACTTGGCAGCCTGCAGAATTTCCACAATATTATCCCACGGCACCTGCTTGTCCTTGTATTTTCTGACAGACCTTCTCGTTCTTATGCAGTCAAACACATCCATGTGATTTCCGGAATGGTGTGATTCTGCCTCAGAACTTTCCTCATGCGCTGCGTGATCCTGATGATTATTATGTTTTGCTTCCATAATCAAATCTCTTAATAAGGCTATTTAAATAATTAACTAAAATAGAAACATATTAACCACTAACTCAACACAAAAATTTTCAATCAAAAACTTTAATAAAGTATAACTTAAACTAATTCTTCTATGGAATACTCCCGATTGGTGGAAGTTTATGAGGAATTGAATAAAACAACCAAGCGCCTTGAAAAGACGCATATAATTTCAGAGTTCCTGAAAGATGTAGGCGTGGAGGATGCAGAGCACGTAACACTTCTTCTTGAGGGCAGGGTTTTTCCCAATTATGATCCAAGGGAAATCGGAATTGCAGCAAGAACAATGCTCAAATCTTTGAGCGCGGCAACCGGAATAGCCGTTGATAAAATAGAGAACGAATGGAAAAAACAGGGAGATTTGGGATTGGTTGCAGAAATTATTGTTAGAACAAAAAAGCAGTCAACTCTGCAGTCAACAAAATTAACAGTTAAAAAAGTTTTTGAAAACATAAGGAAGCTCGCAGAGCTGCAGGGCGAAGGCACTGTGGAAAGAAAAGTGCAGCTGATTGCAGAATTAATAACATCAGCAAAGCCGCTTGAGTCAAGGTATATAGTTAAAACAGTTCTGGACGAGATGCGAATTGGCGTCGGGGAAGGGGTAATGCGCGATTCAATCATCTGGTCTTCGTTTGGAAATGAAATAGGAATAAAATATGTGCGTGAAGGAAATGAAATAGATATTGGCGACCGTGAAAAGTACAATAAATATGCTGATACTGTCCAAAGAGCCTACGATTTGACAAATGAATTTGCGGAAGTTGCAAAAGCCGCAAAGAAAGGCCTTAAAGAATTGGAAAATATCGAAATGAAAGTCGGCATTCCAATTCAGGTTATGCTTTCATTAAAAGTGGACACAGTTGAAGAGGGATTTGAAACTGTCGGAAAGCCGTGCGCCGTCGAGTTCAAATATGACGGCTTCCGCATTCAGGCCCATAAAGATGAAAAAGGAAATATTAAGTTATTTACGCGAAGATTGGAGAATGTCACAAATCAGTTTCCTGATGTCGCCGAATATGCCAAAAGCAATGTTAAGGCAAAAACTTTTATAATTGATTCCGAAGCGGTCGGCTTTGACAAAAAAACCGGAAAATACCTTCCGTTCCAGAGCATTTCCCAGAGAATAAAAAGAAAGTATGACATTGAGAAAATGTCAGAAGATTTTCCCGTTGAGTTAAATGTCTTTGACCTGATTTATTATGACGGAAAAAACATGATTTCCGAGCCGTTCGAAAAAAGAAGGAAGATTCTTGAAAAAATAATAAAGCAGCAGCCCAAAAAAATAGTTCTCTCAAAGCAGAAAATTGTTTCTGATGAAAAAGTAGTCGAGCAGTTTTTCAAGGACGCGTTTAATGCGGGAAACGAAGGCCTAATGTTCAAGGCTCTGAATGCGCCTTACAAGCCCGGCGCTAGAGTTGGCCACATGGTTAAATTCAAGGCAATAATGGAAACTCTTGATTTGGTTATTGTTGCCGCGGAATGGGGCGAGGGCAAGCGTTCAAAATGGCTCAGCAGCTACACAATCGCCTGCCTGGATGAAGACAGCAATTTTGTTGAAGTCGGAAAAGCCAGCACCGGGCTGAAAGAAAAAGAGGAAGAAGGATTAAGCTTCATGGAAATGACAAAATTATTGCGCCCGTTAATTGTTTCTGAAAAAGGGCGCGAGGTCAGAGTCAAGCCAAAGCTGGTGAATCCCCCACTTATGCTTCAGGTTATGCCTTAAGATTTCCGAGAGTCATTGGCCTCAGAACAATGGACAAAGGCCCGGAAGAAGCTTCCACAATAGATTACGTAAAGAAATTATTTGAAGGCCAGAAGAAGAGATAGTTTTTCAACAACATTTAAATATCCCTCAAAATACCCAATTCTAAAATGATAATCGGATTCGGTTTCACTAAATTAAGCGCAGAGAAAAACGCGCAGGCAAAAGGCAACATCGACATAAATAACAATGTCAGCATCAAGGATGTGCAGGAAGACAATTTTTCCATGGGCAAGGAAAAGCAGAATGTTCTGAAGTTCACTTTTGATTTCACGTCAAAATACGAGCCGAATGTCGGCAGCGTTGTTTTAGAGGGCGAGCTGCTGTACGTTGATGAGCCGAAAAAGGCAAAGGAAATACTTAACGGCTGGAAGAAAGACAAGAAGCTGGACAAGGAGCTCATGGCAACTCTTCTTAACACTCTGCTTGTGAAATGCAACGTCCAGGCTCTGATTCTGAGCCAGCAGATTAACCTGCCTCCGCCAATCCCTCTGCCAAAAGTCCAAATGGCAGCGCAGGAAAGTAAGTATACAGGGTAGAATCGCTTTTGATTTCTTACAATTTAAACTTTTTATACATTCTAGAATAGGCATATTTGCACTTTTTTGTTTCACATTCAAGGGTGGGTGGAGGGCGGATAAAAACTCAGTTAGTGCAACAATACAGTACCCTCCCTTAAGAATTTGTTAGTTAAAAATTAAATAAGAATCCTGAACTAAAAATCCAATCGCAACATTTATAAAACTATATACCTACCTGAATGTTACAACAAAAATGCCAGACAAAGAGCTAAAATTAAAGGTCGCTGAAGCAATTCAGGATGATGTAAACAAAGGAATAGTTAGAATTGATTCCGGCTATTTGTCAGAAGTAGATATAAAGACAGGCGATATTGTTGAAATAGAAGGCGAAAGAAAAACCGTTGCAATCGCAGACCGTTCTTATCCCGGAGATATTGGCTTAAACATTATCCGAATGGACGGAATCATAAGAAAGAACGGCAAAACAGGAATAGGCGAAATTGTAAAGGTAAGAAAAGCTGTTGTTAAGGAAGCAAAGAAGATTATAATTGCGCCTGCAAGAAAAGGAATTGTCATCAGGGCTTCTCCAGAAATTTTCAAGCAGGGATTGCTGGGCAGAGCAGTTGTAAAAGGCGACATTGTTTCCTTGGGCGGAGCCAGAAGAAGAAAATCAACAATGGCAAACAACCCTTTCTTTGACGAAGACATCTTCAGCATCCTGGATGAAAGCATGATGGGCATCGGGTTTGGCGACATAAAATTTGTTGTTGTTGACACAAACCCAAAGTCGGCTGTCATAATCCTTGACCAGACAGAAATAGAATTCCGCTCGGAAGCTGTTGAAGTTGAGGAGGAAAGAGTTCCTGAAGTTTCTTATGAAGATGTAGGCGGATTAGAGGATGAAATAAAAAAAGTCAGGGAAATGGTTGAATTGCCGTTAAAGCACCCGGAAATTTTTGAAAGGTTGGGGATTGAAGCGCCAAAAGGAGTTTTGCTGCACGGCCCTCCAGGTACAGGAAAGACATTGCTGGCAAAAGCAGTCGCAAATGAAACAAATTCACATTTTATTCTAATCAACGGTCCGGAAATCATGAGTAAGTACTATGGTCAGTCAGAAGAAAATTTAAGAAAGAAATTCGAGGAAGCGGAAAAGAACGCCCCTTCAATCATTTTCATAGATGAA
>Ga0209542_10003773_pt1 | contig 32034 bp, 25 predicted proteins | sample RifCSPhighO2_01_FD_184028 | JGI IMG/M metagenome (GOLD analysis project Ga0209542, IMG submission 184028) | Soil microbial communities from Rifle, Colorado - Rifle CSP2_plank highO2_0.1 (SPAdes) (version 2) | ecosystem: Environmental > Terrestrial > Deep subsurface > Rock core/Sediment ... | reverse complement strand
CATTGTCTCAAATCTTCGAGCGAGTAGTATATTTAAATGTTTCTAGAAATTATCACTCGCAAGAGGTATCTTATTTTGGTCGATGAGTTTATATAATATTCTGTGCTTAAGTTAGTTTATATGGACCTTTCAAAAAAATCTCATCCAAAACATTCCCGTTCAGAGGAACTGTTCTTTGAACCGGAAGATATCCGTTGGGCTACTCCGGAAATCGTAGCTAAGTACCGTGCAGAAAGGTTGAAATGTAATATTATCATTGACCTAGGCTGTGGCATCGGATTCCAGACTTTCGCTTTTGCTCAAACCTGTCAAAAAGTGTATGCTATTGAGATAGATAAACGTAAAATTGAGAATGCTCAAAAGAATGCCGAAGTTTTGGGATTAAAAAACATCGAATTCATTCACGGCGATATGCTTGATCCCGCCATTATTAAGAAGGTAAAAAAAGCAGATATTGTTTTCTGTGATCCGGAACGATTGCCGGAAGAGGAGAGGAGAAGTGTGGGGAGTATCATTCCGGGAGTGGATAAAATCTTAGCAGCGTACGGCAAGATTACATCTAAAATTGCCATCGAGTTTCCTCCTCAAATTAAAGAGATTCTATTTGATTGTGAGAAAGAATACTTATCATTGGATGGAGCTTTAAATCGTCTCACTCTCTATTTTCATGGATTGAAAGAAGCTGAGAGAAGTGCGATAATTTTGTCTAAAGTGTCCAAAGAAGAGAAAATAGTTTCCGAAAGAATAGTTAATAATCCTAAAGCAAAATTAATTGAACATGAGAATAAAGAAAAACCGAATACTTATTTGTATGAAGTAGATTCGGCTGTAGTTAAAGCTGATTTGTTGGCAGAATTAGGTGTTAAAACTGGCTGCTTTCTTTTTTCTAGAGGAAAAGCTACGTTTTTCACTTCAGACAAACGTATAAAAAATACTTTCTTCAAGAAAATGTTAGAAGTAGTTGCAACAGTTCCATTTAACGAAAAAGATATATTGACTTCTCTTCAAAAAAATGAATGTGGGAAAGTAGTTATCCGTTATAGTGTTGATCCACAGGATTATTGGAAAGAAAGGAAGAACTATGAAAGTAAACTAAAAGGAAATAAAATGGCGTATTTGTTTCAATTTGGATTAAAAGCGGTTATAGGAGAAGAGATTTGATTATCTTGAATTAATACATTTTCTTAATAACATATCTTCTTTAGCATACAAATTCTTAATAAATCATTTTTATTAATTTTAATTATGGTCGCAAAAAGTTATGTAGGAATCACCGGTCCTGTTACAGTTCAAGAAACCATAGATATTTGTAGAGAATTTTCTGAAGCTGGATACACTATGACAACACCCCATATTCCCATGCTTGGTTTTTTAGTAAGTTATAAAACACTAAATGGTGAAGTTACCCAAAATAGAAGATATCCTACTCTAACTGAACTCCCTGCATTATTAGGAGTAACAAAGGGACAAGTTTTGACCATGGTCCATTACAATTCTCCAGAAAGGGACTCTCTATCCGAACAAGTTGCCAGAATATTTTCTGGTATCTATCAACCCGGTTTATGTAGGGCAATTCAATTAAATATGGCTTGGCCAGATATAACACAAGTTGCACAAATAAAAGAAACGTATCCGAACATGCAGATTGTGTTTCAGGCATCACATAAAGCTATGGATGGAAAATCACCAAGCGAACTTGCGCAAGGAATTAGGGCTTATGGGGATTCTATACGTTATGTTCTTATAGATCCATCCGGAGGCAGAGGAATACCTTTTGACCTAGATTCTTCTATTGCAGTTTATTCTGAATTGCGAGACCTATGCCCCGATTTAACCATAGGATTTGCAGGAGGATTTACCGCTGAAAATGTTATTCAAAGATTGATAATGACTATGCAGAAAGTGAGAGGAAGTGATTTTTGTATTGATGCCGAAGGAGGATTACGAGATAAGGTTACCACTGCATATGGAGATGATTTGTTAAGTATACCTAAAGTGAGAGAATATTTACAATCAGCTTCTTCTGTTCTACCATGAATTGGTATGTTTTGTCACTTTATCATGTCACTTTATCATAACTCTATTACTACTATTTTCCTCACATCTCAAACTTCTTAAAAAAATATTGCTTGGCTACTTCTACGGTAGAGAAATAAGCAATCAATATCAATCCAATCAATCCCCAGATTAAAGGTTCCATAGATACAAAAGCAAACCATTCCTTGCCCCATTTCATATAGGTTATAGCAACTGCGAATACAGCCGACAATATACTAAACATAATCAACCATTTACTTGGTTTACTCTCCCAAAATGGAGCCGCCGTACGTATAGCAAAGACCACTACTATTTCTGAAAGAACTGATTCCATGAACCAGGCAGTTCTAAATACTTCTTGATTTAAGTTTAAAATGTAAAGCATAATTAGTATCAACAACAAATCAAAAAAAGTGCTAATCAATCCGAAGAATACCATAAACCTGTAGATTAATTTTAAATTCCATCTCTTGGGTTTTTTTAACAGACTTTCATCCACATTATCTGAAGCTATGGCTAAATTTGGTACATCACTGATGAAATTATTAAGTAAGATCTGTGCTGGCAGTAAGGGGATAAATTTCATAAATAATGATGATATAGCTACAGTAAACATATTTCCATAATTGGCGCTGATAGTGTTCAAGATATATTTAGTTATATTTCCAAAAGTTTTTCTTCCTGTAACAATCCCATCGGCTAAAACTTCCAAACTTTTGTTTAGTAATATGATGTCGGCGCTTTCTTTAGCTATCCCTACTGCTGAATCTACGGTAATTCCTACGTCTGCGGCTTTTAGTGCAGGTACATCATTTACTCCATCTCCTAAATAACCTACAATGTGATTTTCCCTGTTCAATTTATCAACAATCATAAATTTCTGTTGGGGAGTTACTCGGGCAAAGACATTATATTTCTGGCTATATTCTTCCAATTCCATTTCAGATAATTTTTCTAACTCTTCTCCGGTTATTACTCTATTTTCGCTAATTTTTAATCCTACATCTTTGCAAATTTTTCTAGTTATTACGGAGCTATCTCCACTAATTACCTTGATATTTACTCCTAATCTTTGTAATCTAGCAAGGGAATCTTTCACTGATCTTTTTGGAGGATCTAAAAACAATAAGAAACCAATTAAAGTCAAACTATGTTCGTCACTATCACTTATTTTTGTTTTATGTATGGATTTTTGAGCTACGGCTATTACTTTGTAACCATCCTGTTCGTAAGCAATTATTTTCTGCTTAATTTTCTGTTTAATTTTGGAGTTAGTAATTACTTTTTTTCCATTTATGGTGGCATAAGAACAAACTTTGAGTACCAATTCTGGGGCTCCTTTCACAATCATCATATTTCCATGAGGGGATTTTACGGCTACGCCCATACGTTTTCTTTCGTAATCAAATTCATTTTTGGATAATAGGGTGTAATGATGCATTTCGGAAGAAACTTTTTCTTTAATTTTGCTGTCCCATAAAGCTTTATCAATAGGATTTGCGTAAGTTTTTCTATCTTTTATGTTGCTTACTGCAGCACTGCATAGCAATCCATATAATACTAGATGAGAATTTTTGTTGCCATCTAAATCAAGGTAATCTTGTAAGGAATGTTCTCCTTCAGTTAAAGTTCCTGTTTTATCACAGCATAAAGTATCAATATTACCAAAATCTTCAACTGAGGATAATTTTTTGATGACTACTTTTTCCCGGGCCATTTTCAACGCCCCATTGGAAAGAGTGATAGTCATAATTATGGGTAGAACTTCCGGAGTTATGCCAACGGCTAGAGCCAAAGCAAATAGGAAAGAGTCAAAAATGCCTTTGTGCAATACAGCATTTGCTACAAAAACAAACAGAGTCATAATTAAAATAACTTTTAATAGGAAATTACTGAAGGCATGAATACTCTTTTGAAAATCTCCTACGTGTTCTTCTGTTTGAATATATCCTGCAGTTTTACCAAAGAAAGTGTCTTTAGCGGTATTTATAACTACTCCGTATCCTTCTCCTTCCACTATACTTGTACCCATAAAAGCAATATTGTGTAATTGTGGGGGAAGATCATAATGCGCTGGAATGATGGCGGATTTTTTCAATACGGGCAGGGATTCCCCGGTCAAAGTGGCTTCATTAGCGTATAAATCTTCAGTATAAATTAAACGCAAATCTGCCGGAATAATATCACCATTGGCTAAATAGACTATATCTCCTTTAACTAAATCTCTAGCATCTATCTCTTTAATTTGATTCTCTCTTTTTACTTTAGCATGCACGGTGATGTATTTGTGCAATTCTCTCAATGCTTTTTCGGCTTTATATTCTTGAGTAAAACCCAATACGGTATTTAATAAAACGATGGCAATAATTACTCCAGCTTCAATGTGCTGTCCTAACATATAAGATATAGCTGAGGCGGCTATTAATACTAGAACCAAAGCATTCTTGAATTGGGAAATTAAAATATGTAATAAAACTCTTTTCTTTCTTTCGATGATTTCATTATGTCCGTATAATTTTAATCTATTTTGAACTTCAATCTCGGACAACCCTTTTTCAGAAGTCTTTAATCTGCCTAAGAGACCACTAATAGGCAGGGACCATAATCGTTCATCTTTTTGAACATCCATCTGATGGGATTAGTATCCTAAGGGATATAAAGGTTGTGATTGGATTTTTTGGAAAGGTGGTTAAATAATAATTATTATCCCTACCCCAACATTTTTATACCTTACTTCTTTCCTTCAAACAATATGGTTAAGTTAGTCTGTTATAACATAGAATATTGTGAGGGGATGGAAGGCATATGGTATCAATACCTTAAATTCTGGCGAACTTTATTTCCCCCTAAACATTTAGATCAAAAAATAATGCGAGAATTGAAAAAATTAAGTTTGGACATTCTGGCTTTGGTGGAAGTTGATACCGGTTCATTTCGAGCCAAAAAAGATGAAGTGGTTTATTTTGAAAAAATGTTGCATTTGAATGATTTTGTGGAGAAAATAAAATATCCTCTTCAGGGATGGTTAAGATTATTCCACTTCGTTCCAATTATGCATAAACAAGCTAATGCCATTATTTCAAAATATAAAATATCTAAAGTGAAATATCATTTATTTCACGAAGGGACAAAAAGAGTGGTAATTGAATCTACCATTCATTGTCCTCAAAAAGTAACTTTACTTCTAGCCCATCTAGCTTTAGGAGGAAAAGCCAGATACGAGCAATTAGAAGAATTGATTACTATTGTTAACTCCATTAAAAACCCGGTAATTTTGATGGGTGATTTCAACACTTTTCATGGGGCTCATGAAATACAAAGACTTCTAAAAAAAACCCATCTCAAAGATAAAGCTTATTTGGATAAAGGATCTTTAGGATGGACTGAACCAACGTGGCATCCTTTAAGACGTTTGGATTACGTCTTAGTTTCTAAACAAATTAAAGTTAATAAATATAAAGTGCTTAAATTTCCTTTCTCTGACCATATGCCTTTGTATGTGGAATTTAAAGTTAGGTAAATAATCCGCAGCTGTTGTCGATAGGCAACTCACGAACGTTAGTGACTAGATGCTGCGATGGGGAGATTATTTTTGCTTGGTTCAATAACGTCGTGAACTAGAAGAACTTTTCTCACCACGTGAATAAGAACCTCTTCGGTCACTAAAACTATGGCTACTACTTCTAGAAGCAGAACTACCGTGACCGCCAAAACTGGATCTGTGAGCACTTCCTGCTGGTCTTGAACTTCTTCCCCGAGAATTAGGTCTAAATGAACGAGAAGAAGTACAGGTAGAATTCATTGCTGCATCACTATGATATTCAGGCAAACGAATCACCGAAACTTGTTTGTGGATTAATTTTTCAATAGAATGAAGATATCCGCGTTCAGGCGCAGAGCAAAAAGAAATGGCTTGACCATCAGCTCCAGCACGTGCTGTTCTACCTATTCGATGAACATAGACTTCTGGTTGATTGGGTAATTCATAATTTATAATATGAGTAATCCCATCAATATCAATTCCCCGTGCAGCGATATCTGTTGCTACAAGTACGTGAACTGTACCTCGACGAAATGATTCTAAAGCAGCAGTACGCGCTCCTTGACTTTTATTGCCGTGAATGGCTTCCGCTCGAATACCTGCTCGAGTCAACATTCCCACAACTTTATTGGCCACATGTTTCATCTGGGTAAATATTATCACTCGTTTTACTGCAGGGTCAGAAACTAATTTGATCAGCAACTGATCTTTTTTATGTCCATCCACAAAATAAACTGATTGCACTATTTTCTCAACTGTTGGTGTTTCTGGTGTTACGGAAACATGAACAGGATCATGAACTAAAGTCTTAGCTAGTGCAACTACTTTTGGATCAAGTGTGGCTGAAAAAAATAATGATTGTCTCTTAGCTGGTAATTTATGGATAACTTTGCGAATGTCATTGATGAAACCCATATCCAGCATTCTATCTGCTTCATCTAGAACAAAAAATTCAACTCGACTAAGATTAATATACCCTTGATTCATTAAATCTAGTAATCTACCGGGGGTGGCAACTAAAATATCTACTCCTTTACTAAGAGCATTAACTTGACTTTGCTGACCTACTCCACCAAAAATAACTGTATTTGAAATATGCAAATGTCTTCCATAAGTTCGAATACTACTTCCAATTTGTGCTGCTAATTCGCGCGTGGGGGCAAGAATCAAAGCCCGAGGTGCATTTCGTCCTGCACGTATACCACTTGCAGTCAATTTTTGTAATAAGGGGAGGGTAAAAGCGGCAGTTTTTCCTGTTCCGGTCTGAGCACAGCCGATAAGATCTCTCCCTTCTAGGAGAGGTATTATGCTCTGAGCTTGGATTGGTGTTGGAACGGTGTAGCCTTCATCTTTAACTGCGCGTTGGATTGGTTCAATAAGTGGTAATTCAGTAAATGATTTCATATTTGGTATTGTCATGTGTTTTGTATCCTATTATCTAATTGGTATTAATATTCATTATTTACCAATTGTAGTGTGTATCTATATCTCTCTAAGCGTATAACGTAAGTAAAATGAGCGGAATTTATTATTTAATATCATTAATCCAAGAAAAAAAATTAAAAAAATATGAATTTGATCCTCCGCTAGTCAGTCTTATGCTTTACTAACTTTAACGGCTTTTGGTCCTCTTTCTCCACCTTGTTCTACTTCGAATTCAACGGAATCCTTTTCGTTCAAAGAAACGCCTTCGGCTAATCCGGTTTGATGTACAAAGTAATCAACGCCGTCTTCTCCTAATATAAACCCAAATCCTTTGGTACTGTTGAAAAATTTCACTGTTCCTTTCATTTTATTTTACTCCTTTGTTTTGTTAAACTTATTTATCAGGACTATCCAATCTTTAACTGACGTAATTAACCAGCAAGACTTACTTAGAACATCCTGTTTAATTAATAAAAACGAGGGTCTCTTTTTAAATGCTTCTATGATATTTGCTTTAATCTGCTAATTCCACTGGTGCAAGAAAAGTAAAAACTATTACTTTTCTGCACAACAATGAAGTAGTTTCTTCATTGTTTGTGTGTTCACGAGTGGTGGTCGGTTTTCTTTGACACTCAAATTTCACCCTACTGTAATTCTCTCTTCAAAGTTTTGTGAGCGTTATTAATCACTTGGAATTTTTCAGTATCTCCGCCAGGCATATCTGGATGGTTTGTTTTAGCCAGATGTTTATATTTAGCATTGATAACACTCATATCTGTAACGTTGTGTTCAACTCCTAAAATAGTTCTTGCTTCCTTACGTTTTTCTTCTACATCTTGCTCTTCCGAAAAATCAGCAATGAAATCTTCCATGGTTTTTTCTCCAGCAAGTAGGGCGTTAACTTCTAAATCAATTATTTTAAACACAATATACAAATTTTCAACATATTTCTTGGCAATTTTATAACTGAAATATAAATGATACCCTTCAATATACCAGGATACAAAAGCTGGTATATTTCTAAAAGCACTTGGTTCATATTTGATGTCAATATCATTTTCAGTAATGCCTATCTTTTTCAAAGTTTCAATAATATTGTTCCTATACTGCACTGCTCTTCGATCATACGAATCTCTGATAGTGAGAGGAGTTATATCGTACCCTTTGATGTTAATTGTTACCATTTTGTCGTTACTATTAGTAAATGGGGGGTTTATTTATAAAAGTGTGGGAGAATAATATAATTTCATTAAAAAAAGAAGTATTTACCATTTATGAACTATTGTGCTTAAATCTAGGTATGTATTATACCAAAAGTGATTACTGTTCGAACTTATTGAATCACTTTTGTATATATAAAAGTGCGAACTAAATGTTCGAATAATTCGCACTTTTAGTATAAGTCCTGAAGAGAAAAGTGCTTGCCTGGTGCACTCGGGCAGTAGACTTAATACGTACAAATAGGAGATTAATTTATAAATAAAGAGGTTTATTTTAACTATATTAACATATAGAAGGTAAATATAACATGGCAAGATTTAATCGAGATAATAAAGGTACAGGTAGAAGGGGCCCTAGTCGGTTCCAGGAAGATAGTCCTAGATTTGGCAGAGGAGACTCTCCTAGATCAGAAAGAAGCGAATTTGGCGGCGGATTTGAAAGAAGAGGTCCAGGATCATTTGAGAAAGAAATGTTTACTGTTACTTGTGCCAAATGTGGCGAACGTTGTGAAGTTCCATTTAAACCCAGAGGAGACAAACCTGTATTTTGCAGTGATTGTTTCAGAAAAAATGAAAGTTACGAATCACGATCAGAATCCAGATCACCTGCTCCTTCCAGAAATGAGTTAGATCAGATTAACGAGAAGCTGGATAAGATTTTGAGAAAATTGGAGATTCGATAATTTTTAATCTAGCCAAAAGTAATAATTTTATCAGACTCTTCAACCAATTTTAATAAATCTTTCATGGTTGAAACGGGACAAATATTACTCATTTCTTTTTCCCTTGATTTTAAGCAAGTACCGCAAGCTAATATTTCTCCTTTATTTTTAACAAATAAATCTGCCTGTTCTCTGATATCAAATCTTTCATCTTTAATATCTTCTATTTCTACCCCTTTGTTTATCAAAAATATTTTTGCGCGATGGTTTGATTTTAATGAAGTAACGCCCAATCTAAAAGCATTCCAAACGACCTCTGCTTCATTTGTTCCTATAATGATTCCTATTTTTATCATATCATCAGTTAAACTCTTTTTTCATTTCTTCATATTGCTTTTTTGTGATTTTACCGGAAGCATATCTCTTTTTTAGTATTGTTGGAGCATCTTCATCTTTTTTGTTTGTTTGAGCTGCATTGATGAAAGATATAATCATCCACACAATTACTCCCCAGAATAGAATCATAAATAAAAAGCCAAAACCCATTCCAAATCCCATCATACCATAGCCACCCGCTCCAAGACCACCCAATAAGAGCAGTAAAGCTATTATTATAAAAACTACTATCCATACATTTTTGTTTTGTTCCATGATAGTTCCCCTCATAGTTTATGTTTTTCAGATAAGACTTTTCTGATTATATCGAATGCTTTGATTATTTTGGGGTAAGTTATTTTGTAGTAGATATTTTTGCCGTCTCTTCTGGCAATAACGATGCCTTTGTGTTTCATGATTGCGAGATGCTGGGAAATGTTTGCTTGGCTTAGATTTGTTTTTTGAATAAGTTCGGCAACTGACCTTTCTTTATTCCTTAAGAGGTTGAGTATTTCCAGTCTGGTTGGATTCGAAAAGACTTTGCACATTTCGGCATGTAATTCATATATTCTACTCATATTCATATATTAGAATAATCTAATGTTTAAATACTTTTCGAAATGATTAAACTTTATGACTCTACCCGTGATGAGCAGTTTTCTTTGACAAAATTAAAGTCCAAACGACTTCTCAAACTGTTTCATTTCATTCCATTTCTGCACGAACTTATGCCCTTTATCGGTTATAGAAATATACATATTATTATTGGAATTAGGTGTTTTTTCTACCAATTCTTTTTCCACCAATTCTTCCAAATATGATTTTAATTGAGCATGAGAAAGGTTTGCTTTGTACATCAAATGGGTCGGCTTAATATTTCCTCTCTTATTTTGGATCGCTTGCAACATATCCGCAATAATATCAGTTCTTGTTCTTTTTGGTTCCATAATAAAGTACCATCAAAAAAGCGGATAGTAACAGAGAATACCCTAATAACTGGACTATCTCTGAAACTACATAAAAAGTCTTTGTCATCATTAAAAATACGGCCAAAATCTGGCTTAAAGCGATAATACTGAAACTGCTGAAAATAAGCAGAGCTGGACGATCTTTGGTAACTCTGTAATTTTGATAGCAATGCCACGCTAATAATATTAACAGCAGGAAAGCAGTAATATGAAAAGGGTAAAATGCAAATTGAGTGAAGTAAACGGTAACGAGGATGAAATAGCTTAAGAGTAAAATACTACTTTTCCTCTGTTTGGGGTAGTATAACAAATACAATGAGAATAGTCCCACTATGGTTAACAATCTATAAATTAATGTTCCTCCTAAAAATAAAGTATTGGTGTAATGAATTTGATTATAAGTAAAAGCTAAAGCACCAATTATGGCGGTATGCCTTTCTATAGAATATAATGAAAAATTGGTCATTATTTTGAACAAAAATGATAACGAAATCAAACCAAATGAAATACATAAATAGATGTGGTTCTTTTTCTCTTTATTGAATTTGTAATATTTAAAAGCAAAGAAAGATATCAAGGCCAACACGATCAAACTGATTATGTCTATGAAAATATCTTTTCCATAGAACCATTGTGGGCTGTAGATTAAATTAATCATATTTTCTATCTTATAAAGACGTTTAAAAAACTTGTGGTAGATATGTGCAGAAGTGAGCTATGTATCTGCTTTGCATACGCTATTTATAAGCCAGGTTCTTTGATATTAATGAGGTGATTGGTATGAGTATCGTACATAATTCAGATAGTATGTATATAAGGAGAATAGAATTGTTTCCCTTTCTCGAACCTCTTACGGCGGGAGAGAGGGAGTATTTAATTTACCTGAGAGAAAAAGAAAGAAGAAGAGGGCATTGGAAAAGAAGTTGATTTTTTTCTTTTTGAATTTTGTTCTTATTAAATTCTCATTCATTTTTAGATATGGTTACTACCCACTAGTAAATACCCATAAACTATATAAATAAACCATCTTTTATCTCTATCATGACCCATTCATTCCTCCCTACGACTCTCGAAGAAGCTAAGCAGTACTATGCAGATTTTCAACAGTTTGATGTCATTTTCATAACCGGCGATCCTTATTATGATCATCCTCTAAGTGGTGTAGCTATCCTATCCAGATTATTAGATACAAAAGGATACAAAGTAGGGATTATCGCCCAACCATTAAATGATGATGATTATCAAGTTTGCGGCAAACCAAAATATTTCTTCTGTATCACTTCAGGATTACTGGATTCCATGCTGGCTAATTATACTCCCATGTTGCATCAGCGAGATAGAGTATTAGTCCCAGAAAGAGCTTTGATGGTCTACACGCAGAAAATAAAACAATTCTTCAAAGGATCCATTACTGTCTTGGGAGGAGTGGAAGCAACTATCCGCAGATTTACTCATTTTGATTACAAAGAAAATCAGCTAAGGAGAGGAATATTAAACGATACCAAAGCAGATCTGTTATTGTTTGGAAATGCGGAGAGATCTATTTTATCATTGCTTAATAGAATGAGTAATTTGGGTAATAATGATGGTCACAATCATCCAGAATTTATTTTTGAAAAAATTAAAGATGCTCTCAATTTGTCCACTCTAGATGGAGCAGCCTTCCGTATCAAAAAAGAAAATATTCCTGAGACTGTCCGTAAACTACCTAGTTATGAAGAGTGTGTTCAAGATAAAGAAAAATTTAACCTCTTAACTCGTACTCATTATTTGCTTCCCGATGATTCTTTCATCGAAGCCTGTGGTTTAAGTGCTATTCAACATACTCGTCCCAGTCATACTCTGCAAGAAGATGAAATGGATTTGATCTACGAATTTCCATACTCGCGAAAATTACATCCTCTTTCCAGAAATTTTGATTTCAATCAAAAGATGGTGGAGATGCTTACTACTTCAGTAGTAATTGGTCGGGGTTGTTGGGGAAGTTGTTCTTTCTGTATCATTCCTTTAGTACAGGGAAAAGAAGTGGCTAAGAGGAGTAAAGAAAGTATAGTGAAAGAGATAGAATCTCTCTATCTGAATGGCCATACTAAAATTAATGATTTAACTTTGCCTACCCTTAATATGTATGGGTCAAGATGTAATTTGTACGATGAACCTCAACAGATATTTTCTCCTATAACTAATAAAGAAATAACTGTTTACAATAAAAAGAAATATTGCAATCAACAATGCGTGGGTTGTCCACAGAGAGTCATCAGTGATGATTTAATCCCTCTCTTAGAAGAAGTAGAAAAATTGAATAAAAAATATGCGGGGACTACTTTAGAACTACGTAGCGCTATTCGTCATGACATCATCTTGGATCAAAAGAAATTGTTTCGAAAGATCATGCTTTTTACCACCAGATTAAAGATTGCTCCGGAGCATATCGTTGATACAGTTCTTAAGCAAATGAATAAAGCTAACCATGCTGCTTTTGAAGAATTCTTAGAAGAGTTTAAGAAAGTGAATCGAGAGCAGGATACTAACAAAAATCTGGTGCCCTATTTTATAGCTGCCCATCCTGGTTCAACTATGGATGATATGGAAATTCTGCGAAAATACTGTGATGAGAAGGATATTTTTGTCAATTTAACCCAAGTATTTACTCCCACTCCCGGAACTTTATCCACGGCTACATATTATACCGGAGAAAATCCTCTCACTCGAGAGAAAGTGTATGTACCAAGAACTTTCAGAGAGAAGAAAGATCAAAAGAGTATGTTGATGAACGAGGAAGGGATATCTCACTCTGATTTGGATGGATAAATTTTTAATTTATGGATTTAACATTTAATTGATCTATCATTTCATGGGGATTTCTATTATTAAAATCTCGGTATTCTCTATTGCTTCAATGGAAATATTTTTAACTTCACTAATTCCTAATGCATCACCCTGTTTGAGGGTATGTTCAGCAACTTTAACTTTTCCTTTGATCAGGAAGAGATAGACTCCATTTTCAGCAGATGAAAGAGTATGATTTATTACTTTTCCTGTGTCTAATAACCCATACAGAAAAAGAGCATTTTGATGAATATACAATGCTTTGTATTTGTTACTTTCTTTTTTATCTTGTTTTTCTTCAATTCCAGAAACAAGTTCCACCAACTGATTTCTTAATTTACTCCCACCAAAACTCTTCTGCTCATAACTTGGTTGTATATCCCGTTCTTTACTCTCTATCCATATTTGTAATAGATGTACTTTTTCAGTTTTAGAAGGATTAACTTCGGAATGAAATACTCCTATACCTGCGGACATACGTTGTACTTCTCCGGTTTTAATGAATCCCGTATTGCCCATACTATCTTTATGTTCTAAACTTCCTTGCAGAATAATAGTTACAATTTCCATATTATCATGAGGGTGCTTGCCAAATCCTTTTCCCGGTTCGATCCAATCTTCATTCAGAACTCGTAAAGCTCCAAAACCAATTCTTTGTGGGTTATAGTAATCAGAAAAACTAAAACTATATCGAGTATGTAACCATCCGTGATCAGCTGAACCTCGTTCTTTGGAGCGTTGAATATCAATTACCATCGTTTTAACTTTGAAACCTCCTGAAATAATCTCGTACAATCTCTTGACAATTAAAAGCGAATTGATATCTTCCGTTATCTAAATCCTGTTTTGACACTACCACTACTCTCTGTCCACTAAAAGTGCCTACGCAATTAGGAAAAGGAATAGTTGGATTATTATTACGGAGTTGAAGTCTTACTTTTCCGTCAGCTCCTTCAGGAATCAAGTCCAATTTTGGTCTAGCTATAATCATATTCTTTATTTTTGGGTGATAATTAATATAATTTGTGTTAAAAATGTAATAATTACTAAAACGATGAATAACCTACAGATATTTATTTCTTTGACTCTTCAAGTGTTTTCTATTAACTTCAGATCTTTCTAACGGTGCCTTTACCCGCATCAATCTCTACTCTATCCCCATCTTTAAGCACTTTGGTGGCATTTCTTGTACCAACTACACAAGGCTTTTTCATCTCTCTGGCGATAATAGCAGCATGGCAAGTCATACCCCCTTCATCGGTAATAAATGCCGCTGCTTTTTGCATGGCCGGAACAATATCGGGAGTAGTCATACTCGCTACCAATACGTCTCCCTCCTTAATTTTGTACATATCTTTAGCAGTTAGTACTATTTTTACTGTTCCTTGAACTATACCATCGTATGCCGGTTTCCCTTTGATCTCAGTTGATACTTTACTTTTACTGTTATTATTACTATTAGATTTTTCTTTCAACCTATTCAATTCTTTTCCCACCACTACTTTCTTTTTAGATTTGAGAACAAGGAAAGCATAATCTTGAATCCTTTCTGCTATTTTTTTCTTACTGGGGGTCTTGGATTTCAGTTTCTCTACTTCATCGGCAGTAAGATAACATACTTCTTCAAATTCTAAATTGATTTTACTGCCAATCTCTCTTAGTAGTGGTCTTATATTAAAAAATGCTGACGCCAATATATCAGTCCTATAAGTACGTAAGTACACAAACTCTTTAGCTGTTTGAATCAGATGAAGTAAAGTGCCGCTTAAACTTAATTCTTGGACTACTTCTCTGTATCTTTGTTGTGTCAATTTTCTTTCTTTTACTATCTCTGCCAATTTTTGTTGTGGATTTTGAGTGCTTAATTCAGTTATGCGTTCAATAATTGATTTCCTACTATCTGGTTCACTTACTCCATCTCTGGCGCTGAGCCATAAATAATTTTCCATATATTTGTTTAAATCATTTGAAATATCATGTTTCTGCTGAAGTTTCATAGCCATCCACAATAATTCATCCTGCTGTTTGTTTACTAAATTTTGTTTAATCGGTGCAGTGAGAAGGGATAAATATTCTTCCAAGAGTTCATCTTTGCCCTGAAGTGCGAGTATTTTTTCCAACTCTTCCCTAATAGTCTTTTCCAAGAAATCAACTGCTGACTGAGTGTAGTATAAAAATGAACATAATGTTTCATATTTCTTTCTAAAATATGCAAATAATTGTAATAACTCTTTTTTATTTTTTGTTTTTAAACGCATTCGTTTTATGTCCTGACTAAATTTAAGTAAATCTTCGCCGCATTGGTAACATTTTTCACTCATAGCTAAGAGATAACCGCGTTCTTTCTGTTCTCGAGATGCAATATATTTGGATTCCTTGCTTAATTCTTTAGTATCAACTAACCAATCATAATCTAAGACTAAAATATTTTTATGAAATGACTTAAAATCAAATTCTGTCCCATATTTAATCATTCCTTGACAGAACATATCAGTAACGAGAAGACAATATTTCCTTTTAACCAGAAATTTCCATTCTACCATCGAATTACACTAATTTAGTCCATTTGGATTTTAATGTGTTTATAACAGAAATGAGAGATATAAATGTTTCTTTATTGTGACCCCGAATATTTAAAAAGGATGGCGTCTTTATTATTATATGTCTAAAAAAGAACTAGATATAATCATCAAAATAGCCCAAGAAGCTGGCGAGATTATCCTACAATATTATCGTAAGAATATGGCTCTCAGGACAAAATTTAATGATCCGGAGAATTTTTTAACCATTGCCGATGAACAAGTGGATAAATTTATTCGTAAAAGATTACATGAAGAATTCCCCGATGATTTAGTCCTTTCTGAAGAAAATGATTTTGTTCCTCAAGATTATTCGGGAAGAGTGTGGATGGTTGATCCTCTTGATGGTACGGGATATTTTGTACATGGTCAAGATGGTTTTTCAGTGATGATAGGATTATGTATAAATGGAATTCCTACTTTGGGGGTAGTATATGCATCTGCCCGTAAAGATCTCTTCTATGCTGAAAAAGGAAAAGGGGCTTTCTTTCAAAATACATTTCAAAAAATAACTAATTTTACAAAACAAGCCCGTAGGATAGGAGTAAGTTCAATCTCTCAACTTAATCAAGCTCGTTTTGTGATTAGGAAGTCTATGGGGAAAGAGAGAGATGCGGATAGGATAGTACAAAAGATTTTAGTAAAAGAAAAGATTAAAGAAGGTTCTAGCGGTTTAAAAATTTCTAAAATAGCTAAAGGAGATGCTGAATTTCATCTTAGCACTATTCAACGTACCGCTAAATGGGATACGTGTGCCCCCCAAGTAATTTTGGAGGAAGCAGGAGGCAAACTGACTTTTGTGGATGGTACTCTCCTTAATTATAAACAAAATTCAGTTATCTGGCATAAATTATATCTGGCTTCTAATGGACTTATTCATCAAAAAGTGATGGAACGAATTAAGAAAATAAATATGTTGGAAGCACAGGAAAAATAAGATTTGAATAATTAACATCAATCTTATTATCTCTTAAATTTTCGAAACAAACCCTCCTATAAAACTGCTTGACAATGTTGTCAAAGCTAGATACTAAGTACAGAAATGTTCTTCCCCTTCTTCATAGATAGTATTACAGTTTGAGCAATATTCTTTTCTTGTTAATTGATGCCCAAAATGCGAACAGCTCTTTGTGGCGCACTTCTTCTTACCCTGATGAAATTCTTCTTCACTTACTTTTCCGCCACATTCTCCTTCACACACATAGCGTATAGATCCCATTTACTGTACCACCCCTTTGGCTTCAATAAGTGCTCATCATTTATAAAATTTATTGTTGAGCAAACGCTATCATTAAAATAAATCTTATGTTTGAATGAACAAAATAAACTCATTCATCCCAAATTATCCAAAATATCATGAGCATTCATGGCGTTAAGATATTCTACTATTTCCTTGTTTTCATCTCTCAGTAAGAGATTCATTTTCAATGAATTCTTTTCAACATTGCTGATTCGAGCCATTTTGTCGGTGAGAATTAAACCGTAAGGGTATCCTAAAAATAAAGAATCAGTACTATTTTTCGCTAAATGAGGTAACATTTCTTTGTTTCCTTCAAATCTAAAAATATGCTTAGCTTTGGGATTTAATTTGACGAAATGACTATTCCCTTCAATAAAATAACTCCAATTGCTTTGAAAAGGGCTTAATTTTTGTAATAAGACAATGGGACTATTACCGCAAGTAGTAAATAAAGAACAGCTCTTGGCTATGGATGAAACATTACTTCCTAACATTGAAAGATACTTTTCCTCATTTTTATAGGTTGGTTCTAAAGTTCCGTCTAAAAGAATGTAGTCTGCCGTTATCATGCTGGCTACTTTTAATTCCGCAAACCGTCTGGCCATGTTAGCAACTTTACTGATAGGGGCTCTTTCATTTCCGGATTTTATGGATAAATCAGTAGATGCTATAATTAGATCATTTTCATCTAGTAAATCACTTCCTTCTACTGGGAAAATCTTTCCCTCATACCACATATCTCCCTGCTTGTAGCTAGCGGTAGTTAAGAGATAAAATTCATATTTATTTGAAAATAACTTTTTTTCTCCTTTCATAACTTGGGCGAAGATTCTAATAAAACTAAGGGAGAGATTTCCTCCGGACAAAATTTCTGCTTGTCCTCCATCGATGAAAGCGATGTTTTTTTCTTCTAGGTTTGATTCTTCTATGTTAGATGGAATTTCTTGGAAATGTTCTTGGGTTATGGGGATAATTTTGTTATTAAATACTAAATTGTCAGTAAGAAAGAATACTTTGAGTTTATTGCGAAGGTGTTGGGAGATGGTGGAGAGCATGTTAGGTGAGATTATTTCTAAAGGTTAATTAAGATTTGGGTGATTCAAAATTATAATTATTAAAATAAGCCCCTGGTGGGAATTGAACCCACGACCTCGTCCTTACCAAGGACGCGCTCTACCACTGAGCCACAAGGGCATAGGCATTAAAATTCGGGTTTGTTATTTAAAGATTACTATTGAGAACAGTATCTCCGAAGCTTTTTTGAATGAACAGATTACTTCCTTATCAACATCCAAGATTTTTGATTTTGTGGCAGCTGCGAACCCTAAACAAACTTTGCCGTTAAGATTCCCACTAAATCAAATGCCTTCTTTGGATAAAATTCACTTATCCTAGAAAAAGGAAACGTTTGGTATTTACAAATTTTTCTGACAACTCTCTAATCGTAAATTTCATTCGGAGATACTGTTTTAACAGTATCTCCGAAGCTAAAATTCGTTAACATTCTTCTTTCTACTTTTAATTGGTTCCCGCAAAGAATTATACTTCTGATCAGGTAAAAATCTTACTAAACTACGCTTTCAGATTTTTAAAGTACGATCTTTTTGGATTTTCGACCATAGTTTTACAGGTCTTATGCATCTCAATAAGAAATTCTTTGAAACTCACCTCTTCTTTGTAGAAGCAAACCCATTGGGTTTGCAACATCTGTTCAAACATAAAGAGAAAATATCTTATCTTCATTTCCGTTGATTTACATTTGATTTGCGCTTCATCCTGAACTCGAAACCCTGTTTCTATTCTCCACCGCTTTCGATATGTTCTAATCATTTCTTCGAGAGCAATCGTATCAACATTGGTCGCAAAAACCCAATCAAATAAAGTATCTGCTCTTCGACTATAAATTTGCTTCATAAATGTAAGATAGAATTCAAATTTATAGACACTCTTGTCCTTGTTTACCTCACCGTCCCATAGAACCGTAAATTTCTCTCCCTCTTCTAGAGGGTAGAGAATCTCTTTCTTATCTTTATGTTTTGGAACAAAGATAAGGAAAGGATATTTTAATTGAATCAATTCATACATCAAATCTTTGTCATAAAATCCCCGATCAAAGAGGAGAAGTTTCACTTCTCCTAAAAGTGGTTTAAGTAGAGAAAGCATATGAGAAATAACATAACTTTTGTAATGACCAAGCTGAATGGGGAGCGAAAGAAGAGGGATTTTCTGAGGAATATCATCGCTGACGATACTGCAAGTTAGAAATTTGAACTTGCCAGTGATTGCTCCTTCTTTTTTCCAGCCATGAATATCTAATCCTTGTACTTCTCCATAAAACTCTTCATCCGTATAATCAAAAGCAAGAACAAATTCCTTGTTCTTCCAACCAAACTTTTCAGAGAGGCGTTTGATATAATCCAAATATGAATAAGTGGTCATCTCTGTGAGACTTTCATGGAGCCGCAGATACATGGTATCTGCTTTGTTGCCAACTGTTTCAACATAGGTGTTATAGGCAACTGCATCTAAAAGTGGCTCCGATAATTCAAAGCCATTGATAGTGTGAATTGCTCGTTTTGTGCCCAAACTGTTATCGATAAAATAACGTAAAGAATTAATTTGGGAAACTGTTTTTTCACGATTCATATCCTCTAAATTAGAGCGGTGTTTAAAGGTTTTTCTTATTACTCAAAAAAGGTGAATCGCTTTCGGAGATACTGCGGAGGGGCTTAGTAGAAAGTCCCAGAAAAAATCGCCTTGACCGTAGAGTTTGTGCCGCTATTGATGTATTCTTTAAAGCGACACCTAGCAATAGATCTCGCAAAAAGTGAAAACTATCACTTTTGCGCGCAAATGAAGTAGTTGCTTCATTTCGCGTACGAATCATAGTTCAAACTCTACACTTTGGTCATGGCGGCGACTTTTTCTATAGAGCCTCCCGGAGGTTACTTTGTTTGTTCAGAAGGGTATGATGTTAAGTGCTTATCCTCTGTATGCCCAAAAAGTTAAAAAAATAATCTCCAAATAGTCGTCCAAAACCGACAAGTATATAAATCAAAATTCTTTACTCTGATTAACTTAAAGAGGAAAGTAGATGAAACGAATTACTAAAGGTCATACCAAACGTATTTCTACTATTTCTTCTTCTAAAAAAAAATACTTATTAGGGCAGAAATCCAGAGTATTTTTTAATCTTGCTTCTAATCGACATAACAGTAAAGCTACGAGGTATAGTATGCCAGCAAGAAATAAACATAAAGCCTGGTTAGCGGTAGGAGTGTTATTGATTATAGTGGTCTTAGGAGTGGTATTGTATACTATTAGAAATTCTGAAGTTATTGCGGGGAAAGGATACTTAGATCCTATTACTTCTTGTCGTGGTTATTGTACTGCTCCTGATGAACTGTCATGTCTTCCCGGTTCAACTGTGAGCGGTAATACTTGTCCCGCCTTGGCTAGCACCGGTTTAGCTCCAATCTGCTGTAATTTTGATGCTGTCACTCCAAATCGATGTGTGGTTAGTCCCGGTCCGCCGTTGTGGTATGGGGGAGAAACTATTAATGAATTTATTGTAACTGATCAATTTGGTGCGGGCGGTTCTTCAGGTGGTACCAGAATGGTTTATGGTTCTGCCTATGATGAAGTAAATCCTCGTGCATTAGAGAGAAAAGCTGATTGGATGGATAGTATTTATCCCCCCACCCAAGAAAGGGGAGTAATTGGTAAGGAATTAGGATCATTTAATGGTAGAGCTAGATTATTGATACCGAATTCAGCATTAGATAAATTACCTGGTTTAGCTATGCCTCGTTGTACCCAATTTTTTACTCGTCCATTTACCATCAGTCTTTGGTTTAATACTACTTCAAGTGGTATTTTATTTGGTCAATATGGGCAAGATGCAGGACAAAATCTAAAAGGGTATGTTCCGGTACTTTATGTAGGTACAGATGGAAAATTGTATGGGGAAGCTCTATGGGCTGGAATTGAGAATGGTAATATAAATCAAGTAGTGTCATCTTCCGTAGTTAACAACGGAAAATATCATCATGCAGTTTTAACGTATGATGGAAATACCGAAATATTATATTTAGATGGTAAGTTAGCAGACTCTGAAAGTGGTTTAAAAATATTTCCTTATGCGTGTGAAGTTGATGATTTTTATTCATATGAAATAGGAAATGGGTATGCTAGTACAGGTTGGCCTTACACTGTTTACAGTTCGATCACTCCTTATTCGAGATTTCCTTTCACTGGTCAAATTGATGAATTTACTGCTTATGCCAGTGCTAAAAATAAAGTAGAAGTCAATCAAATCTATCAAGGCGGAGTAAAAGGTTTGAGTCAATGTGGCCGTGCATGTACTGGCACAACGGAAATATGTGATGGGATAGATAATGATTGTGATCTAATTATAGATCGGGAGGCTCCTAGTGGAATGTATGATATACTAGGTGATAATGTATGTACTCAAATAATTAGTTGTGGTAATTATAGAAAGAGATGTGCTGCTGGACAATTTTGTGATTCTGCTACTAACCCGCTAAGTCCGGTCTGTGCTGTGCAAGTATGTACTCCTAATGCTGCAGACTGTGTTGGAAACAATCAAAGAATATGTAAACCGGATGGTTCGGGATTTTTGGATGAGGTTTCTTGTAATAATAATGTTTGTCAAGAAGGAGCTTGTGTTCTTTGTACTGGACCTGTTCCGGATTATGCTACTTTTTGTGCAGATCAAACTAATGCCGGATCAATAACGGTAGTGAATCAATGTACTTCGGCAGGTTCATGTAAGTATACTTGTAATGTTGGTTACCGTATTTTAGGGAATAGTTGTGTTGCTGATTGTACTGATGTCGATGGGGATAATTATTGTTCAGAAGCTAGTGGATTAACTCCGGAAAAATCTTGGGGAGATTGTAATGATGGTGATGCTACTAAGTATCATATTGTGAGCGGGTCTGTTGATGCTGATGGAGATCGTTATACTGTCGGTGAAGAACAACAGATTTGCTCTGGTGATAGTTTGTCGTCAGGTTATAGTGCTACTTCAATAATTAATGATTGTAATGATGCTGATGCGAGAATATCTCCTGGTGCTGTGGAGAGTTGTAATAATGCTGATGAGAATTGTAATAGCCAAATTGATGAAGGAATTGTTAATCCTGTTTCTTGTGGATTAAATACTTGTACTCAAACTGTTGTTCAAACTTGTACTGCCGGAGTTTTGAGTCCGGCGTGTGTTCCGGGAACTCCCGGTGTTGAAACGTGTAATGGTAGAGATGATAATTGTAATAATCTGGTAGATGAGGGGGTGTCTCAAACTATTTCATGTGGTACGGGTGTTTGTAGAAGAACAGCAACTCAATATTGTTATAATGGGGCGTGGTCTTATGCTTCCTGTACTCCGGGGACGGTTTCGCCTTTTGTTCGTGAAACTTGTAACAATTTAGACGATGATTGTGATGGAATAACGGATGAAAATAATGTGTGTAATACTAATACCCGTTGTGGCGATTATACTACTGTTTGTGTTAGTGGAGATGTTTGTTCCAACGGAGTATGTATGAGTACTTCTTGTATTGGCACTACCCCCCTTAATTCTGCTGCCTGTCCTAGTGCTGGTGCGGGAACGACGGTAAGTTTAGTTTTATCCTGCATTTCAGGAAGTTCATGTCAATATGTTTGTGCTACTGGTTATCATATTTCGGGAACTATTTGTCTTGCTGATTGTACTGATATTGATGGTGATAATTATTGTGCGGAAGCAAGTGGGACTACTCCGGGAAAATTATGGGCAGATTGTAATGATGGTAATGCTGCAATTAAACCTGGTGTGATGGAAAGATGTGATGGAATCGATAATAATTGTGTGAGTGGGATTGATGAAAATAATGTTTGTATCACTAATGATCACTGCGGTAGTTATACTACTGATTGCAGGACTGGTGGGCAGGTATGTGAAGGGGGAAGATGTGTGAACGCTTGTACTGATACTGACAGTGATAATTATTGTGCGGAAGCAAGTGGAACAACTTTACCAGCAGGAAAATTAGGATGGGCAGATTGCGCTCCTGCTGACAGTTCTAAGTATCGTATTTTAACGGGGTATGTAGATAATGATGGGGATCATTATGCTACTGGCGCAATACAGTCAATTTGTTCTGGAGTTGGTTTGTCGTCTGGTTATTGGGCTACTTTTACAGTTAATGATTGTAATGATAACAATCGTAACATTAACCCCGGTGCGGAAGAAGCATGTAATGGAATAGACGACGATTGTGGAGGAGAGACGGATGAATATGTTTGTCCAACTATTAGTTATTATTGTGATAATGATCTCGATACTTATTTTGCGTCTACTGCGCTGAGTTGTAATAGTTACAATTGTGTTCCACGAAGTTGTCGAGCTACCGCGGGTACTGATTGTAATGATGCAAGTAATGCTATTAAGCCGGGAGTTGCAGAACAGTGTGATGGCGTGGATAATAATTGTGATGGGCAGACGGATGAGGGTGGTGTTTGTGCAACTTGTTCTGACGGCATCCGAAACCAAGATGAAATGGGGGTAGATTGTGGTGGTACACATTGTAATGTGTGTATCATGAAAGGAAATGTTTATACTGCTGGAAACCCGCAAGTAATTAACAGTTACGACTTAGCTATGGAAGCATTAATTGTTGAGGCTAATGGTGATGACGATTATGGCAATTTGAATACTCCTCCTCTTCAAGGAAGTTTATATGATATTCCCGTATGGGTATGTGATAATGGTCGTTATAGTTTAATAGCAGGCGGAATTGTGACTTGTACTGCTGGATTTAGTGAGGAAGCAAATGTTTACACCACTGGAAATCCGCAAGTAATCAACAGCTTCGACTTAGCTATGGAAGCATTAATTGTTGACGCTAATGGTGATGATGATCTTGGCAATGATAATACTCCTCCTCTTCAAGGAAGTTTATATGGTACTTCCGTGTGGGTATGTGATGATGCTCGTTATAGTTTAACGGCGTTTACACGTTGTTAATCCTCGTCAAAAATAAATAATAATATAAATTAATCAATGACACTCATCCCGCCACGAAAAATATCTGAAAATGAAAATAATTAGAAATAAAAATAGATATAACCATTTAGTTATTTCTCCCCGCATTAATAAGTATAAAGTATGGCTGGCACTGGGAATTCTTGTAGTGATTCTCATTCTGGGCGTGGTTCTTTTTTATATTGTCCGTCCGGAAGTGTTGTTTGGGAAAGGGATTGGAAGTATTGTGGGTGGTGCTTCTAATGGTGAATCCTGTGATACTAATTATGAATGTTCTTCAGATGATTGTGATGAAAACTTAGGTCATTGTATGAGATGTGATAAAGATTCAGATTGCACTGATAATAGGGCTTGTCCTGTAGGTGATGAAGGAGAAGCCTGCAGAAGAACAAAATTTAAACTCTGTGTTGCCGGAGTTGAAGGCGCGACTTCCAGACGTGAACGCTCTTGTGTTGAAGGTGTACGATGTGATACTTATAGAGATTGCCGTGCTGGTGAAGGTTGCGCGTGGGATATTTCACAAAGTGGAAATTATAATCCTTATTGTAAGCCCCTTTCCAGTGGCAGGGTAGGATGTACTTCCGACCGGCAATATTCTAATTGCCCTCCCACTCATTATTGTACCCTTGATCGTGGTTTTTATGATATCACTCAAGGTTATTGCCAACCCAGAAAAGAATTAGGTCAAAGTTGTACTAATAATCAACAATGTTTGAGTTATTATTGTAATCAAAGAATTTGTCAAACTTCTTCCCTTAATTGTCCTCTTCAAAATGTTTACTGGTCGTTAGAACAGGCAGATGATCATCCTATTACAGAAGCGTATGTCGGTCAAAGAGTTTATTTAAATGCGGAATTTCCTGCCTCCTCTTCTTGTGATCTTACCAAAGTTTCTTTTAAAGTTATAAGAGTTTCACGATTAACTGACAGAGTTGTATTTCGACCTTTAAGTCCGGTCGATTCCACTTCTGTTGTCGGATCATATACTTTTATTGGAAATGATTTAGCAGACACTTTAGATAGTGCTTTTATTGGTGTGGATATATTATATAAAAATCAAGATGGAGTGAAAGAGTTATTACCTAATTTTGTTAGTGATACTACTATTGATGTAAGTAGATACCGAAATATTGGTAATCCTTGTGGAATAGATGATCAATGTAAATCCGGTTTGCGTTGTATGGACCAAATTTGTAATCGAGAACTAGGTTTTAATCCTCTCTGTTCCATTGCTCATCCTTGTCCTGCTGGTTTGGATTGTGTCAATGGATTGTGCACCAATAGAGATGAAGAATTAAATATTGTTCTTGAAGGAGCAGCAGTCTCGCGTTTAATTAACTCATTTTCCTGTCCTTCAGGTAAAATAAATATTACCAGTGACCGCATTTTACCGGATGGAACTCGTTTCGCCGCAGCGACGTATCCTCGTTCATTTTGCTGTGATACTGGAAGGGGGTATAATTGCGCCGACAATGGATGTTATTTTGCTGGTGAATTTCCCCGATGGGGAACGTATGATTCCAGTTATTTAATCTGTCGGGCTCAAGATAATAATTGGATTCAATGTAATATTAATTCTGTAAATACAGAAGTTGCTGGAAAAAAATGTAAATTAGATCTTAATAATAAGTTTCACTGGGTTGATGGATCTCTTCCTGATGTTGATAATGATGGTGTTTTAGATATAAGAGATAATTGTCGAGATACTCCTAATTTGGATCAGAGAGATTCTGACGTGGGTCGTTTCATTATGAAATTAAATTCTTCATTTTCTACACCAATTGGTGTTGCAGTTGATGATGAAGACAATGTCTATGTTTTGGATTTATTCCACAATGGGAGAATTACAAAATTTAATCCTTGGGGTGATTTAATAACTACATGGGATACTAATACTAATAAACCTAAAGCTATAGCAGTTGATCATAATAAAGTTTACGTAACTGACTCCCAGACTAATCGACTTACAACATTTGATTTAAATGGCAACTCAAACGAATTATCTTATGGTGGATTTAATTATCCGTTAGGAGTTGCAGTTCATAAAAATGGTAAAGCGTATATAGTTAATAATCAAATTCATTTGGTAAAGAGATATAATCCTACTGGAAATCTTATTAACCAATGGGGTTCTTTGGGATCGGCTAATGGGCAATTTAATTCTCCCTCTGGTATAGCTATAGATGATTCTGGAATGGTTTACGTTGTTGATAGTGGTAATAATCGCATTCAAATATTTAATGGCAGTGGTGATTATCAGAATGTGTGGGGTAGTAGTGGAAATAGTAATGGCCAGTTCAATGCTCCTTATGGTATTGCTCTTCGTTCAATTTGGGATATCTATATCACTGATAGTGGTAATAATCGTATTCAAAAATTTGAGGGCCATCTTTTTCAGGCTAAATGGGGTTCTTCAGGACCGGAGGATGGTAAGTTCAATAATCCTCAAGGTATTGCAGTTGATTCTCATAATAATGTTTATGTAGCTGATAGTGGTAATAACCGTGTCCAAAAATTCTCTGGCGGAGATAGGGTGGGAGATGTTTGTGATACTTGCACCCCCAATAAAGAAATATGTAATAATATAGATGATGATTGTAATGGAGAAGTTGATAAAAGTGATAGCCTTTTTGAATTTGTAAATCCGGTGTGTAATACTTTTGAACGTTGTGGTGATTATAACACTAGATGTAATCTAGGAGAAATATGTTCTACTGGAAATTGTATTAGAGATATTGGTGCGTCATGCACTTCAAATGATGATTGTAGTTTTGGTATAGTTTGCACTAATCAAGTATGTTCTAGAACCATTTGTCCTAATGGGGCGGTAGATAATGAAATGGGGTGTATGTGTGGATCTGCCTTAATTCCATGGGGTAATTATTGTTGTAATGGGGTTCTATCAACAAGTGCTTGTGAAACTGTAGCTTCCGGTGATATCACTAGAGATAGGCAGACCACAGATGCAGATGTACAAACATTACAATTTATAATTTTGGCATCAGCCGATGGAACTTGTGGTGCAAGTGATCAGACCTTCCATCATTACGGAGATACTTATGCTTGTGATGATGGAAGGTATGATTTTATATCATTCAGTTGTGATACTAACAATCCTATAAATGGCGATGTGAATGGAGATGGACAGATCACCGATACTGATGTACTGGTATTACAATTTATGATATTGGCATCAGCCGATGGAACTTGTGGCGCAAGTGGCCAGAATTCCTGCCCTTACGGAGACTCTTTTGCTTGCGATGATGGCAGGTATGATTTTGATAGTTTTATATGTTAATGTAAAATGAATATTTATTCAAAAATCTGATTGAGGCATTACATTCGTCGAAATTAATATTAATCTCAAAATACTCGTGCAAAACCGACAAGTATATAAATCAAAAGTCTTTAATCCTCTATATCTCAAAGAGGTTGTGTAGATGAAAGTAATTACCAAACATCACATCAAAAAATCTTCAGTTTCTTCCCCCTCTACTATTACTTCGGCTAACAAACATAAAATGTGGTTGGTTGCTGGTTTATTAATTGCGGTTATTGTTATAGGAATATTATTGTATATGGTGAAAAAGTCTGGAACAACCGCGGGGAAGGCATATTCTTACTCTTGTGCTAGTCCAAGTGTATGTTCGTTAAAAAATTGTGATGCAGGATTTACTCAAGATTCTAGTAAGACTTGTTCAATTGGTTCTGTGTGTTGTGCCCCTGTTGCTTCTAGTGCTTGTGTTATACCAAATAAATGTGGCACTTCTCTAGCTTGTGCTCAGTTCGGAGGAACTGCAGATCCTAGTAAAACCTGTTTAACCGCTGGCGATATATGTTGTGTTCCTCCTCCTACCCCCTGCACTGGTTATTGTGCCCTTAATTTTTGTCTTCCCGACTCAACATTATCTACTACTTCTACATGCGCTTCTGGTGGTATTAGTATAACTAAATGCTGTGAATTTAATCCCCTTCCTCCAAATCAATGTGTGGTTAGTTCTGGTCCTATATTGTTATATGGTGGGGAAACGATAAATCCTCCAAATAATAATTTGTATACTTTTGTTTTTGACCAAGTAGATAATAATATGAATAGAGCAGCCACTTGGTCTGTTCTTCCAGGTACTAGTGCTCCTTTAGTTTCCTCGCAACAATCTGGAATAATCGGTAAAGAATTAGGTTTATTTGATGGAACTACTGGTTTATCGGTACCATCAGAAGTATTAAATATCGTACTCCCCATGACTCTTCCCTCATCTAATCCAACTTTTTCAATCAGTCTCTGGTTTAAAACAATTCAGAGTGGTATGTTATTTGGACAATATGGTAGAAGTGTAGAAGGAATTATTCCTCGTGGTTGGGTGCCTATGCTTTATGTTGGCACGGATGGAAAATTGTATGGGGAAGCTTCTTATGCTGGAACCACTGCTGGTGGAATTAATCAAGTAGTTTCAACTGTTGTAGTTAATGATGGAAGATATCATCACGTTGTCTTAACGTATGGAAATAAAATTGAAACATTATACTTAGATGATAAAAAAGTATCTTCTCTATCAAATTTGAATGTTTATTCTTACGCTGATTCTTATCTTTACGAAATAGGAAATGGGTATGCGAATATTCGAAGTGATGGTATGGGCTGGCCAAATACTGTTGTTTCTGAAGATCCCTCTCGATTTCCCTTCACCGGTCGGATTGATGAATTTTCGGTTTATGATAGAGCTATAACTCTAGTTGATGTAAATAATATCTATCAGGGTGGTGTAAAAGGATTAAGTCAATGTGGACGTGCTTGTGCTGCTCCGGGTGCGACAGAAATATGTGATGGGATAGATAATGATTGTGACACTAAAATAGACATTACTACCAGTGGCGCTAGTGTATGTACTCAAGATATTAGTTGTGGTAATTCTAGAACAACATGTGCTACTGGGACAAATTGTGATTCCGTAACGGACAGTACAACCCCTTCATGTAGAGTACGAACATGCACTCCTGATTCAAAATGGTGTTTAAGTTCTTTAACTCGTGCAACCTGTGGTTCAGACGGTTTTAGAATTACTACTGATGCCTGTAGTAGTAGTGCTCCTTGTTTGGGAGGAAGTTGTGTTCCCGTCCCTATATGTACTCCTCCTGCCGAAGGTCTTCCTCTTAATGCCCATATTTGTGATGATGATGATGGTGGTCTTGGAGTGAATACTCCCGTTGCTTTAGTGCCAGCATGTACCGAAACTAAATGCGAATATGAATGTGATAGTGGATTTCATTTTAGTTTTGGATCAAGTAGCTGTTTGACTAATGATCCAACTTGTACCGACGGCATCCTAAACCAAGATGAAACGGGAATAGATTGTGGTGGAGTATGTAGTGCATGTGGACAGATTGCTTCTGGTGATATAACTAGAGACGCTCAAGTTAATGATGCTGATGTGCTTGCATTGCAATTTGCTATTTTGGCACTTGCACAAAATTCTTGTGGTGGTACCAATCAATTATCTTGTTCCTATGGGGATTCTTTTGCTTGTGATGATGGACAATATGATTTTAGTTCATTTGATTGTGGGACCCTAAGCACCATAAATGGTGATATTACTAGAGATGAACAGACCAATGATGCAGATGTACTGGCATTGCAATTTATGATATTGGCATCAGCTGATGCAACTTGTGGTGCAAGTGGCCAGAATTCCTGCCCTTACAGAGACTCTTTTGCTTGTGATAATGGGAGATATGATTTTGATATATTCCAATGTTAATATGATAGAGGTGTAATAAAAATGAAATCAATGAAAATGAAATCAATGAAAATAAGCGTTTTATTGTTAATGATATTCTTGGTGTTAGTAAGTTCGGCTTTTGCTTTAGTACCTGTTGATGTTAAAGTAACTGGGCCTACGGAAGTACATGCAAATACTCCATTTACCATTCAAATAACTTTAAATTCTCATCATACTACAGAGGTACCTCAGAGAGTTCAGAATTTTGATTTATATGTTACTAGTTTAGGTGGTCACGTAACTTTTTCAAATGGTCTTCAAACCGGCACATATTGGTTCCCTACCCGGGTCCCACAAATTAATCAAATAGATGGAATTGCTGGTTGGCGTTACAAAATACCAACCGGTACTAATCCTACTTTTCTTACTAGTACAAATGATCAGTTAGTTTTCACTTTAACGGGTGTCGCAACTACTGCGGATACTATCCAGATTGATACTGTTCGTAGTTTGGTTAATCGTGCAGTTGGGGGAAGTGCTGATACAACGGCAACATTTACAATTACTCCTACTGATTTGGTTTTCACAATTGCTGCACCTTCCTATAGTTGTACTGGTACTGCTCCTACACATTCTCAACTTTGTGCTAATGATAATACTGGTTTAAGTGCAAATACTGCACTAACAGTTGTAGCTGCTTGTACTGCTGGAACTAAATGTGAATATACTTGTACTGATGGGTATACTGATGCTCAATGTCAAACTGCTCCCAATCTTTGTGCAAGTGTAACTTGTCAGAATGGTGGAAGTTGTACTGCCGCAACTGGTGCTTGTGCTTCATGTACTGCTCGTGCTGCTACTGCCTGTGTCACTGGTGTATCTTGTCCTGGCGGTGCTGCAATTCCTGCCATCGGTTGTCCTGGTACTCAAACTTGTAATGTTGCAAATGTCTGTACTGATACATGTACTGCTCGTGCTGCTACTGCCTGTGTCACTGGTGTATCTTGTCCTGGCGGTGCTGCAATTCCTGCCATCGGTTGTCCTTCCAAACAAGCCTGTGATCCTGCAACCAATGCCTGTTCCAGAAAAGCAGGATTAAAATTAGAAATAAATAATAAGATTGATGCAGCAGATACCCCTTTACCAGATTCTGCTAATGCTAATGAAGCTGATAGAAACAGTTTCCTTATCCTCATCAGCAAATTGGCAAATACTATCAGAACATTTTTTTCATAAATAAATAACATGGCAACGAGAAAATATAAACCACTACCCCCCCACTCCAATAGTGCGTACCCCCTCACTCATTTAGGAGAGGTTAACAAAACTCTGGTGGTAGGAATAGTTGCCATTCTGGCTATTATTGCCTTGGTTATTTTACTTTTCTTTGCTCAAAAATTTGTGGGGAAGGCGTTCGAGTACATTCCCACTAGAAATATACCTCCTAATTCAGCAGGAGTATTTCTTGTTCCAGGTTCAAATACATTTAATGTTGGTGAAAATTATCTTCTGTTGCCGGTATATGCTAATATTGAAAATAAAAAAACAGTTGCTATCGGTTTTAAAATGGTTCTACCAATAGGTTTTCCTTGTCCTAAAGTAGTAGATACTTTAGATTTTGATGATTCCACTAGTTTTATAGAAAATAATTGTCTTGATGATAATATTGGGGGAAAGGTTATTAATTTTTGGGAAGCAACTTTAGATCCTTTTTTAGCCCATTCTAGTACTTTTAGGATAGTTACTATACAATTTGATGCGGAAACCGGTTTCCCTCCTGTTGGAATTCATAGATTGGACTTCAGTTCATTTATCGTTGACTTAGATACCGAACAACAAATGGTTTTAACTGATACCAGTCCCACAATTATTGTCCAAGATCTCTGTGCTGACTTTAGTTGTAATGATCATGGTATTTGTAGTGTAATTGATAATGCCCCACAATGTATCTGTGATGGTACTTTTACTGGAACGCATTGTGCTGAAACAGTTACGTGTGATGTCGGAGAATGGTCTTGTACTGATGGAACTCATCGTGCTCAATGTAATGATGCAAGAACTGCATATGATCTAAATCCCGAAGATTGTGCGGCTACCGATAATATATGCAACCCTGCAACTAACACTTGTGTTCCTCCACCTCCAACTAATATCTGTCAGAAAATAGGTCAAGAATGTGATGCTGGTGGTAATGGATTGATATGTCTGCCTTCAGGAGGAATGGGAAGATTCTGTGTTACTCCTGCTTGTGATAATGCACTAACTGCATTAACCGGTTCTGTAGATGTTTCTGAGGATGGTACTTGTGAAGAGAGTACTATACCCTTTATTTCTAAATGTATTACTATTGATACTAAAAACGAACTATTGAATAGTTGTCAAGGCTTACCATT
>Ga0209542_10003772_pt1 | contig 32034 bp, 36 predicted proteins | sample RifCSPhighO2_01_FD_184028 | JGI IMG/M metagenome (GOLD analysis project Ga0209542, IMG submission 184028) | Soil microbial communities from Rifle, Colorado - Rifle CSP2_plank highO2_0.1 (SPAdes) (version 2) | ecosystem: Environmental > Terrestrial > Deep subsurface > Rock core/Sediment ... | reverse complement strand
TGTTGCCTTTGCTGCTCCTTAAGATTCTCTAACTCAGATTTTTTGTTCTCGAGCTCATCCTTATTATTCTCAAGCGTATTCTTTTCTGTCTTCATTTCTGATATTAGATCGAACAAAGCCGTATTTATACTTGCTGAATATTGAGTCTGTCTAAAAAAATCGGAGATATTGACATTTTTGAGTAGGATGGTTATAAGATTTTCGCTGTCTTTTTTATATACAGCCAATAATAATTCAGCTATCGTATCTTTTTTGTAATCGATATTCTTCTGAGTATCAAAGATCTTGCCACCTATATCTATTATCTCAATCTCCGTCTTGTTTATATTCTTCGAGGTGATACTCATCTGAGCTTGAATCTTTTTTATCTGGTTATTAAGAATGCTTATTTCTCCCTGCAGAGATTTAGCCTTGGCCTGCTCGCCGGCAATATTTCCTCGATATAGCTGAGCCTCTTTTTCAAGCTGTTCAATCTGCTGGCGAAGCTGTTCAATACGTTCAGAGTCGGTTTGGGCATTAGCGAAAATAGCTAGTAGTAAATAGCTAGTAGTAAGTAGTAAAAAAATTAAAATCTTATTCCCCTTTTTCAATTGCATTTTTAATTCTTCCTAAAGTTTTTTCTTTTCCTAAAACTAATGTGATATCAATCGGGTCGGGGGATTTTTCTTTACCGGTTAGTGCAACCCTTAGAGGCCAATAAGCCAATCCCCTGTCCCCCATTTTTTGTCCCATTTGATCCAATGCTTTTTGTAGATTTTCTTTTGTGAATTCTAATTTTTCTAATACATCGGCTGTTTGCTTTAATGACGACATTGATTCTTCAAGAGATGCTTTTTTCCATTTTAATAACCCCCTATCATATTTGGGTTCCTTCCAGAAATAATCAAAATTTTGTACATCTGATAATTTTTCAAGTCTCTCCGTTATAAGAGGGATTGCCGCTTCGGGTATATTATGTTCATTGCTTAACTGTTCAAATGTTTTGCTGTCCAGACATCTTATGTATTGCGAGTTTATCCAATTTAATTTTTTGATATCAAAAATAGCCCCTGATTTATGAACTTTACCCAATTGAAATTCCTCAATCATTTCTCCTTTTGAAATAATTTCCTTTGAGAACGTGTAGCTCATAGAACCAAGAAAATTTATGAGCGCTTCGGGTAGATAGTCTTTTTTATAAGCGATTGCCGATGTATCCCCATGACGTTTAGAGAGCTTGGATCTGTCGGGAGCCAGAATAAGTGGCAAATGAGCAAATACCGGAACCTTAAAACCAAGCGCCTCATATATCAAAATATGCTTGGGTGTATTTGAAAGATGGTCTTCTCCTCGTAATATGTGGGTAATCTCCATATCAGCATCATCAACTACCACAACAAAATGATACAACGGGTCATCAACCGCTCTTGCAATTGAAAAATCACCCAGCAGAGACGCCGTAAATTCAACTTTACCTCTAATCTCATCTGTGAATATTATTTTTCTGTCCGAGTTTTCATTAACGGCTAAACGTATTATTCCGCCTGCCTCTTTTCCTTTAGGATTATTCTTGTAACTGCAAATGTGCCTGGGAGCCTGCTTCTCTTTTTCTTGAGAATTACGTTCATTCTCAAGTTCTTCTTTAGCGTGATGACAATAGAAAGCTTTACCTTCAGATAATAATTTTTCCAGCACCTCCCGATGACGTTTTAGGTTTTGACTTTGTATAACCGGTTCACCGTCCCAATTTATACCTAGCCAATTTAGGGCATCGAATATTGACTGCCTGTACTCTTCAGTTGAGCGTTCACGGTCGGTATCTTCAATTCGCAGATAAAACTCGCCCCCATTTTTTCGGGCAAATATCCAGTTATATAAAGCTGATTGAGCTGTTCCTATATGCAAAAAACCGGTTGGCGATGGGGCAACTCGAACTTTTATCATAATTTTATTTTACAATAATGTGAACGAGTTAACAATAACAGCCTCCAAGCTAATTGACAAAATATCTACATGGCTATAAAATATACTTTATTAAATCTAATCTTTAACATTTAAAGAAGGGGCAGATGAGATGCGTCTATCTAGAATCTGGGCACTGGAATTTAGTTTCGCTATTTCGATGTTAATATCAACTGCTTGCGCTACTGTTAGTTATCGTGTTGAGGCTAAGGATTATGACGTGATGCCAATCGTAGCGCAAATTTCAAAGAAGATAATGAATAGTCATCATTTTACTAAGAGAGGCATTAAAATCTATATTAGCAGTGATTCTTATGCAAACAGATACCTAGCCTATACTAACGGCAAGAATAGTGTTTTTTTGAGTCCTCGCTTACTATTGAGTTACGAGAACCAATATCTTGATGTTATTATAGCCCATGAGCTGGGTCATATTCAGTATGAGACCGCAGATCAAAACCTTGCCAACCTTTTTGCGGCTAGAGTAGTCAGTAAATCCAAAGTTATGGAATGGCTTCGATACATAAAAGTGAACCATCTTGCTAATTCTAGAGATGAAGAGATAGATGCCATGATTGAATATTTAGAAAACCAGTTATTATTAAAATAAAATCTCAGAACCAAGCATGCTTCACGAGCATGCTTTTAGTTTCTACTTCGTGCAATTCCCCGCTAGAGTATACCCCCTGCTCTCCGCTTCTTTATCGGAAGCAAACCAAACCTTATTTTCTTCTTTGATTCTATTGGCCCCGCTACACCATGTATAGTGGTACTTGTCTGAATTTTTTGATGCGACGACCCGGGTATCCAGTTTTTTTGTTGGAGTCCTTAGTGAAGTAGTCCCCTGACCCTGGTCAGCTATCTCGGATGATTTTATGGCCGAATAGATGTTAGCCCCATTCTTTATCTTTATAGGCCTCTTCTCATTAGCATTAATGCGACCTAGGTTATAACCGGTAAATGCAATTAGTAGCATACAGGCCGTTAAGAAGACTTGATACTGGTAGCACTTGATTAGATTGGCAATCTTTGATATCATATTAAAACATATTACAGTAATGATTATTCCGGTCAATCCACTGAATCTACTGACTTAAAGTCGGTAGTGGAAGAATGGATGCCCAACCTATATGGCACATACAAAAGCTATAGGCAGTACACAATTAGGACGAGATTCACAGCCAAAATATCTAGGAGTTAAGCTCCACGATGGCGAAAATGCCAAAATTGGCAGTATTATCATCCGTCAGAGAGGCTCCAAGTTTATTCCCGGTAGGGGTGTTCGAATCGGTTCTGATGATACAATTTATTCTGTTATCGTTGGAAAAGTTAGGTTCACTACCGTTAAAAAGAAAAAATACGACGGTTCAAAAAGATTGGTTAAGGTAGTGAATGTCCTAGCTAATTTATAATTCTTACAGTATTATAAATGCCCCGTAATTACGGGGCATTTATTCAATATAGACTACTCCGGTTTTACGACAACTTTAACTTCTACTTTTACATCGTTTGCCAGCTCTACTTCTATTATATGTTCGCCTTCTTGCTTGATATGTTCTCCATGCTCCTTAAAATCAATCATATTAGACTTTATTTTACCTCCTAGTGCTTCAGAAAGTTTTACAGCAACTTCATCTTTAGTTAATGATGCGAACAATGTACCCGTTTTACTGGATTTCTTAATAAACTCAACTACTAAATCTTTTGCCTTAATTGCAAATTCTTTGGCCTTCTCTTTAGCAATATTCTCTTCAGCTTCAGATTTTTTTCTAAGTAATTCAGCTTCTTGCGAATTGTGCTCAGTAGCCAGTTTTGCCAGCTTTTGAGGAAGCAAAAAATTCTTTCCATATCCATCGGACACATCTTTTATATCCCCCATTCTCCCTACGCCTTTTATATTTTGTAATAAGATAACGCGCATAAATAATTTTGAATTTCTAATTATTCTAATTTCTAATTGACCTAAGAATAACAAGAACGATTCCCTATTTTTTAGATTAATTAGGGTAATTAAAGCACTTAGATTAATTTATTTCAATAGTCCCAATGCTTTATCCAGTTGAGGATCCTTTCCGGGAGTACCGAACTCAAGGGTTCCCTCCTTCGCATCAGTAGGCAGTTTTACCTCATAGTTAGGTTCTATGCCCAAATCTGTTATTGAACGGCCATTTGGAGTAAGCCATTTTGCGATTGTAACCTTAAGAGATGACCCATTCTCAAAGTTTTCAAGTTCCTGCACGGAACCTTTTCCGAAACTCTTTTCTCCAACCATAGGAGTCCCTTTATTATCATGAAGGGCACCAGATAAAATTTCCGACGCAGATGCAGAGCCACCGTTTATTAGAATAACAGTCGGATATATTTTTAGTGCACCATTTCCTTTACTCTTGAAAACTTCACGGCTCCCATCCTTAAATTCTTCCATTGTAACTACCTGATCTTTATCCAAGAACCATCCGGCAAGATTAATCGCAGATTCTAATAGACCCCCTGGATTATTACGGAGATCAATTATCAATTTCTTAGCATCGGATTTTAGTATTTCCTGAGATGCGGTTTCAAATTCTGAATCCACGTTCTGATTAAATGCAAATATCTGCATGTAAGCGACGTTACCGTCAAGCATCTTCCAGTCAATCGCAGGTATTTTTATTGTTTCCCGTACAAGTTCAAAATCCTTTGTTTTACTGTCACCCTCCTGTAGGGCAGTAAGTACTACTTTAGTACCTATATTCCCGCGAATAAGATTTACCGTTTCTTCCACCGATAAATCAGCTATTGATTTGTTATCCACCTTAAGTATCTTATCCCCTGCCTTCATTCCTGCCTTGTATGCCGGGGAACCTTTAATAGGGGCAATAACCGTTACCACTCCGCTCCTCATTCCGATTTCAATTCCCACACCGCCAAAAGAACCCGCTATTTCTTCTTGAAATTTCTTGCTTATTACCGGTTCAAAAAAAACAGTATACGGATCGCCGACACTATTAACCATTCCTCGAATCGCCCCGTAAAGCATCTCCTGGGTCTTAAGTTTATCTGGATTTACATACTTTTTATGCAAAGCATTCCACACCTCCCAGAATAATCCAAAATCTACGGTATCAGGTTGACCAGCATTTTGATTGATAAGTTTATTAATTATCGGAATGGGCGTGCTGATATTTAATTCAGAACCTGAGAACCAAAATCCACCACCGAAGCCGGCAATAAATGAAAATAAAATAGCGGCTATTAAAACCTTTCTACCCGTCGAGCTCATCATAAAATTGAATAATAAAAATCAGGTAATTCCGTATTTTCGAAAATACTTAACTGCATCGGCAATATGCCAACGCGTTTCTTTTCTAAAAAATATATCTAATAACGCCCACCTTCCCTTGGAACCCCTCTTATGATAATGGAACATCTCTGACTCGGGATAATAAACGACTCTGTATCCATTTTCCCAAAATCGCTTTGCCCAGTCAACATCAGTCATATATAAAAATAGATTCTCATCCATTAATCCGACTTTATTAACGGCATCTTTTTTTGTTAATAGAGCAGAACCCATCAGCCAATCAACATTTGACGGTTTACTAAGATTAATATCTTTCATTAAGAAATAATTGATTATATTCTTACCGATAGGTAGCTTTCCTAAAATTGTTCTTCTGGCAATTATCGTCCATAGGGTATAGAATCTGAAACATGAATCTTGAGCGGTACCGTCAAAATTTAACAGACGTGGCCCCATAAGTCCGATGTCCGAATTGTTTTCCATGTAGGAAAACAATTTTTCAATAGCCCCATTTTTCGGAACAATATCTGGATTAAGTATAAAAAAATAATTACCTTTGCCAGCTCTGATCCCCTCATTTACACCCTTTGTATAACCAATGTTTCGCTTAAAAGGAACTATCCTTACACCATTAAATTCGCCTATCACATTTCTTGTTTCAACAGAACTTTCAGAATCAACGACTAGAAGTTCATATTTAAAGTTCGATGATATACTCGAGATAATAGACCTCAGACAAAGTCGAAGAAGTGGAGGATTCTTGAAATTAATAATGACGACGGATAGCATATTTATTTTAGTACATCCTGAAATAATTGTTTCATACCCAGAAAATTGTCCCCTTTCGGCAAAAGAACATATATACCGCTGAGATGTGTTTCATACAAGAGATTTTCCGTTGTTATTACATATCTTTTAATACTTGTGGCACTGTTATTGAACTGGTTTGAAAGATTCATAATGCTCCCTACATCCCAAACATTAAGATCTGTATCTATATTGTTCCTTATTGAATTAAGAATAGACAATGATTCAATGGGATCAGAAAAAATACTTAAGCTCATAACTTTATCCTTAAGTGCCATTATTACTCTTTGCTGACGCAACGCACGGTCAAAATCACTTGAAGAAAATCTGGAGCGGACATAATAAAGGGCAGTCTGGCCATCCAGATGATTTTCTCCTACGGGTAGTGAGAACTCGTATCCCCACTGCGTTTTTTCCTCAAACGGTTTATCCAGATTAATATCTATGCCTCCAAGGTCATCAATAATTTTTTTAAAAGATGAAAAATCAATCACCACCGCACTGTCTATATACACCCCGGTAATACGTGAAAATAATTTTTTAGTATAATCAAGTCCTTTTTTATTTAGCAGCCCCGTCTCGTATATGGCATTAATTTTATCCATTTTATTGTCGTTGATCCTGACGTATAAATCGCGCGGAATAGAAACCATTGAAACCTTACCGGTTTTTTTATCAAGACTAACCAGCATTATCGTATCAGTAAGCAGACGACCGGTTTCTTCATTTTTCTCACCGTCATCACCACGCATACCTAGAACTAAAAGATCCCATCGTTTATCTTCGGCTTTAGGCAAGGAATAGTCAGGGTCATTCTCTAAGGTAATTTTTTTGTCCGTGCTAACTGTAAATAAGTTAGCAACCTTACTCCATAGATCACCCTCATTATTTGCAATATTAATTTCATTCGTTCCAAGACTCGACTTAGACACTCCGTAAATTACTATAACTGCCAATAATACAAAAGACATAACGCTTAAATAGCGTTTTTTGGGTGTTTTTGACATTTCATTATAATTTGACTGTTGGTACAATTCTAATTCAAGTACTGAAAGTCAAAGGTCTAAAACCAGAATAATTCTTGCTTTAGACATTGAGTTACTTAAACCACTTCTTAATTTCTTTAGCTGGAACCGTCGCTCTTTTCATGATTTCGCGCCTTTTTTTTATCATATTAGGCAGTAATATTAAAAAAGCCGGTAATTCTGCAAATACCTTAGGCTCAAAAAGCAATGTATATCCGAACACGGCCAGTTCCCTCGAAAGTATGGCCGGCAAATCTTTTACGATGTTTATTATATAATCATTCTTAATAATTGTAAACCGGGTATTTTTCCAGTCTAGGCGGCGTTTCTTTAAAGGTATCTGGTTTCTAATCGGAATACGTAGGATATAGTCGAACCAGTTTTTTTTCAATGTTTTTGTCGTCTGCCTGTCATGCCATGCTATAACAGACGGAGAAAATACCTGCTTCCAGCCAAGCAGGGTCATTCTCCAGGCAAAATCAAGGTCATCACCATACCAAAAATATTCATGGTCAATAAAGTCTTCATTAATCTTGATATCGTTGATAGCTTCTCTTCTTAAGAATGGAGCCGCTCCTTCTACCGCAAAAATTTCCTTTTGTTCACTAAACTGTCCTTTGTCGACTTCGCCATGGCCGATATTTGTCACTCTACGGGATTTAAAAATGTTAAAACCGCAAGTATCAATAATTCCTCCAGTTTTAAATTTATAATTTTCAATTTCCAAATCACGGATATCATATTTATAGATTTTTGCCTCTAGGGCGCCGATTTTATCATTTTTTTCCATTATCTCGACCGCATTCTTTATAAAATCTTTATCTAAAATAACATCAACGCACAAACTCAATACATATTTACCATTTGTATATTTGAGTAATTCTTCCTGACCGGGCCACATACCCAGATTTTTGCCACTTTCAATAAAATTGAAAGTGGCAAAATTGGAATTTTCAATTTTTAATTTATAATTTTTAATTATTATTTTCGTCTCATCGAAGGAACCGTTATCTAGAATATTGAGTTCAATCAGCTCGCGCGGATATGATTGCGCTAAAACAGCACCTAGGCAATGCTTAATATATCTTTCACCGTTCGAAACAACAAGATTTATTGTAACCGTAGTACTTGACATAAGTTAAATATAATATAACATATTTATAGTACTGGTAAAAGGAGGCTGAGATGCTCTATCAACGAATTGCGTGTACGAACTATATCAGAGCTCAATTCGGTGAAGAAATGGTAGCGATTTGCGAAATGATGAGTATTAATCCTGATCAGGGATTCAGAGACACAGAGATCATCAATTTACTCGTTCAACAACCATACAATATGTATAGGTTCATGGCTCTTTTACTGGTTGCAAAAGCCATAAAAGCAAAACTTTTAAAAAGGAAGGGTGGTACCTCAGAATTCGTACTTTCCCCTAATGTGCTATCTGACGTTGAAGTTGTCTAAACTTCCCGATAAACTCGGGATTTTTTTATACTTAAAATAATTGCAACAGTTGTAATAAACATCAGAAAAGTCCTTTCATCAAGAATAGCTACATCAGTAAGTGAATATACTAAGACCCACGGAAGAAATAATAAAGTTGCACCAAAATAAGTAATTAATAATGGGTCTTTTTCGGAAATGTAATTATCGTAAGATTTTTTGAATATCAACCATAAGAAATAAACGGCAATAATAAGTGCGGGAATCCCCATCTCTGCGGCAATATTCATATATAAATTATGAGCAGATGAACCGGCTCTGGCCAGAAATATTCTCTGCTTAAGTACCACCGGGAAATTTCCTATCCCAACTCCCAGTACAGGCCGCTCTCTTATTGACTCAAGGCTAGCCTTCCATATCTCTATGCGTTGGTTGTTCGATGTTTCCCCGAAATCAACTATCGACTTTATTCTCTCCCCGAATAATCCCCAATCCCCTTTTGAAAGTAAAAATTGGGGCGATACGAATATCGGATAAGCTACGGCAAATAACAGAAAGAAGACGGCCATATAAAGGCCCAGATATTTAAACAGGTTTTTATGAAACTGCCCAATATTATTTCTGCGCATCCAATAGATTACTGTCAAAATTACGATAACGACACCTGCACTAGCTGCCCATATTCCGCGTGTTCCGCTTAAGATTGCAATTAAAAATATTATTGGTACCCAGACAATATGCATACTGACACGGGTTGTTACTAATTTTTTAAGAGAATTATATTTTTCAGGATCGCTGGTTAGCTTTAATATCGAGACTGCAAAAATAGATGGAAGTCCAAGTAATATAAACTGCGGAAATGAATGTGAGTCGGGAAATAAAGAAAAAACCCGAAGAGATAACTGCTCGCCATAATATGCAAACCATGTATTACCTAAACGCACCGCAATCTCCGACCAAAGAACCCCAAATTGCCGCATCTGAATCCCCTCTCCCCATATTCTCATGAATTGATAAATGTCCATGAAATAAGTTGAAACTAACTGTATAAATCCGACAACTGTAACAATAATAGTGGGAATGGCCATATTCTTTATTACCCTTTTTATAAAACCTGCATTATCTCTCGCCAGCTCATACACAACTATGCCAACCAGACTAAAATTTACAAAGAAAATTATTCTTTTTATTGCTTCGCCTTTATCTGGTGCCGGAATAACGGATAAAGCGGCAAAAACGAGAAGGGCTAATAATAATTTCGAGTGTTTTGAAAATTGATTAATTTTCAGGAAATATTTTAAACCGGTTATATGTGCTAATTTTAGAAAAAGTATTATAGATAATATCCGCCAAACATTAAGATTGTCATAGGTAGCTGTTATAGGAATTGCAATAAAAAATGGTATTGAGCGGATAAAGAATAATGTCGCATTTTCAATCGAAGTAAATACAAAATATAGGACTAATCCTAATGCTAAGAATATTGATATTTCTCGAGGTAAGATACCGGTAATAATAAGACTAAACAGACCGAGCTGGATAATAAATAACAAGTCTAGTGGCTTAATTTTATTGATTGACTTATTCATTAATCTATGATATACTTATTTAATCAGTTAACACGATGGAGGCTGCAGATGAGGTACACAGTGAGAGTCAACCGCTTGTTTAACTCCAACGATCCTCGATCGAAGTCCCTAGTCTGGGACCATCCGGTCGCACCCCGCGATGTCATCGAGGCCGAAGAAAAAGAGTTCAAGCATTTCGACCTTTCTTCCGGTGAATTAGTCCTCGCCAGCGGTGGAACGGGCCTCGGCGAGATCGTTCTATCTTTCGCTCGAAAGAGGTAACCCCCTCTTACCGTCTCCGCTTTAGAGCCCATGCAAGCATGGGCTCACGTTTTTATTCAAACTCACTAAATACATTCTCCATAAAACTTTTCCAATTATATTTTTTAACAAATTCCAGGCCATTTTTTCTTATGTTCATTACTTTTTGCTCATTACTTAACGCTTGTTTTATAGAATCTGCGACATCTTCCACGCTCTCGCTTTTTGCATAAAACGCATATTCCCCGAAAAGCTCATGACCTAATTCATTATCCATCACAATCGGCGGAACTCCAAATGATAAAGCCTCCATCGGGGGCAACCCGAACGCTTCCCTATCGGAAACATATATTAATGCCCTGGCTTCAGCATATAACTTATCAATATCTTCGCGTTTCTCCAAATAATCATGGCGTATAATCCTTTCACTGCCGAGTTCCTGATTTGTGTTTTTAACCAGGTCATCAATGATTGGAACGGGATATTTATCTTTACCAACTATAATCAATCTTAAATCTAACATTCTAACATTCTGCAGAATGTTAGAATGTTCTGTAATAAGTTTTTTGAAGGCAAGAATAGTTTCTCTGGCATGCCTGCGGGGAAACATCTGCCCAACATATAAAAGATAGTTTCCAGTTTCCAGTTTATAGTTCATGGTTTTATGAGAATCTACCCCAAGATAGGAAGTAAATATTTTATCCGATTCAATTCTATAGAGCTTGGCTATCTCTTTTTTTGATGTTTCTGAAATTGCCAGTATCTTTTTTGCTTTAATCGCCGCCCAATTAGTGAACAGTGCATAGGCTAGTCTGTATCGGAATGGCAGATTACCGTGCTTATATTCGTAATAAACGTCACTGGTAAGCAATACAATTGACCTGCCTAAATATAGGGGCGGAAGCATGTAAGCAGGAAAAAACATCCAATCAAGCCCATCCATCATTGCTCGTAACGGCATTAAAATATGATAGAAAACGTTAAAAGATGGAAAGCCTAAAACCCGAATTTTGAATTTTGAATTTTGAATTTTGAAAATATCATCGTCGGGAATCCTTTTTTTAAAATAAAGATACAACTCAAACTTTTTCTGCCATTCCGGATTTTTGACATATTCGCTCAGTAAATTAAAAGTCAGCTGGCCGACACCCCAGCGTGATTTCGGATCTTCTATATTTTCGCATTCAATACCTATCCTGAGCACTAATTTTCAATTTTTAATTCTCAATTTTCATTGAATTTTCAATGAATCAATTCTTAAATTTAAGATTGAAACATTAAATCATTGACTGAAAATTTTAAATTGTAAATTATTTTATTTTACCCATTCTGCTAAACCAGAAATCTAAAACACCAATCATAATTTGTCTTGATTCTTCTTGGTGTATTAAAAATAGAATTTTTAAAAATTGTTTACCAATAATCCAAAAACTCCACGGCCAGACTAAAAGCTTAATATACCATGGGCCGTTGTGCCAATTAAAATACAGAGCATTTCTGTAGTGATATCTCAACAACAATGGATTACCTAATTTTTTCGTTGTTGAAGAAACTTGATGATGAACCGTGATATCATCCGTAAAGGATAACGGAAAACCGGCCCTAAGCACTCTTAGCGAAAAATCCGCATCCTCAAAATACAAAAAATATCTTTCATCCAATAATCCGACTTTTTTAAATACATCTTTATGAATGGCCATCGCTCCTCCAATTATATATTTATCCTTCTCGGATTCGGCCCTACTCCTGTCATGAATATGATAACCTTGAGGTTTCAGCCAAAGAACCTTACCACAATAAGCCATATGCTCCTCTTCGTCTAAGGATACCCCAAGAATGCCCGTTTTAGAGCTCAAAATGACCTTTAGTCGCTCAACAAAGTCCTTATCCACTGAAGTATCGTTATTGAGCAAAAGTACCCAATCTGCCCCATTATTAAGCGCCTGCCGGATACCCACATTATTTCCTCCCGAGAATCCTAGATTTTGCTCGTTTCTGATTAACATGGGCACCTTGCTTTGCAAGGTGCCCATGTTAATTGCTTGCCGTAAATTATCAAAATCAGACTTTTCTGAAGCATTATCTATGATAATTACATCCAAATCTTTGTCCGATTGTTCATCTAAAGACTTAAGCAGTCTAATTGTACTTTCTGACCCGTTATAATTAATAGTAATAATAGCTAACCGCATTACTTAATTCTATTAAAAAAACAAATCCCCGTAAATCCTAAAGAATTAGGGGGACCAGATATTTTTTATTTTATATAATTTTTTTTTCAACAAGCACAGATCTTAGCTCATCTTTAGCTTCAAGAGATAACTCATATCTCACTCTCGTCGTAGGTTTATTTATCTTAATAAAGCGGGTTAAATCTATAGGCGTACCTATTACCACTGTATCGCAATCTGTTCTGTTGATAGTTTCTTCAAGATCTCTCATCTGGTCAGGACCATAACCCATGGCCGGGAGCAGAGTTCCTATTCCCGGATAATGACAGAAGGTATCTTTTATTGTACCGACAGCAAACGGCCGGGGATTAACAAATTCGGCTGCTCCGTTTCTTAGAGCAGCAATAATGCCCGCACCCAGCTTCATCTCGCCATGAGTAAGCGTCGGACCGTCCTCAATAACAAGGACTCTTTTCCCTTTTATCAATTCGGGTCTGTCAACTTGTAATACGGATTTAGCTTTAATTATTTTGGCATTCGGATTATATTTACCAGCATTATTCACAATAATCTGGACACGTTCGGGTGAAGCTGAATCCACTTTATTTATAACAATTACGTCAGCCGTTCTGAAGTTGACTTCACCGGGATAATAACCGATTTCATGACCGGGACGGTGAGGATCGGTAACAGTTATCGTTAAGTCCGGCTGGTAAAACGACGTATCGTTATTTCCGCCGTCCCAAACTATTACATCCGACTCGTTCTCAGCCAGTCTCAATATCGCCTCGTAATCAACTCCGGCGTAAACCACACTGCCCATAGTAATATGGGGCTCATATTCCTCCATCTCTTCGATAGTACAATCATTTCTGGCTAAATCTTCAATCGACGAGTAGCGTTGGACTTTTTGTTTTGCCAAATCGCCGTATGGCATAGGGTGACGGACTGAAGCGACTTTTTTCCCGGCTTCTCTCAATATCTCCACTACTCGTCTCGATGTCTGACTTTTGCCACATCCTGTTCTGACCGCAACAACGGCTATTACCGGTTTTATGCTCCGAAGTGCTGTTGCATCGGATCCTAACATAGAAAAGCTCGCTCCCACAGAAAGAACCCTTGAAGCCAGATGCATAACCGTATTATAGGGAATATCGCTATAAGATAATACACACTCATTAATCCCCTCGTCTCTTATGAGGGTTTCAAGATGCGTCTCATCTTTTATGGGAATACCGCCTTCATAGAACCTACCGGCCAAAGAAGCTGGATATCTCCTATCTGCTATACCCGGTATTTGAGTAGCAGTAAATGCAACTATTTCAATATTAGGATTGTCCCTAAATACTACATTAAAATTATGAAAATCTCTTCCAGCCGCTCCGAGTATTACAACTCTATGCCTGTACATGTTAAAGTACTCCTTCCGGACAGTTTGAAATCAGCTTACTGAATTATTTATAATTTATCAACTCCATAATCTTATCTCTAAAATTAGTTCCTAAAAAAGCTTGAGAATGTAATTTTATTTTGTCTGAGTTATAATTTGGATAATTTTCCTCTAATCTTCGAATGCCATCAGCCAATCCCTCAGCTATGGGATCATCAAAAAATTCTCCCGTCACTCCTTCCATTATCGTCTCTATTGCTCCGCCTTTTCGCAGTGCTAAAACAGGTTTGCCAAAAGACATCGCCTCTATTGGAGTAATACCAAAATCTTCCTCTTGAGGCAGAATAAATGCCCTACAATTTAAGTAATAATAAGGTAATTGTTCGTCCGCAATAAAACCCAGCATTGTGATTCTATTATTTTCAATTTTTTGCCTCAGTCTTTTTTGTTCGGGACCGGTACCAATTATAACCAACGGTAAATTTAATTTATTAAATGCCTCAATCGCAACATCAATATTCTTATGCAAATACAATCGGGATACAATGAGATAGTAATTATCAAAATTTTCAATTTTTAATTTAGAATTTTGAATTTGTTTAGGATTTAAGATTTCGGATTTAGAGTTTATATCACAAGGTGGATAAATAATCTTTGCATTTCTTCGATAATATTTCCAAATTCTTTGCTGAACATGCTTCGATATTGCAACAAACTCATCAACCCTATCTGATGCCTGCCGATCCCATAACCGTAGGAAATGTTTTCCTACGTAATTTCCAATCTCGAATTTCCCTGCCTTGCCGGCAGACAGGCAATTTCCAATTTTTTGAGCATTTAAATCCCATAACTGGCGGGTAGGACTGTAGCAGTAGCAAATATGCCTAGTCCTCGGTTTTAAAACTAAACCTTTAGAAAATATGGCAGAAGAAGAAATTACTAAATCAAAATCAGACAAATCAAAAGATTCAATGGCTGTAGGCATAAGAAAGAATAAATATTTATGCCTTTTTGTTATCAAAGGTATCCTCTGTAAGAAACTTGATCTTATCTCTGCATCAGGAAAATATTTAGAAGTGAATACCTTATCATGAAAAAGAGTATATATTGGCGCCTCAGGGAACATTTTATGCAACTCTAAAAGCACGCGCTCCGCACCGCTTAGACTAACTAGCCAATCATGGACAATAGCTGTTCTCATCTTAATACCCTATCTTTTCGCCACCACATTCCTCTTATACGCTTCAAGATTTTCAAGAACAATTCCTGTTCCGCGGGCGACACAAAAGAGAGGATCATCGGCAACATTTGCAGGAACGCCGGTAACACGAGTTATGAGGATTGAAATATTTTTTAATAGCGCCCCGCCACCCGAAATCGTAATCCCCCTATCCATAATATCAGCACAAAGCTCAGGCGGAGTAACCTCAAGAACATTTTTAATAATCTGGACTATTTCTCTTAAATGTTCTGAGATCGCATCCGTTATATCATTCGAGCTTATTTCGATTGTCTTAGGATATCCGGTAGCAAGATCCCGACCTTTTATGCTGATTTTTTCCTGTTCAGGCTGTCTGATAGCACTTCCGATGGATATCTTTATCAGTTCGGCTGTCCTCTCACCTATTGCAAGACCATGATTCTTCTTTACGAATTCTACGATAGCTTGATCAAATTTATTTCCGCCTATCCTCACGGAAGACCAACTCACAATACCCCCTAAAGATATGACTGCCAATTCAGTAGTTCCACCGCCTATATTTAGAATCATATTTCCGGAAGGATTATTTATTGGAATTTTTGCCCCTATCGCCGCCAGCACCGGCTCCTTAACTAAATACACAGCTTTAGCCCCTGCATTCAGTGTCGCTTCAATAACCGCTCTTTTTTCGGTTGAAGTAATACCTGCGGGAACAGAGATTAATACCTCGGGTTTAACAAAGCTCATAATTCCTCCGGCCTTTTTAATAAAATATTTCAGCATTGCTCCGGTAACACGGTAATCTGCAATTGCTCCATCAACAAGCGGGCGATGTACAATAATACTATCTGGTGTTCTTCCTATCATTTCTTTGGCAAGATTGCCTACGGCAAGAAGTTTATTATCCAAAACTGAAATTGCCACCACCGAGGGTTCATTTATAACGATTCCTTTCTTAGGAATAAATACTATAGTATTAGTTGTACCCAAATCGATACCAATCTTAGACAAAATAATTTTTAATTATCAATTATTAATTTTCATTGAATTTTTAATGAATCAATTCTTAAATTTAAAAATTAAATCATTAAATTATTGATTGAAAATTGTAAATTGAAAATTTTAAATTCTTTTTATATCTGCTCCTATTTTCTGCAACCTTTCCTCGATTTTTTCATATCCCCTATCTATCTGATAGATATTATTAATTATAGATTCACCCTTTGCGCAGAGTGCAGCAATTATATATGCCATCCCTGCCCTCAGATCAGGACTTTCAACTTCTCTGCTTCTTAATTTTGCAGGTCCATTTATTTGTATTCTGTGAGGATCAAGATTTAAAACATTTGCTCCCATTCTTTTAAGTTCATCTGTCCAATTTAATCTCCCTTCATAGATTGTTTCGTGAACCATCGCCAAACCCTCTGCTTGAGTTAATAGCACAGAGAACGGTGCCTGTAAATCAGTCGGAAATCCTGGATACTCCCTCGTCTTAATAGAAACAGAGACTATTTTTTTTGGAGGCAAAATTTTAACCCATCCTTTCCCATATTCTAATTTAATCCCCATCTTTTCAAATATTACCCATAAACATTCCAGATGCCCAGGATTACATTTTGTAATTTTTAGAATACTTGTGGTTGAAGCGGCCATAATCGCAAAACTCCCCGTTTCTATTCTATCAGGGATAATAGTATAGGTTCCGCCTTTTAAAGTCTTAACGCCTTTAATTTTTATTATATGAGTCCCGGCACCGCTAATTTTTGCACCGCAACTATTCAAAAATTCAATAAGACTTTCAACCTCCGGCTCACAGGCACAATTTTTAAGAATTGTTTCCCCCTCAGCTAAAGATGCGGCCATAACTAAAGACTCCGTTCCGGTGACACTAATATTTGGAAAAATAAACTTTGCACCTTTCAATTTATTTGATACGGATATCTCGTACAGATCTTCTTTCTGAGATATAATAGCACCTAGTTTTTTGTATCCATCGATAAATACATCAATAGGTCTTTCTCCGATGATACATCCTCCGGGATGAGGGAACTTAACTTTACCTAAACGAGCCAGAAGCGGTGCCGTCAGAACAATAGATGCTCTTAGCTTTTTAGCTATATCCGGATTGATAATATAATTAGTTAACTTAACTGCCTTAACCAAATATTCACCATCCTTAACATGCTCAATTTCTGCTCCAAGATTTTTTAGTATCTCGCACATTCTCTTGATATCTTCAACTTCGGGGACATTTCTGATTCTCACCGGTTCTTTACTCAATAATGCCACGGCAAAAGCCTTAAGGGCAGCATTTTTTGCTCCCTTTACTTCTATGGTTCCTACTAATTTTGTTCCGCCGTTAATAATAAATCTATCCATTACGACTAAATGATAGGCTTTTTATGTGATAAAACAACCATTGACAATAATGATATGTATTGATACTATTTACCATAGCCGTGCTAGTACTTTACAATTCTCAAGGAAGATAAAAATGTCAGAAAAAGAATCTCAGGAGAGAATTCAAAAAATGACAGAATCATTATGTGAAGCACTGGAGGCTTGGAAAAAGTTGGATTTAAAAAGAACCATGGGTACTGGATTTTTAACCAAAACACACGAGTCTTCCGTTAGGCTAAAACAAGATGCTCTAGCCATACTAGCAGCTGCAATATACAGCAAAAGAACCTAGCAGAGTCCGAGAGGACTCTTTTTTAATACGGCATGGCTTATTCTCACAAATTTTGTATAATTTAATAGAACCAATTACTAATTACTAGTTATTCCTCCAAAATGACTAAACGAACTAAAAGATATTTATTTTATTCAGCCCTAGCGTTCTTTTTGTTATTGAGTTATGTCATCATATTATACGCTCAAGGTTACAAATATAATCTATCTGAATTTCAATTTTTTAGAACCGGAACCGTCGCCTTAAAAGTTAACACTGATGCAAAGGTCTTCTTAAACGATGAACTTCAAGGTGGCACATCTTTTTTTAATAATTCATACAGCATCGACGGACTTTTACCCGGGACATATGAAATTATGGTTCAAAGAGAAGGGTATTCTCAATGGAAAAAAACTGCAATCGTAGAAGAGGGTTTTGTTACTGATTACTCAAATATACTTATATTACCTGAACAAGGTGAAGATGAGCAGAATCTTTTTGATGAAGTAACACTTCTTTTTAAAGAACTTGAACCTGTGCCTACTGTAAAAATTACTCCATCACCCTCTCCGTCAAAAAACCAGACCGTTACGAAAAATTCCTTGAAATCACCCAGTCCAATACCAACTTCTCTCATGTCACCGACGCCGGATATTTCAGACGAACCGTTTTTACTAGATAACAAATCAGGGATACTATACAGAAATTCGGACGACCAGATGGAAGAGATTGCAAAGGGTGTAAAAGGTTTCAGATTATCTCAAAATTCTAACAAAATTACCTGGTGGTCTTCAAATGAACTTTGGGTGATTTGGCTTAATGATCAAAATTATCAGCCTTTTTACAAACGTGGTGATACGGAATTAATAACGAGGTTGCAGATTCCTATTCAAAATGGAACCTGGTTCCGCGGTGAAGACCATATTATTCTTGAACTTGAGCAAACCGACTCAAAGGGTCGACCTTATTCCATATATCGTATCTTCGAAATTGACAAGCGCGGAGGAGTAAATGTTATTGAACTATAGTTATATATGCTTACTATTTTTCATGAAATAATATTAAAAACAGTCCCGATACATTGGGACTGTTTTTAATTGAAGATTATCGTTTACTCCAGGCTGGGGCTTTTCTCGCCTTCTTGAGACCATATTTGCGTCGTTCTTTGACACGGGAGTCTCGAGTAAGAAAACCTGATTTCTTAAGTTTCTTTCTGAAATTAAGATCGAATAACACTAATGTTCTGCTCAAGCCATGCTTTATGGCATCAGCCTGACCTGACATTCCTCCACCGCTCACTTTAACTGTTGCCTTAAAACGATTTGAAGATTTAAGCTTCCGTAAAGGAGATTCGACTATCAGCTGCAGATTCTTATCGGTAAAATAGTCACGGTAATCTTTGTCATTTACTCTTATAAGAGCATAATCACCTTCAATTAAATCCGTTGATTTTTTCGTAAAAAGCCTGACTATGGCTATTGATTCTTTTCTTCTGCCAACTGCCTGAAAGTATTTTTCCTGTTTGGCACTCTTATCCTCCTTATCAATATCGGCTTCATGACTTACCGCTATATCTTTTTTAAGAGTTTCAGCTACCTCAATTTTGACAGGTTTTACTGTTTCCTTTTTTATTTTTTTAACTTTTTTTTCTGTTTTTACGGCCGGTTTTTTGGGTGTCATTATTTTGATTTTCTTCCCGAGGCAGATCTGCCTTCATTGGAAAATAATAAATTCTTAATTATCTTATCCCTCACTTTATTTATTGGCAACATATTATAAACCATTCCGCGTAAAACGTATTCGGGCCTGGACTCCCAAAGCTCTGAAAGCTTTCTTGTTTTCACACCCCCGTGATACCCTGAATAATTTTGATATATTTTTTTGCTTAGCTTACTACCCGTAAATTTTGCACTTTTTATATTTTCTACAGTTACTTCATTATCGGGCAACTCATTCGGTGTATAGGAAACTAGATTTTTACCACGCAAAATAAATGCTATCTTGCTGGCCAATCTTCCTAATGATTGATTTGTGGCATCAAGTTCGTATTTCATCCCGTTAGAAGTAGTGCAAGGCACCCACTACCACCGTGCGGTGCAATTTACTATTGATTATTGTTTGATTTATTCTCATATTATTCAACCCGTTAAGCCTGCCTGCCGGCAGGCAGGGGTACTTCTAACGGGATTACTTAGTAAGCTCAATTATGGCCATCTCTGCGCTGTCACTAATTCTCCTGCCAATCTTAATAATTCTAGTATATCCTCCAGTCACATCTTTAAAACGCGGCCCGATTTCCTTAACAAGCTTCCTTGTAGCCTTCACACCCATTGTTTGCGCTATCAATCGGGTTGCGGCTAAATCACCTTTCTTGGCTTTAGTGATGATCTTGCTAATAAACGGGGCCAATGATTTTGCTTTTGAAATTGTTGTCGTAATCTTTCCATGATCAACCAACGCAGTAGCCAGCGCCCTATACAGTGCCTCTCTTTTATTCTTAACCTTACCGAATTTTCTTAACTTTCCTCGTCTCATGCGATAATTATTTAGCTTTCTTTTTTGTCTTTGCCTCTTTTTCCTTCTTAGCTTTTGGCTCCTTCACTGCCTTCTCTTCAGGAATTTGAATTTCTGAAACTATCTTAAAATGATTGGTCAATATATCGGAAGCATCTTTTAATGCCTGCTCGGGTTGTATTGATCCATCGGTCTCTATTTCCATAACCACCTTATTGTAATCTATTCTATCACCAACACGGACATTCTCAACCGAAAAATTCACAAATTTAACCGGTGAGTATATCGCATCTATAGCTATCACACCAATAGATAACTTTTCCTTTTTTCGCTGTTCTGCCGGAATATAGCCTACACCCTTCTCTATCTCCAGCTCCATTTGAAAGTTAGCCTTTTTATCGGTTAGGGTAGCTATGTGCTGTTCACCATTAATGAGCTCAACATCTGAAGTTAATTTAATGTCGTTCCCTTTAAGCTCTTTTTCTCCGCTAGCATCGAGACTAACTTTAACCGGTCCGTCTCCATGCAATTTAAATCTCAGCTTTTTAACATTTAAAATTATTTCTATTGCATCTTCTAAAACTCCGCTTATCGTTGAGAACTCATGTTCAACCCCTTTTATTTTAATTGAAGTCACAGCTGAACCAACCAAAGATGATAATAAAACTCTGCGTAAAGGATTCGCAACGGTTGCCCCATATCCCGGCATTAACGGCGATATCTCAAACACAGCCCGATTATTTTCTCTAGATATGACCTTTATTTGTTCTGGTAATTGTAACATTACTTAGTTTTCAGTTTTCAGTTGTTAGTTTTCAGTCTTAAACTGTAAACTAGAAACTGTAAACTAGAAACTTTATCTACTATAAAACTCAATAATTGCCTGTAAATCGTCTGCCTTAATACCGCTCTCCTCCATCACGGGTCGCCCTATTACTGTTGCTTTGAGCTTTTCTTTATCCATTGATATCCATACGGGCGGTTCATAGCTTTTAATCCAGGCTACAACAAAATTATTAAAAAATGGTGAGCTCATGCTGTTTTCCCTAACTCCGATGATATCACCTATCTTTACTTCATAGGAAGGAATGGAAACTCTCTTAGCATTTACAACAATATGGCCATGAGATACCAATTGACGGGCCTGATCCCTTGATTGGGCAAAACCAGATCTGAATACTATATTATCCAATCTATGCTCTAACTTATTAAGAATTGCTTCATAGGGTTCTTTCTTTGATGAAAGTGAAATTTTAATATAATTTTTAAATTGTTTTTCAAGAAGTCTATAAATATTTTTGACTTTTTGCTTCGATCTAAGCTGTAATGCGTATTCAGACGGCTTACTTGCCCTTGATCTTCCGTGCATTCCCGGGGGATACGGTTTCCTTACAATAGCAGCTTTCGGAGAATGCGAACGTTCACCTTTCAAAAAAAGCTTTTCACCTAATCGACGTTCAATTTTTTCTCTTGGACCAGTATAGCGTGCCACAGTCAATGAGCAATGAACAAATAACAATGAACAGGACGAGCCGTTCATTGTTATTTGTTCATTGTTTTTTTAAACCCTCCTTGGTTTTCTCTTTCTTACTCCATTATGAGCTATCGGTGTATTGTCCATTATTGAAGTAACATTGAGCCCGCTTCCGGCAATTCCTCGAATTGCAGATTCTCTCCCAGGACCTATTCCCTTAACAATTATTTTTAAATTGGTAAGATTATATTTCTTTGATTTTTCTATGCATTCCTTTGCCACCATATTAGCAGCATACGGAGTTGATTTTTTTGCTCCTTTAAAACCGAGACTTCCCGCTGACGACCATGCAATAACTCCACCCTTTGAATCGGTTATGGTTACTAGGGTATTATTATAAGATACAGAAATATAGGCGATACCATTAAGAACCTGTCTCTTTGATAACTTTTTTAACACCGAAGAACTATCCGATTGCTGTTCGGCTCCTTTTGTCGCTTCATCTTGTGTTGATATAATGCGTTTTTTTCCCATGCGATAATTGTCTACGAACGAAGTGAGCAGTTACAATTATCAGCATCCGCCTCTGGCGGATAACTTTTTGTAACCAATCGCCACGTTCTTGGACAAAAACTTAAGTCTTATCCGAAGATGATTTTCTGCCTGAACCCATGGTTTTTCGCACATTACCCCTGATCGTTCGTGAATTTGTCTTTGATCGTCCATGAACTGGTAATCTTCTGGCATGTCTATGCCCTCTCCAGGTTCCTATTTCTTTCAATCTCTTTATATTTTGACCCACATCTCTTCTTAAATCACCTTCTACTCTGTGGTTTTTCTCTATCATTTTTTGTATTTTTCCAAGCTCATCATCTGACAAATCTTTAGCTTTTTTATCGGGATCAACATTTGCAGACTTTAAAACAAGCGTACTCAAAGACAATCCTATTCCATAAATATAAGTTAGAGAATACAGTATCTTCTTATTGTCGGGAATTGTTATACCAAGTATGCGAGCCAAAGTTTGAATGTGAGATGTGGAATGTGGGATGTGGTTTTCTCTTACTACATACTACATACTACATACTATTAACTAATTTATCCTTGTCTTTGCTTATGCTTTGGATTTTTACAAACACAATACAAGTGGCCTTTACGCTTCACTAGTTTACAATTATTACAAATTTTCTTAACCGATGCCCGAACTTTCATTTCCATGAACAATAAACAATGAGCAATGAACAGATTATTTATGTTCACTAGCTTCACTGTCCATTGAGATTCTACATTCTCCTAACAATTCTCCCTCTTTTACCATCGGGGCCTAATTCAAGGGTAACCTTATCACCCGTCATCACTTTTATATAGTTCATCCTCATCTTTCCTGCAAGATACGCTAAAACTTCCTGTCCATTATCAAGCTGAACTTTAAAATTAGTATCCGGTAAAGCTTCGATAACCGTACCCATCACCTTTTCCTTCGTTTGATTCAAGCCCATGGTGAACTTTCCGATAATTCAGAGCTTATTTATAAATAAAGCCCTACTCAGAAAGTTTCACGCTATTTTTAATTAAGCGCTTTAAAGCCATATCAAGGAAATATAAGGACGAGAGAACGAGTAGACCGTTTAGCCATCAGCAGTATATAACCGCTTAATAATCGCGGACCACCCTTATTAACCCCGATAAGTATGACTATTTTAAGCTTCTTAATGATAGCAAAATGGATATTTAAAGTCAACCCCGAGTCTGAGAAGTAGTGGTCCTCAATCAGAATGTTATAAAAAACTTTCTTCAAGCATCCTATACTTCAAATGAGTCCAAGCTATTTCTGCTTCGAGTTTACTTCTCAAGGGCGGGGTTGACCGTAGCTCAGCTAATCATACTGTATCTCAATTTTGACCTTTTCTTTATATCTGGGTACTTTCTTAACCCAGAACGGAGACAATATTACTTTAGCAGAAACAATGTTTTCCATATTTTTTAAATAATCCTTAATCTGTGCTTCGTTCTTATTTAAAAGTTCATTTAGAATCATCTCCTGATCAATTTTACTGAATCCAGAACCCTTTACGGAAGACGTGAAGCCGACTATCTTCTGTTCTTGATTTATCTTTGTATCTTCAATTTTTATATCCAGTTTTTCGGGAAATATAATAAAATCGTTAGTTTTTTGAACGTATGCACTAATCAAAGAATATAAATCATCTTTTTTATATCCCATAGTTTCCAGTTCCGCCGAAGAAGAAACACTAAAATTATCAACCGCTTCGTCTATTTGTCCTGTCGCTTTAATTTCGCTAATCTTTGGTTCATAAAAATTTATAATTTCAAGGTTTGCAGTTTGAGTTGCAAGTGCCTGCTTTACCTCATTAATTGCTTCTTCCTGAACTTCGGTTTTTGCCTTCATGTAATCCTGTTCAGTAATAACTTTTGCTTTTCCAATTATCCCCCCTCTTATCAGCTCAGAAGATTTAGCATAATATTTTCCGAAACGATCGGTATCTCCTTTTTCTTTAAATGCCGGAATAGTGAATTTGCCTGGTTCGATATTGTAATCACTTCCAGCCTTATCCGCAATCACTTCTACCGTTACCTGACCTGGCGTTATAACTCCGTTCTTCACCGTTGTGCCTGGTACTGTAATTGTCTTTAATGTTCTAAAGATTAAGCCTTTCTCCGATTCAAACCTAGTTGTAGCAATTAATATTTGGGGGGCAGTTCCATACTCATTATAAACCGTTAGCATACCTCTTGCTTTTTGGGCAACGTCTTTTTCTCCAGTTGCAGGAAAGCTCTTTTCAACGCTTTTGCGTATACTAAATAACTGACCGGGTATTTTTCTTGAATCCACATCCATAGATAAATACTTATCAGAAACAGATACTTGCATACTGAATTTTAAATCATGCGGCCGAGATTTCAAAAATACTTTAGCACTCCCGACAGAGACATACACAATAACTCCGAGAATTATGATTGCAAGTCCACCGAATATTACTAAAGCCCTGTTCTTAAGATGGAAAAATCCAGACAAATTCTGAAATTTTAAACTAAAGTTCGAAGCAGAATATCTTTTTTGTTTATAGCTCTTATTTCGAAAACTTGATTCTCCGGGATAACTCTTCCAAATATTTTGCAGTTGATCTGTAATATTATCCTGACTCTTCTTCCTCATATCAAGAACTTCATCCGACCCTGAAGATAGCCTATCGCTATTCTCAGCTTTTTTTAGAGGAATTTTTGATAAACGCTGGCTCCTTCTGGATATTTTTAGATTCGATGCTTGTTCTTCAGATTCAGATTCATAAACATCTGTAATCGGCTTTGACCGTTTTACGGCAGTTTGTATTATATAAGGACTTTCAAATTCATTATCTACCGGAGAATTTTCGGCAAAATCTGCAACGGCATTATCAACGTTAACCTCATCCTCCGCTATACCGGCTGAAAGAGGGGCTACGGTATTATCTTCAGAATCTTCATCCTTGCTTTCCAATTCCCTGTCTTCAATATTGGATACTTCATCAGTAATTGTGCTTTCTGGCTCATCAGTAGCAATTGATTCTTTAACCGGTTCAAGTATTATGGACTCAATAGAAGACTTTTTATGAGGTAAATTGGCAGATAATAGAGTCGCCTCTTTTTTCTTTTTTTGTGTAACCTCGTTTAAAAGCACTCCTAACTCATATTTTGTAGCCATATTAATAACCGCCGGATCGGAAGCCATCACCAATACGGACTTGCCTGCATCCTGAGACTCTTGTGCAAGAAGAGAAAAATTCTCTTCTTTATCGAAAGCTTTTGCTTTTTTAGGCAACACAAAAATAACTTCCTGAGCCGGAGTTTTTCTGAAGATATTCAGTATATCTTCGAATTTGTCATCCTTTAATACATTGATTATCTTAGTTGCCACCCAGTATATCAGCTTCCAGATATTCTAATATCTGGCCCGCTGTAATTAAACTACTTTTATTTAAACGATTAACCCAGTAAAACGTAAGTTGTCGGAATACTTGAAGCCAACTGGAAGCTGTATTACTGGGCCATCTATAGTTATTATAGCACTGATACAAAAAAACAAAATCAACAGATAGGCTACATCTTCAGAATGGACATAGCTTCTTGTATGTTTACTGTATTCATCAGCTTTATCCTTAATTCTTTAGCCCCCGGCCATCCGTTAATATATATTTTGAAAAATCTTTTCATAACATCGAAATTTTTATTAGAACCCCATAATTTTTCAAAATTATCAAGATGTTTTTTTAATAATTTTATCCGCTCAATCGGCGTTCGTTCCGCAGAGTCAGCGATCCCACAAAAAAACCAAGGATTTTCAAAGATACCTCTCCCGACCATCATTCCATCCAGTCCATATTTATTAGCTTTGTCATAACCTTCATTTAAATTCTTAACATCGCCATTTCCTATAATCAATTTATCAGTACCCTTTGCCATCTCAACAATTTTTCCTAACTCTTCCCACCTCGCGGGAGTTTTTGACATATCTTTACGGATTCTGGCATGAACCGTTAAAGCTGAAATATCTGTATTCAGTAAATGCGGAATCCATGTTTCTGTTTCAATCTTGTTATAGCCAAGCCTTGTTTTTACGGATACAGGGAGTTTTCCCGCTCCGCGGATGGTTTGTTTTATTATTTCCCTTGCTAATTCAGGATTTTTAATCAAGGATGCTCCGGCACCTTGTTTTTCGACGGATTTATCGGGACAACCCATATTTATATCAATCCCATCAAAACCAAGCTCCTGTGCCAGCTGAGCACATTTATAAAAATTTTCAGGTTTTGAGCCGAAAAATTGTGCTACTATCGGCCGTTCATTCTCCTCAAAATAAAGCTCACCCTTAAATTTCTCATGACCGACCGCACTAATACCATCAGCAGATATAAATTCAGTATAAAAAACATCAGAACGACCACAATCTGCGACGATATTTCTAAATGCCCAATCGGTCACATTTGCCATAGGTGCTAGAACAGTAAAAGGTTCACCCTGACTCGTGGTGAGCGTAGTCGAACCAGTATGTCGAAGGGTTTTAAGCTTTTTCCAAAAGTTCATACGTCCAGCTTAACCGATTACAGTTGGTCTTGCAAATATATTAAAGATATGCTATAATTTTTAATAGTTCTGTGACAATTGATCGGAGTGATGAGATGAGCAGAAAATCTATCGTAGTCGGACTTGCTGTTTTTGTCTTCATTTATGTCCTAGCGGCAGCTGAGATTAGTTGGAGACAGTACTACCATTCCCTTGATCCGTATCCACATGGATATCAGGGCAGTAACTGGATGTGGCCGAAGAATGATATGGATACCCGCCAGTTGTTTGTTCCGTCATGGCAACAAGAGGCCAAAATTCTGGATAATCTCTATTCCGCAATTGGTCATGATGTCAAAAAAATTATTGCCCTCGATACTGTCATGATAACATTTCCCTGGACTACGTTTATCGTAATAGATACCAAACAATTAAGCGACTGCGAGAATTGCCAATATGACTTTGGTTATCTTGTGTGGTTTTCTTATGATCCTCCTGAAACCCTGAAAGACAGTAAATCATTAACGATCCAATATCTCAAAAAAAATCCAGGGTTTATGTTCGGAGAGGGGTGGAAAAGCGATTCCCCAATGCAAGTCTATAATATTTTTGCAACTCCAAAGGCTTTATTTGATGATGGCCTCAGTATTCCGCAAAAAGGCATCATCCTAAATTCTACGGTTAGAACGGAGGATCTGCTTATTCTACAGAAATTTTCCGGGCGCTAACTTGCGCTTTTTTTTGTTTTATGAATCGCCCAGCCCTAGCGGGCTTTTTTATTATAAATTCAGTATAAAAAACATCAGGACGGCCACAATCGGCAACGACATCTCTAAATGCCCAATCAGTCACATTCGCCATCGGCGCTAGAACAGTAAAAGGTTCACCCTGACTCGTGGTGAGCGTAGTCGAACCAGCTTGTCGAAGGGTTTTAAGTCTTTTCCAAAAATTCATACGTCCAGCTTAACCGATTTTGGTGAAGTTGACAAATCATATTTTATATTATAATATAAGCTCGTTCTTTCACAAAGGGCAAAGGGGCTAAAAATGAAAAAGTTGTTTATTCTCTTACTACTGTTAATATCATCCGTAACTGCTTATGCTCAAACTTCCACAGAAGAGACAAAAACCGTATATAGCTCCCAAACAGACTATTGGCAGAACTACTACTATGCTGCATCACCTGAAGAAATTTGGTCGGATTATTTAACAGATATTGATGATTCTAGTTTCATTGATGACCTTGAAAAACTTAAAGAGCCGTATTATACATGGGGAATAAGGGAAGCAATAAAAAGAAATTTCTCGCCCTATTATTGCGGTTATTTTTTAAGCAAAGAGTGGTTCAGTGTTGATCTAAAGAACGAGATTTTTAATAGTTGTATGGTGGCATATCTTAACACTAAAGATCTTAACTCGATGGTAGAAGGCTTCAATGCTACCTATATCCCCCCCGATACAAAGCACCCAGAACACATAGAGCTTGGGAAGCGGTACATAAATAAGATGATAGAGAAATTAATTGAGAATTATGACTATAGTTTATCAAATTCAGATTTAACATGTTTGATGATATCAAGCTCTACGGAGAATAAATTAAAAATTATTCCTCTGCTAAATTTCGACGATCTTGATGATAATGACGTCGATCGATTAACGTGGCTAGGGATTCCATATTATTCCGATTTTTTTAAAAGCATAAAAGAGAAGCGTAGTGAAACCTTTATTGTAAGCGCGGCCAAACACTCTGTATTATCTAAAATCATGAAGTAATAAACCGGCATTGCCGGTTTTTTTATAAATTCAATAAAAAATTCTCCAGAGCGAGGCGGTGATTGTATTGAGGTTGAGAGACTATGGAATGGAGATAAAGAAGGTTTTTGACTATTTTTTCATTTCTAGAAGCCGTGCCGACATGAGCAGATACCCAGCTGAGCCAGTAATCAACTCTTGGCTGGTAATCTCCCCCATCGTGAACCTTCTTGGCATAATTCATTCGTTCATAGATAGGGGCATTAAATAATTTTCTTAAATCTTCCACTGCCTTACGCGCATTAACAAGTTCTTTATTCTCGACTAATTTTTTAATCAACCCTATCCTGCCACCAGCGAGTTTTAATATGAATTCACTATCATTTTTGTTGACCTTCTTGTTACTTAAATAAGTCTCAACTAAATCTCTGCTTATTTCATTAAATTTTACCGTCTCGCATCGTGAACGTATTGTCGCAGGGAGTAGTCCCGGCAAAAAGGAAACCAAAATCAAAACAGAAAATTTTGGCGGTTCTTCTAATACCTTAAGCAGGGCATTTGATGCCTCGATCGTTAAATCATGAGCATTATCAATCAAGGCAAGCTTAAAATGACCTACATAAGGCTTCAGACTAAAAAAGGATTTCAACTTCCTTATATGCTTTATAGAAATCTTCGATTCATCCTCTTCTAAATTAGGGGCTACTGATATAAAATCGGGATCGCCTATTGCTTCCCTCCCATTCATTAATCGATAAATATCCAGCGCAAATGAACGCTTCCCTATCATTTCTGGCCCTGTAAATAAGTAGGCATGGCCCAGGGAACCATTTTCAATAAGATTCTTGAAATACTTAGATTGTTTGATATGACCAATCAATATTCAATTTACAATTTACAATTTACAATTTACAATCAATGTTCCAATATCCTAATTTCCAAATTGTTTGAAAATTTAAGAATTGAAAATTCAATGAAAATTAAAAATTAGAAATTGAAAATTATTTTAGCAATTCCATTGCTATTATATCTGCCGCATCAGGGGTTGCAAATGTCCTAATCCTTTCACTGGTTTGCTTATATTTTTCAGGACCTAGCAAAAATTCAATTGCGTGCATCAAGCTAACACTGTTAAAGCCTGATTCTTCAATCATATAACCGCCCGATAAATTAAACTCAAAAGCATTAAAATACTGGTGATTATTGGATGATTGGGCGATGGGAACTATGATTGATGGCTTACCAATTTGAGCAATTTCAAATAATGCGCCCGCTCCGGCCCTGGATACTACGATATAGCACAGAGCATATGCCAATGATAACGAACTTTCATTTAGAAAAGCGAAGTATCTGTAATATCTCTGAACAGGCTCGGCGTACTGCTGAGAGCTTTCCTTTAATATAGTGTCCACCCCTTTCTTTACCGATTCAAACTGATTTTCACCACATTGATGTATGACATTATATTTTTCCGTGAGTGCCACCAAACTACTTAGCACAATCTCGTTGATAATTCTGGCTCCTTGGCTACCTCCTAAAATCAATATTGTTGGTCTTTCATCAGGAAGTTCAAAATAATTTTTAGCTTCGTTCCTATCCCCTGTCATTAAACTTCTGCGGACCGGATTACCGGTAAAAATAATTTTTGAGTCTTCAAATACTTTTTCGGCAGATTTAAATGAGATAAAAACCCTATTCGCTATTTTTCCGATTAATCTATTAGCTATCCCGGGAATAGAATCGGACTCATGAATATACACCGGAATAAAAAATAACTTAGCAATCAATGCCGGTGCTATTGAAACGGCTCCGCCCTTGGTAAAAACAACATCTGGCATGAACCAGAATATATGCCATGCGGATTGTAAAAAACCGATAAAAAATCGCGCTATATCAAAAAAGTTCTGAATACTGCCATATCTTCTTAATTTTCCTGCCGATATTATTTTATAGGTTAGCCCATTCTCATCTGCAACTTTTTTAATAAAACTTCCTCCCATTAATAACAACTTAATATCAATTCCGCTGCTAACGGCTTTTTCTTTAAGAGATCTGGCTATTGCGGCTAGAGGATAGACATGGCCACCGGAACCACCGCCAACAAGTAAAATACGATACTCCAAAATCTAATTTACAATTTACAATTTATAATTTACAATCAATATTCCAATATCCTAATTTCCAAATTGTTTGAAAATTGAAAAATTGAAAATTCAATGAAAATTAAAAATTGAAAATTAATAGTTATTTTATGGTTGCAATATGTCCTCCGTTCTCCCCTCCACAGATATAACAACATCTTTCACTTCAGAAAATTGTTTTAATGTTTCGGATATCTGAGACCTAATAGCCATGACCCTACATGAGCCAGCAACACCTTCGTTTAACTCTTCACTGAAATCAACGGTAGCAATCCCATTCTCTATTGATATCTTGAGTAAATCTACCTCATCATTTATTGAAGTAAAGAAACCGACCTCTTTCTCATATTTTTGCGGTCCTTTTAGAAGTTCTGACAGGGCAAAATAAGCTAATTCACCAGGCATACTTCTTGGATCCATATCTTCGATATCAGCCTCTCTCTCAACCACATAGGTTTTGTCGCAGTATAATGTACTTGGGTCATTTTTATTGTTTGAAAAAAATACCTTTACCGATTTGTATTTATATTCTCTAGTCTCATTTACTATTCCAATTTGCTCAATATCAGTACTTATATCGTTAATAAAATAAGCACCTGCCATTGCCAGCAGAAATGAAGCAATTGCAGAATAGAGTATCACGTGTTGATGTTTTCTCATATAGAAGAATATAACACACTATTGAATATTAGTTACCTGATTTCCGTTCCTTCTTTAACATCAGATTCAGGCGCAAGCAATACCGGCCCAAGCTCATCTGAGGCCGCTAAGAGCATCCCCTGAGATTCAAGCTCCACTTGTCCTGAGCTGAGTCGAAGGATAAATTTTCTGGGTTCCAAATTGGCCACAATAATAATCTGTTTTCCTACTAAAATTTCCTGAGAGTATACCGTGCCTATCCCGGCAACAAGCTGTCGTTCGCCTAGCTCACCGACGCTTATCTTCAACTTAACCAGTTTTTCCGAACCCTCGACTTTCTCTGCCTCTAATATTTTTGCCACCCGTAAATCAACCTTTTTAAAATCATCGAACGTAATCATATTTAATTACCTACTAATATATTTGTTTATTATAGGTTTTTAATATTAATTTTCCATTACCGCCTTGCTTCGGATCTGCTTGATAAATAGTAACGCCGCCATTAATCGGTTTTTCCTCAATATCCACCCTAATAAACTCCTCGGGAAGCCATCTTTCCAAATTGGCCCTTATTGCAAGAAGTGCCAGATGATGAGATACAATTAATACGTTCTCTCTAGCATTCTCACGAATTAGAGTACTCATAAAGCTTCTTATTCTATCTCTTACATCAGCCTTGTTCTCACCGTTGAGGA
>Ga0209542_10003771_pt1 | contig 32039 bp, 34 predicted proteins | sample RifCSPhighO2_01_FD_184028 | JGI IMG/M metagenome (GOLD analysis project Ga0209542, IMG submission 184028) | Soil microbial communities from Rifle, Colorado - Rifle CSP2_plank highO2_0.1 (SPAdes) (version 2) | ecosystem: Environmental > Terrestrial > Deep subsurface > Rock core/Sediment ... | reverse complement strand
TATTTTCTTTTTGTAAAAAATGGTGTATAAATTAATACTAAGGAGCCGTCGCATAGCGGTTTAGTGCACCATCTTGGAAAGGTGGCATACCGAAAGGTATCGAGAGTTCGAATCTCTCCGGCTCCGCAATTTTTCAAATTCTGTGGTAAGGTATAATAACACCCAAAATTATGAAATATATTTTTACCATTATTGGCAGTGTTGTCTTGGCTGTAAGCTTGGTTGCAGTTGGTTTCACCCTTAGGCAAGTTGGCCAGGAAAGGACGACATTAATTACAAACTTAGAGCAAAGAGCTTCACTGCTCGCTGACAGCTTAAAAGAATCCGTAGAGCCATACTACGCTAATTCTTCACAACCTTCATTCCAAAGTTCACTGCAAAAAGTTGTCAATAAATTTGCAAATCGCGAGCGTTTGGCGGGAATTGCCCTATATGATAACAAAGGTAATCTCCTGGCTACTTCTTCGGGACTGCCGAAAAGTATTATTGAAAATACAAAAATTGTTACGGAGGCGATGGACAGTAATAAATTAAACAATGATTTTTTCGTTGCGGACGGAGAAAACCGTTATGTGCATGTCGATCCATTACACAACGATGAAAGTATCGTGGGGGCACTGATGGTTGTACAGAATGCAGGATATATAGACACGAGCATTAATCAAATCTGGAAAGGCAATTTACTTCGATTATTTATTCAAATTATAATGTTTTCGATTACAATTTTCGTAGTCCTTCGATTTTTTGTTTTTCGCCAGGTTGTTCGTCTGGTGGAGTCCGTTAAAAAAATCAGGATGGGTGAAGGCAAAGACAACCTGAAGGAAGAAGAGGGTTACTCGTTCTTCACCCCGCTCACCAAAGAAATAACTCATATGACCAGGAGCTTATCGCAGGCACGCCTCTCGGCGCAGGAAGAGGCACGAATGCGTTTAGAAAAACTTGACAGTCCCTGGACAGCCGAGCGCTTGTCGGAATTTATCAAGGCCACCTTGAAAGACCGGCCTATTTTTGTGGTGTCAAATCGCGAACCTTACGAGCACTATACTGACTCCAAAGGCAAGAGAAACTACCGCGTGCCCGCCGGCGGCGTAATAACTGCCCTGGAGCCAGTGATGGCAGCCTGCGGAGGAACGTGGATTGCCTGGGGTAGCGGTGATGCCGATAAGACAGTTGTTGATTCGGACGACAAGATTAAGGTGCCACCCCATGAGCCAAGATATACTTTGAAAAGGGTCTGGCTAATGGAGAAAGAAGTTGCTGGGTATTATAACGGATTTTCCAACGAAGCAATGTACCCGCTTTGTCTGATGGCACATACACGACCGTTATTTAGAAAAGAGGACTGGCAGGAGTATAAAAAAGTGAACGGCATATTTGCAAAAAGTATAATCACGGAAATACAAAACATTGCCAACCCGCTTATCTTAATTCAGGACTACCATTTAGCACTTTTGCCGCAAATGATAAAAAAAAGCCGGCCGGACGCGCAAGTGGGCATCTTTTGGCACATACCCTGGCCCAGTCCGGAGGCATTCAGCGTCTGCCCTTGGCGCACGGAAATACTACAGGGGATACTTGGCGCTGATATCGTCGGCTTTCAGGTTCAACAATTTTGCAACAATTTTATGGACACTGTAAATAACGAGCTTGAGTCCTTGAGTGATTTCGAGCAGTTCTCGGTAACTTACAAGGGCCATGTGAGTTATATCAAGTCGTTTCCAATCAGTATTGATTTTACCGATGGTATCAAGAGTGCCGCCAGTAATCCAAATACAGGCAAAAAACTTTTAGAGAAATTGGGAATCAGGACAAAGTATATAGGGCTCGGGGTCGACCGTTTGGACTACGCCAAAGGAATACTGGAGAGACTAAAAGCCATAGAATTTTTCCTGGATGCCTATCCGGCCTATAAAGGAAATTTCACCTTTCTGCAGATTGCCTCGCCCTCTCGTGAGAATGTTCCGAAATATATTCAGTTCGGCGCCGAGGTAACCAAAGAATCTGAGCGGGTAAATAATAAATTTAAGACCAAAACGTGGCAACCGATTGTCCTGATTAAAGAACACTTTTCTCACGAAGAGCTCACCCCCCTTTTCGCCATTTCCGATTTCTGTATGGTAACTTCTTTGCACGATGGAATGAATCTGGTAGCAAAAGAATATGTTGCAGCTCGGGACGACGAGAATGGCGTTTTGGTCTTGAGTAAATTTACTGGTGCCGTTCGCGACCTGAAGGGCTCTCTCGTGGTTAATCCCTACAGTGCCGAAGAAACGTCCGAGGCGATTCATGCCGCCTTAAATATGTCATCCGTAGAACAGCATAAACGAATGAAAAAAATGCGGGCAGCCGTGAAAAATTATAATATTTTTCGCTGGTCTGCGGAGTTTATTAAGGCGATAACCAGTTTGAGCTAGCTGTGGAATATGTCTTTAAAAAATTACCGACTATCAAAGCGCAACTGCAAAAATCGCGGTTCGTGCTATTGCTCGATTTTGATCTTACTCTTTCCCCTTTAGTTAAAAATCCAGCAAAAGCTATCCTTCCAAAGGATACAAAAATTATACTGAAGGGACTTTTAAGGCATATCTTAATAGCCGTTATTAGTGGTAGAAAATTGGAAGGTATCAAAAGAAGGGTAAATATTCCCGGGATAATCTATGCGGGCAATCATGGTCTGGAGTATGAGATGAACGGTGTTATCAAAAATACGCCAATCTCAAACACATCTCACGCTGGACTTAAGGTCGTTAAAGGTAAATTCTTAAAATTAAAAAGAAAGTATAATGGAATTTTTATTGAGGACAAAAAAACTATTCTTGCTCTTCATTATCGATCAGTCACATCTAAAGATAAGCCGCTCCTTTTGAAAAATCTGAAAGAAATCAACGTTCTATTGGGGAAATATCGTCTTTTGGGTGTTTTATATAAAAAAACTTTTGAAGTAAGACCTACTAGTAAAAAAGACAAAGGAACAATTTCCTTGTTTATTATAAAAAAAATGCACGACCCAAAAAATTTAATCTATATCGGTGATGGTAGAACAGATGAAGATGCTTTTGTCGCATTAGAGAGAAACGGAATTACGATACGTGTCGGTAAAAATAATAAGAGTAAGGCAAAATGGTACTTGCGTAATCAAAAAGAAGTAAATAAATTTCTTAGATGGTTGCTAAATCTTTTGAACCACAGAGATAAGTCATTTAGATAAATATTGGTTATAATAATTACACGAGACGGCCCGCCAGTTATGAAAAAAATTATAGTAATAATTTCAGCTGTTGCATTAATTTTAGGAATTGGATTCTTTCTATTTAAAAATGAGCCGCAAATTATTAATTTTCCTCCCCAGGGCAAAACTATTGTCGCTTTCGGTGACAGTTTAGTAGAAGGAGTAGGTGCAACTGCCGGAAATGATTTTGTATCGCTTCTATCGCAAAAAATCGGCGAGCCGATTGTAAACATGGGGATTGCCGGAAATACTACGGTAGATGGCCTAGCGCGTGTAAGTGCCGTTAAGGCGCAAGATCCTAAAATAGTGCTCCTGCTTTTAGGTGGAAATGATTTTTTGCGCAAAATTCCGTTAGCGGAAACTTTCAAAAATCTAGAAGAAATTATTTTGAAACTTCAGGCGGAAGGCGCGGTAATAGTGCTTTTAGGCGTACGCGGAGGAATTTTAACTGACCAATATGATACTTATTTTGAAAAACTCGCAGGAAAACGCGGAACGTTTTATGTGCCAAATGTCTTAGACGGCCTGATAACACACTCGGAATTTATGGATGACGGCATTCACCCGAATAATCTAGGATATCAAAAAATTGCCGAGAAGGTGTTCCCGGTTTTGAAAAAAGCATTAGGCAAGTAATTTTTGAAACTCTCCTTCGTTTAGAATTTTCACTTAAGAATAACCTGCCCAGATATCTTAATTGAAATGCCGCTCGAATTCTTCGTACTATGCAATTATGTGGGCAATCCCTCCCTCTCCCTTCATCAATGGGAAACAAGGCGTTTAAAAATTGTGCTATAATTGAGCAATAATCAAGTCGAAATTTATTATTTATATAATTTGAATTTTATGTCTGATATAAATACATTAAGAAATGACGTACGCTGGTGGACAGAGGAGCTTCGTGTTCGTCAAGAAAAAGTTAGAGAAGCGATTGAAAAACTCAGAAGGCGACAGGATGAATTAATGCGAGCGGAACGAGAGGACGCCGAAAAAACATCACACCAAAAAGCGGCTTAGGGCATTTTCAGGAATTCTGTCTCATCTAAAATTCTTACTCCTAATTTTTCCGCATTCGTTAGTTTAGAACCTGCATCGGCTCCTGCCACTACGTATGACGTATTTTTGGAAACCGAACTGGAAACTTTGCCCCCTTGTGCTTGGATTCTCTCCTTGGCAATTTCACGGGACATGCCCGCAAGTGTACCGGTTAATACAAAAGTGAGGCCGGTAAATTTGCCTCTCTTTTGTTTTTCCGCTTTCTCCACCACTACACCATTTTTTTCTAATTTTTTTATAAAATTCAAGTTATTTTTATCGCGGAAAAAATTATAAACGCTCTTGGAAACTGCCGGGCCGATATTTTCTATACTATCTATCTCAGCAAGGACTCCCCTTGCTGAAGAGATTAATTTCTCAAGAGTGCCGAAATGAAGTGCTAAGTCCCGCGCAGTCTCCTCCCCTACATGGAGGATTCCCAAAGCCCAAAGGAATTTGGCGAGCGGAATTTTCTTTTTACTTTTTATTTCGGTGATTATATTCTCGGCCGATTTCTCTCCGAAGCGTTCCAAATTTTCTATATCCTCTTTTTGTAGAGTAAAAATATCTGCCGCATCAGTAATTAATCCCTCGTCCTTGAATCGACGTAAAATTTTTGGACCCATTTCATATATATCAAATACGGAAACAAAATGTTCTAAATACCGTTCATCTTTGGCCGGACACTTTTTGTTCGGGCAGTAGTACGCTACGGAAAAAGAAGAATTCTTTGACATTCCTCCAGCAAGCTGGACCCTTCCGTCTGCAAAATTCTCCTTTTTCTCTACACGAGTTCCGCAAGTTGGGCACTTTTCGGGAATTTTTACTGGCTTCTCTTTTCCAGAACGCATGCGAGTTAGGACTTCCACCACTTTCGGGATCACATCCCCCGCTTTCTCAATCACTACCGTATCCCCTATTTTAAGATCCAGCCGTTTTATCTGATCCATGTTGTGAAGCGTCGCTTTAGAGACCCTCGAACCGGCCACTAAGGTGGGCTCAAATATCGCAAGCGGAGTAAGCACGCCCGTGCGGCCCACATTGATTTTCACATCACGCACTACCGTTGTTGCCCGTTCGGCCGGATATTTGAAGGCCACAACATACCTAGGGGCTTTGCCGACTACCCCCAAGGTCTCCTGTAATTTCAATTCATTCACTGACACTACCACTCCATCCGTGCCATACGGAAAATTCTCGCGAACTTTTTCAAATTTTTTTATAAAATCAATAACTTCCTCCAAATTTTTGCATACTGTTTCGTGACTATCTACTTTAAAACCAATATCTCGAAGTAAGGTATGTTTACCTGAATGTGTTTGCAAGGGAACTTCAAAATTTTTCTCGCGGAAGGTTCCGCCCGAAGGGTGGAGTAATGCGGAAAAATTTTGAAATTCCCCGTAAATATCATAAGCAAAAAAATCTAGCTGGCGTTCGGCCGCGAGTTTGGGGTCCAGCTGGCGCAAACTCCCCGCGGCGGCGTTGCGTGTGTTGGCAAACGGCGTTTTGCCTTCTTTTTTATTTTTCACATTTAATTTTTCAAGCGTTGCCTTGGACATGACGGCTTCGCCGCGGATTTCAAGAGAATTACCACCCCCTGCCCCCTCCCTGCCCGTCCGGTAGGCGGGCTTCACAAGGCGGGGAGGAAGCATGAGAGGGATTGAATTGATAGTTTTTAAATTCTCGGTAATATCTTCCCCAATAAATCCGTCTCCGCGCGTGGCCCCCCGCATAAATTTGCCGTTCTCGTAAATTAACGAAACTGCCAGCCCGTCAAATTTCACTTCGCAGAAATAATTAAATTTGGTACCGGCGGGCAGGAGTTTCTTTATTCTCTTTTCCCATTCATTTAGTTCCTCAATATTGAAAGCATCGTTTAGGGAAAGCATCCGAGTTTGGTGCTTTACTTTTACGAATTTAGGGAGCGGCTCTCCGGCCACGCGATTCTCCGGCGCATTAGGGTCGGTAAACTCTGGATATTCTTTTAGGAGGTTTTTAAGCTCGCGGGTTAAAGAATCATAGACCTCGTCGGTGACAGCCGGCGCGTTTTCTACGTGATACGCCTGCCGCAACCGCACGATTTCAGCTCGCAGTTTCTGTATTCTTTTTTGCGCCTCGAGCTTGCCCATCTCGTACGCAATTATAACATTTTTCAGCTACGGAATTAGTATGCCTCAAGCTCGTATAGCCCTATCCAGTTAACGGTGCTTTCAGCAGAAACTTTAATTTTCTGTAAATTAGTATTGGCCGGAAGTGAAATTTCAATTTTGTGAGAGTTTGGGACACCATTTGGTGATGCAGTACTCTCCGCTAAAGTTGAGTAAGAACCATTATATCCTTCAATTTTCCAATGATTGATATAGGGGCTATCGTCGCCATCTCCTAGAATGCCATTATTACCCCAATAATCATAACCATAACAACCATTGTTGCCTGGTATATGTGTGGGTTTGCATAATACAACGCGTATTTGCGAGACAAGAACTGAACTTCCTAAATCTACCTCATATGACCAAGTTCTACCATCAGGAGCACCGGGATAAACTTGGCTAATGTAATTACCATCCGTTAGGTTAGAAAGAGGATTCCCGCTCTGCGATACCCCGGTACAGGCACCCGCGATTGCGCATCTTCCAAGAGCAAGATTGCGATGCGTGCCGTATCTCACATCCAGCTCGCGTTCTACCAAGCGTGAACTGGTAGAGCCACAAGAACCATCCCCGCCTAGGTTATACCCTCTGGAGGTTACCAGTGTATTGACGATTGAAGTATCAGCGAACCACTCTTTGAAAACCGTTACCTTTACACAACTTTTGTTTGTATTGCCGAGGGCCAGCATGGTGAAGTCGTAACTGGCCGTTGTCCCGGAAGTGGAAAAAGTAGGGACAGTGTTATTGCAACTAATAGTGAGATTCGGGTTGGTTGTTTGAGCCGGAAACTTGGCGGACTTGTCTTCATAAAGTGCGCACTCCACGCCTACGTCCGCAGCAAAAAATGAGTCATTGGAATCCTGGGCAGAAGTGCTGAAATTAAGTTCTTTGAGCGCAATATTGGAAATACCAATAGCGATAGCAAATAAAATAGCGGTCAAGGTAACTGCAAATAAAAGCACGAATCCCTTATTATTTTTTATTTTTTGTTTTGACATTATTTTATTCAACCCATCTAAATAATGTTTCTGAAAAAGTTATATTGTAAGCGCCAGACCCTTGATTCCAAAAAACAGTGGAGGAAATTTTCGTTTCATTGGCATTAATTTGCTGTGATTGAATCTTGCGAATAAAGCCGGAATTTGTACCTGAAGAATAACCATACACGCCTGTTACGTTATCATAATTGAGTGGCGGGCAAGCTCCGTTGGTTTCAGTACAAGGAAGTATCCCTATTCCTGCCATCGGCATATTAGGATTAGAAAAAGCACTCGAAGGAAGATCAAGAAAATAACAGCCATTTGCACTATAGCAAGTTACATTACTTAAATTACTATTAAAATTAGCCCAGCCAGTTGTAGGGTCAACAGAATAAAGCACCTGGGTATCGCGTAGGTTTCGCACATATTCAATCCCTTCCTGCGCCAGATATTCGGCAATCAGCTTTTTTTTGGCATAATCGATATTGGAAAGACCCTGGCCCAACGACACCAACATGGCCAAAACCGACAAAGTGAAAATGGAAACGGCCACCAGGGCTTCCACCAATGTAAACCCGCTTTTTCTATTTTTTTTGAAAAGTTTCCGCAACATAAATTAAATATCGATTAACCTCTGCGACACGGAAGTTTGCAAGGAAAATTTTGTATCCACTCCTTTGTAAGTTATGGTGCCGACTAGCCGGATAATCACGAATGGTTGCTGGTAGTCACTGCTTCCCGGGCTAGGAGCGCCTAATACAGAAAACGGCGAGTAGGATGCCGAAACTGTTTGAATGGTTACCTCATCGAGAGTTACCGGAATAAAATTGGCGCCGCTATCCGTGGATTTATATATTTTGCCGCCGGTAACCGAATATGCCATTTGGTTAGTATCTGCAGAACTATAAGTTTGAGGCTTGAAAATTATTGCCCAACCTTTAGCGCAACTTTGAGGAACTCCGGTTACCACGGGCCCGGATGCAGAAATATCATAACAACGATAATCATATCCCGTTCGTAAATTCCTAGAAATATCATCCATAATGAAACTAAGGTTATCCAAAATAGAGCGCAAATCCTGGGTCTTTCTGCTGACTAAATTTGCATTCAAGAGCGAAGTCATCCCGAACATGACCACAACTAAAAAGAGAGAAATAGCGATCATGGTTTCGATGATGGTATAACCTCTCTGCTTTGTTATGTGTTGTGCGTTGTGTGCCATATGTCTAATTAATTTATTTGAATTCGGCCGGAAGAATAAATTTTTATATAAGCGATCGCGCCCTTGGGTGAAACTATCTTGATTTGAGTATAATCGACATTGAAAAGAAAGGGGCCTATCCCGGCTACCGTAGGTTCTAACCCGGGCCTGGTAAAGGACATATGAAAACCGTTATTGTGAACTGTGCCGACAGAATCACCTAAGAAGAATACTCTGATTTCTGAAATTGTATTGCCTTTAGTGATATTAATTTTCTCAATACATTCCGTATCTACACCAGGCACGCAATTAAGAGTACCTGCGAACCCCGTAGTGTAAATTTGTTCTTGATTTAGATCGCTGAAGTAAATAAAGGCTTTGTTGTTCGCCGTAGGAGCAAAGAATAAACCATAGGACGGCTTCCAGCCGGCCGGGGCGGAGAGAAGTGTCCGGCCAAAAGAAGCGTCCTTTTGCGCCTGTACTGCTTTTAAGGCAATATCATTAGCCAAGGCCTTCATATCCACTCTGTCTTGGAAACTGTGGTAACTGTATAAAGAGACCCCGGTTAATACGCTAAAAATCGTAAAAACCACAATGAGTTCTATGTAGGTCATGCCTGATTGAGAATTAGGAATTTTCATTTTCAGAAAATTGGGAAAAGATGGAGCTCAAACAAAAACGCAATAACGGCTCCCAGAACCAGAAATGGGGCAAAAGGGATTTCGCTTTTCATCCCATATTTTTTGGTAAGCGCAATAAGAAGAGCCCCCAGGACAGCCCCCGACCAAAATGCCACTACCACTCCCGAGAGTCCGCGCGAGAGCCCCAGAAGCCAGCCGAGACCCACTGCGAGCTTAGCGTCTCCGAGTCCCATCCAAGTGCCGCGTGAAAGAAACCAAATGGCAGCAAAAGGGAATGCGATGAGTGGCCCGGCCAGAAAATCCCAAAGTCCCGGCAGGTGCGGGTAAAAACCGTAACTGGTGAAAAAAAACAGCCCAAGAAAAGCTAAGATGCCGAAAATAAATGCAAGCATATCCGGAATGATTTTGTGCTTGAGGTCGTAAACCGCAACAACAATCAGGAGAGAAAAAGCAGCGCCGTAATACGCGTACGTGAGAGCGAAAGGCAGGGTATAAAGAAAGAAAATGTCTTGAAACTTAAGAAACAGGAGAGCAAAAATGACTCCGGTTAGAAGTTCCACTGCCGGATATTGCCAAGAAATTTTGGTTTGACAATTTTTACAGCGCCCGCCGAGAATCACAAAACTGAAAAGCGGGATGAGCTCGTGCCAGGAGAGAGTGTTTTGACAGGACATGCAGGCACTCCGCCCGCCGAAGGTGCGAGCTGTGTTATAACGCAAAATTACCACATTCAAGAAGCTCCCGATAATCAGGCCAAAAATAAAGAAAATGGCTGTAAGAGTGGCAAGCATAATTTAAGGTTATTGTAGCATGCTCTGGAAAGCAAAACTATTGGCAGACGGTTTCGTTTAAACCCAAGGCCATGGTAGTTTCTTTAAAAAATCCAGTCGAATCTACGCACCAACCGGAGTTGCCTGGATTTTTAAGAGCAACCATCGCGGCCCAGGCGGGATCACCATTATGACATACGGCTGGTCGCAGAGTATAAGACCATGCGAGACCGGTGACGTTGGGCGGAATTGAGGAAAACTGTTGAGCCGCATTCAAAAGCATGGGATAAATACCGCTTACTCCGTTGGCGACTTGATTCTGCACACAGACATTGTTATAACTCCAGTCATTTGAACTTGCGTACAGCTCTGCCTGTTTTTGAGCATTGTTGAGCGCCTGCTTGATGGCCACGTCCGCACTTCTACTCCGGGCGCTGTTTAGCGCCGCAAAAACAACGGCAGAAGCGAGGCCGATGATAGCTACCACTACCAGAAGTTCGATTAAAGTGAAGCCCGTTTTAAAAGCTTTCCCCATATATACAAAACATTATATCATGGGAATTGAGAACGAACATTCCAAATTCTACAAGCAGAGGTAATCCCCAGCTCCAATAAAGGAAGCGGCTGCCTGTTTAGATACGTTAGTGCTATCCACACACCAGTATTGCCCTGAAGTACTGAGCGGAACTTCGGCTCCCCAGGCAGTGGCGCTTTGATTGCAGGTCGCGGTACTGGCGGCACTGGCTGCACCCACGACATAGGTGCCGGATCCTGCCAGTCCAGCGGCTTTGGCGGCAGCAGAAACAAGAGGGCCCACTCCAATTCCTCCACCTCCTACGGCTCCCGATCCACAGACCCCCGTGTACGAATTGGCCCCAACAGTATTGTAATAGACCTCCCCTTGCGAGCGAGCATTGGCCAAGTTTTGCTTTACTGCTCCATCCGCTCCTTTCTTTCGCGCATCCCCCAAGGAGGCGATAACGATAGCAGCCAAAATGGCGATGATTGCAACCACCACCAAAAGCTCAATCAAAGTAAAACCTCTCCTAAAATTTATTTTCCTCATAGAATTATTTTAACTGATAATGAATACTTGTTATTGCCTTCATTATACCACAATTATTTTACGCGCAACAGCAAAAAGAGTCCCGGGAAGGACTCTTTTTGTAAAATACCAAAGTATTTAGCTCAAATTATGGAACACAGGCAGCAGAAGCAAGAGCATAGATAGTCGTCCCCGAAAGAGATGCCCCGGAGCTATCCACACAATAGAAAGCATTGGTACTTACCCCAGATGCTCTTAAAGCCCATTTGGTGGCTGTGGCTGCGTCAACTGAAGCAACAATAGCTGTTGCTCCCGAGTTACACGCGCCTTTAACCAGTCCGTCCAGCCCAGAGACACTAGCCGCTGCTGTGAACATCCCCCCGTTCGTAGCATAGGATGGGGTACAACCAGGAGAACCGGGCGTAATGTCCACACCAGCTGCGTTTGTAGCTGTTGTAAGCGTTGTATAGCCAGTGCCATAGTTGTTGTTGGTAGCATAATAGAGCTCCGCCTGGCCTCGCATATTTGCCAGCTGGGCAAAAATAGCGGCATCCTTGCCTTTGTTTCTAGCGCTATTTAAGGATGCGAGCACTACTGAAGCCAAGATACCGATGATAGCGACCACGACCAAGAGTTCAATCAAAGTGAAACCCTTTTTAAAATTCATTTTCATAATTTATTTTTATTAATAATAATTTCAGCCCGAGGCTGATCCGCCTTTGGCGGAAAACTGATAATAATTCGACTTGTTTTCAATTTGCCTATTATAACATATGTGCAAGAAAGTTATCCACAGGGCAGTAGAGCAAAGCTCACTAGCCTGCAGGCACCCTAACTAATCGACCCAGCCAAGTTATAGATAGGTACCAATACCGAAACCAGAAGTATCCCCACCCCAAAGCCCAAAACCACGATCATCACTGGTTCTATCAAGCCGACCAGAGTATCTACGGCGCCATCCACTTCGCGTTTATAGAAATCAGTCAGGGTCTTTAAAATATTGCCCAAAGATCCGGTCTCTTCGCCTACTTTGATCATTTGGATCATAAGATTTGGCACCTCTTGGTTGTGTTTTTCAAAAGCGGCCGAAAGCGAGAGTCCGGATTTCACGCCTTCCGCCACTTGTTTTAATATATCCTTGTAGACCCGGCTGCTCACGACGTTTGAAGTGATATCGATGGCGCGAATAATTGGCACCCCGGAGGAGAGCATGGTATCTAGGTTATCCGATATTCTGGAGAGGTAGAGTTTTCGATACAGCCCCCCGATAAGCGGAGTAGAAAGGCGCACCTGATCCAGATAGGCCTTGCCTTTCTCGGTCACGGCAAGCCGCCAGAGCCAGATTCCGAAAAGAATCAGAAAGATAACAACAATAAAGCCGTAGTTCACAAAAAAGTTCGACAGAGCGATGATGATTTGAGTATAAACAGGCGGCTCCTGGCCGGAGTCGAGAATAATCACAGAGAGCTTCGGAATCACCACTACAAACATGAGCGCCATCACTACAAAAAAAGTGAAAATGACGAAAATTGGATAAATCATGGCATTGCGGGTTTTCGAGGTCAGAGAATACTGCCGGTCCAGATATTCCGCCAGATGGAGAAAGGTTTGATTGAGTTTACCTGTCTCCTCCCCGACTTTGACCATGTTCACGTAAAATTCAGAGAATACATCCGGATGGCGAGCCAGAGCGCCGGAAATGGAAACGCCCGCTTGCAAATCGTCGCAGACCTGGGTGAGCTTTCGGCCTAGAAGTTTGTTCTCGGTATTGGTTGCGAGCAGAGTGAAGGCCTTGAGGGCAGAAACTTGGGCCTCAAATAATGTGGCAATTTGGCGAGAGAGAATAACCACATCCTTCATCTTGACCCGATCAAAAAAAGTCATGGAGAGAAATGATTTTTTCTCATCCTCGTTTTTGATCGAAATAACAATAAAGCCGCGGCGCTGCAAGCCGCTGATTGCCATGTCGCGATTAGGCGCGTCAATTTCCCCTTCCCTGTTCGCGCCGCCTTCGTCTATTGCTTTGTATTTGAATAGCATGGCGCTAAATCATTCGCTCCAGCCCCTTGGGGTTTAAGGAATATTGGTAAGCATTCTCGATAGAAATTTCTCCAGTGCGCACCAGTTCAATAAGAGAGTGGTTGAGGTCCATCATTCCGCTCTCTGAACCAGTTTCGATAACTACATCTATTTCATGAGTCCGCTTCTCCCGGATCAGATTGCCCACAGCATTATTGTTAAGCAAAAGCTCATAAGCCGGAATGAGTCCGCCCGCAATACGAGGGATCAGGCGTTGAGAGAAAATACCCAGGAGCGAGGAAGCCAGCTGGGAGCGGATTTGGTCTTGCTGGTAGCCCGGAAACGAATCGATGATGCGGTCGATGGTCTGCGAGGCATTGTTGGTATGGAGCGTGGATAGAACGAGGTGTCCGGTCTCCGCCGCAGTCACGGCCGTGGAAATGGTCTCTGGCGTGCGCATCTCACCAATCATGATTACATTTACATCTTCCCGAAAAACCGACTTGAGCGCGGTGTGGAAATCCGAGGTGTCAATACCCACTTCCCTCTGGCTGATGATGGACTTATTGGGAATGTAGGCGTGCTCGATCGGGTCTTCAATGGTTACAATATTACGCGCCTGTTCATTATTTATGAGATTAATCATAGAGGAAAGGGTGGTTGACTTTCCCTGCCCGACCGGACCCACTACCAGAAAAAATCCCTGTTTTTTTCGAGCCAAATCGGCCAAGGCAGTAGGCAAATGGAGCTCAGCCAGTGTTTTAACTTTTGGCACTAAACGAAAAACCAGGCAAATCAACCCTTTTTGAAAGTAGGCGTTGCCTCGAAGCCGCGCCTCTCCGCGAAAATCGTAGGAAAAATCCAATTCCTGTGTTTCCATAAATCGGTCAACTTTCTTTTTCTCGAGAATTTCATTGAGAAATCCGAGCATGTCTTCCTGGGTCAGTACCGGATTTTTTGATAAAAAAATTAATTCCCCGGATACACGAAGAGCTGGGACCCGACTAGCACCCAAGTGTAGGTCCGACCCATTTTCGCGGATCACAGTCAAAATAAGTTCTTCAAGCTCTTTTTTATAATTCATCTCAATAATTATTTTTTACTCTTGGCCATTATCCCTGTTACTTGTTCGATCACTTCCGCCGGAGTGGAATTGGCCTTGACGATATAGCCGGCCACCCCCAAACTATTGCCCCGGTCAATATCTTGCTGTTCGCTTTTATTGGACAAAATTATCTTCGTCGAGTTCGGAGACAAATTCTCTGCTCTCATCTTCTCCAGCATCTCAAAGCCATCCATGTTTGGCATGATAATATCAAGAAGCATAATGTCGGGATTGAGCCCTCCTTTTAATTTCTCCAAGGCCTGCGCACCATCGGTCGCAGTGTGAACTTCAAAGTTGTTTTGGCTAAACTTGAGTGCGTACATATCCAAGAGAAAACTGTCATCATCTACTATGAAAATTTTACTTTTTAACTTTTCCATATATTTTTACAGCTACTTCTAATTATATAATAAAAGGGACCTTTATGTTTTAGGGTTGTGGACAACTCCACGCTCTGTTTTATTCGTTTTCATTGGCAAAATTATAAACCTCCGTGTAGGGAATGATACCCTCGACTGATTTGAGCATAGCATCTTCGCGCATCATGAGCATGCCGTTTTTCCGTGCGATACGATAAATCTCGGAATTGACCGGGGTTTTCAAAATGACTTCCTGCATCTCCTTATCTACCTTAAACATTTCAAAAACAGCGATACGCCCACGAGTACCGGAAGGACACTCGCCCGAAGGAACTGTCTCATACATTTGATCTTTGATGACGATGTTCTTTCTGAATTCCGCGGGAAGATCTTTGAGCTGCTCGGTGATTTGCAATCGGATACTTGCATCCATCGGAACTTGTTTGCGGGAAGAGGGACAAGTGAGCCGCGCTAGGCGCTGGGCGACCGAGAGAATTAGAGTGGGCGAAATGAGGTAAGGATCGACACCCATATCAACCAGACGAGGAATCGCCCCGATGGCATTATTGGTGTGCAATGTGGAAAAAACCAAATGGCCGGTGAGCGCTGCTTGAATGGCAAGTTGGGCAGTTTCCTTATCGCGGATCTCCCCTACCATGATCACATCCGGATCCTGACGAAGGATCGAACGCAACCCCGAAGCAAAAGTGTAGCCGATTTCCGGCATCATCTGGGACTGATTGATATCCGGCATATGATATTCCACCGGATCTTCCAGAGAGACGATATTGCTTTTCTCCTTATCGAGCTCATTCATCATCGAATAGAGGGTGGTGGATTTACCTGACCCAGTCGGGCCGGTAATGAGCACAATGCCGTAGGGTTTGGTTAATGCTTCTCGCATTAATTGTAGGTTGGCGGGCGATAACCCAAGCTGGTCGAGTGGTTTTACTCCTTTTTCCGCATCCAAAATACGCATGACCACTTTTTCTCCATAAAAGGCCGGCATGGTGGAAACGCGGAAATCGATTTTGCGCCCGTCCATGTTGGTGCTGAAAGATCCGTCTTGGGGTTTTCTTTTCTCGTCCAGGCGTAATTTGGAAAGAATTTTTATACGGGCAACAATGCCGCTGTAGACATTGGTCGGCAAGAGGAGCGTGGTGTGCAGTGCCCCGTCCACGCGGAAACGAACTTTCACTTTCTCACCAGTGTGTTCGATATGGATATCAGAGGCGTTGGCTTCGATCGCATTGCGTAAAATCACCGCCACAATCTTGATAACTGGAGCGTCCTCAACAATTTTTGCATTGACGCCGAGTTTTACATCCTTGAGCTCTTTGTTTAAGCTCTCTTCGCTCATGCCCTTGATATCTAAGGTGGCATCTCTGTCTAATTCATCCAAGGCCTCCTCCACTTGGCTGGTTATGCCTTTGTAATTTTCCATCACTTTGCTGTAATCGCTTTTGGAAATAAGAAAAATTTTGAAAGGAATGCCGAGCTTGGCGGAGATAAATTGCAGGGCATCCATGGCCTGGATGTTCTCTGGGTCAATGACGCCCACTTCCAAAACCCCATCTTGTAGACCAATCGGGGCAAAATGATAGTTGTTGGCCGAATCCTCTGGGATATACTTGAGGAGATCGAAGGACATTTTCTCCGTGTTGACCGTCTTGGTCGGCATCGCGAAATATTCCCCTTTCACTACCAGCACCTTTTCCTCGGGAATTCCCGCTTCAAGGAGAGCATCGTCGAGGTTACCCTCAAACTTTTCCTGCGCGCGATTTTTAATCTCGCCTATTTGGCTTTTTTTAATTAAGCCCTTTTTAGCTAATTCTTCTAGAAAACTCATGATTAATTTGCCGTTCCTCCTTCGAGAGAGGTATCAGACACTACCGGCGCAAAACTATTGTCCGAACCAATAGGAGCGAAGGGATTGGGTCTGCCTTCATTGCCTTCTTGAATAAGGACAATGCTTGAATCATGCAAAGTAGCAAAGGCCGGATCGGAAAAAATACCGTCGTTTAGTTTGATATTCTTAATATTCAGAAGCAGAGATAAAAACTCCTGACCGACTGCGATCTCTTGGCTGGTTTCAGGCGGAGTTACCCCGGGGACCGGGGTATTGGTTGTGGAAACTAAATTATCTTCCTCGGGAGAATTTTTAATGAAAAAAATATAGACCAAAATGAGGGCGATCCCGATAGTAGCAAATATTATTATGTTCTTAATCTTTGGCATTGGCTTTGTGGTTTTAATTTTTTAACCAGTAGGTTTTAATTTTAAATCGGTACTGGTATGTTTGTGAGGTGGCTGCGTTTAGATTATCGCCCGAGGAAGAAAAATCAATCGAGGATACATCAACGATTCGGAGATTGGACTCCAGATCTTTTAGAAAGGAGATCAGGTTGACATAAGTGCCGGCGGTTGAAAACTCCAAATCCCAAACCCCATAATCACTGGAGACGGAATTAATAATCCCGCCCTGTATTTCGCCGGCATCCGCAGTGGCAATTGGAGCCACGTTATATTTTACATCCCTCAAGGTCATGCCGTAAGGCGCTGCAATATTCTCAATTTCGAGGATCAGGCGAATATTATCGACATTCTCTGGCAGAAGTTTTCTCAATTTCTCCAAATTATCGCTTCCGATTGAATTGAATTTTTGGGTCAACTTGTCGCGTTCGTTTTCGAGCGCTTTGGAATTGGCCAGTGCCTCATCGTAGGATGCCTGAGTCGCCCGCAATTCTGCGATTTCATTGTAGAGCGGAGTGGTAAAGGTAAAAAATACCGCAACGGCTATCCCCACCAAAACAATTGGCATAATGAATCTGGTCATGGAGTTGTACTGCTTGCCCGCTTGAGCATTTCCTTGTAATCCACAAAGGTAGGATCGACCGAGAAGTCCAGATCGAAAGTAACGTTGCCACGCTCATCGAGAACTAGGTTGGAAAAAACAGGATCGATGATATTTCTATTTTTGGGAAAAAGATCGGACTGGAGCGCCACGGAACGGTAACCAACTGCTACTCCGTTCATTCGCACCTTCACTTTCGGACTGCCGGTGTTGTTGAGATTATAACTGAATTTGGTATAACGAACGGTTTTGAGAGTAATCTCTTCCAACGCTTGAAAGATAGGCGAGATAGCTATGTGTTTGGACAGAACTTCCGACGCGGCCTGCAGGCGCTTGTCCACCAACTGCATCTGGGCTATTTTGGCCGGCTCGAATCTATTCTGGGCTAAACTCAAATCTTTTTTATTTTGCTCGATGGTTTTTTCCAGTGTTCCTTTGTAAAAGTAAAGACCACCGGAACCGATCAGCACAGCAAACAAAAGAAACAAGGCGGCGGTCATCAAAAGACCAATCGGGCGCGAAGTCGAGACCCGCTCTTCAACCATCGGTTTTTTGGGGATAAAAGATGTTTGGAAATTTGGTTCCATGCCCTTGTTATTATCGCACTTATTGCAATTTTCGTAAAGCAAGCCCGATAGCGACAGCGAACTCCGGACTCATCGTTTCAAGCACTTTTTCAAGAAAAGAAGGCGCCCCCACCTTGGAAAAGGCGCGTCCCATAGCCACTTCCGCCCGGAAATTGTTGATTGCAATCTCTTTGAGGCCCTTGAGTAGCGACCCCCCTCCAGAAAGAATTACTTTGCTGATTGTTCGGCCGTTTTTTCTTTCGTAACCTAGCAACACATTATTGGTCTCTGAAAAAATATAGTCGGTATGAATTTTAATAATATCGGAGAGAGTTTTCTCGGCGGGGTTGCCGAAAAGCCCGAATTCTTTCTTCATCTTCTCCGCTTCGGCAAAGGGGAGGCTGAGCGATTTGGAAATTGAATCAGTAATGTCCGCCCCGCCCCGATCGACGGAGTGGTAGCTTTTAACCATACCGAACTCCACAATGGAGAGCTTGGTCCGGGACGCGCCGAAGTCCATCAGTAGAACCGGGGAAAGCTCATGCTCGAAACTGGAGCGGATGGAAGAAAAAATCTCAATTTCAAAAAAAGCAGCATTGCGACTCGCCCCCTCGACAATAGAACGGTGTCGGGTAATGGCATCATTTTGCGTGGCGACTACCAAAACTTGAGTTTTTTCCGCCGGCTGACCTGTCGATTCCGGGGTGTTCATTTCTTCGAAGGTGGCTTCTTTTTTTGGGAGAGTATAGTAATCGAGTGACACTTCAGTTATTGGCACCGGAATATATTTTCTCGCTTCGGTCGAGACAATGGATTCCATTTCATTTTCCTTAACGGAAAGCGGAAGATCGATACTGAAAATCAAACTGGACTGCACGGGAATGGCCAGGGCAAGCGTGTTGGAGAGTACTCCGGACTGCTTGAGGACCTCAGAGAGCGCCTGGGAGATTTTTTCAGCCGGAAGATTGGTAACGCGCCCAATATCCAAATCGGCATAGGGTCCGAGAGAAATAGCCCCGTAGGTCTCCAAGACCGCCTTCCCTTTTTTTTTCTTAATTTCAACCACCTTTATCGCCGAAGAACCGATGTCCACCCCGACAGCGCTCCCCTCACTATCCCCTCCGAACACATTGATGCTGGAAAAACCGGAAAATATCTTTTTTATCGGGTTAGGCATTCGTGCTAATATTATAACACAATGCGCCTTCTCGGCACTATCTTGGATATTATTCTGCCGGTCTATTGCCTCTCCTGCGGGGCCAAGGGTGTGGACCTGTGTGCCGAATGTCTGACGGAGTGTCCGGCCGCAGAACGGGAAAGTGCTAAGTGGATCACCCCTCTCTACGACTATCGGCACCCCAAGGTCAAACGGGCGGTGTGGCTTCTAAAATATCGTGGTCGGAGGAAACTGGCGAGTATTTTCGCCGGAGCACTTTATGGCAGAATTCTTGAAGAGCTCTCGGACTTGAGCATTATGGAAAATTTTAAGGATGCTCTTCTGGTTCCAATCCCGCTCTCTGGTAAGAGATACCGGGAACGAGGGTTTAATCAAGCAGAATTAATATGCCGAGAACTGGTCAAGTTAGACAGGGAAGAAAACTTAAAATTAGATAGCGGCATTTTGATAAAACCCAAAGACACAATTCACCAGGCGCATATCGAAAACCGCAACGCGCGCATAAAAAACATTGTCGGGTCCTTTGCAGTAAAGAATATTGAGAGGATAAAAAATAGAAATATAATCTTGATCGATGACGTTACCACTACCGGAGCTACTTTAGCCGAAGCCAGAAAAATTATGAAAAGCTATGGCGCAAGGAAAATAATCGCTTTCACTATCGCACACTGATTTACTTGTGTTATCATCCTAATATGAAACCTAAAATAGGTATTTATATACCTCGCTGGTTCCAAGGGTCCAGTAAATCAGACAAAATGTTTGCCGATGAATTATTTAAAACTATCAAAAATAGCGACCATTATAGCCCTTTATTGTTAAACTTATCTAACCTATCTTTGTCCTCTAAAAAAGACGCTGTCGAATTTTGTAGACACCAAAACCTTGTTTTAATTACTCACCACGACTCACCATTCTTTTCAGCCAACTTAAAATATAAAAAAAATGTGAAACTTCTGGAAAGCTATATTCCATTTGTTAATTCTACAAAATCCCAAGAAATAGGCTACAACAAAATCACTACAAAAAATATTTTGAGAAAGAAGGGGTTGCCTGTTCTGGATAATAAAATTATAAACTCTTTACTGGATTTAGAGAACAATTTAGAAGAAGGAAAATATTATGTGGTAAAACCACCCGATAAGGGTGCGGGCACAGGGGTAAAACTTGTTAAAAAAGAAAATGCAAACCATTTTGCGTATCATGATGGAAAATGGCGAAAAGTAAAAATTTCAGCCAAAAAATTAAAAGATGGGAAAAATGCCATAACTTTAAAATATAATTTTAACTTCTTTAAATCACCACTTCTGTTTTTACAAAAAATAAATATCGACTTTAGCTATGATTCTATGCTTGTAGAGCCATATTTTAACGATGACAAAGAGGGGTTTTCGAGTTTACGTTGTACTGTTATTGGAGACGAAGTAGTGGAAGCGGTTAAAAGAACTAATTACAGGAATATAACCTCAAATGTTTCTAGCGGTGGAACTGCAGAAAAAACTGAACTAACCGATTATCAAAAAGAGATCGCGGTAGCCGCCAAAAACGCCATCGGTGCGGATTATGCTGGCGTTGATTTTTTGGTAAGTGAAAATAAAACTGTTATTGGAGAAGTCAATATCGGCCCATTTACTTTGTGGCATGAACATTCTGGAGTAAATGTTGGAAAAATATTTGGTGAGTATCTGATGAAAAAGTGTGATGAAATGAGGAGGTAATTAATATTTTAATGAAAGTCCTAACTCCACATATCCCAAATCATACCAGCAATATTTCTGGGTTTACCTTCTAGGGCATAATAATGTAAATCTATAAATGGCAGTGAATTACATTCAATAATTCCCCATTTTTGAGAATTGGCATCTTTAGTCGGATCGGGTATTATACAATCGAAGCCCACGACAGGTAAATCGACTATTTTAGTAGCTTGTTTTAAAATGGGGATAAAACTTGGATGTAATTCATCAATCATTTCTTTTGTTGTGCCTCCAAACAATCTGCCGATGCGATGAGACAAAGACAAAGAAAATCCTTTAGATAAAATATCAGTGAAAATAAATCCTGACCGAAGAATATGGTCATGTAATTCTTGTGAGACATGTATAGGCTCAACCCGGCTGTGACGTTTTTTATCTTTTGCTTCAATAAGTTCTTGAATAGTTTTTTTACCATCACCTATCAAAGTTGGAGGATTTCCTCTATAAAATCCCGCAAGAACTCCATTTACTAGGGTTGCTCTACAAACACTGCCTTCCAAATGTTCTTCAACAACCAAATGTGAAGAGATTTGTCCTGCAATCTTAATACCCTCCCGAAATTGTCGCAAGGTATTAATATTGGTAATGGTATGTCTACCACGAGAACCTATTCGGGGTTTAACAATTATTGGTTTTTTGAGTTTGGAAAATATTTTTTCTGTATTTTTTAATCCTAAGAATGATAACTCAAAACAAACTGGCACAGGAATATTTTTTTTAAAAAACTCTTGTTTTAGTACAACTTTATCATCCCAATTATTATTCATGTACGAAAATTCTGGTTTTATGGGAATACTCTCAAAATAAATATTTTTACCTTTAAGTTTAGTGCGATAAAAATCCAAAGGTTTACTAAAAAATATTATCTGTTCCATTATTATTCCTCTCTTTTTTGCTTCTTCCCAAATAATCCTAGAACGAAATGTGTATGCCTTATCGATGTCCGAAGAAAATTTTACAAGTTTAAAAAAAGAAAGAGTTTCAAACAAAAAACTAGGAATAAAATCAACAAAATTTTTTACGAAGCTTGGAGCATATTTTATAATTTTAATTGCCTGTGAATCAAGAGCAATTGTAACGATACTTCCCAAAAAGTAAAGGGTGTGGTTTATGGGGGCATCTCCGCAATACGGACAAGAACTTTTTTTAGAATATGGTTCAGAAAATGTTTCCATTCCAGTACTAAAATTTTAAATTGTTAATAATCGTGGTCATTTATTTTTTGCAAAATTTAGTACGGGACGCATAAATGCAAAGAGACAGCTTACCGTAAAATGTTAAGCTGTCCCTTTTAAAACGAAACGTGCATATACTAGTGACCTCCGATCATAAATTTTGTTGATTATGAAAGATTGATAATAAGCGACCATAGGAATTATAACATACTGGAGTAAAAAGATGTAAAGTGGATTACCAAAGTTCGCCCCACTTTATTTTTACAAAATGGAAAAGATAAATTATTTCCAGCACCCCGAAGGTATTCAAAATGAGAATAGCAATAAACCATTTCTTGTCGCTGCGCTTCGAGGCATGCCAAAGCGCCAGGCCTTTCCAGAACAGAGACCAAATCATTATCAAAATAATGCCGAACACATAAGGACCGCTCCAGGATTGCCCAAAAATGTAATTCATACACTTATTATAACCCAATATTACGGTTTGAACAATTCCTCCAGTTCTTCTCGTTTCTTTGGGTCTAGTTTCGCCTCCATAAGTTTGAGCATTATTTCCTGCTCGGCAAAATAAATTTTTTTATTAGTGGGAATATCTAGCAATTCATCGAAGGTAACGGTGAGAATTTTTATTTTTTCTCCTGGATCTAAATGAAGATCGGCAACTTTTTCCAGCCCCTTAGCAACAAAAGTGAACACTGCCCAGTCGATCTTGCCCACTGGCTGTCGAGCATCCCAAAGAATAAATTCGCGAGCCGTATAGCCGCTCTCTTCCAGAAGCTCGCGCCGAGCGGCGTCTAAAACCTCTTCCCCTTCATCAATTCTTCCGCCGGTCGCTCCGATAAACGGTGCTTTCCCGGGTTGTTCTTGCTCGGTTAAGATAATTTTTCCGTCGGGTAATACCGGAAAGACCACCACCGTGTCGGGTCGTTTGGCTTTCTCAAAGACCGCTTTCGTTTCGTCAAACATTTCCTGTTCCCACTGGTAGACGTCAAAAATCACGCCCTGGAAAACACGTTTGGCATTTTCTGGAATCGGTTGTTTGGATTTAGGGCGTTCGATTTTCATAAAAGAAAGTATAACAGAATAATGGGAAAATAGAAAAAGTGTGCTAAAGTAAATGGAGTTTAAGGAGGGTTGCGCCGAATGGTAAGGCAACGGTTTGCTAAACCGTGAGGACCTTAAAAATCCTCTATGGGTTCGATTCCCGTACCCTCCGCATGCAGCTTTCTGATCGGCTGGAACTTAAATTTCGTTTGGATCCAAACCAAAAAAGGGCCTTGGGCCACCTTAAAATTTTTACCGTGGCAGATTTGCTTTTCCACTTCCCTGTCCGCTATAGCGACATCAGCACGGTGATGAAAATTGCGGAATTAATTCCTAGTGAAGTAGCCACAGTTTACGGTAAGGTCTCAAAATTAAAAACCAAAAAGGGCTTCCGTTCCCACGTGCCCATGGCTGAAGGATGGGTAGAAGATGTCTCCGGCAAAATAAAAATCATTTGGTTTAATCAGGCCTACTTGGCCAAGATGATCCATGAAGGCGATAGTGTAAAATTAACCGGTAAAATTACCCAAAGCAAGAGCGGTATCTATTTAGCGAACCCTGAATTTGAAAAAATGCCGGATATGGCGATTGATTCACACGATTCTCTATTTACCCCCTCCCTGCCAAGGGAGGGGTCTGGGGAGGGTCTATCTTATCCTATTTATGCTGAAACCCGCGGCATAACTTCCAAATGGTTTTACCATGCGATTGAAAAAATAATAAAAGATAAAACATTAGATACTATTACCGATTATATTCCGGCAGAAATTTTAAATAAATACCACTTGCCTACTTTAAAAACTGCATTATTTTGGATTCATAAGCCGAAAAATGCCAAGGACGCAGAAAGCGCCCGCAAACGCTTCGCTTTTGAAGAAGTTTTTTGCATTCAGCTCGAGCGCCAGCACGATAAGCATGAATACAGGAAAAATAAATCTTTTATGATTTCGCCGGAAGAAAAAAATATAGCAGAATTTTTAAAAAGATTTCCATTTGAGCCCACTAATGCCCAAAAAAATTCCATTAAAACAATTCTGGAAGATATAGCAAAAAATTTTCCTATGTCGCGCCTGCTTGAAGGCGATGTGGGGAGCGGTAAAACGGCCGTCGCCGCCACGGCGGCCTATGCCCTGCTTCGAGACAATCTACAAACCGCCTACATGGCCCCCACGGAAATTCTGGCAACCCAGCATTTTTATTCTTTCATCCAATACTTCACTTACACTGGCATTCAAATCGGCCTGATTACCGGCTCCGGCTGCAAAAAATTCCCATCCAAAATAAATCCGAAGGAGGCTACCGATATTTCTCGTACTCAATTGCTCAAATGGGTAGCGGAAGGTCAAATACCTATACTCATCGGCACACATACTCTTATTCAAAAAACTGTAAAATTTAAAAATTTGGCGCTTTGCGTAATTGACGAACAGCATCGCTTCGGTACCGCTCAAAGAAGAAAATTAGTCCGCAAAGACGGCCTGGCTCCGCATTTGCTTTCTATGACCGCCACCCCTATCCCCCGCACTTTAGCACTTACTATTTATGGCGATTTGGATTTATCTCTTTTGGACGAAATGCCGGCAGGACGCAAGCAAATAATAACTGAGGTTATTACTCCGGACAAAAGAGCCAGAACTTATGAAAAAATTAGGCAGGAACTGCGAGCCGGTCGCCAGCTTTACGTCATCTGCCCGCGTATTTTCGAACCGGATCCGGAAAAGGAATTAGCCCTCAATGTGAAGAGCGCCGTGGCCGAGGCAAAAATTCTAAAGAAAGAAATTTTCCAAGAATATGAAATAGGGGTCCTCCACTCCAAAATGAGCAAGGAGAAAAAAGAAAAAGTGATGCAAGATTTTTCGGAAGGTAAAATAAATATTCTTTGTGCCACCTCGGTGGTGGAAGTCGGGGTCAATGTGCCCAACGCTACGGTAATTATAATCGAGGGCGCGGAACGTTTCGGCCTAGCCCAGCTACACCAGCTACGCGGGCGTGTAATCCGTAGTACACATCAGGCATATTGTTATGTTTTTGCTGACGCGAAAAGTGTAAAAACAATTGACCGGTTAAAAGCATTAAAAACAGCAAAAAACGGGTTTGAACTAGCGGAGCTCGATCTAACGCTCCGAGGCGCTGGCGAGCTTGGTGGCACCAAGCAGTGGGGCATCACCGACCTCGGCATGGAAGCGATTAAAAATATTAAAATGGTCGAAGCCGCCCGTTTTGAGGCTGTCCACCTAATTTCCGAAGACCCGGAGCTAACTCATTATCCCCTCCTCAAACAAAAAGTTCACGAAAAAGCCGGTGAATTTCACTTCGAATAAATTCACTTTTTTCTCAAAACTTATCACTTTCATACGGCAGTTAGATATGATAATAAATACAATAAATGATTATTAATTTTTGTTTTGAAGAATATTGATAATCCTACTTAAATCATCCTTAATAACAATATCAGCAAAATCAGCTATATTTCCTTTTGGATTAAAAGCTATGGAAAAACCGCTCAGTTCAAACATCCCTTTGTCTGCTGGGGAATCTCCAATAGCAATAATATTTTCTTTTTCCAGCTTCATCGGATCAATAATTTTCTTTATACCATCTATTTTAAATTGAGGACCTGAGTAAGAAAATTCAGTGATGCCAACAATTTTCTCTTTCAAGATATCAGGATTTGAGCCAACAATATAATCAATTCCTAATAATTTTTGGTAATACTCCAAAACTGATAGAATATTACCTGAGGCTAAAATAGTTATTATTTTATTCCCCTTCAAAAACTGAATTAATTCATTGGCCCCAGGCATTAAATAATTATTCTTACTTAATAAGTCCATAATTTGAAATCTTGTAATTCCAGTAATTAGATTAATACGCTCCACTAAAGAAGACAAAGGTTCGAGTTCTCCGCGTATAAAAGCATCGTTAATTTTTTGACTTTCTTCTTGCTTGCCAACTAATCCGCACAAAAGACCTAAAATATCATCCGTCACTAAAGTCCCATCAAAATCTAAAAGACAAACTCTGATATTATTCATAAATAGATATTAACATATCTTATACTTAAATCACATATTATCACTTTCATACGGCCGTCAGATATGATAATATAGATTTATGCATAATCCAACTATTGCCGATTTATTAATTGCCACTCTAATGAGCGGGAGAAACACGAGAACTTTTCATAAAATATTACGGCAACGGGAATTTAATCGATACAAAAAGGAAAGTGTGGGAGTCGCTTTGTCGCGTTTGCATCAACGAGGATATGTGACGAATTCGCACCGTAGCTGGTCTGTTACCAACCAAGGTAGAAAACACGCTAGAAATATTCGTTTATTAAGCTACATCTCATCGCCTTTTGACAAAAATTCACCTGCTAATTTAATCATTTCTTTCGACATTCCGGAACGAGATAGAAAAATACGCAATTGGTTAAGAAATCAATTAAAAATATTTAAATATAAGATGCTGCAACAGAGTTTGTGGATTGGGCCTGGACCGCTCCCTCCCCTTTTTCTAAAACGATTGGAGGACTTAGATATAAGGAAACACATTAAAACTTTTAAAATTACCAAAATAAATAAATAACGCATTATCACTTTTGACGGCCGTCAATATTGATAACAATTAATATTTATTTGAATTTGGTTATCTAGCGCCAACAGAGAGTTTATGCAGGATTCGGCAAGGCTCTACTATGCGCGGGTCAATAATGTTGTAGAAAGCATTCAGGCCTTTGCGATGCACAGTCACTAAACGCGCATGACGGAGAAGCGCTAAATGTTGAGAGACATTGGCTTTATTTATCCCAAGCTCCTTGACTAATTCTTCTACTGGCATTTCTTGCTCGCGCAGAAGATTAAGGATCTCCAAGCGTTTGGAATTAGCTAATATTTTATAAGTCACCGCATTGCGCTCATAAGCCGAACGCGGCAACGGACGTTTGATCTTCATTTTTATATTTTAATAGAAGTTGCGAAATATTGCAACTATTTTTGGGCGAAAATGCGCCGGCCAAAATATACAACCACTCCAAAGAGGAACAAGGAACCGGCAATCATCGGCCAATTGATGGACGCCTGGCTTTCTCCTGTGGCCGCCGGCAATGGGTTTGAAGCAGGCAAATCAGGTTTTTCAGCAACTAATTCAATTTTTGCTTGCTTCTTAACAACTGGAGTGACCGAGGTCGGGGCTTTCGGCACGGGAACTTCCGCCGGCAAGATTTCCGCCGGCAGAGGCGCTTGCGCTATCTCCGTCTCCGGAGGGATAGTCGTAGCTTCGGTTGTTTTCTGACGGCTTCGGCTTCCGGACGAGCTAGTGCGTTGCGTTTCCTCCTCCGGCTCGGGCGACGGCGAAACTTCGGCCTCGTCATCATCTGAAATTTCTGGCTCGGGATCCTCAGCTTCATCAGAATCCGAACCCCAGAAAGAAGCGTCATAAAAAATTTCAATTTCTTCGCCGCCGGAGAGAATATTTGAATCCATTCCGACTGAGGGCATCTCCCCGTCCACTTTATATTGCCAATTATCGCATTTTTCAGTTCCTGCGAAACTGATACACTTTAAATAAAAAGCACCGAAAGATTGATAATAAATCAGTTGGGAAATACTAAAGGCATTTTCACTCTGATCTACCGCATAAAGAAATCCGAGTACGCTTCGCGCGTCAACGTCCTGCGATTCTCCGGTGCTATCGGTTACGGAAATGCTCCCTGCCTCTGGAAGAGGCGCGTCAATTTCTAGAATAACTGTTCCTTCATCTATAATTTCCAAATGCTCAACTAAGGGTACCGGTTCTTCTTCAAGAACTTGCTCGGTTTGAACTTCCTCCCCTGACAAGGGGAGGTTAGGCGGGGTTGTAACCTCCACCGCCTCAGGCGGGGTCCCGCCTTCGGCGGTGACCTGCGCCCAAACCACACTACCAAACATCAAAACTAAACCGGCTAAAACCAAAACAAGTATTATTTTTTTCATATTAAATAAAAAAATCCTGCGGAGCAGAATTTTTACCTTTCGAATATCCTGCTCGGGACACATGCTTTGCGTAACGACCGGACTCCTCTCCCGACCAGAGTCGGAGGAGATTACCGTTGCGGCACAGTGGAGGAATTAAACCTCACTTCCAAACGCAAAACTGTTAAATTGTTAAAAATCTAAACCTTGGACCGCCTTCTCGCCTTTCTCAAAAGGGTGCTTGACGGCTCGCATTTCCGTTACCAGCCCCGCGCGTTCAAGTATTTCTTTCGGCGCATCACGACCGGTGGTAATAATATGTTCGACCTTATCTTTGGCATAATCCAAGAAACTAAGCACAAAGGAAACCGGGATGAGGCCCAGGGCAATGGCGTTGTGGATTTCATCCAAAATCAATAAATGATATGCACCGGAAGCGATTTCTTTTTTGGTGATGGTAAATCCTTTCTCAACTGCCACCATGTGCTCTTCAAAGGACAAACTATCTCCCAAAATACCGACGAACCCTTTGCCCGTGCTGATAATCTTAAAATCGGGACCGAGTCGCGTCACCGACGCGTGCTCTCCCGACCTCCACGGCCCTTTGATGAACTGCACCATCAGCGCGCGTTTTTTTGCGCCCAAAATACGAAGAGCATTCCCGAGTGCCGCTGTTGTCTTCCCTTTGCCGTTTCCTGTAAATGCAAGTAGCATGGCTATATTTCACATACGTCGCCAACGCATGCCAGTTCTTTTTTTAATTCCGTCTCGTCGACTTTTTCGTAAGTAACGATTTTGGAAAAATCCAAGTCCCCCAGTCGGTTTTTCATTTCTTCATACTTTTCCTTACTAATTTCCTCATAAGGCGCAAGCTGGTAGACATGACTTTCGCGAGGCAGGAACGATAATCCGCCGACTAAATCCCAATTTTCATAAACCCAGTTGGCAACGAGAATCCATTCATTCTCCCCGATAGATATTGTTACCGAGGGGTTGTGTTCCGTATAATGCTCCTTGACAATTTTCCAATGTTCCAGTTGTTCCAGTGCAGTCAGATTGTTCTTCAAAATAGCTCCATCCGGGGCCCGGACGGGAAATTCGAGGACAAAAGTGGTGGCACTCTCCATGGTTTGACCGACTTCCGGATAAAAGGGCACGCCCTGATCTTTCAGCATTTTGAAAAGAGCGTCGGTGGCGGAAATACGGATCCGCCGGATGTAATATTGCGAGTGCCGCGGGTGCATGCCGGATGCACAATCAACCGTCTGGGACACGGTTCCGGAGGGTTTGACACAAGTAATGCAAGTCGAATGGGTAATACCGAAGCGTTTCGCATATTTTTTATTTGTTTCAATAGATAGGGATTTTAGTTTCGCTAAAACTTTCGAGTCCCGCACTACTTTAGAGTCCCATTGGCCGGTAATAGATACGCCCAGCAGCCGTTCGCGTTCGCAATTCTTCTTCCATTCCGGCGAGAGGTAAGGAAAATACGTAAGCGTTGCCTGATAAGTCCCTAAAATGGTAGCAATGCGGATTTTTCGCAAAAGCGTTTCTTCCGTATCTTCCGCTCGAGCCACCACTTCGCTTAAATTGCAGAATTGTTTTGACTGCAGAATAATTTCGCCGCATGGATTTGTTCCCCACCTGGGCGCTTCGCCACTAGGCCATTGCGCCAGACGCCTTTTCGGTAGCGTTTTGGCTAGGCCCCCGCGATTGAAAATCCCTCGTTCCCCGCTGCCGGACTTCGCCAGAGCCGTCCACTCATCCAGAAATTCCGGTGTGGTTGGTTTAGAAAAATAAACAGCCGAGTTGTTCGCCAGCATTCTCTGCGCCTCGGTATTATAAAACTGACCTTTTTTGGAGTCGCGAATATTTTCATCATCCAAATCGGAAAGAGAGATCATGGCGCTTCGCCTTACTCCTCCGGCTACCACGCACTCCCCTATTTTACAAATGATGTCGTGCGCGTCTAAATTGGTCAAGCGCCTGCCCTGCCTGCGCAAAATTCTCTCGCGGGTAAAATTAAGCAGTGAACGAATCGGCTCCGGCCCCGAACTTTTTCCGCCCATGGTTTTTAAGAGCGACCCGGCTGGACGAATCAAGGAATAGTCAAAAGACACATCTTCGCCCCCAAACCATGTTTTTAGCCCAAAGGCGAACGCATCCGCCCAACCCTCCTTGCTATCTGGAATAATATGTTTGGGCCCCATTTTCCCTGTCTGTCTTTTGATCTGTGGCAGGGCTTGGATATTTTCGCTCTCCACTGACCAGCCGACGCCGGTGCCGCACATGGATACATACATTATTTCGGCAAAGTCCTGAAAACATTTTGGCGCTATAAACGAACAATTGTAAGCGCAAACATTGGTCTTGCGTGCGGCCCGTCCCGCGAACTGTAGCAGTCGCATTGAAGGCATAACCTCTTGATTCAAAATGGCTTCCCGAATTTCGGCATATTCGTCGGGTGCAAGATGAGAATTAAGATTTTCATGCATAAAATCCATATAGCGGTCCACCGTTTCAATCCAGGTTTCCCGGCGGCCTTCTTCTGCGATCCAGCGGGCATAAGTGCGATAGTAGACAAATTCGGCCAGTGGGTTGCGGAAATATTTTTTACTGGCCGCAACCAGTTCCTTTACCTTCTCCGGCACAAATCCGATTTTCTGCCTGACTTCGGCGCGGTTTTTCCTATACAAGATATATGCTTTGGCGGTTTGAATAAAGTTTGAGGCAATTAATTCATTTTCGACAATATCCTGGATCGTTTCAACGGTGGGAATAAAAATCTTTTGCTTTTTTTCATTTCGAAAAACAAGCAGGGCGTCCAGCACTTTAAGGGCAAGATGGTCGGCGTCAATTTCACTGCCCTCCCCGGTCGCATTCATCGCCCGCAAGACCGCGCGCTGGATACGATTTTCATCAAAAGGCACGATCGTGCCGTCACGCTTTTGTATTTTTTGCAAAGAAATATATTTTCGTCTATTTTTCATAAATTTGAAATTTTCTTCTCAAGAAACAAATCGGTAGTCATTGGGTTTTCTAATTTTTCATTTTTTAAGGCCAAGTTGTAAATCGCCGGACTCAAAACAAAAGCGAAGGAAACATTTCCCAGGAGATGCCAGAGAGTGAATGGGATTTGTCCGGAGAGAGCGCCCAGGAAGGATTGGCCGAAAAAAAGCGGGCCGATCGAAAGCCCCGTGACCGCATCAAAGGCCAAAGTTCCTAAAATGGCAAAGCCCGCAAAGCTCCAGGCAGTCGCTTTTTGGTTTTTGAAATAAATAAAAGCCAAAAAGCCGAGCAGTCCGTAGGTGCCGGCAGTTATCAGAGTCCAAACCCCAAGCGTTCCGGTCACTATGTCATATATGACAATACTGAAAAACCCAAAAATAAATCCGGGCCATGCACCGTATGCCTTCGCAAACGGCATCTGCGCGGCCAGAAGCGGTTCAATGTTTGGTGGGCGGATGGGGATAAGCCGAAAAAGGAGACAAACAAAAAAGACGGTGCCAAACTTCAGCCAATTTTTTTGAAATGCTTCCATAAATGTGACAAAGGGGATATAATGAGTTTAGTTGCGTAGTTTCGCAACTGCTAAACTATTATACATGATGTCGGCCACCTTCTGTAAAGTGGATAACCATATTTATTAATAATTAATGTGTTGTATAATACGCATATATGGAAAATAAAAAAGTAACTTGGGTTTTGCGAATTGCAGTGTTTGGTTCTTTCCTGGGACACGGCATATTTGCCCTGCAAGGCAAGGAACAATGGATTGGTTGGGTACAGCAGTTTACCAATACGGATGCGGGTGGAGCGGCTACGCTCCTTACCATGGTCGGCTTGCTTGATTTATTGGTTGCTCTAATTGTTTTAGTCAGACCCATCCGGGTGGTCTTGCTCTGGGCAACCCTCTGGGGGTTCTGGACAGCACTCGTCCGCCCCTTGGTCGGCGAACCGGTTTGGGACTTCGTAGA